>Ga0315296_10001974_pt1 | contig 17682 bp, 15 predicted proteins | sample YL17G14_18_MG_FD_203921 | JGI IMG/M metagenome (GOLD analysis project Ga0315296, IMG submission 203921) | Sediment microbial communities from Yellowstone Lake, YNP, Wyoming, USA - YL17G14_18 | ecosystem: Environmental > Aquatic > Freshwater > Lake > Sediment | place: USA: Wyoming | collected... | reverse complement strand
AGGTTTCAACAGGTACGCATCTGCATTTCTGTTAACGGCGTCTATCGCATTGTGAACCGTCGGATACCCGGTAATGATAATCTTGCGCATTCTTGGCACGGTGTCCTTGATCCTGATCAGAAGCTCTGTACCCTCCATGTCCAAGAGTCGAACGTCGATCAAGGCAAGGTTATAGAAATTCGCATTAGTCTTCAGGATTGCTTCTTTCCCGCTTTCCGCTGTATCGACTAGATAACCCTCGTCTTCCAGTATCGCCGCAAGCGTTTTTCTTATGCTTTCATCGTCGTCGACAACGATGATTCTGGCATGTTTATCCAAATCTTTTCACCTCCCGTTTGTTGCCGTTCGATGGGAATAGATAATGTAAAGGTGGATCCTTCTCCTACCCTACTTTCCACTGTTATCTTGCCTCCGTGAGCTTCTACAATTCTTTTGGAGATGGCCAAACCAAAACCCATTCCTTTAGCTTTTGATGTGAACAATGGCGTGAAGATCTGTTGCATCGTGTCCTTAGGCATACCGACCCCAGTGTCTGTGAAGGCAATCTCCAGATTGTCTCCAATTTGCTTGGTCTGTATTGTCAGTGTTCCACCTTTTGGCATTGCATCCACAGCGTTCTTGATAATGTTGACAAAAGCTCTCTTCAGCTTCGCAGCATCAACCGTCATGAGAGGACCTTTTCTCGTCAAATCTACTACGCGAACCTTCTTCGGAATCTTTACAAGGGACAAGGCTTCAATTGCCAGAAATTTCGGTGTCACTTCCGTTAAGTCCAGCTTGATTTCTCTTGAATATTCCAGAAGGTCGTTGATGATCTTATTAGAGTACGCAATGTCTTTCTCAATAATGTCAAGCATTTCCTTTGCCTTTTCATTCGCTTTCAGGTCCAAATGCCTCTTCAGGTAGTAAGCTGCGCCGGTTATGCCTGTCAACGGATTGCGCAGATCATGCCCAATCATGGCCGCTAACTGTCCTATTGCCGCAAGTCTTTCCGACTTGAAGATCTGTTGCTCCAACCGCTTGCGCTCAGTGATGTCTTTCGTCACGACGACAAAACCTATCGGAGTGCCCGACGCATCCTGAACAACGCTTGCAGACAACTCGGCTGGAAACCTTCTGCCCTTTTTCGTCACGAACGTGTACTCAACGGTCTTGACCTGCCCGTGTTCAAAAGTTTGCTTCAAGTTTTCCAGCGCTTTCTGCCGGTCTTTCTTAGCAATCAGTTCCAAGGAACTCTTGCCGATCAATTCTTCCCTCGAAGAATATTCATGCATTCTCAGGGTTTGCTCATTGCATTCAATGACGTTTCCGTTCAAGTCAGTGGCGGTTATGGCGTCTGGAGAGGCAGCAAATATACTTTTGAGTTTTTCTTCGCTTCTTTTCAGATCTGCTGTCCTTTCCTCTACCATTTCTTGTAGATGTTGTGCATACTCCTTGACTTGCCGTATCAATCTTGCGTTTTCAATAGCCACTGCAGCTTGATAAGCAAAAAGCTCGAGAGGCGCCAGTGATTCTTTACTTGGTCGCCGTCCGTCCTTCGGGTCATCCATACTCATTACGCCCACTATTTGCCCATCAGGCAATTTCAACGGGACATAAAGCAGATCATCTGGATCCCAGTCAACTGTCTCCTGTTTTTTGACTTTACTTGAAAGGGCATACTTGAATTGATCCTGAACGAGCGGATCGCTCCAAGGGAGGTAGTAGAACTCACCCAAACGATAGCTTTCGAACATAATGCTTAGACGCTTGCGCCAAACATGTCCAGGTGATTGATGCTCTTTCAGGTACTTTTCTTCTTCAGCGGTTATACCTGCGGATACCACGTCTATCGTGTTCAGGTCTTCGTCCCTGAGTGAAATGACGACTCTTCCCCATCCTTGCTCATGAACTGCTTCAGCTACAGTCTTCAAGCGTTCACGCAAATCTGTTGTACTGAGCATCACTGCTGAGCTTCTCATCAGGCTTTCTAGTTTCTTAGAGATGCTCCGATACCTTTCTTCTCCTTCTCGAAGCACTTGCTCCATCCTTTTTCGGTCACTTATGTCTCTGACGATGGCTGCTACGTGCCACTTGCCTCTGATTTGCAGCGAAGAAATAGAAAGTTCTACAGGGAATTCGGTCCCATCTTTCTTGAGTGCCCCATATTCTAGGACTTTGCCTGCCAGCGAGTTGCGTCCTGTTTTCAGGAAGTCGTAGAATTGAGAATAGTTGAAATTGAAATGCCCAGGGGCAAGAAGCTTAAACGCTACTTCGCCCATCACTTCTTCTTTCCTGTAACCAAATATTCTTTCAGCCGCAGGATTCCAATAGGAGATTCTGCCTTTGTCATCCATCAAAACTATGGCATCTACTGTAGAAGCGCTGATTGCACGGAACATCTCTTCACTATCTTGCAGCCTGAGCTCTGACTTTCTGCGCGCCTCTTCGACTCCGATTGCGGATGCGAGTAATGCAAAAAGCTTGAGGTCGTCTTGGGTAGGGTTGAAATCTGTTTGATAGACCACGCAGAGAGAACCTACATGTGCATCTCCGAATTTGACAGGAATACCAATGTAAGTTTGCAGCTTATAACGCGCCACATTAGGATCGGTCTGCGCATAATGAGTCTTATCCAAGTTTTTAATGACGAAAACATCGTCTCCACTTTGCTTTATCACGTCATAACAGATGTGGCCGTCTGGTTTGTCCACAGGATTGTAGTTTGAGGGAGTGTTCCATTGCCCAACAGAACAGAGCATTCCTTCGTCCAGACGATTGTAAAGAGCACAAGTCGCATTGAGCAACTCGCCGGAAAGCGCCACGAGAGAATTGGTATTTTCATTCGGATCAATCTTGAAATTCAGGAAGCAGTTGTTCAATTTTTCCATACGTTCCTGAGCTTTCTTGCGTTCAGTGATGTCACGCACGATGACGGTGAAATAGGCATCATCTTTCATTTTCCATGTAGAGAATGATAACTCAGCCGGAAATTCACCTCCATCTTTCCGCAGTCCCAATAACTCACGTGGTTTGTTTGGATCATATTGAGGAGAACGGCACCATCTTTCCATGCCTCTCAAATGCTTTTTCAAGAATTTGCCAGGTATCAAAACAGTTATCGGTTTGCCCAACAATTCGTCAACTGAATAACCAAATATTCTTTCCACAGCTTTGTTTACGAAAGTCATTTTCCCCTTGACATCAACGGAAACTATTGCGTCACCAGCCGAATCTGCTATGGAGCGTAGACATTCTTCGCTGTCATGCAGAGCTTGCATTGCGTTAGCTAAATCCGGAGACACCATTAAAGTGACACCTGTATCATGCGGGAACAAGAAAAGTAGCCTCGATCATCACATTTAACGTGTATGAAGTTTGACTCTTGATTCTAGCTGCACACTATAGAAAACCTCCAAAAAGGGTAGGATTTGACTGGATCAATTAGAAATCTAGATTCAGCGTTCATAATTGCTTAATATACAGTCAGACTTCGAAAAGACAATTGAAACAGGGATTCATATGAGAAGTAAGTTACTGCTTGCAGGCATGCTTGTATGCATAGTTGCAATCGGAATGATGTCACAAGTTCTCGCAACCGACACGTTGCTTGCTACAGATTTTATGCTTGAAAGCTGGGGAAAGATCGTTGACTATTTTGACTATGCAAGAGCTTATGCCAGGCTTCACGGATTACCGCCTGTTCCTGCCAACTATCACGCCAACGTTTACATGACATACGTAAACAACACGGACCTGCAGATGCTCTACGCGGGTCTAAGCAACATAACCTTCAACAACGAAAGCTACTTCACAATACCAATGCAAACCTTCATGCTACACTACAAAACCGAAAACCACAGCAGAGACGTTCTGATGTCATCCAACTTCCTAATGCTCATGGCTTTCAACGACACTGACCAATCACTGTATCCAGACTCGCCTGACGTGAACGACAACCTCTGGTCCTCGTTCAGCATGGGCTTCAACTTCCAGAGTGCTTTCCCAAACGCGTCATTTCCATCATTAAGCAGTGAGACGTCAATCATTCCATTGACCCATTCTCCCGACAAACTCCAATGGTCATGGGGAATGAAATACACGAACCTAACCGCAATATGGTGGAGAACCTTCATTTCACCGACCAATCACACGTACCAGAGTTGGCCAATGGCTTTGACAACGTATGACGAGTTGACCTTCACCTACAACTTGACAATGTCACCAGACACGCACACAGCAACATTGACTGAGAACCACGTTATAGGAAGAATCAGAGACCTATGGCACTTCTGGGGCTGGTTCATAGTTCCATTGTACAACCACTACAACAGCACAGGTTGCTACCGCTATGACCACCAGATATCGAATGAAACCGTCTATGATTTCATACAGAATAACCAGATCAAAATGAGCATAGTAGACTTTCAAACGTCAGTCATGTATGACCGCGACACCTACAGTGTCGCAGCCGACGGCCAAAATGCTACAGACAACGACAATATGGTAAGCAATTCGTCAATAACAACCTACGCGGATGATGGAGAAAAGATATTCGACGCTTCTTTTGGCAGCAAAGAAACATACAAACTCTACAACTACACCGCAGACCCCGCCGAAGCAACATTCGACACCTACAACGCGACCGCCAGAACCGCCAAGATCACTGGCTTCGCAAATAACACAGACCTCTTCGCGTTCCACATGGACTTCATGAAATTCCTCCCCTTGCTAGTCGTCAACATGCACCCACTACTCTACCTGAAAGCCAAAGAAAACATCACAAACATGACACGGGCAAACTACCTCTATCTGATCGCCTACCCAACCTACAGCGGTTACAGAGTCGAACATGACCCAACCTTCACAGCCTACGTCAGCTACACGGCAATACCAGAATTTCCTTCGAATGCAATACTTCCATTGATGATAGTCTTCACAATAATAGCGGTTCTATACATAAAAAGAAAGGAACTCAGCCGAACAAAGAAATAACCCGAGATTCCCTTCTTCCACATTCTTTTTCTTCTTTAACCTGAAACGAAACACCATGACAAGTTTCTCCACGTTCCATGTCTGAAAACTAGGAAGCAAAGACTGGATGTCCACGTCACTCAGAAACAACAGGCAAAGGATACAGTTCATTCAACTTGGCTTTCTTGAGCCCTTTTTGAATTTGAACAATCACGTAAGGGTTACCGAACTCGCTTATGAACTGCCTGCATTTTCCGCATGGCGGCAGGACATGTCCACCATCTTTGTAAGAAACCGCGACTATAATGTCAATCTTCTCCTCGCCTTCAGAAACCATCATTCCGATCGCTGCATACTCGGCACAGATTGAGCATGGAGCAGAACACTCGATTTCAATGTTAACGCCTTGAAAAATCTTGCCGCTCTTCGTACGTAAGACTGAGGCAACTGATGATCTTTTCGACTTTCGCTTCCCAATGAGCTTTTTCGCTTTTTCTACGAGTTCGAGATCACGCTTCGTCAGATCTAAGAGTTGCATGTCAACCAAACAAGGCCTGTATCTTAATGAGCTTTGTGTGGAAAAACCCTCCTGTCTGCATCTATGCTCATAGTTGACACTTTCAGTTGCTTGCTCAAGACTCCTGTCATCGTACCAGCTCCTGTTCCTGCGTCAAACACATGACCTGATTTCGCGCGCGCGGGAACAAACTCAAACTTTTTAAAATGCATGAAATACTCAGTAGGCTGATGCTAGACCCCAGAAATGTCGACTTCAAAAAACTTGGATTCCGTGCTGGAATAGAAGTTCACCACCAAATCCGCTCTGAAAGGAAACTTTTTTGTCGATGCCCCGCGTTGCTAGAGAAAGACCCCAAGAAAATGGATTACACTTTTTACAGATATTTTCGCCCAGTTCTCGGAGAGATGGGAGACTTCGACCCTGGTATGCTTGTTGAATTTGAAAAAGGCTACAAGGTCATCTACTACGCTTGCGAAAGAAACACATGCACATACGAGATGGACGAAACACCGCCCTTCTACCCAGACACTGACGCAATCAAGAAAGGCTTCACCCTAGCCTTTTACTTCAACTGCTCAGCCTTGGCAGAGGAAGTAGTTGTCAACCGAAAACAGTATCTTGACGGTTCAATAACCACAGGCTTCCAACGAACATTCATCATTGGCAGAGACGGCTGGGTTCCAGTAAACGGCAAGAGGGTCAGAATCACTAACCTCCACATCGAAGAAGACGCCGCCCGCAGAGTTGACTGGACAGACACGTCCAGCCGAACCGTATACTTCAACCTAGACCGGCTAGGCGTTCCTCTCACAGAGATAATAACTGACCATCGAGACGTGAAAACACCTGAAGACTTAGTTGAGCTGGCAAAGCAGATCGGTCGAGTCCTGCGGCTAAGCCGAATTGGAAAAAGAGGAATTGGAACCGCACGGCAAGACGTCAACGTTTCAATCGAAGGCGGAAACAGAGTTGAAATCAAGGGAGTTCAAGACCTCCGCATATTCGACGCTCTATGCCGCCACGAGGCCATAAGGCAACATGCGCTCATCGAAATCACGGAAGAAATGAAAAGGCGCGGAATTCGGAAGGACGACTTCAAACACACGTACATCGACATCTCCCACCTCTTCCAGCTTGAAGACAACATCAAAGCTATTGTAACGCCTTTTCCTAAAATGAACGGAATATTCGGCGTTGAGGTCCAACCGAACAAGGATTTCGGCGAAGATATATTCGAAAAAAGCATGCTCATAACAGGAATCCCCCGCGAAGACCATTTTCACAGCGACGAATTTCCCGAAGACGCTGTTCGAAAACGTTCAAATCACCCATGCCGGCTGCCCATTGGCGAAAAGAAATTCGCGGAGATTTGTGCAATCATAAACCCTCAACGCGATGATGCCTTCGTCGTAGTAGTCGGCCCCGAAAGGAAAGCAATGCATGCGCTGAAGAAGATCGTGGAGAGAATGAAGATTGCTCTTGATGGCGTTCCTCAAGAGACACGTCGGCTTTTGTCAAACGGCAACAGTGAATTTCTGAGAGTAATCCACGGAAAAGAACGAATCTACCCCGACACCGACACGCCTCCCATCGTCATCTCTAAAGATCTTGTCGAAGAGTGTAGAAAAGCAGTTGGCAAACGTCCCTGGGAAATCTACGACGAACTGCGCAAAAAACATGGGTTCAGTCAGAGCCAAGTTGACTTACTGACAAGAGAAGAGAGGATTGAGAGATTCTACGAATATGTTGAAAACCTGAAGATTGAAGGTCCTGCTGCATATCATTTGTTGATTGAACTCCCGCGAAGTGTTCGTAGAAAGGGCTTGAAGATCAACGCGCACATCATAAGTCAGCTTGCAGACGGTCTTTCACGTCATCTGATCATTTTTGAGCAGATCGATTCTCTTACCAAGGTTTTTGACAAAGAGCCTCACCTTACCATTGAAGAAGCTTTGGAGAAGCTTCATGTTCGACATTTCACTGAGAAAGAGTTGAACGCTCTGATCTTGCAGAAACTGAACATCTTTGACGTTTCGAGGGCTCGTTTCGATGAAGCGTACCGAAGAATCGTCGTCCCGAAAGCGGTTGGCGAAGTATTGAAAGCAGCAAACCGTTCAGTATCAGGAGAATTGGTTGCTGAGAAGATTAGAGCTTTGATAGATCAGGAGCGAATCTAAATGTCTGAAAAGGATAAACAGAATGCTGAAGACTTGCCTGAAGGATATCGCGGTGCCCTACGCGAAAGACTCGTGAGAGAAAGGATACGCACTTGGAGCAAAGTTCGAGTAACCAAGGGCAAAGCTGTTTACGAAGGCGTTTTGCTTCCAAGAAGTCAACATACATCCGATTTTTACGTTACGCTGAAGGTTGACACAGGCTATAATCTGGGCGTCTTTGTCGACGATCAAACAAAGATCGTGGAGACAGGTTTCAAGAAAGGACATTATCAGCTTCCTCACGTAGACGCATCGTTTAAGAAAGAGCTTCCAAATGTCACCCTTCTAGGCACAGGCGGCACTGTAGCGTCCCGTCTTGATTATAGAACAGGCGCCGTGCTACCAGCTTTCACACCAGAAGAGCTTTTCTCCGCCGTGCCAGAACTTGTTTCAGTCGTCAACCTAACCCCGAAGACATTGTACCAGATATTGAGCGAAAACTTCAGACCAGAGTACTGGGTGAAAACTGGCGAGGCGATAGCCAAGGAAATCGAAAACGGAGTGAAAGGCGTCATTATCGGCCACGGAACCGACACCATGTGCACGACAGGAGCTGCGCTTTCATACTTCCTTCGCAACCTGCCCGTTCCCGTTGTCCTTGTCGGCAGCCAACGCAGTTCTGACAGACCATCTTCTGACGGCCCGCGAAACATACTTTATGCTGCAACCCTTGCAGGCTACGAGGACTTTGCCGAAGTCGTCGTCTGCATGCATGGAAGCACAAGCGACAGTTACAACCTGATACACCGAGCCACCCGCTGTCGCAAGATGCATTCTTCACGCCGAGACACATTCCGCAGTCTGGACGACATCCCTCTGGGCAAAATAGACGAAACAGGAGTGAAATGGTTCAAGAAAGATGTTCGCCCCCGAGGTTCAGTTAAGGACTTTTGCCTAGACACGAAAATTGACACAAGGGTCGGCATGCTCTATTCCTATCCGGGAATGAGCCCTGATATTCTTGACTCAATGATTGACAAGGACTATCATGGCATCGTCATAATCGGCACTGGGCTAGGTCATGTTGGAACAGACATGTTCCCTCCGCTGGAACGTTGTCAAGAAGAAGAAATCCCCGTGGTCATAGTTCCCGAGCCCCTCTTCGGATACATCCATCTCCGCGTCTACGAGACCGGTCGAGACATGCTGGCGAGAGGCGTGGTAGAAGGCGGCAATATGCTTCCTTCAGCAGCCTACACTAAACTAATGTGGGTTCTGGGACACACCCGTAACATCGGCGAGGTAAAAACGCTAATGCAAACTAACATTGCAGGTGAAATCACGGCAAGAGAAGGACCTAAAGGATTCATGTTGCTGCAAGGAATAGAACGAGGTATCGAAGAAGTGCTCCACAATCTCTAGCCTTCTTGAACAGAGACTACTACGTACATGCTGCACGCAGGCTAGTGTTTTTTCCTCACTTTTTTGTTTTCAAGTTTCTTGTTTCGTTTCTTCTTGAAAAACCAAGGGTATCGTTCCATGTCTTCGTATATTGGTCTGGGCATGCGTCCGGTATAGACATCAGGATTTCCTTCAGGCGACACTATAGGATATTTGAGTTTGACATTTCTGATTGTCAATCGATAGACCATGTAAATGGAAAAGACAAAACACGCCAACGCTGCAAACAAGAAGGGAAATTCTCTTGCCATTACAAGTCCAGTGACCGGCAATGCATACAAGATAATGACAATGAGCACGCCGAACAGGAACCTGGTTTTCCTAGTCAACTCGTACCCTACTAAGAAAATGAGCAAATCGTGCTTATACGGTTTGCCCATGGGGGCAAAAAGAGAGCAGTTCACGTTCTAGACAGCTTGGATTATGCCAGTGTGGACTTTTTCAGCGACTATACCGATGCTTCTTGCATATTCTATGAAAGAGGTGCGCAAAGCTTCACTCTCACGCATGCCAAGACTGGCGCACATGCATTCAAGAACTCTTTTCTGCTGAGGAGACAGGTAAACTTTCACAACTTTCCTTCCCATTTCAACAACCTCCTGAAGGGTCGCCCAGTGTGACGCCTTTAGACAGTAACGAATGCTACATTTGATAAAAGGATTTCCAACATAGAAATCTCAAACGTCGCCGTTGTGAATCGGCCTGATAGGGAAAGTTGACACAAGATAACGGCAAAAAAGTCATAATGAAAAGCAAGATCATGCTGAACATCGAAGTCCTCACGCTAACAAACTTGTGCGAATGTACCTTCAAATGACGCCAAAACTATAGATTTAATAAGTCAAGTATTGTTGTTGCCTCGAAAGGAGGAAGAAAACTCGTTTCGCCGTCGGGCACATAGCTTTGGGCTACATTCTTGGCAAAGCATCAGCAAAACCTCTGAAAACGAACCTGAACATACCGCTCGCAGTTACATTAGCTGTCATCCCTGACTTGGATATTCTGCTGGAAAACGTGAACGGGCTGGCTCAGATCCTTCCTCATAGGGGCCCAATGCACTCTTTTTTGGCGATGCTGATTGTTTTCATTCCTATTTTCGCTGTTTACCGCAAGAAAGCAATTCCATATTTCATAGCGCTGGTGCAACATCCTTTGATTGGTGACTATCTAACCGGAGGGAAACTGCAGCTTTTCTGGCCGATAACCTCACAGGAATTCGGAACGGCGACAAGCATTTTCAGTACGCAAAACATAACCTTGGAACTAATGTTGTTTGTCTCGTCCATTGCACTTCTGCTAGTTACGCGAGACTTGTTCGTTCTGCTTCAACCCCACCGTTCCAACCTTATACTTGCCATTCCTACTTTCACCGTGCTGTTGCCTATCTTCCTGAGTTATCCACTCCAAGTGCCCGTCTGGTTGATTCTCCCACACTTAATCTATACTGTCATTTTCCTGGCCGTGATAACCACTGAACTGATAAGACTTTTCAATCCTAAAAGGAATGAAAATCTGAATCGACTTTTGGAAAAGAAAGGGTAATCTGGTTAGGCTGGCGGCGGCGGTCTACTTCCGAGAGTGAGCTGCAGATCGAGAGGCTGATTGTTTCTCACAAGATTCAAGGTGACCGTCTCTCCTGGAAGTGTGTGTTCCTCTAAGTAGCTCGACATTGCATCTCCACTGTCTATGCGACTTTTGTTTATGCCGACTAGGATGTCATTCACCTGCACGTGTGCGTTGTCCGCGGGGCCCCCAGACGTAACTGACTCAATCATCCAACCGTAAGTCACATTTGTGTGCATGTCCGCGGCTCTGAAGTAGTCCATGTCTATTCCTCCCACGCCCAAGTAGGAATGCCCCTGATACGTGCCCGTAGTAGCCAAGGCGCCTATCTCTCTCAATATCGTGTTTGAAGGAATGGCAAAGGCTACGCCTTGAGAACTCTCGATAATGGCCGCTGTTATTCCCACGACTTTTCCCTCAAAATTCAATAAAGGACCGCCAGAGTTTCCAGGATTTATTGGGGCGCTTGTCTGAATGATGTTAGCTATGGTAAAACCACCCGTGTATTCCTGTTCACTAATCGTTCTTCCGAGAGCACTTATCACGCCAGTGGTCATTGAACCGACCAGTCCAAATGGAGCGCCTATGGCGATAACCGGATCGCCAACCTTCAGCGTCGATGAACTCGCGATCAAGAGGGGTTTGAACTCACCCGGAGGAGCCCCAACGACTGAGACAACGGCCAAATCTGAATATGGATCTGTACCGTTCACATTAGCCTCATATCCGTCACCGTTTGCAAAGGTCACGCTCAAGCTTGTTGTTCCATGGACAACGTGGTTGTTTGTTATTATCACCATCGACCCAGTGAAGTTGTAAACAAAACCTGAGCCTTGAACAGTTCCGCTGCTCGTTTCTCCTTGAATCAGAACAACGGACTCCTTCAATTTCGTGTACATCTCAGCCAAGGCAGTCTCATTTTGGTAGATCGTGATCGTCTGGTTATAGATGGTCTGGTTTCCTGAAATATGTGAGACTTGACTTGCAAGGTTTGAAATCTCATTCTCCAGACTGCTGATTTTCCGCAAAAATACGTAGGAGGTTATCATTCCTCCAACTATTAACCCTGAAACAAGCACCAACACTATGACGGCTACAGAAGACCCTGCGCGACGCCTATCCATCACGTTCACCTTTCCTGAGAAGAGTTAGAAAAGAGTTCTTAAGAGTTGCGCAAAACTTGCAGCAAATCATTTCCTGAAAAGTCTGACTGCCAGAACAGCCAAGATAGGCATCACTACCACTGCTACCATGAATGGGTACTGAGGTGAAAAAGCATAGAGAAAACCTCCAACGTAGGGTGCGAGAAAGGAAGCAAACATGCTAATCACCTGGGGCACGGCTATCCAGCGTGCTCTGCATGCTTCGGGAGCCAGAGGCCCGACTATGGCGTTCATCAAAGACCACGTCATGTAGGAACCGCCGATTAGAATGAACGAGACTACAAGGACGCTGAAATTGCCTGATGCAAGTAACAGGATCATTGAGGCGCCGTTTAAAACGAGGGTTAAAGCAAGCGGATAGGATTTGCTCGACTTGTCTCCTAGCCTGCCAAGTAGGATGCCCAGTGCCGCTGAGCTTGCGTAGGAGATTGACCCGAGAAGACCTATTTCAAAATCGTTGGATTTGTAAGTGTCAGCGACAAATTTTGGAACAAAGGATCTGAACATCATCAGGACAAACATTAACATAGCAAAGAATAAGGAGAAGGCTAGCAGTTTCCGGTTTCTTACAAGTCTGCGGAATGAATAATCGCTCTTCAGATCCGTCTGTGCGCGACTTGCGTGTTGGCTTTTGATGAAGAAAAGCGCGGAACATGCTAAAGCGTAGAGAATGAAAGCCGAGTAGAAAACAGGCTTCATGCCAATGCTTCCAGCCAGGAATCCGCCTGTTGCTGGAGACAGAATGTAACCGATTGACCACGCGGCAGACATCGTTGTTAATGTGAATGTCAACTTGTTCTTGTCAGCTGCTGTAATAATATAGGCAGTGCCGGATGGACCTCCAAGCCAGAAACCCCACATAATCATTCCTGGAAGCATTTCAACCCAATTGCGGGCAAACGAAAAGATCAACGGTGCAGGTAACCATGCGATCCAGCCGGCAATCATGATTTTTTTCCTGTCATACCTGTCGGCTAACGTTCCTGAAACAAGAAGCGTTATTGCAGCAAGGAGGCTCGTAACAGCATAGAGTATCCCTATCTGAACAGAGTCAGCCCTTAACGTGTTACCCATGTAAACGGGCAAAAGATAGGCGAAAAGTCCGTCGCCGAAGGAGCCCACCAAGTTACAAATGAAAATTAATTTCAAGTCTCTGTTCAATAGTGGTGAGCCTCCGAGGTCACTCCCCGTATTCAGAGGTCGTTCTCATCGTTTTTCGACTATTGTGGATAAGTTGACGACTCTTCGTCTGATTTGAGTTAAGGTCACTTTCTCCTGTCGATGAGATCTAATGCATCAGGACCAGTTCCTATGAACACGACCGGGACTCCTGTTTCTTTCTCAACTTTGTTGATGAATTGCTTTGCGTCTCTTGGAGCTTCTTCGTAGGTTTTTGCACCTTTGCATCCTGGATACACCGCGTCAAGCTTTGTCAATGCGATCTGGGTAGCCCCGTTGATCATCACAGATCTTCTCGCGAGTTCGAAATTGAAAGGCGCAGCACGTCTATCTCGGCCCGTTCCTGCGGCTGTTTCAAACCATCCCCGCTTCATCGCCTCTTCTTTAGAGATTTCGCCGGGTAGAGGCCCTGTTCCAACGCGCGTTACAAAGGATTTCAAAACCAACAGAACATCGTCGACTCTCGTTGGGCCCACGCCTGCTTCTGAACATATCGCTGAGGCACTCGTGTCTCTGCCGGTAACGTACGGGTAGGTTCCGTGAAAGAAGGAAAGCAGCATTCCTTGGGTTCCCTCAAGCAGAACTTGTTTTTTTCTGTCTAATGCATTGTTAACGTCTGCGGCTACGTCTGCTAGATAGGGCTTCAGCTCGGGAATGTCTCTTGCCAGTTTGGCTGTTCTGCGCACTCTTTCTTCGATTGCAGGTCCAACTCCCCAGCCTGTTGTGCCTAGACCTTTGAGGTGGGCGCTTGTCTTGTCTTGAGTTGAGTGTTTCTCTTCAATTATAGACGCCTGATTGTCCACGCCTATGCGGTTCTTCACGTTGGTTTCATCAACTTCCTTCAAGAACTGTCCAACATGAACGTTTGCCCCTGGAGCTATAAGCAATCGGCATTTTTTATTGACAAAGCCGCCTGGAACCATATGCAATGCGTAGCGTTTGCCTTGATACCATATCGTGTGAGCTGCGTTCACTGAGCCTGTTCTCATGCAGACATCTACTTTGTCATGCAACGCCAAATAGGAGATTATTTTGCCTTTGCCTTCGTCTCCCCAAAAACCGCCAGCTACAACTGTGCAGGGTATTTTATCACCGTTCAGAGAATCTGCTGAGGTCTATTTAACATTGTTTACTAGATTCATGTCAAGATGAATGTTAGCAAAGTTTCAGTGCTTGCCACGATTTCTGGCTTCGAGGTCTATCCTTCCGAGCAGCTCTACAATCTTCTTGCCCTTTCTTGTCATTTCTCTTTCCGAGACAGTGTGCCTCATCGGGCAGAGATCGTCTGCGATAACAGCTTCTTCTTCACTGTAGACCACGGGATAAATGCGGCATCCCAAGGGCCTAAGCTTGTAGACCCTACATCGATGCCGGTCATAATCATAGAAAAAACAGTAGCCTTTGCGGTTTCGCAGTTTCGCATAGTTTTGCTTGTCATATCGCACAAATTTCTCTGGAGAATATCCAGCCTTTTCTAGGCGTCGGATATCTTGCGTGGAAAGCATCATTTCGGTTTCTTGACAGCAGACGCCACAATGTGAACAACGCATGTGCTTAGTATGATCTGGATTTTTCTAATCTGCGTTTCGTTTTTGCCGATCTATCCGTTGGCCAGTATGAAGTTCAGGTTTAATAACTCTGCCCACGTGATGCTCTTCAGTGGGACTCTCAATGTATTTCTCTTGCCGTATGCAATGCATGTCAAGAAATTTTCTCTTCTGAATTCGTCTTTCATGATTTCTGAAAGCTGGACGTTTATTATCACTGAGCCATCCTTCAAGTGTAAATTCACATTTTTGCCCAGAAAGGACCGTGCTGTGTTTACGCCGAAACCTTCCATCGTCTCACCACTCCAAGTCTTTGTTTGCCAATTTGCTCCAGCACTGCCGGCAGATTGGCTTTCTCTCTCCTCTGAAAATGATGTAGACTTCAATATCGTTGTTGTCGCATTTACCGTTCCAAGGATTCTTGCACCGTTCCATAACCGTGAGCCTCCTCTGCCAAGATGCAATCCAACTCGTCAGTGTTTTCTGCTTTTAAAGCCTGCCAAGAAACGACATTGATGAATATGGGAGAGGCGAGTTAAAGTGAAAACCTTATACTCAGCAGAAGCAAATTGTTGTCGGGAAAACCTATGTTGATAGCGCAGGTCAACCTTGGTCTCCAGATTGCTATTCTGGCGATCATCTTCATCGGTTACATCCTGAAGAGAAGAGGCAACTTCTTTCTACACGGGACCTTAATGTTAGTCGGAGTCGTCCTGAACATCGTCTCGTTTCTACTCGTTATGGGGCCGTCCCTGCTCAGTTTTGAAATCATCAGGACACAGCCATTGCACGAATATTCTCTGATTACTCTAACTCATGGGATCGTAGGGGGCGTAGCATTAGTTATGGGAGCTGTGATCGTCGCGTTGTGGCATTTTCAGTCATCGACGAAAGACTGCATAAAGAGGAAAAGATTGATGAAGCCGACTATTGTGCTTTGGACAACCGCTTTGATCCTTGGAATTTATCTCTACACAATTTTGTATGGGTAGCGCAAGCAGTGGTTGTTGGCTTAGCGCGGAGTGGTTGATAAAACACATATATTCAGTTCTGTTCAAACAGCAGAGGGGTGAAGAAGTTGAACAAGCTGTCAATCATTGTCGTAGTAGCCGCTTCTATGTTGGTTTGTTTGGGCTCAACAAGAAACATACTTGCAGACACCCCTCAAATAAGAAACGTGATCGTCTGGAACGACGGAGGAAGCACCAAATTGAACGTGACCGTTTATCACAACGGAGAAGTGCCAGATCATTACGTTGACACCCTCTCTGTCACTGTCACAAGTGGCACCAATCTTTCTCAAACCTTCCCCCAGAGTGGCCCTCACGCGTTAGACCCGGACACTCTGACGTTCAACGTAACACTTGATATTGGACTGGTTTCAGGCGCACCGTTAGCCACAGTTCGGGCACACTGCAACATTCATGGATGGAGTTCACAAAACTGGACAGGCGTGGTCCCTGAATATTCACAATTAACACTACTACTAATGCTCGTAGCAGTAGTGCCTGTTGCTTTGCTGGTGCACAAAATCAGACGAAACCGCGCCTAGGGGCTTTTTGATGCCTGGTCTTTTTTAGATTTGGATTATTTCGGGCACTATTCTTTCTTTGGTCACTCTCAGCAAACCTACTGAGGGTTTGACTATAAACGGGGGAACTGGATTTGTTGGGCTTCCCGGGTTCACGAGCAGTATGTCTCCTTCCCAGCGTATGTTGGAACTGTGAGTGTGTCCATAGACTAAAACGTTGAATCCGTTCATCTTGGCCATTTCACGCATTTTTCCAACACCAAAAAGTGTGCCGGGATTGTGCATAACACCGATCTTCCATTCAAAAACTTTTAGAGAATCTACTTTGGGCAGTTTTCCGCGAATTTCGGGTCCATCCATGTTTCCATAGACAACCAAGACGGGTGCAAGCTGCTCCAGTTCATCAATGACCGATAGCTCTACCAGGTCGCCTGCATGAATAATGTAATCAGCGTTCTCAAAAACCTTGAAAACCTCTTTAGGTATCTCTTTTGCCTTTGCAGGCACATGTGTGTCGGATATGAGTCCAATGACCTTGCCTGAGCTTTCTTGTAATCGAGGTAGAATCTGGTCCTGCTGGCTAACCATTAAAGTTGCCTTCCGCTTGATCCTCTGACTCTCTCGAAGCCTTCTTAATTGAAGAATAACCAATTGAACATAGCTATTAAAGTTTGAGCTCATCGTTGTTTTTTATGGTAGACTATTAAGTCTGAAGTGCAAGGGTTAGGATGAAAGGTGAAACATCTAGTGCCGAGGGGTCAACTTCGTGAAGAAACAAGAGAGGAAGTTACGACTCTGCTTGGGGATTTGATTCGTATAGACACGACTAATCCCCCTGGCAACGAAGCAAAAGCAGCGGAGTATCTGGCTCAGAGTCTTGAGAAGGAAGGTTTCAACTGTGAACTCTTGGAGTCGGAGCCTGGAAGAGGCAACGTGATAACCCGACTTAAGGGCGGCGGGGAAAAACCGAGTCTCCTATTGCTTTCGCACTTAGATGTGGTCGCTGCGAACCCGAGGGAATGGAGTGTGGATCCCTTTGGCGGCGTGGTCAAGGATGGTTTTGTTTGGGGGCGTGGCACATTTGATATGAAGTCGCTTACCGCGCTCGAGGTCATGGTAATGAAACTTCTAAAAAGACATCATGCCAGACTGAAAGGCGACGTCATATTGGCAGCGACAGCGGACGAGGAGAAAGGGGGAGGGAAAGGAGTTGGTTGGTTGACCCGCAACTATCCAGAGAAAATTCGGGCAGACTACGTCATAAATGAAGGCGGCGGTTTGGCAATACCCGTGAACGGCAAAAACATGTACACAATTCAGACAGCGGAGAAAGGAATGCTGTGGTTCAAAGTCAAAGCAACAGGCACCCCTGGTCATGGTTCAATACCGGGAGCAGCGGACAACGCAATTGTCCGAATGAACAGAGTCATCAGCAAGCTCGGGAGCTACCACGCCAAAATCACGCTGATACCGTCTATCAGAGAATATGTTACTCAAATTGTGAGCGAAGACAAGACCGCAGGGCCAGTATTGAAAGCTATTCTCCAGAACTCCGATTGTGCTGACGCTGTATTGGACGAACTTGCGAAGAGAGACAAATTCTTTGCTG
>Ga0315296_10001973_pt1 | contig 17686 bp, 20 predicted proteins | sample YL17G14_18_MG_FD_203921 | JGI IMG/M metagenome (GOLD analysis project Ga0315296, IMG submission 203921) | Sediment microbial communities from Yellowstone Lake, YNP, Wyoming, USA - YL17G14_18 | ecosystem: Environmental > Aquatic > Freshwater > Lake > Sediment | place: USA: Wyoming | collected... | reverse complement strand
CGGCCACGCCGATCCTGGTCCTGCTGGACCCCACCTCCTATTACGTGGACGTCGAGGTAGACGAGGTGGATATCACCCGCGTGGCCGTGGGCCAGGATGCCCGGGTGCTATTCGATGCCCTGCCTGAGGTGGAACTGCAGGCCAGGGTGGAAGAGGTGGCCCTCTCTCCCAGCACCGGCCAGGGGGTGGTGACCTATCGGGTCCGGGTGCGGATCGCTGAGCTGGGGAACAGCGAAGTGCGCCCCGGCATGACTACCAACGTGGGCATCGTCACCCGGGAGGCCAGGGGTGTCCTCCTCGTGCCGCGGCGGGCGGTGCGGATAGAGGACGGGCAGGCCTACGTCGAGTTGGTGCGGGAAGGCGACCGGGGTAAGTGGCTGGAGAGAGTGCCGGTGACACTGGGGCTGGGGGACTCCTTCAACGTGGAGATCGTCTCCGGCCTGCAGGAGGGGGACCAGGTCTTCGTCCTCAGCGTGGTCCAGAAGAACCAACTCCAGCAGATGTTCGGGGCAGGCCAGTCGCCGGGCGGGGTGCGCCAGCAGGTTGCCCCTCACCCATAGGGAGATCAAGACGATGGAACAGAATGCCGTCATCCACATCGAGGATGTGGCCAAGGTATATAGGATGGGCGACGTAGAGGTGCACGCCTTGTGCGGTGCCTCCCTGGAAATACGGCCGGGTGAGATCCTGGCCATCATGGGGCCCTCCGGCTCGGGCAAGTCCACCCTGATGAACATCCTGGGCTGTCTGGATACGCCGACCAGCGGGCTCTACCTCTTGGACGGCCGGCGGGTGGACGACCTGAGCGACAACGAGCTGGCCGTGGTGCGCAACCGCAAGATCGGCTTTGTCTTCCAGACCTTCAACCTCCTGGCGCGCACGACGGCCCTGCAGAACGTGGAGCTGCCCCTGGTCTACAGCGGGGCGGGGCCGCTGGCGCGGCGGAGACAGGCCACTGCCGCCCTGGAGGCGGTGGGGCTGGGGGACCGGCTGCGGCACCGGCCCAACGAGCTCTCCGGCGGGGAGCAGCAGCGGGTGGCCATCGCCCGGGCGCTGGCGAACGACCCGGCGATCATCCTGGCCGACGAGCCTACCGGGAACCTGGACAGCGTCTCGGGCGAGGAGATCGTGGCCATCTTCCAGCGCCTCAACCGCGAACGGGGGATCACCGTCGTCTTTGTCACCCACGACCGCAACGTCGCCGAGCACACCCGGCGCATCGTGCACCTGTACGACGGGCGCGTCACCCGGGAGGAGACGGTGGCCCAGCCGCGCCAGGCGCGGGCCGCCGGGCGGGAGGGGCAGCCATGAGTATCCTGGAGAGTGTGCGCATCGCCCTGCGGGCGCTGGCGGCGAACAAGCTGCGGGCTGTCCTGACCATGTTGGGGATCATCATCGGCGTCGCCGCCGTCATCGCCCTTCTTTCGCTGGGACAAGGGGTCCAGGCCACTGTGGAGGAGCAGATCCAGGGGATCGGGTCGGACCTGCTCATGGTATTCTCGGGCACCTTCGGTGGAGAGAGTGTCCGTATCCAGCCGCTTACTTACCGCGATGCCCAGGCCCTGGCCGACCCGCTGAATGTGCCCAATGCCGCTGCCGTCGCGCCGGTGATTCAGCGCAACGCCACGATCGTCTTTGGCCAACGCGATGGCCAGCCCACCGTCATCGGGGTGACGCCCGAGTACGCCTACGTGCGCAACGCCAACGTGGTGAATGGCCGCTTCATCGAGGAGGGCGACCTGACCACCCGCAGCCGTGTCTGCGTTCTGGGGCCGGAGGTGGTGGATACTCTGTTTCCAGACAGGGATCCGTTGGGCCAGGTGGTCAAGATCGACAATGTGCCGTTCCGCGTGGTCGGGGTCATGGAGTCGAAGGGTGGGGGTGGGGGTGGGGTTGGATTCGGCGGCAACGCCGACAGCAATGTCTACGTACCGCTCACCACTGCGGCGACGCGCCTCTTTGGCACCCGTACGGTCAGCGGCGATTTCCCGGTCACCATCATCAACGTGGCCGCCCTGGACCAGCAGAGCATTGACCCGGCCATCGAGGAAATCACCGATGTGCTGCGGGAGCGCCACCGCCTGACCTACCAGGACAACGATTTCACCGTGCTCACCCAGGAAGACATCATCCAGGTCGCCGGCTCCATCATCAGCATCCTGACCATCTTCCTGGGGGCGATTGCCGGCATCTCGCTGCTGGTGGGTGGGATCGGGATCATGAACATCATGCTGGTCTCGGTGACCGAGCGCACCCGCGAGATCGGCATCCGCAAAGCGGTGGGGGCGAAGCGGCGGGACATCCTCTGGCAGTTCCTGATCGAGGCGATGGTGTTGAGTGTGCTGGGCGGACTGGTCGGAATTGCGCTGGGGTCGTTTGGGGCGAGCATGGTAGCTCGTCTCGCACCCGAACTCAAGGCACTGCTCACGCCCGGGGTGGTGCTGATGGCGACAGGCTTCTCCGCTGCCGTGGGCCTCTTCTTCGGCATCTACCCGGCCATGCGGGCGGCCCGGCTGCACCCGATTGACGCGTTGCGATACGAGTAGGCCCTGCATCGGATTGGAAGTTGGAGGAAGCCGGGTGCTTTCCAACCTTCTACTTTCTACCTTCCACTTTCAACTTTCAACCTCCAATCCACCCTTCCCTCTCCAGCATGCCCCCGATCTGCCCCAGCACGTCGTCCAGGAAAGCCCAGCAGCGGGGCTGGATGGCCGCGGCGATTTCCGCGATGAGCGCGGCGGCCCGGCTGACCTGGATCGCCTCTACGCCATGCTTCAGCTGCACCTGCCGCTGATAGCGCTCGGCCAGGGTATCCGGGGTAACCTGCCCAATGGCCAGGAAGGGGGCCATGGCCGGCAGACTGTGGATCAGCCTCTTCCCGTCCTGCCCGAAAAAGGTGGCCAGGTGGGGGATCAGGCGGGCCAGGGCGGGATGGAGGACAGGCCCAGCGGCCGCCTCGAAGGCCTGCTGGAGCTGCCCGGCCAGGGAGGGGGCTTGCCTGGCCAGCAGCCACTCCAGGGCCATCTCCACGAAGTTGTGGGCTTTCCACCAGCCCATGTCGGCCGGCAGGCGGCAGATTTCGGCCGCCTGGGCAGCGTAGGGCCGGGCCTCCTCGAAGGAATAACACACCAGGTGAGCAAAGCCCGGTGGTCCTGGGTACGCGCATTCTGCTACCCTCTGGTGTACCGGGAGATCGCCATGCCACCCTTGCCTGAGCGGATGCGGCATACGAAGATGGCTGGACAGCTGATGGAGCAGTTTTGACAAGGAAAGGGGGAACGGTTAGAATGGGCAAGAGAGGCAACCAAAACTGGCAGAGGCTTCTCCCGTTGGAGCCAGGAGAAAACGGTAACCTCCCCGGAGAGACAGTCCATGAAAGAAGCTGATCTACCGCGCTGGCTGGAATGGGCCCGCGAGATCCAGGCGTTGAGCCAGACCGGGCTTGCCTATAGCGGTAACGACTATGACACGCAGCGTTACTTTTTTAAATTCGGCGATCTTCCGCCACTTTCCGCCGCGCGCACCAATGAGCGGCACCTGGCCAAGGTATCGGCCCACCTCCGGGACCAAAACCGGCCGGCCTCGGTGCCCAAGTCCTGGGCTGCGACCGCTGGGAGTTCTACCGTCTGCTCACCGAATCTGGCTTCCCGGTCATAGACTACCCGGCGGACGACGAAGGATACGAGGCCCGCACCAGCCGTGAACTTGCAGAGCGGTTGAAGCAGCAGTGAGGAGGTCAGGACAATGGCGAAGAAAACACCCGACGAAGGGACGATATACCAGATCAAGGTCACCTTGAAAGGCAGCAAGCCGCCGATCTGGCGGCGCATCCTGGTCCCTGGTTCCGTCACCCTGGCCAAACTACACGACATCCTCCAGGTGACGATGGGCTGGACCGATTCCCACCTCCACCAATTCGACGTGCGGGGCACGTACTACGGTGAACCCCATCCCGAGTACTTCCACGAGGTCCGCGACGAGAGGCGCGTGCGGTTGGACCAGATCGTCACCGGTGAGGGGTTCAGGTTCATCTACGAGTACGATTTCGGCGATAGCTGGGAGCATGATCTCCTGGTCGAAAAGATACTGCCGCCCGATCCGGGCCGGCAGTACCCGGTCTGCATCAAGGGCAAGGGGGCCTGCCCGCCGGAGGACGTGGGCGGCATCTGGGGCTACTACGACTTTCTGGAGGCCATTCGGGACCCCAAGCACGAGGAGCACGAAGACTACCTGGAGTGGATCGGGGGGGAGTTCGACCCGGAGGCGTTCGACCTGGAAGCGGTGAACGCGGAACTGGCCAGGCTGCGCTGATCGTGGGGTGTTCCGACACTGGACGGGGAAGATAGCCCCCAGCACGTGGAGCGGGGTCGGTGCGGGGACGAGCCGGCCTATCGCATAAACGTGGGTCAGGGGGAACACGGGCTCACCCTTCCGGGCAACGCTGGCAGACCAGGGCCAGCGCCTGCTCGGCGTCGGCTTCGCAGTGCAGATCGAACGTTTCCGCGTCCAGCACCAGGAAGGGGATCGACCCGGAGGCTCGTTCCACCCACTCCTCGTAGGCCTGGTGCAGCCCTTGCAGGTACTCCAGGGTAATCCCCTGTTCGAATCCCCGTCCGCGGGCGCGGATGCGCTCCAACAGGAACTGTGGCGATGCCCGCCGGTAGATGATCAGGTGGGGGGCCGGAAGAAACGCGATCATCGTCCCGAACAGGTCGCGATAGTTCCGGTAGTCGCGGTCATCCAGGAAGCCTTGCCGGTTCAGTGTGCGGGCAAAGACCTCCAGGTCCTCGTAGATAGTGCGGTCCTGGATACAGGAGATCCCCTCGGCCATCATCTGCTGAAACATGCGGAAGCGGTGGGTGAAGAAGTAGATTTGCAGGCTGAAACTCCAGCGGCGCATGTCGCCGTAGAAATCGCCCAGGTAGGGGTTGTCCACGACCTGCTCGTAGAACGTCTTCCAGCCGAGCCGCTCTCCCAACAGCCGTGTCAGGGTGGTCTTGCCCACTCCAATGTTCCCGGCGACGCTGACCAGATACCTGGGCATGGCTACCCCCTTTGTCCGATGGTGGCCAGGTAGACGGTGGTCTCTTCCCGTCCGTCCACGTCCAGGACGGCGTTCACTTCGTCGTCGAAAAAGGCGCCAACGGCGCAACAGCCCAGGCCGAGCGCGGTGGCGGCCAGGTAGAGGTTCTGGGCCACGTGGCCGGCGTCCATGTAGATGTAGCGGTAGGCCCGTTCCCCGTACTTGCGCACCGAGCGAGCGATGACGGCGGTCCAGATGAAAATCGCGGCGGCGCGCTGGCAGACCGTCTGCCCCAGGGCAGCCCGGGTCAGCGCCATGCCGATGAACTCATCTTCCCGGAGAAAAGCCAGGCGGTGGTTGCGGACCTCATAGTGATACAGGCCTGGAAGCAGCTCCTGCACCCGGTTGGCCGCCAGGTAGGTTTCGATCGGATAGAGGGCTCCTGCCGACGGGGCGGTGCGGAATTGCCACTCACCACCCTCCCGGGTGATCCCTTGACTGGCCCAGAGAAGCTGGGAGGCCTGTTCCAGTGAAACGGGGTCCGCACTATAGTCGCGGGTGGAACTACGCTCCAGGAGGGCTGTCCAGATCCCGCGGCCTCCCTCCTGCGCCGGTGGGGGCAATTCGAGCCGGGCCAGGGGATTGGGGTATACCTTGTACGTGCCGATGCGGCGCGGGCCGGCGGAGCGCCCCGACGCGCGATTGCGGGGATCGTCCTTCTCCGGCGGTGAGCTGTCTCTGATGCCTGAAGTCATCTGTCCCTCCTTGTGCTGGTGACCCGGGGCCGCTTCGCCAGGACGAGCGGCACCCCCGGCGAATCGCCGGATCTCGACCGCCTGCATTGTACTACAGAGACAATTGGCATGCAAGAGGTTTTGGGCACAAGAGTGCGTAGCTGCTGCACCCCTGACGAGAGGCTTTTCAGCGGGCCGGAGTTGTAGTAGAATAGCCTTGGCCCACACCCGGCATGTCGCCCGATGAAATGCCCGGGCAGGGAACCCTGGAGGATGAGCGATGCCCGGTCCTTCTCCCATCCTGTCCCTCCTTTCCGGCAGTCTGCTGGCGGCGGCGTCTGGGCTGAATCCCTACCTGCCCTTGCTGATCGCCTCGGTGATGGCCCGTTATGCCGGCCGCTTCCATCCCCGATTCGGGTATGCTTTCCTGGGGGAGACCTGGTTCGTGGCCCTGGCGGCCGGCCTGTTCCTGGCCGACATCTTCCTGGACAAGATCTTCCTCCCCGGTGATTCGCTGGCCGTCCCTCCACGTCAGCGCAGCCGCCGCCTCTGGATCGGGGCGATCCATGACCTGGGCCAGATGGTCCTCGGGCCTGTCGGCGGGGCTTTGCTGCTGGGGGCCGCGGAGCGGGTTTTTCCCCCGGCCTGGCCGCTGGTCGCGCCCATGCTGGGGGTCCTGCTGGCTGCCCTGGTCTATGTGGGCAAGCGCTCTCTGCGGCACCGTCTCTCGAGACGGCCGGCCAAGACCCTTGGCCCTCTGGCAAACATGCTCCTCAGCACGATTGGGGACCTGGTCGTGGTCCTGCTCTGCACGGTTGGCCTGCTGTTGGGACCGCGGTAGTCATCTGACTGTAATCTTCGCCGGTTGCCCAGGACGGGAGAAGCCGATAGAATGGACGGCACCCCTCGCCTCTTCGCGGGGATCCCTTTGCGCCCGAGGAGACGGGGCTGTCGCCCGGAGGACGAGTCATGGAGATGGCCGGCCTATCTGCCGAATTTGTCACCTTTTGCCTGAAGCGTCGCCCGGCCCGCTGGCCGGAGATCTACGACGAGATGTGCTGGGTGGCCGGCCGTCGCCTCTTCCGTGGCCTGGGCTACGAAGACCTCTCCCGCCAGGGCCTCTTCCTCGACCTGACCCACCTGGTGCCGCTACGTCGCCTGGTGGAACAGATATCCCAGCAGATTGGCCTCTAGGTGCATCCCACGGATTGCACGACACAGATTCCGCACAGATGGCACGGATTCCAGCAGCCGTTCAACTTCCGGCGACTGCATGCCAGAATCCGTGCCATCCGTGTCCCGAAATCCGTGTCGTGCAGTCTGGCACCTCAGCGGACCTGCCCCGGCATCAAGTCCAGGACCACTTCCCCAACCCGGACGACGTCGGTCGCGCAGTAGTCTGTCCCATCCTGGGGGCCGGGCCTGGCCCCGATCCACAGGGTGTGCATCCCGGCCTCGTGCCCAGCGCGCAGGTTGCGCAGGGTGTCGTCGATGAGCAGGCACTCCGGGCCGACGGCCGGCAACGCCTTCAGCACGATCTGGTAGGCCTGGGGCAGCGGTTTGCAGAAGTAGCCCAGGGCGCGGATGTCAAAGATCCGCTGAAAGTGGTGGGAAACTCCCACCACCTCGACCACTCGCCGGGCGTGCTCCGCCGTGGCGTTGGTAAAGATCGCCTTCTCTTGGGGCAGGCCAGCCAGGGCCTGGTCCAGGGCGGGATTGGGGTGGATGTAGGAGGTCAGGTCAACCTGGTGGACGTAGGTCAGGTAGTCCTCCGGATCGACCTGATGGTGGATCTGTAGACCACGCAGGGTGGTGCCGTAGCGCTCATAGTAGAGGCGGCGGAGGTGGAGCACCTGCTGGGGGGGGATACCCACCCGTTCCTCCATGTAGCGGTTGATGAGCTGGCCGATCTCGTCGAACATTCCGGTTTGGGCCGGGTAGAGGGTCTCGTCCAGGTCGAACAGGAGGAAACGCAGCACCGAGCCGGTGTGCTGACCGGTCCGGCCCCTCAAGGCGTCTGGCTGGCTGTTCCGCGAGCGTAGCTCCATGGCCAGTTTCCCTTGGCGGATCCATCGGCCCATTTCTGCAAGGGCGATCACATGTCATTCCTGCAAGGCCATGGAAGGGCCCTCAGGCAGGGCCTATTATAGCACAACATGCCCGGCCCGCTAATGGAACGCTAACACTCCGCTGTCCTTTCTCTAACAGGCCGGGGCTATCTTGGGGGCGCAGTGAGCGGCAAGCATTGAATGGAACGATCAGGAGGTGACTGACGTGAGCGAACTGGTACGTTGGCGGCCATTCCGCGAGATGAGCCGGATGCAGGACATGATGGATCGCCTGTTCGAGGATGCTGTCTTCCGGCCGTGGGGCTGGCGCCGGGCCGAGGGGTTCGGCATGATCCCCGTCGACATCTACGAGACGAGCGACGAGTACACGATCAAGGCTCCCATGCCCGGAGTCACCGCGGACAAGATGGAGGTGACCTACGAGGCCGGCGTCCTGACGGTCCAGGGCGAGGTCTCCGAAGAGAAGGCGGCCCAGGGTGAGTGCCTTGTCCAGGAGCGACGCTACGGCAAGTTCTCCCGCTCGATCGGCCTGCCCGGCACCATCCAGCCGGAGAAGATCGTAGCCGGCCTGAGGGACGGTGTGCTGACGCTGCGCGTCCCCAAGGCGGAAGAGGTCAAGCCGAAGAGGATCAGCGTCAAGGTCGAATAACCGGGTCCTGTTCCAGAAGGGGCGACCCAACGGGTCGCCCCTTACAGTTCGTGATCGAGCCGGTAGAGACACGGGCACACCGCGGCTCTGCATTGTATACCATCCGTCCGGGACATGCAATCGCTGTGTGGCGGCCGGGTTCGCTCTTCGTTTGCGCGCAGGTCGGACTTGTGGTACGATTCGCCCCCACAACGGTATGATGGATCTCCCTGCGTCGAGGTTCGGAAAGGCGGACGGATGGAATCCGATCGTGCCCTCCGGGGCTATGCCCTCCTGATCACTACGCTGTCGTCGTTCCTGACCCCCTTCATGTCCAGCGCCCTCAACGTGGCCGTCCCGGCCATGAGCGGTGAACTGCGCGCCGACCCCTTGGCCAGCACCTGGGTCGTTTCGGTCTACCTGGTTGCGGCGGCGGCATTGCTGCTCCCCTCCGGCCGGCTGGCCGACCTGGTGGGCCGCAAGAAGGTCTTTGTGGCGGGCCTGCTGGTCTATGGGGTGAGCTCGGTCCTTGCCATGGTGGCGACGTCCGTCACCGCTCTGATCGCCTTTCGCGCTTTCCAGGGTATCGGGGGAGCCATGGTCTTTGGCACGGCGGTGGCGATCCTGACCTCCGTCTACCCTCCGGCAGAACGGGGGCGCGTCCTGGGGATCAACACCGCCGCTACCTACGCCGGCCTCTCACTGGGGCCGGTCCTGGGAGGGATCCTGACCCAGCAGTTCGGCTGGCGTTCCATTTTCCTCTTCAACGCCGTGCTGGCGCTGGTGATTGTGCCGGTGATCCTGATTCGACTGCGTGGCGAGTGGGCCGGCGCCGCTGGCGAGCGGTTCGACTGGGCCGGCAGCGCCCTCTACAGTGTGGCGCTGGTCGTCCTCATGTACGGTGTCTCCTCGATCCAGAGCGTGCCCTATGCCCGCTGGCTGGCGCTGGCGGGGGTGCTCGGCCTGGGGGTATTCGTCTGGGTCGAGATGCGGGCCCGCCAGCCGGTCCTGGACCTGCGCCGCTTCCGCGGCAACATTCCCTTCATCTTCTCCAACCTGGCCGCGCTGATCCACTACAGTGCCACCTTCGCCATCGGCTACCTGCTCTCCCGCTACCTCCAGGAGGTGCAGGGGATCTCCCCCCGTACGGCCGGCCTGATCCTGCTGGCCCAGCCGGTGGTGATGGCGCTCTTTTCGCCGCCGGCCGGCGGGCTCTCCGAGCGCGTCGAGCCGCGGGTGCTGAGTTCGGCCGGCATGGCGCTGATGGTGGCCGGCCTGCTCCTCCTGTCGTTCTTCCAGGCGGGAACCTCGTTGGCCGCGGTGCTGGGCGTGCAGTGCCTGATCGGCTTCGGCTACGCCCTCTTCTCCTCGCCCAATACCAACGCGATCATGGGCTCGGTGGCGCCGCGGGACTACGGGGTCGCTTCGTCCACCCTGGGCACGATGCGGCTCATCGGGCAGGCCCTCAGCATGGCCATCGTCCTGTTGCTGTTCTCCATCTACGTCGGGAGGGCGGAGGACAGCGCGGGGATGATCGGACCATTGCTGACCACCATGAAGGTGGGGTTCCGCCTGTTTGCCGGCCTGGCTGCGGTCGGCACCCTGGCCTCCCTGGCGCGGGGGAAGGTGCGGGAGTAAAGCGTAAAGAGTAAAACGTAAGGCCCGGCGGTCAAGGTTTCCCGAGTGGCACCACCCGCAGCGGGGTGTAGATCGGCCCCTCCGGGCGGAGATCGCTGCGAATCAGCAGGACCTGTTCCACCTGCCAGCGACCGAGGGAGGGGATGTGCAGTTCGGTCACCGCCTGGCCCAGGGCACGGGCCTCCTCCGGCCGGGCCTGCTGGCGCACCCGTCCCAACGTCAGATGCGGGGAGAAGGGCCGGTCCTCGGGGGGGAATCCCCGCGCGGCCAGGGCATTCGTCAGGCCGGCCTGCAGGGCGCGGAGCGCTTCCATGTCGCCGGCGAGGCCGACCCAGACGACGCGCGGCCGGTGTGGGTTGGGAAAGACGCCTACTCCCGTCGCTTCGACCGCGAAGGGAGCCGTCTGCGCGCCGACGCCGGCCGTGGCCTCGCCCGCGGCGGCCACCTGCCCGGCCGGGATCTCTCCCAGGAAATTGAGCGTCAGGTGGATCTTGTCCGGGGCCACCCAGCGCACCGGGGGATGGGAGCGCTTCAGCCGCTCCTGCAGTTGGGCCAGGCCCCGCTGCACGCCCGGTGGAAGCTCGATGGCGACAAAGGTGCGCACGCGCTCAACCATAGGACTACCTCCGACTTTCATGGCCTGCCCCGGAGGTGCAAGGGGGGCAACGAGAAACGACCAACGACGAACGACCAACGACGAGCCGTGCCTTGCCTGAGGCGTCAGAGGCTGCCCACGGCATCATGGGGCAGTTCGAGGTGCGAGACGTCGTCGCGTAGGAGCAGACGCGCGCCATCGGGGCCCACCTGCAACCGGCTGACCGAGGCCGGCCGGACCACGAACTCCCGCCAGAGGGTGCCGTTCCCCAGGAACAGGTCGGCCAGGTAGCAGCCGATGATCCCGGTGTGGGCGACGACGACGATGCGCTGGCCCGGGTGGCCTTGCACGAGCGCCCCAATTGCCGCCGGGGCTCGCCGGGCGAACTCCCCCCGCGCTTCGCCGCCCGGCCAGCGGAAGGCGAGGCTCCCGCGCTCCGCCCACAAGGGGTAAAGGTCGGGCCAGCGCCGGCGGAACTCCTCGATGGTCAGCCCGCCGGCCGCAAAGTCCGTCTCGCGCAGCTCCTGGCGGGGAATCGGCGCGATCCCCACAGCAGCGGCGATGGGGATGGCCGTGTCCCAGGCTCGCCGCAGCGGGCTGCTGTAGAGAGCGGCCACCCCTTCCAGGGTGCTGAAGCGCGCGGCCAACAGGCCGGCCTGGTGCTGCCCCTGCTCGCTCAAGGGAACGTCGTCCCACTGCAGCCGCTCGCTGAGGTGGTGCTCCGATTCGCCGTGGCGGACGAGCCAGAGGTCGGTGGGGAGGATCATCGGTCCTCCTGGCCCTGCCCGTAGGGGCAGAGGTCGAGCAGCGGGCAGTGGGCGCAGGCCGGCCGGCGGGGATGGCAGGTCTCCCGCCCGTGCCGGATCAGATTGAGGTGGGCGGTGTAGTAGACCTCCGGCGGCAGGAGCTGCTCCAGGAGCAGGTGGGCTCTCTCGCGGGAAGCGTTGGGTGGGATGAGCCCAAGCCGCTTACTGACGCGGTGGATGTGCGTATCCACCGGGAAGGCCGGCCGGCCGAAGGCGAAGAGGAGGACGATGGCCGCCGTCTTGGGGCCGATGCCCTCCATCGCGGTGAGCCAGGACCGGGCCTCCTGCAGCGGCAGTTCGGCCAGGAAGTCCAGGGAGAGCACGCCGCGCTCCGTGCTGATGCGGCGCAGCGCGGCCTGGATGCGCGGGGCCTTGATGCGAGAGAGGCCGGCCGGCCGGATGGCCTCCTCGACCGCTTCGACCGGGGCGTCGCGCACGGCCTCCCAGTTGGGGAAGCGCCGGCGCAGCCGCTCGAAAGCCCGGTCGCGGTTCAGGTCGTTCGTGTTCTGGGAGAGGATGGTGGAGACCAGCTCCTCCAGCGGGTCCAGGTGCGGGCGAGCCGGGTGGTCGCCGTAGAGCTCGACCAGGCGGTGGTGGATGGCCAGGGCGCGGGCTGCGGGATCGTTGTCCATGGTGCCACTCAGTACGCTGCGAGGACGAGCATCTTGCCGTGGGCGCCGTCGATGACGACAGTCCCGCCCCAGGTGTAGGTGCCGCCCTCCATGGCGGTGCTCACGGTATGGGTGACGTGATCGATCGGTTCTGCCGGCGTCCCCGTCTGGCTGACCGTGGGCTTGACCCGGTCCACACCCAGTGGAGACTTGGGTAGGTCCAAAAGGTGCCGAACGGCCGGCCTGGTGCATGGAAACGGGGGAGCCTGCAGACATGGGCTCGAACGCCATTGTACCATGAGGGGCTCCGGCTGTAAAATCGGCCGGATCACGTACTTGACAAGGGAACATTTGTTCGGTATAATGTACCCGAACTTGGGACAGGTCGCTGGTCCAAGTGGCAGCACGAGCACCATCTGAAGGAGCTCCAGTGGGTTTGCTGAGGAACTCGCGGGACGGTCTGGCCAGGCAGCTTGGGTTCTTCCCGGAGGAGAGCGAACGCGCCCCCTCTCCGCCGGACAACGGTAGTCTTGGTTTCAGCGATCCGGCTTTCGCCTCCAACAAGACACTGCCTGTTCACAGGTGGGTACCCTGGATTGCCGGGTTCTCGAGCGCCTTTGTGCGGGATGCCTTGAATAGTTATCCAGCGGGACCAGGGACTGTGCTGGACCCTTTCGCTGGCGTGGGGACCACTCTCATCGAAGCCGTTCTGCTTGGCCATCAGGCGGTCGGGTTCGAGATCAACCCCTATGCGGCGTTTGCCTGCCAGACGAAAGTCACCGCACATGAAGTCCCTGTGGATAGGGTTCACGGCGAGGTCTCGAGATTCCAATCTTTCTACGACGATCACGTTCTCTCTGGTGATGTGCCGAAGAGGGTTCCTCCTGCCGGGTTCAAGACGCGTGCGCCGTTCTATAGCCCGGAGGTCTTGCGCAAGGTCCTGATCATTCTGGATTTCATAGACACCATCGAGGCCCATGCCTTGCGCGACTTGTTCCGCCTGGCTTTTGCTTCGACCATGGTGCGCTATTCGAACTACTCCTATGAGCCCAGTCTGGGAAGGCGGACGAGTGTGGGCAAGGAAGAAATCAGTGACTTTCCTGTTGGTCAGATGGTTCTGAGCAAACTCATGGAGATGGCCGAAGACATTGCCTGGCTTCAGGCAAGTCTACCGAACGGTCAGGCCAGTGCGCGTGTCATCAACGACTCGTTCTTCCGGTACCCATCTTACGTGGTCCCGGGATCGGTCGACCTGATTGTTACGTCTCCGCCGTATCTGAACAACTACCATTACAGCCGCAACACGCGGCCCCATCTATACTGGTTGGGATACGCAGAGCGGCCTCATGACCTGGCCCGGCTCGAGACGGCGAACTTTGGCAAGTTCTGGCAAACCGTTCGGGATCGGGCTCGAATGGATCTGACCTTTTCGCTGCCGGGCAGCGACATAGAAGAGCGGCTGCATGAACTGCGAGCGCTCCATCCTGAGAAGGGCGCCTATGGTGGCCGCGGGTGGGCAAACTACGCCGTCTCATATTTCAACGATTGCCACAGGTTTGCGCAGGGGGTTCACCATGTCCTGCGGAGAGGTGGTACAGCACTGGTCGTCATTGGCGACAGCATATTGCAGGGCATCTTGATACCAACCGACCAGTACTTCGGCAGAATCGCTGAATCGGTCGGGCTTGAACTTGTGAGGATCGACATTCCCAGAGCGACCCGGGTGGGGAATAGTATCATTCAATCGGACGTCCGGGTGGCAAAGGCCCAGGAAACGCACCAGCTCTACGAAGCTGTTGTGGAGCTAGAGAAGAGATAGCTCTTCCAGAGCGTGCCGGACCTTCGCCGCGATGTACTCCAAATGCGGTGGCTCCCCCGTAAGTTTTTCCGTGCCCACGGCCTTCCTGGGTGCAACACATCCCATTCGGACTGTGCTTGATTGTAGCGACCCTTCCCGGGATCATGGTTCCCGAAGCCGTCTATCACGGTGTTCCAAAGAGGTCGGTATCGTCTGATGAGTTCTGCTTCGACTGGAACGATCAGGTCAGCTTCAATGCCACTGAGAATCATGAACCGGCATTGGAAGTCGCCGGTTTGCAGATGAACATGTCGTATACTCCTGTTCTCGCACATCCTTTTCACAGAAACGGTTGATTCCTGTCTGGCGGCCAGAATGATTACACCCCCAAAACGCTGCGACAGCAATCCCCCAACCCGTTGTCGCGCACGCGGCCCTATGGTTCTGTCTCAGCCAAGACACCGACCGGCAATCTCGTCGTCGCAAGCAGGAAGTGGTTCCTTGTACGTCGGGACATCCGAACTCGCTTGCCTGTGAGGAGGCTTTCCATGGCGCCCAAGCGCGCCCATCTCTGGATCCGTGGCTACGTCCAGGGGGTCAATTTCCGCCACTACACCCGCCAGCAGGCCGGCCTGCTCGGCGTGACCGGGTGGGTGAAGAACCTGCCCGACGGGCGGGTCGAGGTCGTCGCCGAGGGGGAGGAAGGGGCCGTCCAGGCCCTGGTCGCCTGGTGTCAGCACGGTCCTCCCATGGCCGAGGTCGAGGAGGTCGAGGTGCGCTGGGAGCCCTACCGGGGGGAGTTCAGCCGCTTTGCCATCGGGTGGTGAAGTATCCGGGTAGGGGTGAGGTTACCCTGCCCCTGCCCGGATCCTTGCACCAGAGCGTGCCCCTGTGGGCCTACCGGGCCTTCAGGACAGGCGCGTCTTGCAGGGGCGGGGTAACCCCGCCCCTGCAAATTGACACCTGGGCATTGCGTGGTACAATCGGGCTGCAGGTAACAGGATGCGGCCGTGGCCGGCCGCGGTGGGGACCTTGCGAAGGTTCGGCAGGACCTGCACAAGGTCCCATGGGTGCATTGTCGCACCCAACAGGGCGAGGTCAGCCGGCGTTGCAGGAACAGCGAGTGGAACGTCGCGCCAGCATGTACCAGCGTCTCTTGGGATACCTGCGGCCCTACTGGCGGCAGGTCCTGTTGGCCTATGCGGCCATGCTCGGCGCGACCTTGCTCAACCTCATGATCCCGCAGGCGATCAAGCGGGCCATCGACCAGGGGCTGGCGACCGGCCAGGCCAGGGCCCTCTTCATTGCCGGCGGTGTCATCCTCGGGTTGGCCCTGGCACGCGGGGCCACCGCCTTCCTGCGCCGCTACCTCGGCGAGTGGCTCTCCTACCGCATCGCCTACGACCTGCGCAATGAGTTCTACGAAAGCGTGCAGCGGCTCCCCTTCGAGTTCCACGACCGCACCCAGACCGGCGACATCATGAGCCGGGCCACCAGCGACATCTCCGAGGCGGAGAGCTTTATTGGCATCGGCTTGATGCAGCTCCTGACCACAGTCCTGCTGGTGATGGGCGTGATCGTGGCCATGCTGTTGGAGAACGCGCTGCTGGCCGCGTTGGCCCTCATCCCCATACCGCTGCTGGTTTTCGCCACCCTGCGCTTTGGCCACCGAGTGCGCCCGATGTTCCGCATCATCCAGGACCAGATGGGGGTGCTTTCCACGGTGATGCAGGAGAGCCTCACTGGCATCCTGGTGGTGAAGGCCTTCGCTCGCGAGACACACGAACTGGGGAAGTTCGACCGGGAAAACGAGGAGTGGTTCGACCGGCGTTACGAGTTGATCCGCGTCTGGGGCAACAACTGGTCTCTCTTCGCCTTCCTGGTGGCGGCGAGCGTCTTCCTCTTGCTCTGGTTCGGTGGACCGCAGGCGCTGGCCGGGAATCTCACCGTGGGTTCCCTTTTTGCCTTGATTTCCTATATCCTGATGCTGAACGGGCCGATCCAGGAGCTGGGGTTCCTGGTCAACCAGGCGGCCACCGCAGCGGCCAGTGCCAGCCGCGTCTTCGAGGTCATCGACACGCCCAACACAGTGGTGGAGAGACCTGCTGCCGTGGTCCTGGATCGGGTGCTGGGCCAGGTGGCCTTCGAGCGGGTGAGCTTTGCCTATCGCCACGAGCTGAACGTCCTGCGCGACGTCAGTTTCACCGCGGAGTCTGGGCAGAGCGTGGCACTCGTCGGGCCTACCGGCTCGGGCAAGTCCACCATCATCAACCTGATCCCGCGCTTCTATGACCCGACCGCGGGGCGTGTGCTGATCGACGGGGTGGACGTCCGCGACGTGACCCTGCATAGCCTGCGCCGCCAGATCGGGATCGTCCTGCAGGACCCCTTCCTTTTCCGGGCGACCATTGCCGAGAACATCGCCTACGGGAAGCCTGGGGCCAGCATGCCCGAGATCGTCGCGGGGGCCAAAGCAGCCCACGCCCATGATTTCATCACCGATTTTCCCGATGGATACGAGACACGGCTGGGGGAACGGGGGGTGACGGTGAGCGGTGGGCAGAAGCAGCGCATCGCCATCGCCCGGGCGTTGGTCTACGACCCGCGCATCCTCATCCTGGACGACTCTACCAGCAGCGTGGATACGGAGACCGAGCACCTGATCCAGGAAGCCCTGGAGAAGCTGATGGAAGGCCGCACGACCTTCATCATTGCCCAGCGGCTGCTGACGCTGAAGGCGGCCGACTGCATCCTGGTGCTGGACCGGGGCGAGATTGTGGAGAGGGGCACCCACGAGGAACTGCTGGCCTTGGGTGGGCTCTACCGCCAGATCTACGACCTACAGCTCCGGGACCAGGAGGAATTTCAGGCCCTGGAGGACCGGATGGTGGCGGCAAGAGGTGGAGTGGCCGGATGAAGCAGAGAGAGAGTCACAGTCGGGACTACCGGGGGCTGCTGGGCTGGTTCCTCGGGACCACCTTCGACGTGGAAGACGAGGAGGAACGGCGTGTCCGGGAGGACCGCATCCGCGACCTGTTGCCCGACCAGGACGAGACGCTGGGCAAGTTCTACGATGCCCGGCAGGTGAGACGGCTGGCCAGGTACGTGCGGCCCTACCGGGGCCAGTTCGTGCTCGCCGTCGTCCTGATGGTGGCCCGCTCGGTTTTTGGCGTGGCTGCCCCCTGGATCGTGGGGAGAGCGATTGACCAGGGCATCCGCGGCCAGGACCTGACCGCGCTGCGCAGTTGGGCCCTCGTCTTCGCTGGAACGGCCTTGGCGGAGTGGATCACCAACCGCAGCCGGATCATGATCATGGCCTTCGTGGGCACCCGGGTGGTGGCCGACGTGCGCAGCGCCCTGTTTCGCCACCTGATGCGCCTCTCCCTCCACTTCTACAACCACTACAGCGTCGGCCGGCTGATGAGCCGCCTGGTCAGCGACGTGCAGGTGCTGCAGGGGTTCATCACCTGGTCGATCACCGGGGTCTTCCGTGCCCTGTTTGCCCTGGTGGGCATCGTCGTGGTCATGCTGGTGATGAACTGGCGGCTGGCGTTGGTGGCCGTGGCCGTGTTGCCGTTCATGCTCTGGCTTACCCGTTACTGGAGCGTCCAGGCCCGCGAGATCTACCGGGCCACCCGCCAGCGCATCTCGCTGATCAATGGCTACCTGAACGAATCGGTGTCCGGCATCCGGGTCACCCAGAGCTTCACCCGGGAAGAGCGCAACTTCCGCCACTTTGACGATCTGAATCGGTCCTACTTCGAGGCCAACGTGCGGGCCACCC
>Ga0315296_10001972_pt1 | contig 17694 bp, 13 predicted proteins | sample YL17G14_18_MG_FD_203921 | JGI IMG/M metagenome (GOLD analysis project Ga0315296, IMG submission 203921) | Sediment microbial communities from Yellowstone Lake, YNP, Wyoming, USA - YL17G14_18 | ecosystem: Environmental > Aquatic > Freshwater > Lake > Sediment | place: USA: Wyoming | collected... | reverse complement strand
CCACCACGATGTCGGCACCAGCGTTGATTAGCATTGAGGCGGTTAACTCCTCCCAGATTAGTGCCCGCTCCAGGTGGCTGCCCCAGGTCTCGGGCAGCCCCTTGGTGAACTTCGACTCCTTCTGCCGCCACGATTCCTCACCTGCGGTGCAGATCATTGGCATCGCCGTCATGGCATCTCCCCCCAGCGCTGCCAGGCGGAGCCGCTCCATCACCGAGTAGGTATACTCCAAACCATAGCCCAGGGCTCCGGTAGTGGGGTCCATGAGAATGGAATCCCGGGGAACCCCGACATCGCAAAGAAGGATGTTGAGCTGCTTAGCAAGGTTGATCTCGATCGGGGTTCTGGCAATGGCCACATGCCCATCGGCGATGCAGGCGGCGGCGACGGTGCGATGGTTTTTCTCCTCGCAATTGCCCAGGGCCACCCTTTGCCCTCGGGCAGCATCTGAGGCTGCCACTAGCACCTCGTTGTCCTTCTCTGCCACCCCGGGCCCGAGGATGATGAGGGGGATATCCACTGCAGAGAGAACTTTAGCCACGTTTTTTCTCGCCTCATTAGCCCCGGTATTCCTCTCCTCAGGGTGGGCGCTTCTGAGGCGGAGGGCGATGATATCAGCGCCATACTCCACCGCCTTCCTCGCCCAAGCCCCGGGGTCGGCGAGGACATCGCCCCAGGCACTAATCAGATGGGGCGACCAATCCTTGGGCTCACTGTCCTGAACCTCAATGGCGATTACCGGTCTATGGGGCAACGAGCCCTCGAAGTGGAGGAAGGGGAGGGTGGACTCACCACCAACGACCACGCTCTTCCTGCCGTTGCCCCCCAGCCTTACCTCATGCACCTTTCCCGTCCACTTCTCAATGGGAACTTCAACTGTTGCCATCGCAGTTTCTCCTTTCCTTGATCCTATCAGTAAACAAGGGTCGAGGAAGTCGACCCTTGTTTAGGTGTTCCCTCTAGGTTTTGTTACTAAATTATGGGCTCCATAGTGAGAGCGGGATGCCCCTTTTCTTCGAGGAAGGGAAGCAGCTCATCGACGGTGGTGGCTATGGTGCCATCAGCGATCTTATCCACGAGGTCAGGGACGCCCTCGCGCTCACAGACCTCCTTGAGTTCCTCAGCGAACTGCTCCTTGACATTCTTCGAAAGCCAGACTACCCGCTTGATGCCCCCCTGCACTGGGATAAACTTCTTGCTCGTGACATAGATCTTGCTATGCCCCATCATCCCCGGCGTCTGCAGACCGCCACCTACAGTGCCCATCAGAGTGGTGAAGGTCATGCCACAGGGGGTCATGCTGTAGTCATCTCGGTTCACGATCATAACCCCGTTTGCCTCAGGGATGACCACCATCACACACTCACAACAGCCGCAGGTGGTCATCGGGGAATCCATGAGAGAGTAGATGGTGAAACGCTCCACATTCCTGTTGGAATGATCATAGACAAACTTGTTAACCCCTTCCCATTCTCCCAGCACCGGGTCGAGGCATCTTCCCTTAGGAACGGGCTGGTTGGGGCCGGTGGGGTTGATCTCGAAGGCGGTACGGCAGTCGAGCCAGCTATAAGCACCACAAAGTCCGGTGCGCTCGGGATTTATCACACACACATGATTGGGGGCGAAGGACTGGCAAAGAGTGCAGCTATAGTAGGTATCCACAGCTTCATCGGTAAGACCTTTTATTCGCTCGTCCCGCTCGCGATAGACAGCGCGAGCCTGCTCCCTCAGCTTCTGAACCTTATTGGGCTCGGTGTAGAGGATAATCTGCACCTTGTCCACGATGGCGCCGAAAGTGTTGTGAAAGTTGGTATGCAGGATGTCACCCAGATGCTTGATGCGAAATCCCTTTTCCACTGCACCCTTGCTAAAGCGGAGCCAGGCAATGTCCCTCTGCGCTATATGCTGGATGCCCTCAGCGCCGTTTATAAAGTGGTGAATCTGGCGCTCCAGAACTGGCTCGAAGTCCTTCTGCATTTTTCGACCTGCCACCTCCACCACGATGCCCAAGGGGATTTTCGCTCCCTCCTCAAAGCTGTCGACCTCTGGCCCAACGACGGTGATCTTGCCATCCTCCACCTCATCCAGGTCCTTCATCGTCAGCCACTCAAAGCACATACCACCCTTGCCCCCAAACTCGGCGCGGAGGTTCTCGCGGCGGACTACCTCACCCTCAAAGGCAGGCCCGTAGGCCACAGGTATAGGCACCTTGGGGATCTTGATCTTGATCCCCCTCACCTCAATGCAGCGCTGCACCAGCCTCTCCGCCCGCTCCAGGTCGTCTCTGCCCGGGATGTCATCAAAGGGCATGCTGACCACATGTTCATATTTAGTAATACCCGTAGGCAGGATATTGGGCACCACGGTATCGCAAATGGCAGGGAAGCCGTAGGTGATAGCCCCAGCACCGGTAGCCCATTTAAGGTCATCCATGGGGCCAAGGCAAAGGGCGAAGGCAAAGCAGCGGAACTTGTTATAGAGCAGTATTTCACGCCAATTGCCAGGCTTGATATTGCCAAAGCTAAAGGCAGCACGGGTGGCGTAGCCGGCAGCATAGACGGTAGAGATGGTGTCGGTGCCAAAGGGAACGGTGAACGTAGGATAGCCCAACTCTACGCCCTCCTCCAGTAGCTGATCCACGATAGAACGACCGTTGGACATGCTGGAGAGGAAGACGAGTTGCCCCTTGGACTGGAGCTCGCGCACGATCTTGACCGCTACCTCATTGCTTTTGGCTGCGCCGATGACGGCGGCAAAACCGGGCATGCTGCCATCAACCATCGCAATCCCCCAGGAGCGTGTCTGGACGTCGCTGATGGGGCCGTTGAACTTATACCCATTACGCACCTCAGGTTGCTCCCCCTTGGCAAAGCGAATGCCCTCGATGATCTCCTCAGCGAATAGGGTGGCCACGCCAGCATCCAGGGTCTCACCGAGGTAGGGGAGCCAAAGGTTCTCGTTGGGGACCGGGGGTAACAGGCTCTTTGCATACTCCAGGGGCCATGTCAGGTCGCCCAGCTTCTCTGCCTTATGCCCTGAATAGCCATAGATCACGGGGAGATGATAGGTTGTGCCCACTCTCTCCTTATCGACAAAATTTATGGGCACATCAGGCCCCAGCTTCTCCAGGGCATCCTTAAGCATATCTTCCGCTTGCTTAACAACATCACGAGCGCCCTTGATCGCCCTGGTAGCTATATAACGAGACATCCTTTTCCCTCCTAAATATATAAAAGCCAGGTTAGTATCTTCGGAAATCACCGGTCATCTTGGCGTCAATGGGGTCTGTCTCTGTCATCCGACCGGCGGAGGCGAATCCGGGGCTTGAGCCCCACCTCTCGCCCTTGGCTGCAGTAACCAAGACATCGGCCGCTCTTAGAATCTCCTGAGCCTGGGACAGTCGTGCTTCATCGGTATGAACGCTGATGAGGACGCCGCCGACAGAGAGGCCAAAATCACAGTATCTAATAGCCTCTTTTGAAAGGCCTAACAAATCGGTCAGTTTTGCCATGGCCTCTTCGCTGTTGGCAGCTTTGCCCAAGGCTGTAGCCATGACACCCCGTGCCAGAGTGACACCCGCTTGTGGCAGTGTTACCTCACAAGTCTTGGTGCTGGTAAATTTTGCCGTTTTCTTTTTGTCACGGGCCAGAATGCCAATCTCATCAGCCTTAAAACCCTTTGCTTTAAGCTCCGCTGCTGCCTTTTCTGCGCTTAAGGGGTCTTTAAAAAGCTTAACCGCTGCTTTAGCCACAGAGCCCTCCTTCATATCATGTTAGAACAAAAAAACTACCCGAAATCTCGTTCCATTCGTCGGGTAGAGGCAGGCCAATTTCATTTCCAGAGAGGATATTACCGCACTAGCCATGAATAACGTTGCTTAAGACTTCCATTGTGTATTTTATCACGCAGCCAAGAGCAAGTCAATAATGAGAACTCAGCAGACCTTTTCTCGACTACCGGGGTCAATGTGCAAAACCACTTGGTAAACACCATGTTCCAGCTCCTGGGCTACCTGGAAGCCGCTATCCTTTAGCACCTTCATCATTTCCTGGTTTTCAGCAAGCACCTCGCCCACAAAAAGGCAGATACCCTTCTCCCTTGCTATTATGGCCAGTTGTTCCAGCAGGTGAGTTCCAATGCCTTTTGCCTGATACACATCCTCAACCACGAACGCAACCTCAGCCGCATCTCTCCTGGGAAGCCGGTAATAGCGACCCACGGCAATGATCTTCTCTTCTGTACTTTCTTCGATGGTTGCCATCAGGGCGAAGGTATCATCATAATCAACCGTGCAAAAGCGTCTTACTTCTTCCTTTGACATATGCCTCAACACATGGTGAAACTGAGATACACAGTATGGGGGCTCAGACGGTGGAAAAGGGCGAGCATCCTTTCTTCATCCTCCCGCTCAATAGGTCGGAGACGCAAGGTGGAGCCATCCTTAAGCATCACTGTTGTTTTGTATTTGTCCAAACCGTTGCTAGAGAGACTTGCTGTCATGTAACTTCACCGGCCTCACCAGAAAGATCGGGCAAGAGACTCCTAGCAGAACCCTCTCGGCAACACTGCCATAGGCCCAGCGGCTGAGCCCAGAGCGCCCGTGGGTTGCCATGACAATGAGATTAAAAGGATTTCTATTCGCATAGTCGATGATCTCATCAGCAGGATTGCCCCCTAGTGTCTTGCCTACTAGCACCTCTGAACGCACCCTAAGGCCGACATCCTTAAGTCGCTTCTCTAATCCAGCCAGGTACTGCTCACTCACCCGCCTGACTCTGGCCATTTCCTGTTTCACATGCTCTTCCCAGCTCAAACGCATAGTAGGAGGGTAGTCTGATGGGATGACCGGGTGTTCGCAAACCCGGAGCAGAACCACATCCACCAGCTCAGCACCATGCTGCTTCGCCAGCATTTCGACATGGGGAAGCACCGTTTCGGCCAGCTCTGAGCCATCCAGTGGGACTAGTATTGTTCTCTTTGGCCACTTGTCATAAACAATCTCTTCGGGAATCCCCGCTCGAACAAGCAAAACCGGGATTTTTGATGCGCGGAGGACTTTATCAGCCACGCTGCCCATGGCCCAGCGCCTGATTCCAGAGTGGCCATGGGTCGCCATCAGGATGAAATCGATGTTGTTCTCATCAGCATAACGAAGGATTTCCTCAGCAGGATAGCCCACAGCTAGTTCCCCTCGCGCTTCTACTGCCTTACCTCCTGGTTGAATGCCTATCCTTTTCCGAACCTCTTCTGACTGACGGCTTATGATCTCAGCCGCTCGCTCGACATAGGCTTGATACATAGGGAGCAATTCGCGTTCCCCCGGGCTATAAACACGAAGCAAAATTACGTCTGGACCTAGCCTGCCAGCGAGTTCTTTGACATAAACAAAGACTACTTCAGCTAGCTCCGAGCCATCCAATGGAACGAGTATCCTCTTGTACATTTTCGCACCCCGATTATGGGTTTGATGATCGTGATAGCCGAGGCATGGATGCCAGTTGGTTACAATACTTCTAAGTAGTCGATAGCCTTTGCTAGGCATTCGTTTGCGGTTTCAACCGATCTCAAGCACCCCTTCCACAAGCAGTTCGTTAATCTCCTCCCCGGCCATGCCCAGTATCTCCTTGCACACGAATTCGGTATGTTCACCAATGCGTGGGGCGGGCGATCTCAGCTTACCTGGGGTAGCTGATAACTTGAAGGCGATGCCATCATAGGCGGTGTGACCTGCCTCAGAGTGATCCTGATATACATAGTAGCCTCGCGCCTTCAAATGGGGGTCATGTATTAAAACATCCTCGCCATCCTGGACTACGCCTGCAGGCACCCCGGCGTGTTGCATCAGGAGCATCACTTCCTCTGGTAGCCTTTCCCGCGTCCACTCTGCTACTAGGGCATCCAGTTCGTCCTCGTTTTTCTTTCTACCGAGCAAGGTAGCAAATTTGGGGTCTTTGGTCCAGGCAGGATTGCCAATGACATCACAAAATGCTCTCCACTCATCATCGCTGGACACAGCGATAACGCACCAGCGGTCATCCTTTCTCCCTAGGGCAGGACCGAGAGGAGTTATATACATGCAATCTCTGTCCTCGCCCTTGCACGGGTAACAACCATGGGGAGCAGCATACGGGGTGCGATTTCCACTGCGCTCTTGGATGCGGTTGTTCACTGTGTAGTTAAGGATAGCTGTCTCCAGAACCGAGGCCGCAGAGGCAATCTGGGGCATTACGATATGCTGCCCCTTGCCCGTCCTTTGCCTGCGGCGGAGCGCCCCTATTGTAGCGAGCATGAGCTGGCCGGGGTTTACTACGTAGTCAGTATAGTTGGTTCCGGTGCCTACCGGCGGTCGATTGGGAAATCCGGTTAGGTAGCTGAGACCCCCCAGCGGGGTTATGATTGCCCCAAAGCCAGCCCGATACTTATGTGGCCCGGTTAGACCCTGCATCGGCTGGTCCACCCAGATGATATCCGGCTTCAGCTTGGCGTAGTCTTCATAGTTAAGCCCCAGGTTCTCCTTTATTCTAGGAGAGAAATTCTCTACCACTATATCGCTTACCAGGATGAGCCTGTGGTAGACCTCCCTTGCCCTGGGGTGACCCAGATTAAGCCCGAGACACAACTTGCTGCTATTCATGTTGTTGAACCACCCGCCGGCGTTTAGGTTATTCTCTTTGCCTGGAACCTTCGGCATCGATATCCTGGTGTTGTCAGGGCGGCCACTATATTCCATCTTGATAACCTGTGCCCCATGGTCTGCCAGGCACTTGGTGCCAACCGGAGCCGCGCCATACCAGGAAAAGTCACAAACCCTCAATCCCTCGAAGGGCAGTCTCTTCTGTGTCATATTTTCCTCCTAGATAGCCCCTTCCTCTTTCAGGATTATCAGCTCCTCTCTGGTAAATCCCAGTTCCTTTTCATATATCTCGGAGTTGTGCTCCCCAATGAGGGGAGGGCGCCTATGTAATCTCCAGGGCGTCTCTGAAATCTGATATGGAGCCCCTGGATACCTGAGAGTAGTCCCCAATTCTGGGTGCTCTACATCGACAAAGTAGCCTAGGGCCGCCAATTGAGGGCTGTCCACAATGTCCTTAACCGTCTGCACCGGTACGATCATGATCCGCCGCTCCGCAGCAGCGTCGTAGATTTCAGCCTTGGTATGGCTCGCCAGGAATGCGGCATAGATGCCGTCGATATGGGCGAATTGCTCCAGGCGTGCCATAAGCTTTGGGGGATCGATTGCCAGCTCCATCAGTGCACGGAAGTTGTTTACCAATCCCCATATTTCATCCCATTTCGGATCCCTCAGGTCACCAGCCATCCCCTCACTGTCCATCCAGTCAACAATGACATCCCATCCGGCACCAGCTCCAGCTATCACATAGGAAAGAACGAAACCATCCTGGCACAGGTAGCCCCCGATCCCGGGGATAACGGGAGGGCGAGCAGCCCGCCTGCGGAGCTCTTTCCTCATATCATAGTGCTGCATTGCGGTCTCTTGAGCCATAAGTACCGCTTCCTGCAAAGATACGTCTACCTGCTGTCCCTCTCCGGTAAGCTCTCTTACGTAAAGAGCGATCATGGTTCCCAGAGCGGCTTGCACTGAGGCCGAGTGGTAAGCTTGAGAGCCATAGATGTGCAAGGGAGGGTCCTCAGGGAAGCCAGCCAGATACATCAGCCCTCCCATGGCTTGAGCAATCATGTCTGAGCTCTTGAAATCCCGGTAGGGACCTGTCTGACCAAAGGGGGTGATGGAGGTCAGGATAAGGCCGGGGTTCAGCTCTCGAAGAGTCTGATATCCCAATCCCATTTGCTCAAGGTGCCCTGGGGGAAAGGTCTCGACTATCACATCAGTCTTGGCCACCAGTTTTTTCAGGATCTCCCGCCCGTCGGCGGATTCCAGGTTTAGGGTAACGCTCCTTTTGCTGGTATTGAATTGAAACCAGTAGAGGCTCTTTCCCGGGTCGGGCTCATCGTGAAAGAAGGGCCCAATATTTCTCATCGGGTCGCCGCCAGGCCTCTCGATCCTGATCACGTCAGCGCCAAGGTCAGCGAGGAGCTTGGTGCAATACACCCCTTTTGGATCTGCCAGATCGAGCACCCTTATGTCTCCAAGCAAGGTATCTTTTTCGGTCATCTGCTTTCACCTCCTTTGCTGCGTTTCAAGAAGCGCCCTACGCCAGTGCTTTGAGTTGCTGCTCATCTTTGTCAAAACATTCTAACGTAACAGTGCTACCTCAGTCGGGCAATGGATTCAAAAAGAATACCTGGAAAGCTCTTGCCGGTGGTGGTAAATCGACCCAGTGCCAGAATAGCATAAAAGAAGGCTCGCAGGTTGTCAACTTAATAAGGTGGTGGAGGGCAAAGGCTCAGTGCTATGGATCGAGAAATATGAAGCAGGCGAACCTAGCCTTTCATCCCGATCATAGGTTTTCCCGCTGAAAGATGCCCTCATAGCCTTCCACGGATTCTCGGGTTAGGAGAAAGAATACAAGCTGCAAAATCCTGGCATTACGGCTTAGCCTGAAGCCATAGGGATTGTAGACCAGCATCAGCGACTGGGATCGCCCTGAATAGCCAGCATCCCAGACAGCGGTGCTTATACTCACCCCGCATCTGAGAAGGCTGGAACGAGGCTTGCCTAAAGCGATGATGTTCTTAGGCAGGTTTAGGATCTCGTTATAGGTGATCACATAGCAGCCAGCTGGAAGGTCGAGAAAGCCGAGAGCGTCGAATTCCAGCGGACTGTAGCTGGAGAGCCGGCGTTGCTCAGCGGTGGAACCTATTTGGCCCGCTGAGGCAATGAGAGCGATGTCCCGCACCGTGAGGTCGACGCCATTGGGCTGTATTTGTTCCTCTAGAGCGATGGCTGCCTCCACTAGAGGTGGCGTTCGTTTCAGCAGATCAAGGATATCTTGTTTTGATAATGCTGCAGCCATCGCTTGCCTCCCTCTTTGACTGTAACACAATGAGATTTACTGTGCAACAACCAAAAGAGGGGGCTGGCGAAAGACAGCCCTGCTTAATGCATGCCGCTGCCCGGTTCGGCGCAAACTGCGATCAAGCCATAGCGATGCCGCTGAAGGGCTCAAGCCCTTTCACCATTGCTTTCTTCCACAGTGCAAACAGGTGTATTCCTGCCCATCCCGGTACAGGTCCCCGCCACAATTAGGACAACCTTTCAGCTTCCAGCGAGCAAGCTTACGGCCATGAAGAATATGAAAGGGCTCGCCTAGAGCGGTATGTTTCCTTTTCTCTTGATCCGATAACCTTTGTTGCTTCATCGCCCACCCCTCCGTTTCCTCCCCATTTTGGAAATCTAGCGAGACCGGTATCACATATCTTTCGGAAACCTCAAGGTCCGGTGCCCCGCTGCTTTTAGTGAAAATTGCTATTTAATACCACATATTTACCATTCTGTCAACCCCTACCTTAGTTAAACAATCAGTGACGGTAGCGGTAGCAGTAAAATTGTTATAGAATAAGGCCGGGATAAATCCTAAATAACTGTAGTATGAGATATGGCGCACAGGATCGAAGTTAGCTTCAGACAGAATATGGTAGATGCCCTGGGCAGGAGCGTGAGGAAGAGGATAATCGAGGACCTCAATATCCTGGTCAGGGATGTAAGAACTATCGCTGTTTACACCATTGATGCTGATCTTTCCCCAGAGCAATTGAAAATGCTGGGTGAGAATCTATTTGCAGACCCTGTTACCCAGGTTTACAGTTATGACAAACCTCTAGCCCAAGCCTTTTCCTGGCTGATTGAAGTCGGTTTCAGACCGGGGGTAACGGATAACGTGGGAAAAACATCGATGGAAGCTATAGCAGACATGTTGAAAATCGAAGTAGGTGGCGTCTACACCTCGAGGCAATATTTGATCGAAGGCAATGTCTCCCGGGAACAGGTGGAAACGATTGCTAGTGGATTGCTGGCCAATCAGTTGATTGAAAGGTGGGAAATAAGGAGCATAGAAGAGTGGGATGGGGGAAAAGGCATGGATGTCGTGCTACCAAGGGTGGAACTTGAGCATGAGCCCCAGGTTATGGAAATTGACATCAACATCATTGATGCTGAACTCGTGAGGCTGAGCAAAGAACGTCTGTTGGCGCTAAGCCTAGAGGAAATGAGAACCATCAAGGAATATTTCAATGTCTCAAAGGTGGTGAGGGAAAGGGAAAGGTTGGGCCTGGGGAATAAACCTACAGATGTTGAGTTAGAGGCAATCGCTCAAACATGGTCGGAGCATTGTAAGCATAAAATATTCAATGCCTTAATTGAATATCAGGAGCAGGGGAAAACAATAAGGATAGATTCTTTATTCCAATCTTTTATTGAGAGATCGACGGAGGAGATCGGCAAGGAGTGGCTTGTTTCTGTGTTTAAAGACAATGCTGGGGTAATAAAATTCAACCGTGACTGGAACCTGGTTATGAAAGTGGAAACCCACAACACACCTTCAGCCCTTGATCCCTATGGTGGGGCTCTTACCGGCATCGTTGGTGTCAATCGTGACCCTTTGGGCACAGGAAAGGGGGCAAGGCTGATTTTCAACACCGATGTCTTTTGCTTTGCCGATCCTTATCACCATAAAGAGCTTCCGCCGGGATTACTACATCCAAAGAGAATTTTTGAGGGCGTGAGGCGGGGGGTGGAGCATGGAGGGAATAAATCTGGGATTCCAACGGTAAATGGAAGCATCGTTTTTGATGATCGCTTTTTGGGCAAACCCTTGGTCTATTGTGGAACTTGCGCTATAATGCCGGCCAAAATCCTAGGTGAGGAATCGCACCTCAAAACAATAGAAAACGGCGACTTAGCGGTGATGTGCGGCGGCAGAATTGGCAAGGATGGCATCCACGGCGCAACCTTTTCCTCAGAAGAGTTACACCGAGCCTCGCCGACAAGTGCGGTGCAAATCGGAGACCCCATTACCCAGAAGAAGATGGTCGACTTCTTGCTCGAAGCAAGAGACCTGGGATTATACCAAACCCTGACCGATAACGGAGCCGGTGGGCTATCATCATCTATTGGTGAGATGGCACAGCTTAGTGGTGGTTGTGAGATATTTCTCGACCGATGCCCCTTAAAGTATCAAGGGCTCGATCCCTGGGAAATCCTGCTTTCAGAGTCGCAAGAAAGGATGACGGTAGTCGTTTCACCTGAGAAAATAGACGAGTTTCTAACACTGGCGAAGCGGCGCGCGGTGGAGGCTACGGTGGTGGGAAGGTTTACCAATAGTGGCAAGTTTCACGTTTTATATAAGAACAAAACGGTAGCTTACCTCGATATGGATTTCTTTCACCATCCGCCCCAGATGAGGCTAAGGGCCAAGTGGGAGCCACCGAAACATGAGGAGCCACAGTTCAGGGAGCCTGAAGATTTAACTGCTATTTTGAAAAAGATACTGTCCCGACTCAATGTTTGCTCCAAGGAATACGTCGTTCGCCAGTATGACCATGAGGTACAGGGGGGCTCGGTAATAAAACCGTTAGTGGGAAAGGAAAACGATGGCCCCAGCGATGCCGCAGTAATAAGACCTCTGCTGGATTCAAAAGAGGGCGTGGTAGTGGCTCATGGCATCTGTCCCAAGTATGGTGATATTGACACCTATCACATGACAGCCTGCGCCATAGATGAAGCAATAAGAAATGCTGTCTCAGTTGGTTCCTCTGTGGCACATTTAGCCGGGCTGGATAATTTCTGCTGGTGTGATCCGGTCCAGTCGGAAAAGAATCCAGATGGCGAATACAAACTGGCTCAGCTGGTGAGGGCAAATCAAGCGCTATACGATTATACCGTTGCCTTCGGTGTGCCCTGTATCTCAGGGAAAGACTCAATGAAGAATGATTACCTCACTGACGGGATGAAAATATCCATTCCGCCTACAGTTCTATTTTCGGTCGTGGGCAAGATGGATAACGTGGAGAAAGCAGTGACCATGGACGCTAAGAACCCAGGAGATATAGTCTACGTCTTAGGGATAACTAAGGATGAACTGGGTGGCAGTGAGTTTTATGCTGAGCATGGCTTTGTTGGTAACAATGTCCCCAAGGTGGCTAAGAACGCAATCAAAATGTACCAGGCATTAAATAAGGCTATCTCTAAAAGACTGCTGGCCAGTTGTCACGATTGCTCCGACGGCGGATTAGCTGTAGCCATGGCTGAAACCGCTTTTGCTGGCGGGCTGGGAATGACCATCGATCTAACCCAGGTGCCCACAGATGGAATCGAGAGAAATGACATCATCCTATTCTCCGAATCCCAGTCGAGGTTCGTGGTCACCGTTTTGCCGCAAAACAAAAGGGGCTTTGAAAAAATAATGAAAGGACATATCTTTGCCCCCATCGGTCATGTAACCGGGGATGAAGGTTTTGTGGTAAAGGGTTTGAACGGTAAGGTTATCATCAGGGCAAATATCCGCGAACTGAAGGATGCCTGGCAGAAAACTTTGAGATGGTGATATGAAGCCTAGGGTTCTGGTTTTAACTGGATACGGAATAAATTGTGATTATGAGGCCGAGTTTGCTTTTAAACTTGCTGGAGCCTCAGCCCAGCGGGTGCATCTAAATGACATCATCGATAACCGGGTGCGATTTGAAGATTTTCAGATTCTGGCAATCCCTGGTGGATTCTCCTTTGGCGATGATATTGCCAGCGGAAAAGTGCTGGCCAATAAACTGAAATATAATCTGTGGCCAGAGCTTCAAAGATTCATAAATGATGGCAAATTGATCATAGGCATCTGCAATGGATTTCAAGCAATGGCGAGGTTAGGATTGCTACCAGCCTTTGACCAAAACTATGGGGTACAGGTCACCACGCTTACTTTTAACGACTCGGGAAGGTTTGAAGCGAGATGGGTTCATCTCAAGGTTAATCCAGATTCGCCCTGCATCTTCACCAAAGGTTTAGACAGAATCTATCTCCCGGTGAGGAATGGCGAAGGTAAATTCATCCCTCGGGATGATAGTGTGCGTCAGAGGCTATGGCATAACGGTCATGTAGTTCTTCAATATGTTGATGCTCAAGGAAGCTTTGCCGATTACCCCTGGAATCCCAGTGGTTCGGTAGATAACATCGCTGGAATCTGCGATGAAACCGGCAGGATCTTCGGCCTGATGCCTCATCCCGAAGCATTCATATTTAGCACCAATCACCCGCGGTGGACAAGGGAGAACCGGGTTCAGGGAGAGGGGCTGGCTATTTTCAAAAATGCGGTTGAGTGGGTCAAGGACAATCTTTGATCTGTGCTCGGATTGGGTTTAGTTGACACCTCTGACACTGGGTGCTAGTGTATTATTGCCGATATGAAATGAGGCAGCAAGAAGCGGTAGAGGAAGGTGATAGATGAATAGGTGGTTGCCTCTGTTAGCGATCGTACTTTTGTGCCTGGCGCTGGTTATCGGTGTCGCATGTGGTGGAGGAAAAGAGGAAGCAGGAGTAAAGGAACTCAAGATGGGGATCGGGGTACCGTTGAGCGGCCTTTATGGGGCTGTTGTCGGGCTCCCGGGGAAATACGCATTTGAGCTGGCCGCTGAAGATATCGGCGTATTCACCGTGGGCGGAGAGCAGTACCGGTGGAAGCTCATCATCGAAGATAACCTGGCGACCACCGCCGGCGGCGTATCGTCGGCCACCAAGCTCATCTTTGAGAATGACGTGGACTTCATGCATCAGTCTACTGCCAGTCCAGCGTTAGCCGCCGAGTCTATATGCAAAGAAAAAGGGATAATACTCACCGCCTCTGGTGTTAGTCCACAGCGCTTCACGCCGGATAAGCCGCAGTTCTTCTTGACCAGCGGCGCCTGGGCGGTCAACACAGCACCTTTCTTTGACTGGTTGAGCAAAGAGCACCCCGAGGTGAAGCGTATTGCCTCTGCTGTCCCCGATGATGACAACGGCTACGCACTCGTCGATGCATTTGATGCCTGTGCCGACTACTACGGTCTTGAGGTTGTAGCTGCAGAGTTGGTCCCCTCCGGCACGACGGAATACTATCCGGTAGCAACCAAGATCATGGCCAAGGACCCCGATATAGTTTTCAGCGCTGGCGCTGGATTCGCCGCAATCATGTGGGAGATGGGCTATGAAGGGCTGAGTGCTACTTGGTGGTGGCTCCCAGGCTATGCCGACCAGGTAGGCTGGGATGAATGCCAGGGCTATCTATTCTTTATGCCACACCAGTTTGGTGGCCTGTGGCCTGAAGCTGAGGCATTAGTTGCGGAGTTCGAGGAGCGCTATAAAGTCGAGTGCTCGGCAGCGGTATTCTGGGCGCTAAATATTATGTATCTGTGGACCGATACCCTGAGGCAGGCTGGCACTGTGGATGATATGGACAAGATTATAGAGACTATGGAGACAGGAACCTTTGACACCCTGGTTGGGCCCCTCAGTTATGGGGGCGAGGCGCTTAATGGGTTTGGGCATATCGCAATCTGGCCATCTCCGATCTACGAGGTCGTTGGCGAGCGCCAGTATCGTGTAATAGATGTCTACACCGTGGAGGAGACAGAGGCAATAGTGGCCGAGGTGTACAAGTAGCAAGGCTGATTTATGCCCTGGGTCATGGCGATAGCATATTGTTGGTTATGAAGTGAGACGCTAAGGAGAGAGAAAATGGCGATAACCGAGTGGGATGAGTACTTGATTCACCAGACCGCAGATACAATTGATACCGGGCTAAATGATGATCCCCATTTTATGGATCGGCTTTACTTTGGCTGCCACAATCGTGAGGGTACGCTGCATTTAGCCGTGGGGCTGGGGACATATCCCAATATCAATATCATGGATGGATATGTCGTGGTGCGGCATAACAATGTCCAACATAACCTCAGGCTCTCACGGCATTTGAAAGGTGACCGCGCCCACACCCAGATAGGCCCCCTTTCCATTAAGGTGATAGAGCCGCTGAAGCGCTGGGGCATTTATTTGGGTGACAATGATTATGACATGCGCTGTTCAGTGGAATTTGAGGGACGGCTACCACCGTATTTGTGTCGGCAACTATTGATGCCTACAGCCAATGGAGGCACGGTAGGTCATGGGCATTATTTCCAGCCGGGGTTATATAAGGGTAGCATTACCATAGATAGCCAGCAGTTCAATGTTGACGGCTTCATCGGTGCCAGGGATCGCAGCTGGGGGATAAGGCGTGGCGGCGGGGGAGAATTTTTAGGGGTTCAGTTCTGGATTCAAGTTCGATTTCCCAGTTTTTCCTTCGCCCTGGTTTACGTCGACCTGTGGGATGGCACTGTTCTCTGGTGCGATGGAGCAATCTTAAACGATGATGGAAGTGTCATCCCTATTGCTGAGATGCGCCACCGCATAGAGCTTATGCCTACAGTTCGAGCGCTGAACAAGGTGGAGATGTTGCTAAAAGACGTTGATGGTGGAGAGAGGCACCTCACTGCCAGGCCGATATCTCCAGCGCTCTACCTGAACGGCGGTGGCTACGACCGGCACGGCGAAGACAGGGGACCGCTTAGCATCGAAGGGGAACAATGGGACGTCTCCCAGCCGGCAGAGATTGGCTCTCCGCGCTTCGGTATGCATGAGCATATTGCCGAGTTCCAACTGGATGGAGAGCGGGGGGTAGGAATACTCGAGGCCACATTTAACTCGCGGAAAGAACATGAATATAAACCTGGCTGGTAGTATGATAGGTGGGCTAGCTAGTTAAAGGGGTGAATCTCTATGGAAGATAAGATAAGGGATTACTTGAAGTTCAAAATGCCCCACGCCGAGGATATTTGCATCACCAACTTGGAGAAGATAGTCGGCGGTTCGTCCCGAGAAAATATATCATTTGAAGCCGAATGGACCGAGGAGGGGTGCAAAATCGCCAGAAGCTTCATAATACGGAGGGATCCGGTTGCAAGTCTATTGGAAACCGACCGTGAGATGGAATTCAGGGTGCTGCATAGTCTCGAGCCTACTCCGGTTCCGGTGGCAAAGGTGTACTGGCTGGAGCCGGATGAGAAATGGCTAGAAAGACCGTTCTGCGTCATGGAAAAGATGCCGGGAAGCGCCATCCCCCCCATGTCTCGAATGAGGCTTTTTGCCCCTGAAGATCCAGAATTGAGGGCGAAGATTGCTAAACAGTTTGTAGAAATATTGGCTCAAATTCACACCCTTGACTGGAAAGGGCTTGGCCTTTCCTTTTTGGCAGTTCCTCAACTTGGCACTGACGCTGCCCGGCGTGAGATAGAAAAGTGGGAACAGGTGATAGAGAAGCACAAGCTGGAACCACAACCAATCTTGACCGAAGCATTACTTTGGCTCAAGAACAATAAACCTGAAACCGAGCGAATAACGCTGGTACACGGCGATTTCAAACAGGACAATTTGCTCTATGAGGACGAAAAGATAACCGCCTTTTTGGATTGGGAGATGTCTCACCTTGGCGACCCCATGGAGGATTTGGGCTGGGCTTGTATGGAGTGGTGGCGGCAGGACACTCCCCTAACATGTGGCTTAATAGACAAAGAGGAGTTCTTTCGATATTACGAAGAATTGAGCGGGATCAAGGTAGACAAGCGAAAGGTTTTCTTCTATCAGGTGCTTGGGTGTGTTAAGATGTCAGCCATTATTCTTACTGGGGTAAGATCCTTCAGTGAGGGGAAGTCGCGTGACATAACGCTAGGCTTGCTCGGCCTGGTGATGTGTCTGCTTGAGAATGAGGTGGCAAATCTGCTCGGGTTTTAGCTGGGCCTAGGAGCTAAGCAAGGTGGCCTCTCCATTAAGAACATCGAGGAGGTTCTGAAGTGAGACCGACAATGGACAAGATGCTCGAAGGTATGAATTATGTCCTGCTAAATGACATCCTGCCTGAGCTATCTTCCCCCTTTGCCCAGACGCAGGCGATGATGCTTAGTGCTACGATAGGTCTGTCTGCGGCAATTTGGGAGAGGACATGTCAATTCCCTTTGATCGTGGAGAACAAAGACCTAAAGGATGTCTTGCTGGCGGCCAGTACAACGCTCAAGGCAATCAAACAGGATTACACGGACGAAAGCTTAAAGGGACTGACCCAGAAAATTGATGCCGAGCTACAGAGGGAAAGGCCATCTGGGGAGGAGTATCCTTCGCTTCAGTCCCTGTTGCAGGAGAACTGCAACTTAAAAGACATCCTTGTCCAGACTATTACAGCGCTTGAGGAAACCACCCGGAATTATAAGAGCCCGGCCCTGGACGAGCTCAGGAAAAAGATTCGGGCTCATCTGAGGAAGCATTTGAATTGGCAGTTAAGCTTACTGGCGCCGATCCGGGGAACGTGACCATGATTAAATTCTTCTCGGGCCCGTAGCTCAGCGGCAGAGCGGTCGGCTCATAACCGATTGGTCGTAGGTTCGAATCCTGCCGGGCCCACCAGAGAATCACCGGGGTCAGCTTCACGCCTGACCCCTTTTATGTTAGAGATGTTCCTTCCTTTTCCCCTCGGCCAAAGACCCCAAATTTTCATCACGGTAGCCACAATCCGACATTGGTTACCCAGAGTTTGTTTTCTGCAGCTCTGTGCCACCTCGTCCACGAGTGATTTTTCCATTTGACAGTAGCTGAACCTTAACTTAAAATTGGGGGTCGGTAGAACCCTTTACAAAACAGCAAAAGAAGAATACTAGGACGCCAAGTGAGCAAAGTAAGGCAACTATACGAGCTCCAAGAGGTTGATCTGGAGATAGAGGCCA
>Ga0315296_10001971_pt1 | contig 17700 bp, 16 predicted proteins | sample YL17G14_18_MG_FD_203921 | JGI IMG/M metagenome (GOLD analysis project Ga0315296, IMG submission 203921) | Sediment microbial communities from Yellowstone Lake, YNP, Wyoming, USA - YL17G14_18 | ecosystem: Environmental > Aquatic > Freshwater > Lake > Sediment | place: USA: Wyoming | collected... | reverse complement strand
CCCTTGTCAAATCCTCTAACAACTCGAACTCTTTCCTCTGCTCACTCCATAAGAAGAGAACATTGATGCTGGTTTCCTCCTCTCTCTTAACGTCTTTACCAGCTACTAAATCGATACTTCCCAATTTAGCCATAACATCACCTTATGTATTGTTAACAAAGTAGTATATGCGATCGATCCTCAGCTAGACTAGCTTTCCGATAAGTACGATCAATTGTCAGTTGACTGACAGGTCAATCGAATCCTCAAATGAGTTAAATATGCCTCCTAAAATAGTTGTATCCCTCTGGACCCGCTGCATCTTTTGTTCAAAAAGGATTCATTCGAGTAGGTTTGATCGATCTGAAGACCGTTGAGGTAAATCTTCTGCGTTTCTGCCCCCACGGATTTCGCGCCATCTGAGAATTTCGTCACGAGTGTACCAGTATTCATTCCCTTTCTAGGGCTTGCCACCAAGCTCACGTCTTTCATCGGCTACTATGCAAACTGTCACTAACGAATTCTTTTCGGCCTGATGTTGAGACGGCTGGGGCATTGTAGGTTATGACTCCTATGAGTTCCTCTTGGCGCTCTATGGCAAAGAAAGACTTTGGGGCGGAAACTTGGAGTCGTCTTGGCTTTAGTAGAGGTGGCTTAGATTCTTGTAGTGCTACATGGTGCCTTCTTCGATAGTCTCCTCTCTGATTACCGTGCCGACTTCGGCTTTTGTGTTTTGTCTGGATTCCACTGAGATCTCCTGTGCCCAGCCTTTCTGGATTGTGATGCTCGGGCTGAGATCCTTTTCTAGGTCTATGTGGCTTATCGCTACCATGAGATCGAGTACAGTTTAACTGAAGTCAAAAATTAGGGGAATGCGCAATGATTGGCGCGATCTAAAGCTTCAGTCCTTTTGCCACGCGTCTGCCGAGCTCCGAGTCAGCCTTAGTTAGGTTTTCGACCATGCGTTGCTGAATCTGCTTGTTTGCCTTTCCCAGCGAATCCACGATGTTGTCAATCAAATGGTCCTGATCCACTTTGTTGAGTGAGCCATAGCGCTCGCCTGCTTGCTGGAAGTCGCTTGTCAGACTGATTTTCCTGCCCCCGATATCGCCTTCAAGGTGTGTGCGAGTTGTAGCGACGGCCGGTGCTTCACGTGGCATTCCGCCCGCCAAGGTGTTGGGTTCGTAGTTGACTGTTCCTCCACCGTAAGGTGCGTACTGCATGGCTCCGTCGCGCTGGTCGTTATTGACTGGTACTCGCGGTGTGTTGATGGGGAGTTGCAGATAGTTAGGGCCAAGCCGATGGCGCTGCGTGTCCGCGTAGGCGAATATTCTGCCTTGCAGGAGCTTGTCAGCGGAGAAATCGATTCCTGGGACAATGGAGGCTGGGCAAAATGCAGCTTGCTCTGTTTCGGCAAAGAAGTTTTCCGGATTGCGATTCAGCACCACCTTTCCCACTGATATCAGCGGAAACTTTTCTTCAGGCCAGGTTTTTGTGGCATCAAGCGGGTCGAAGTCCTGCGTAAACTCGTCGGCAGTCTCCATTATTTGGACATACAGTTCGTATTCTGCTGTCTTTCCTGCGGCGATGGTTTCGTACAGGTCTCGGGTGGCGATATCGGGGTCTTCGCCTGCTAGGCGAGTGGCCTCGTGACGGTCTATTGTCTCTATTCCTGCCTTGGGCTTCCAATGATACTTAACATAGACTTCCTTGCTTTCAGAGTTGACCCACTTGTAGGTGTTGACGCCAAACCCTTCCATCTTCCTGTAGCTCTTGACTGTTCCTCGATCGGAAAAGAGCCAGGTGATCATGTGTGTGGATTCGGGAGTAAGCGAGATGAAATCCCAGAAACGACTGTTTGCCGACGAGCTTGTTGGGAAACCAGTGTCAGGGGCAGGCTTGAAGGCATGCACCATATCGGGGAATTTGATGGCGTCTCGGATGAAGAAGACTGGTAGATTGTTGCCGACCAGATCGTAGTTGCCGTCTTCAGTGTAGAACTTTACTGCAAAACCCCTAGGATCGCGAGCTGTGTCGGCGGATCCTCTTGAACCCACTACGGTAGAGAAGCGGACGAACACAGGCGTTTTTTTCTCAGGGTCTTGAAGGAATTTCGCATAGGTGCGCTTTTCCATGCTCTTGTATACTTGGAAGTAGCCATGCGCTCCGGCTCCTTTAGCGTGAACCACACGCTCAGGGATGCGCTCACGGTCGAAGTGTGCGAGTTTCTCAATCAGGTGCACGTCTTGTAGCAACACTGGCCCACGCTGGCCGATGGTGAGTGAATTCTGGTTGTCGGAGACAGGAACTCCTTGATTCGTTGTAAGGTGTTTTTCTTTTGTAGTATCATCATTCATACATTTTCCACTTCTATTCTAAATAGAACTTCGTTCTATTTAATCCTTATTTCTAGGTAGTTTTTTATTCGATCTCGATATATCCTATCACATGGAAGAGAGATTAAGGGCTCTCGGAGTGAAGCTCACACCGCAAAGGGTAGAATTAAGCAAAACAATCAAGGAGATAGGAATAAGGCATCCTTCGTTCAACGAAGTCTACAAAGCCGTTAAAGCCAAGCATCCGAGCATAAGTCGCTCCACAGTACATTATAATCTGAAGTCGATGATTGAACTGGGCCTCATTGGAAGTTTCAGCTATAGGGGAGAAACTCGCTACGAAACGAACCCAGCACTCCACATAAACCTGGCAGAACCTGATGGCAGAATAAGAGATATCAAGAAAGAGGAAGTGATGAAATATCTACAGGAGATAATAAAGCTCATAGACGACGAGGAGGGAATACACGTTAGACGCTTAATTATTCTGGCAGAGATCGACGCAGCTCGATCGTTCTAGAAGTGGATGATAACGGCCCTTTTGAAGATACTTATGGAAGAGTGCCGTAGTGCCATCAAGTGTCCGATGAATCGAAGGTCAAGCCCGAAGACATCTATTCTTTGCAGGATCTCTCCAGGCTCCCTGTCCCCCCAAAAAGAGGAAGCTGTCAGAAATCACGCTTTGGACACAATCGTTCGATCTATGTCCAGCAGATGCTTCTCTACTGATCGATGCAATTCTGCAAGCCGCCCCGATCTGAATCAGAAAGAGTTCAAAGGGTTCAGCTTTAAACTGCGCGCGAAACTAAGGATTTGTTGCTGAAAGGCCCTCATCTCCTCGAAAGTCTTATGAGAATTGTGCCAGACTCCTTATTGGGTAGATTCAAGTTGACCGTAGAATTCGACTATCTGATTAAGAACGCGAATATTGCTGAAGGAACAGGGAAGAAAGCCTATCTCGGAAACATAGGCATTGTAGGCGAAAAAGTGAAGGATCTAGGCGAGATCACGGGAGACGCAAAGAAGGAGATTGATGCGAAAGGACTCACAGCAGTCCCTGGCTTCGTGGACTCTCACTCGCACAACGACGGTATGCTCCTGTTCTATCCGTACTGTGAAAGCTACGTGATGCAGGGAGTCACAAGCTTCGTAGGAGGACAATGCGGAGGCACCATGGGACCCCTCACAGACATGATCCCGATTCTAGGTCGGCTCAGCGAATACCTTCAGGAGTTCGTGCCGCACAAGTACTACACTTCAGTGTCTCTCTTCCCCAGAGACCAGGTAAACGTGTGGATGAAGGAGAAATTCGGCTGGACAGTCGATTGGCACACTATGGGCGAATACTTCCAGCGCGTCGAGGCAAAGGGCATCTCTATGAACTATGCCCCGCTCTTTGGCCACAGGATGGCCAGGTACTACGTGATGGGAGAGGACAACAAGAGGGTCGCTATAAAGAAGGAGATCGCTGACATGGGAGAAGTAATACGGAAGGGCCTCGAAGACCGCTGCATCGGCATGTCTGTAGGGCTTGACTATGACCCAGATGTGTTTGCTGACAGAAGCGAAATGGTTGAACATGTCGCCATCCTCAACGAGTATCCCAACGCTATATTCTGCCCACACTCACGGAGAACGGGCAGGCGCAGAGGCCTTGGAGCAGGGGTTCGACAGGTTGACAAGATCGATGGGCTTAATGAGATCCTGGATATCTGTAGGGCAACCAAAGTCAAAATGAACATCGCCCACATCTACACAGGTTGGTACATAAAGCCCGAAGATTCTACACCCGAGATCATAGAGGAAGCTAACCGCAGAGCGACCCTGATGCTTATTGACAAGGCAAACGAGGAAGGCTTAGACATCACCTTCGACTCAATTCCATCGCTTTCTGTAGGAGGCTTCGAGAACTTGAGGTACCTCTGTTCACTTCTCGTGCCATGGCTTAGAGAGCTTGGCTCACCAGAGGAGTTGGCTAAGTGGCTGAAAGTCAGTGATTTCAGGACAGAGATCAAGGAAGCAATCTCCTCAGGAAAGCTTTACTGGAGAGAAGGGTGGAACCCGAACCTAAACCCCCAGTGGGCAACCAACATAACAATACTCAGAAGCAAGAGCCCAGGCCTCGAAGGGAAATCCATTGCGAAGATAGCAGAGGAGAAGAAAAAGGATCCGATGGACGTCATTTTCGACACAATAGCTGAAGACCCCTACACAAGGGCGACAACCGGAACTATGAAGCTGCAGAGCACAAATCTCCGCACCATGTTCTACAAACATCCAAGAGCAGCAGTCGGACTAGATACCTCAGCCAGAGACGAAAAATGGGAAGGAAAGTATCCTCCCTATGGAATACCAGCCGCTAACACCTTCGACGCATTCCCAAGATTCTTCACCCAATTCGTGAGAGACGAGAAGATATTCTCACTAGAGGAAGCCGTTCACAAGACCTCTACAATGGCAGCGAAGACCCACTCACTTAAAGGCAGAGGAACCATAGCTGAAAACAGCTTCGCAGACATCGTCCTCATGGATCTCTCAGGACTCAAGCCAACAGCCGACCTCATAGAGCCAAGACAGTACCCAAAAGGCATCGAATACGTCTTCGTTAACGGAGTACCAGTCGTTGAAAAGGGCAAACACACGAGAGCAACGCCAGGCAAAGTCTTACGAAGAGAATAAAGAATCTCTCCGATTTTTTGCCTCCTTTTTTGTGAGCATCAATAGGATGAATACGTCAACTCGACACGATCAAACCCCCTCTTACTGCAAAAGAAAGCCCATGAGGAATTCGAGAACATAGATAGGCAAGTTCAAGAGGAACTAGGAGTAAATGCTCTCGCGCTCCTTGCAGAGGAATTATCTTTCTGTGAATCTACTAACCTCATCGATCGGCCTCACTCATCTATCGCGGACTGATAATCTCAGTTTCCTGGTCTGTCGCATTTCTACTTAGTGATGTCTGGTGGTATCCAGACTGACTTCCTGTAATTCTCGGTTATCGTGGCAATACGTTCCCTTGGCCAAGATGGATCCCAGCTTAGTCCTAAGTCCTCATTTATGACTATTACATTTATCTCTGTTCGAAGAGGCTTGCTCTCGATGATGGAGAAGACATTGCACATACGGTCCTTCGCAGTGCAGTCGTTGCATTCCCCGGAGATAACGCAAGGGGTTTCCACTCGCCGTCCTCCCAGCTCTGCAGCTCTTATTCTTATGTGGTTAGGGGCAATGACTCGTCTAATGCGATAGAATGCTTCATCAAGGTCTCTGACTATTTTGTTCCTCCCAACGACGATTATCGTTGTTGGGTGACCCCAAAACATTCCCGCCACCCTATTACCCATGGCATCCACGTTGACCAGCCTCCCGTCCTGAGTGACCGCGTTTGTGCCCGTCAAGAAGACGCTGCAAATCGTGGATTCTTCAACAGGTTCATTGTGTAGCTGCTCATAGTCCCTGAGGCTGGAATACATTGCATTCCGATTGAAACCGTCCAGCACTTTTGTCCCCCGTTTCTTTAGCTCTTCCTTAACCCCGGTCTGTGACACCGTCGTAGAATCTCCTATACCAACTACAGCGTCCTTCGGGATGAAACTGAGAATCTTATTTCTAGCATCTTTAGAGGTTTCTACGAAAACCCCATTAAGGTGTCTGAGGCGAAGAGATCCAAGAGTCTTCTCTATTTCTCCTTCCATTTTGATTGTTTACCCGGTGAAGTCCATAGTCCCTTGAGGATATAAGGGAACATCCTTTCAGGTGCATGAATACGTTCTCAGTTATCAGTCTGGAGCCTCACTAGCGAACCAGCCTGTTAATAGCTCTGTTGGCCTTTGCCGGACTGTAATCCCTGAAACCGACGAGGTTGCCCATTACAGCAGCTATATTTCGCGGGACAATCTTTTGAATCGTTATCGAGTGTCCGTCCGGAATCCATCCACACATCGATCGCTCAAAGCATTAGAGTTAAATAACGACTCGACGAAGGATCTCTGCAGCTTTGACTAGTTCCAGAATTGATCTGCACGAAGGTGTGGGAGAGGTCCTTCTGAGGAACCGTGCGAGAGCTGAGCTTGAAAGGAGCCAATGGCTATCTCTTGAAGACCTTGAACTCCTTCAGATACGAAGGATGAGGGCCCTTGTGAAGCATGCTTATGAAACAGTGCCCTTTTACCATCGTGTCTTCGATGAATCCAAAGTGAAGCCTGAAGACATTCATTCTCGTCATGATCTGTTGAAGATCCCGATACTAACAAAGGAGGTTGTAAGAAGTCACACTTATGAAATGATCTCATCCATATACGACATCAAGAATCTTGAGGAGAAGAGCACATCAGGCTCCACATCCATTCCACTCAAGGTGTACAGGTGTCGAGAACAGAATGCCTATTCTGCAGCTGTCAAGCTGAGAAATAATAGCTGGGTGAACATGACCGACCGTGACTATGCGGCGGTGATTGCGCCTGGTGGAGAGGGTTGGCGTTCTTTGAAGGGGGTAAATGACCTGCGCCTAGACTCATACGAGATAAGCGTTCAGAAACTAGAGAGACTTGCTGTAAGCGTTCGGAGGCTGAGGCCTAAGTTTCTGGTCGGTTTTCCTTCAGGTCAGATCCTTTTCTCTCGGTTCTGCGAGGAACGTGGTATTGACGACATCAGTTTCGAATGGATCCGGTGTTCAGGCGAGAAGATTTTTGAAGAGGAAAAAAGGAGGATGGAAAGGATCTTCAGCAGCAAAGTCCACGAGCACTACTCCGCGACCGAGTCAAGCTCAATCGGGTCCGAATGTGCGGAGCGTTCTGGACTCCACATTTCCAGTGAGAACCAATTTGTCGAATTCATTAAGGACGATGAGCTAGCAGCCCCCGGAGAGATGGCCTCGGTCATCGTGACGCCTCTATTCAGCTACGGTATGCCCTTGATCCGATATGAGCTTGGAGATGTTGCCTATCATAAGGACGATGTCTGCCCGTGTAGCAGAGGGTTGCCTCTTATGAGCTATGTCGATGGCAGGATAACAGACATCCTAGTTGCTCCGGACGGGAGACTCCTATGCAACTCGAACTTCCACAGCAGAATATTTGCGGGCATTGACATCCAGCAATATAGAATCATACAGGAGAAAGTCACGAGCATCGTGATAGAACTTGTACCGGGCAAGAACTACACGGAAAAGGCGACCGACTTCATAGTCAAGTCCATCAAGAGATACATGGGTCAAGAAGTAGATGTCACAGTCAAGCTCAAGGACAAGATTGAACCTGGCTCATCTGCCAAAAGAAGAATAGTAGTCTCTCATGTACCTGTCAAGCTGTGAAGAACCTCTTGAAATAGGGCCGAGACCCGAACCGCGAGATGCCTGATCAGAAACTGAATATGTTGATCAAGGGATCACAGATCTCTGAGTACACCATCGCGAACAGCCGAACAGAGGCCTGCTTGACTGCACCGGGACAAGTATCTGTGATAACAGGTTGAGGCTGTGCTCAGGTCAGTCGACAAAATCCATTCTGGCCATTAGAGAGAAGGCATGTCGCAGTCCCCAAGGTTCCAGAAGAGGTATATGGCCATCCCTACAAGTGTTCTGGCCTCACATTCTGAGAGATGAACCCTCTAAACCCAGAGCCTTCAGTCTCTGTGAAGTTCTCCTGAATGGTATCCAGTTTTCTGAAAACCATATTTCTCTGAGAGATGCTTCCCGGACACTCCCGACTCTAAACCTCGGATCGCCTAAGACACGGTTTGATGGATAGACCTGACCATTTGCATCTATGGAACAGGTGTAGAGACCTATGCTCTGAAGAGGAAGCTCATCGGAGACTATTTCTTCTGTTATCTCTATTTTGTTTTTGTACTTCTTCGCGAGACCGAGAATTCTGAGGCCGATCATCAAGTACTCCGGTTCGCTGATCATGTTCACCTTGGTCTTAGCCATCCTTCCGACTTCGATAAGACTGAGAAGCCCTATTCTAGCTGCCCCCAATTTCGCTGCAAGCCGGATTGTATCCTCTATCTCCGCCAAGTTCCCCCCATGTATACAGGTGTTAACACCATACGTCATGCCTCTGTGCTGGAGTCGCTGCATGGCTTTCACTGTCTTTTGAAAGGCTCCCGGCACACCTCTGAATGTATCATGAACTTGGGCAGTTGCACCGTCAAGCGAAACAGTTGGTGTGATCTCTGAAGATGCTAAGGCGTCGACTGCCTTCTCTGATATCAGAGTCCCGTTGGTGATCATCACTTTGTGATATCTCTTTTCTTTCAGATGATTTAAGAGGTCATAGATTCCGCGACGCATGAAGGGCTCGCCGCCATTGAGTCTTATTTCGAGCACACCCATCTCCTCAAGCTGGTCAAAGCTCGATATCCACTCCTCGTAGGAAAGCTCATTTTTCATCGGAATTCCGCCATCGGCGAAGCAGTGGGAACATCTCAGGTTGCATGCACGTGAGAGGAACAGATCAACCGTTGTGGGTGCAGAGAGAAATGGAACCGGAAACCCTTGAAACGCTTCAGGACGCGCTCTTGGAGGAACATAGATCGAACGAAAGGCTTCCTCAGATACTTCTACAAGTATATTGTTCCTGATTTGCGAGGCCAGAAACTCCTCCAGTCTATGCTCATCGACCATCAGGATGCGAGATAAATCCTCAGGATGCGATGCGTTTCTCGCCAGATGTTCCAATATGTCAAACTGCCATTTACTATAGAACCGCGTTCCTATTCCTCTGTAATCGAAGGCAGCATAAGTTGACTGGAACTGCGGCTCAGATCTCAGAACAACATGAGGATTCAAAGATAAAAGCAACTATTCGAGCCTCGCTCGTTGCCGAACTCGGGCTCTGCAAAGCGAACCTTAAGGCCCTAAAGAATCATGCGCGCCTAACAAGTGGGAGAAATCGAAGAACGGATCTGAAAGGCGCAGGGATTCTTATACCTCGCTTGACCAACGCATAAGTTATAATCAGTGGGGCCGCCAACACAACGATCCACAGTAGGTTTGCTGTCAAAAGCTGAATAAGGTTGGTCCCAACAACTTCGCCACCCACTGACCTTTTCTTTAAGCCGCTCGCTGTGGGTTTGAGTTCGACTTCTAGGAGATGCCTCTTCTCGTACATCACAACCATTGATCCGTCGATCTGATATTTAAAACTTGACACGCAGAGCTTTGACACTATGCCTTTGATGGGCTCTCTGTTGCCTCTCTTTGGTGGCCAGTCAAATCGGTGTCAGATCAGACAATCATATGTTCAAGAATGGATGTCGTCACCGCAGTGCTTCTCGATGTTCGACTGGTTTTGGCTGTGAATGATCGATTGAGAAACGGATCTGTCTTTATCTGATCCTGTGCACTAGTGATTAGCAGCGATGTTTGGCATCGTCTACAAGCCTAAGTGGACCTTTATCTTCATAGCAATATGCGTCGTAGGTTTCCTTTTCGAGCAAGCGTCTGACCTTTTCATATACTTCGTGTTCATCCCGAGTTTGGCCTTGGAAGCCCCTTGGATTTTTGTCACGTCCATCTTTCTCCATGCTGATCTGTCTCATTTATTCTTCAACATGCTCGCTTTGTTCTTCTTTGGAAGATACTTGGAGCGCCTGATAGGAGGTAGAACCTTTGCGATGCTTTTTCTGATTTCAGGCGTTGTCGGAAACATAGGTTATCTCATAACTTCTGGTGATCCTTGGACCCCAGCTCTCGGTGCATCGGGGGCGATATATGGTGTGATAGGGGCTTTGGCGGTGATCACGCCTTTTGCACTCGTGTTCATATATGGAATACTGCCTCTTCCTCTCATCGTGGTAGCAGGTTTCTGGGCTCTAGCCGATCTTGTCGGTCTTTTCGCGCCCTCAACTGTGGCCCACGGTGCTCATTTGGCAGGCATGTTCGTGGGAGTTGTCTTCGGCATTTACTACAGAGGCCGCCTCAGACCAGTCGCGAGATACTTCTAGAGAACATTCAGGTTCAGACATCTACCCAAGATGAGGAGCTCTAAATCAAGACTGTAGTGCCCCAAGGTGTTACCAGATCCTGTGTAAAATGGTTTTTTTCAGTGTCTTTGGCTTTAGAGCCGTTTTTCGCCTTCTTTCCTTTCGTTGGCTTTTTGGTCTCTTCCTAAGATCTAGGGGCTTTTCGTGTCCGTCCTGAAGCTGGGTTCACCCAGTGTTTCAGATATTAATCGATCAAAACGGTTAGAGAGGTATTCGGAGTTCTAACATAAGCTTAATATTGTCGGTTCAAGAGACAGAGACTGAGGAGTTGCCAGGAAAATGGAATTCAAGGGAAGTATGACGGAGAAGAATCTTCTTGCAGCCTTCGCGGGAGAATCCCAAGCGAGAAACCGATATACTTTCTTCGCCAGTGTGGCAAGAAAAGAGGGCTTCGAACAGATTGCAGGCATTTTCGCAGAGACGGCTGATAATGAGAAGGAGCATGCCCAGCTCTTTTTCGAGCATCTGAAGGGTGGCGATGTTGAGATCACTGCGAAGTATCCTGCAGGGGTTGTAGGAACCACGAAGGATAACCTTAGAGCGGCTGCTGCGGGCGAGCATCTTGAGTGGGGCACACTCTATCCGCAGTTCGAAGGAGTGGCGAAGAAAGAAGGATTCAAGGATATCGCCGAGACATTCCAAGAGATTGCCTCAGTTGAAAGCACCCATGAGAAAAGGTACCTGAAGCTTTTGGACAACTTGGAGAAAGATCAGGTCTACAAGAGGCCCACAGCTGTGAAGTGGAAATGCCGCAACTGTGGGAACATCCTGGAGGCAAAGGAAGCCCCTCTGAAGTGCCCCGTATGTGAGCACCCTCGTGCCTATTTCGAGCTTTTCCTCGAAAACTACTAGGACTCAAGTGCAGGACCCTCTTTTTTCCGTCTTTTCCTTTTTCATAGTCCTCTGATCAGCATTCCTTGTGATCTCAAATCCGATCGATCGCTATCTATCATTTTGGAATGGATTGGAGCAGAAAGCTACAGATCGACCGCTTGAAGCAGAAGCTAGGACTTACACCTTTTGCTCGTTTTCATAGAGCATCTTGGGGTGCTGGGTGTGAAAGTCGGTGACATCTTGGCAAGTCTTGGCTACTGCCAAGACTTCCTCTTCTTCGTATACTCTGCCTATGAAGGTCATGCTGCTGCATGGTCTTCCTTCGACTGTGTATCCGTTGGGTATGACAACCGCGGGGTGTCCTGTGAGGTTTGTCAGCAAGAGATTTTGTCCTCTTGACGGCGCCATGTACACATCAACTTCAGACATCAGTCTATTCATGGCCTGCATGACTAAGGTTCGGATTCTGTTTGCCTGGATATATTCCACCGCAGGAATGAGGCGTGCTCTTCGGAAGGAGTTGGGCCAGGCGTTTTCATCTTGTTGCTTCAGGAGGTCATCTTCATTGCTTCTCGTGAGTTCGTCGAAGGCGGCTGCAGCTTCGGTCTGCAAGATGAACGATATGGCTTCTATTGGATAGTTGGGAAGCTCGATCGGCACGAGGTTGAAGCCGAGGGAGCGCATAGTTTCGAGGGTTTTGTCGTCATATGTCTTGTTTTCTCTTTCTTTGTCGAATTCGCTTTTGACATATCCAACGTGAAGGTTCTTGACATCGGCCTTCGCGTCCCATCTGAAGGGCGCATCTACTACTGTGAGGTCTTTTCCGTCAGGCCCACATATCGTGTTGAAAACGATGGCGCAATCCTCGACGGTTCGGCATATGGGACCTATCTTGTCCATGCTCCAGCTTAGCGCCATCACACCATAGCGGCTTACTCTGCCGAATGTTGGACGGAGACCTGTGACCCCGCATCGAGTGCAGGGCGAGATGATAGAGCCATGAGTCTCTGTGCCAAGGGCGAAGCCGACGAGCCCTCCTGCCACAGCTGCAGCTGAGCCTGCCGAGGACCCGCTGGAGCCTTCTTGCAGATTCCAAGGGCTTTTTGTCTGTCCTTTGAACCAGACATCGCCACTTGCTAGAGCGCCCAGACTTAGTTTGGCTACTAGAACCGCTCCGGCTTCCTCAAGCCTGTTGACTACGGTGCCGTTGATTTGTGGTACTTGTTCCATGTAGGGCTCTGCTCCCCATGTTGTTCTGATGCCTCGTGTAGCTATGAGGTCCTTTGCTCCCCAAGGTATTCCATGGAGAGGGCCGCGATACTTGCCCTGTGCGATTTCTTTGTCGGCCTGTTCTGCTTGTGTTAGGGCTGAGTCCTCTGTGAGGGTGACTACGCAGTTTAAGTAGGGATCATAGCGCTTGAGGCGGTTGATGTACATCTTTGTCAGTTCCATCGAGGTTATCTTTCGGTTTCGGATGAGTTTGGAGAGCTGTATGATGGGTAGGAAAGCTAGTTTCTCCAGGTTCGATGGTACTCGCGGGGTGCGAACTCGGCTCATTTTGAACTTGGGCTTCTTTGCGATTCTGATCTCAGACTCTCCGCTGATGTTAGGGTTGAAGAAGAGGGCCGGAGAAATGCTGTTGTCGATTGTTATTGCGCGTATTTTTTCGTAGTCGGAGAGGCGTTCGTTGACTTTCTTTTCCATTAGTTTCCTTTCGGAATCCGTGAAGCTCAGGCCGATAATCTTCTCCGCATTTGCTATGACTTCTTGGGTGATCGACATTTGTTTGGGTGGCTCTTCCTTTTGTGACATGTTGTTTCTAAATGTTATCTTACATCATAGATTTAATTGTGAACATTGATTTTCTCAGGCTCTACTCTCCTTAGCTTGCTGGTTTCTTGTGATGATTGCATATATCAGCAAGTTCAAGAACCGTCATTGTTCACATATGTCTGCGGGGAAGTGAGGCTTGTCGCAGGTTGAGGGACGTAACTCGGTGCTTGAGATTCTCAAGTATGGTAGAGTAAAGAAACTTCTCGTTGCCAAAGGATTGAGAGAGGATGCCAAGGTCTTAGAGATTCTTGAGCTTGCCGCAAAGAAGAGAATTCCGCTTGAACAGGTTTCTAAGACGCGCCTTGATGAGCTTTCTGAGACTGAGCATCATCAGGGGTTCATAGCTTTGGTTGATGCTCGAAAGTACGGTTCGATCAAGGAGATTCTGGCGAAGGAGAAGCGGGAGATCTGCCTAGTGCTTCTGGACCGCGTTCAGGATCCTCAGAATCTCGGTTCCATATTGAGGACCGCTGAGGCCGTGGGTGTTGACGGTGTTGTTGTTCCAGAGCATGACAGTGTAGGGTTGACTCCTGCAGTTCAGAGGGTTTCAATGGGCGGTAGCGTTCATGTTCCATTGGCAAGGCAGAGTCTCTTCCAGGCCATGAAGCTTCTCAGAGATGAAAGCATCAGGGTTATCGGTGTAGATCCTTCTGGTCCCCTCGAGTATTTTGATGAGCGTCTGACCGGACCTATTGCATTTGTTCTTGGGGGCGAGAAGCAAGGTGTGAATCCAATGCTTCTTAGGAGATGTGATTCTGTGATCCGAGTTCCAATGATGGGGAGTATTACTTCGCTCAATGTAGGTGTGGCTGCTGCACTTGTGCTTTACGAGCGCATCCGTCAGCAGAGGAAGGGTTTGGAGTAGTCTTGATCTGTTCTCCCACCATCAGAGAGGCGAATATTCGCGGAAGGCCCTACTTTTTTGTTTATAAAAGGAGTGACCCGGAGGCATGAGACCGGATTCTCTCTGAGTATCTGTGGATTCGCTATGGGGGTCTTGTGTACGAACGATGTATCCTATAGGGGCATCTATGAAGAGTGGAATTGAAGAGCCACGAGCGGCCTTCTACACCCACACTGCTTTGAAGCAATCTTCGCGAAAGCCGGCAAACTGTTGAAATGAGGTGATAGATGCAGGGCGAACGCCCTTCAACAATCGAAGGAAAAAAGATATATTAGTTGTATCTGCAATAGATTTTCCGATTGAAATGAAGGTCAATAAATCGAGATGGCAAATCCTCTTTGCCACTTCGGTGGTTGCTGCAGTTATGGAGTTCTCTGGAGCTCTTCTGCAGATGAGTGCGCTTCTTGATTGGAGAGATATCAAGACTGTATTCGACGCTCTGAACGTCTCTAGTTCAGACAAGGTGAACTTTGCGCTCTACTTAACCTTGGCCGGGGGGTGCTTAGCCGTTATTCTATGGGCCGGTGCTACGATGTTGAGAGGTTTCACAAAACGGGGTGGAATATTAACTGCTGCAGCTCTTCTGACGGGTCTATTGACGCTGGCTCTTCCAGCACTCCTAATCTATCCCTACTCCTCTGTGGCTTCTACGCTGATAGCTCTGTCCCTAGTGCTTATGGCTGGTCTGACATACCTTGGCATGAAGACGCCCGGTGTTGAGGTCAAAGAGAGACTGATGATGAAACCTCTGGACATCGCTATGGTCGCTGTATTCTCAGCTCTGACAGCAGTGGTTACGGGAACCACGGGCTTGATGCTACCATCCCCTACAGGGGGATACACGAACATCGGTGACACAATCATCTTTGTTGCGGCTTTGCTTTTCGGCGTGAGAGTTGGCGGACTCGTAGGAATCATCGGACCCGTAGTCGCAGACCTTTTTGTCGGTTACCCACGCTGGTTTGTCACGGTGCTTGCCCACGGCTCTGAAGGCTTCATCGCCGGTCTAGGCAGAAATAGAAGCATCGCCGTACAGACCATCCTAGTTGTCTTTGGCGGCTTCGTCATGGCATCCGTCTACTTCCTCGTCAACGTATTCATCAAGGGATATCCAGTCGCCATCGTGTCCTATGCCCGTGACCTCTTCGGTCAAGCATTGGTCTCAATAGTACTTGGACTCGTTCTCACAAAGGCAGCAGAGAAAGCGCTCCCAAGCATACTGCATTGATTCAAATACGCCAGTGCAAGAAAGACGCTTCACAGACTATCCAGAGCCCAGAAAACAAACGTACCGCACAAGCTTAGAGGAGAGAATGCTCTCAAGACCAATAGCCACATAAGAAAGCAGCGCCCATCTACCTCTCTCCGCCTTCACCTCAGGAACCCTTTCAGGTGGATCAAAGGTTGGGGGTAGTTAAATATGAGTTGTGATTGAGCTTCTCATCGGCGTTGCTATATGAGCGATACATGCATCTTCTGCAGGATCGTAAAGGGCTCGATTTCTGCTCATAAGGTCTATGAGGATGACCTTGTTCTCGCTTTTCTTGACATTCATCCATCGGCAGTTGGACACATCCTTATAGTGCCAAAGGTACATGTCGCAAGAGTGGAAGATCTTACTGAAAAAGATTCGCTGGCCTTGTTCAGAGTACTACGCAAGCTAGTGGGTGATGTACAGAGAGCAGTGGAGTCTCAGGCTAGCACGATCGGCATAAACAATGGTCCAGAGAGTGGCCAGGAGATACCTCATGTCCATATTCACATCATTCCAAGGTTCAGGAATGACCATGGGGGAGTCATTCAGAGCGTCAGTGGCAAGGGATACCGTTACAGAGACATGGAGATGCATGAGATAGCTGAAAAGATAAAGAAATCGGCTGGCCTTAACCGCCGATGTGGATCTGACCTAGCTCCGAGTTGCTTCTCTTGATTGCGAAGAAGATGAATATTTGCGCTGAAAAATCCGTTATGCTCTGATGACTTGTCTTGCCACGGCTCCTAATCGGTCATCAGCATATGTAAAATGATTTCTTGTTCCATCTTGCGACGATCTCTGCCTCGGCAAGTATCTCGAGCTTGAGTTTCTCGATCTCCTCTTGAAGCTCTCTTTGGTTTTTCACTCTAGAGACCAGCAGGTCTACGAGGAGGTCTAGATCAACATCCCTCTTGTTTTTCTTTTTCTGCTTATCTGCCATTCAAAGTTCCCCCTTTAGCCGATTCTCGCCACGGTCTCGAAGACTATTCCATTTTCACCAACTCTGAAAGGGATCTTCAAAGGTCTTCTAAGTCCCATAAGCTTACGAAGGGCTATTGTTTGCTCGAAACTGCGAGGCTTTTCTTGTATCCTGAACTCCAGAACTCCGTCTGCAGCGTGGGCAAGCGCGTTTACTGCGTTTTCAGGGTGGACGCCGAGAGGTAGAAGGGCGAAGTGGATACCTTCACAAGTCCGTATCGCTCTTCTCCAATAGATGACTAGGTTTAGAATGTCAATCAGCTCATACTGGTGTAAGAGATGGGACAGCTCCACTGTTGTCCAGCATTTCTCTCTTGTCTTGTTCAAAAGGTCTGTTTTGAGACCGTTCAGGCTTTCAGTAAGGGGTAGGCTTGAGCCCTCTGAGGTGGTCTTGGGCGCGAGCATGGCATATTCTTCGAGGTCATGAGTTCTCAAGTTCACGAAGACCCAGTTGCCCCTGGCCATTGATTGCTGAAGATCCCAGCCAAAGGTTTCCATTTGTTGGCACACATCCTCGCTTGGACATTCAGCAACATAGTAAGCCACCTTCCCCTGTCTGCACCCGTGGTTGTAGAGCACCTGCCTAACAAAGGTGTCATAGTGGCTGCCCGGTTCGCCTAGCACCAAGATTAGGCTGTTGCTTGGTAGCCCTCCTTCTGTCAGGGCATCTAGACCAGCTATGCCGGTTTCTATCTGTCTGGCACGTCCTGCTTCCTGTGGGGCAACCGCTGTCTCGACGGTTCTGGGAGTTTCTTCAGTTATGTGAGGAAGCTGTGGGGTTTCCTCTCTGGGCTCATATCGGGCAAAGGTCTCTTCCATCCTGTCCCGGATCTTCTTCGCAGATTTCTCTGCTGAACTCGAGCCCTCACTCATCTCAAGCCCACCTGATATGAACGATCTGTCTTGTCTAAGAAGAGTCTTGTGAGCATACGCAATGCTGACATGTGTATGCTATTTGTCCTACAACAAGCCTACAAGTGAAAATGGCATTTCATATTACCATGTTTGTGTAAAAAAATGGGTATTGTCCGAACCGTTTATCCAAGACGAACGGAGAGAAAAAAAGTGTGTACCAAGACTACTTTCTGACAGTTGTATAGGATGTTAGGCTCCGGGCACTCTCGATGATCCTTGTTTCATCCGGAATCAGATGTTTCTCAAGGGTAGGGCTGTAGGCGATTGGCAAGTTCGGCGTTGTCACTCTTTTAACGGGGGCTGAGAGATAGTCGAATCCTTCCTGAGTAATGGTGGCTGCGACCTCGGAGGCGAAGCCACATCTTTCGTAATCCTCATCGACAATCATCAGCTTCGACGTTTTCTTGACCGAGTCAAGTATGGTTTTGACATCAAGCGGGACAATCGTCCTTGGGTCGATGATCTCCACGCTTATTCCTTCGGTCGTGAGCTTCTCCGAAGCTCGGAGCGCTTTGTGAACCATCAGGCCTATGGCAACGATCGTGAGGTCTTCTCCTTTCTTGCAGATGCTGGCTTTCCCGAAGGGTATTGTATATGATTCCAGGGGAACAGGGCCTTTAATGGAGCTGAGGAGCCGGTGCTCAAAGAAGAGTTTTGGATCGTCATCCCTTAGAGAGTTG
>Ga0315296_10001969_pt1 | contig 17709 bp, 9 predicted proteins | sample YL17G14_18_MG_FD_203921 | JGI IMG/M metagenome (GOLD analysis project Ga0315296, IMG submission 203921) | Sediment microbial communities from Yellowstone Lake, YNP, Wyoming, USA - YL17G14_18 | ecosystem: Environmental > Aquatic > Freshwater > Lake > Sediment | place: USA: Wyoming | collected... | reverse complement strand
AAGAAAGGCTGATAATAGGATCAGCGATAGCGACGCAAAAGGGAATAAATAAGGGATAAGAATCTCCTTTTCTGCTGTGCTGGCTAAATGAGCGTTCATGTGCCGATTTTGCCTCATCCCATCGTTAGGGATGATAAATCGCGATGTGCAGGGATGTCAAGTTGAGCGCAAGATAGTATCATCTCGGCCCAGCCCGTGCAGGGAAGAAGGCCGCCGGGCCGATGATCAGAGCGGTCATTCAGGCTCGACCCGCTCCACGGTTTCCCTGTAGACGACGCCGCGCTCGGCCAGACCGCTGAGCATGAACCTGACGCAGCGGGCATCTGCGCCGATGTGCTCCGGCGCCGAGATTCCCTTCCTTCGATACAGGCCCCGGGCGATCATTCGGGCCGCGGTCGTGGCCGTGTAGCCGGTCGTCCGGGCCATGGAGTGGACTCCCGTGCGCTCGTCGTAGCGGTCGAAGAGGTCGTAAGAGACGCGCATAGGTCTCCGGTTCTTCGTTCCTTCGACGATGATTTTCATGACGGTGATGTCGGCCTCTCCCTCCTGGAGCTTCCACTTGGGGAAGAGGATTTCGGCCGTGAAGTCGAGGGGCCGGATCCGGGTCCCCTTGACCACGACCTCCTGGGTATCGAAGAACCCCGTCTCCCTGAGGACGGCCATCTTCTCGATGTGGCCGGGGTAGCGGAGGGTCTTCTCCTTCATGTTGGGCACGTCAAGAGTCTTGGCCATGGTCCGCAGGCCGTCGGTGTTGAAGGCTTCAAGTGTCCCGATGCCGGGGAAGGTCAGGAACTCGGGGTCGGAGAGGGCCGGCCGGGTGACCATCTTGCCGTTCTCGATGTAGCGGGCCGGCCGGACGTATTCCTCGATGACATCATGGGGGGAAAAAACGGCCTTGTACTCGTAGGGATATTCGCGGATCTCGGGCAGGCCGCCCACATAGATCTTTATGCTCTTTGCCCTATCGAGTTTTTTGACCGCGTGGGCAGCCAGGATACTGCTCATGCCCGGGGCAACGCCGCAGTCCACGATGGCCACCAGGCCCTTGGCCTTGGCCAGCTTGTCCAGGACAAACGGGTCCTCGGGGAAGAAGGCGATGTCGACGGCAGTCTTGCCCGCTTCGATAACTGCCTGGAGGGTCTTGAATCCCATGAATCCCGGCACGGCGCTGATGACCATGTCCGCATCGCGGATGACCTTCTTGATGCTTCTGGGGTCCGCAAAGTCTTCCCGGACCGTCTTGATCCGGCGGAATCTCTTGAGTCGGTCGAGCGCCTGAGAGGAGACGTCCACAGCCGTGACTTTGACGTCCTTGTCGGCGGCCAGGTCTCTGGCCATCGGGCCTCCGACCAGGCCGGCTCCCAATATAGTGATTTTCATGATTTCCTCCTTTTTAAAATAGGGAATTGGGCGCAGGAGAGCGGGGTGCGGACGGCCGATTACAGGCCGGAAAAATGGTTGACGAAGAATATGGTTTGAAGGCAGTGGTCGACGGGGAGAACCGTCCGGAACTGCTTCTTCTCGGTCATGGCCCCATTCTAGCGGGAGGGGGACCGAGAGTCAACTCCAGAGCGGGATGGTTGACCGACTCAGCACATTCGATATCGACCAATTCGGATTGATTATGCTATGCTCCCCACGACACTAATGCGCCAATCTCCGTATCGCCGGCCGCGTCCCGCGGATGGCGACGACTAACCGACCCGGCTCTCACGAGGATGCCGGAGACCCGGCAAGAAAAGGAGGATTCGATGAAAACCCGTACCCTCGCAGTCGCTGTGTGTGCCCTACTTTTCCTGGCTCCTAACGCTCCCCTTTCTCTTTATGCTCAGGTCGCATCCGAGGAAGCCGCGGCCTGGGCGGAGAAAACCCTGGCCGGCCTTAGCCTGGAAAAGAAGATCGGCCAGATCGTCTGTTCCGACCTCACCGGAGGTTACATCGCCGATGGAGACCCGAGGCTGGAGCAGTGGGTCCGGCTGGCCCGCGACCAAGGCTTAGGCATGTTTGTCTTTTACGGGGGGACGCCTCGTGATGTCGCCCATCTTCTCAACCGTCTTCAAAAGGAGGCCGAGATCCCCATCCTCATGGCCGCGGACTTCGAGGGCGGCCCCGGCCAGCAGGTGACCGGGGCGAGCGAATTCCCGGCTAACATGGCCTCCTCCGCCGCCGGGTCGGAGGAGCTCGTCTACCGGGCGGCGTCGGCCGCGGCCGTCGAAGGCCGGGCCATGGGCATCCATCTGACCTACACTCCGGTCGTCGACATCGCCTGGCGGCCGGAAAACCCGGCTGAGGGCGTCCGCTCCTTTGGCGGCGACCTTGACCTGCTCGGCCGGATGGTCCGCGCCTACGTCAGGGGATACCACGAACACGGCATGCTGACCACGGCCAAGCATTTTCCGGGACGCGGCGACGTCGAGCCGATGCCCGGCAAACCGGGCTGGAGCTGGATCAACAAACCGGCCGGGGACGTCGAAGCGCAGGAGTTCCGGGCTTTCAAACTCGCTATCGAAGCCGGCGTTGATTTCGTTATGAGCGAGCACATCGCAGTGCCCTCGGTCACGGAGGGGTCGGAGCTCCCGGCGAGTGTAGAGAAGAAGCTGGCCACGGGATGGCTTCGCGACAAACTGGGCTTCAAGGGGATCTTGACCACAGACGACCTCTGGTATGACAACGTGGTCCAGCGCTTCGGGACAGAGGAGATGGCGGTCAAGGCCTTTGAAGCCGGTCACGACATCATCCTCAAACCCAAGGACCCGGCGGCGACGATTAAAGCATTGGCCGAAGCGGTGAAATCAGGCCGGTTGAGCGAACGCCGGGTCGATGAGGCGGCGCTCAAGCTCCTCACCCTAAAAGCCCGCCTTGGACTTCACAAAAATCGGTTCGTCGAAGAATCCCGGGTGGGCAAGTTTATCGGTACGCCGGGACACCTGGCCCTCGTCCAGGAGGTGGCCGACAAGTCGCTGACGCTGCTTAAGAACGACGGAATTTTTCCTATCGCACCGAACCGGCTGGCCAAGGCGGTCAACATCAACGTCCAAAAGTTCGACGGCGATCCCTCGCCGCCGGCCCTTACGGGGAAGCTGGCTGCGGCCTTGCCGGGAATCCAGAGCTTCAACCTCCGTCCCGACCTGGACCCGGCCTATTACGATAAAGTCTATCAGGCTGTGCAGGATTCGGATCTAATCATCCTGTCTCTCTTCGTTCCGAGGACCAGGCTCGGCGACGCAGCGCCGTTCCGGGAGGTTGACCTGGCCTTCCTCCAGAAGGTCATCGCCGCCAAGCCCAAGGGCGTCGTGGCCATGGCCTATGGGAATCCCCATCTGATCCGTAAGATCCCTTCGGTTGCCGCTTACCTCATAGGATACGGAGAGAGGGGATGGTTCGGCAATCAGGCCGTCTATTTTGAATCGTTCATCAAAATTCTCAAAAGCGAGCTCCGGCCGTCCGGCCGGCTGCCTGTGCGGGTGAGCGAGCAGTATCCGATCGGAAGCGGCGTGAGTTATTAAGGCGCCTGCCTATGCCGGGCTGCACCTAGACTATATCGCCCGTGTATTTCGTCAGGAGCTTCTTCCGCAGGTCGCGGAAGAGCTGGACGACTTTTTCCATCCGGGAAATCGTCAGGTCGGTGAGGTATTTCGTGCCCCGCGCCCGGTCCTTCTGTAGGAGATCGACCGCTTTCTGGTCGACCTCGGCTTGTTCTGTGAAAAAGCTGTTTTCCAGGGGGTCCCGGGCCTCCTTTAGGTCCTTAACCGCAAACTGCCACCGCAGGAGCATCAGCTTCTCCACGAAGTCCACCGCCCAGCGGGCCGAGTCCTCGCTGAATTCATTGTAATCGTATGTCTTGTACAAGGGTGAGACATCCGTTACGCCCGCATAGACCGGGACATAGGCGCTGACATAGGGGTTGTCCACATAAAACCAGTAGATCCCGCCTACAGCATCGGGAAGCCATGACCGGAGCTGGGCGACCATCCCGTATCCCTGTGTGGCGATGGTCCTATGGTGCCGGATGCGCATGATTTTTTCCATGTCTCCGGGGAGGAATGGTGTGGCCATCGGGCTCTTCTCGGCCTTGCCGCTGGCTCCCGGGACCATCCAGGCCGGGTCCCAGGTCATATCATAGATGGTGTCTTCGAAGACTGAACGCTGGAAGGCGATGACATCCTGGACGGAGAGCTTCTTCTCCGGTTTGACCGAAAAGGGATAGAACGTGGCTCCTTCGATGGGCTGCGCGTATAATGTTCCCGGCCCGGCCGGGTCGCGGAGGCTCCGCTTCGGCCAGGCCTTGAAGGCCGGGGCGATCGTGCTGTAGACGAGCCACATCCGGCTGAGGCTCCCTTCGCGGATCAGAGGAGAGTAGGCGTCCTGCCAGATGAAGGGACGTCCCTCGCTGGGGTCGTACCAGCCGCGGTCGATGGCCGCCTGCATATAGTTGGGTGAGACCAAAACGTCCGGGTCCTTGGGGTTGATTTCGCGGAGCCGGACGTGATTGGCGATGACGACGACGTGGTCGTCGGGCACCCGGCGGGCCGCCCAGATGGCGCCCGGTTTGGAGGTCTCCGGCGTCCACTTGGGCCCGACGCTGAAAATCTCCATAACCCAGAGTTCACTGGGGTCGGCAATGCACAAAGCTTCGGACCCTCCGCAGGAGGGCAGGAAGCCGTAGGTTTCCATCAGACTGCCGATGAGGCGCACTGCTTCGCGGGCAGTCGAACACCTTTCCAGGGCAAAGACCTGGGCTTGTTCGATAGTCATAATCTGGCGGGTGATGCCTTCGACGAAGTTGACGTTGAGCTCGGACCGCTGCGAGCAGGTGCTCTCGCCGATCGCCAGTTGACGTTCGTTCATCTGGGAGTAGCCCGTGTGGAAGTGGGTGAAGGTCTTCTCGACCTGGGGGATGTGGCCGATGACTTTCCCGAAGTCGCCGAGCGGCAGGGCTTTCCGGCCGTCCTCGGCTCCGAAATAGACCATCCCCCAGTGAACCGGAGCCAGGGACCCTTTTGGGAACGTCCTCCCGGGCACGACCTGAATTCGGCATTCGCTGCAGCAATCGGTGTGGGAGGTGATGACCGATCCGTCGGCTGAGGCAAGCTTGCCGACTCCGATAACGGTGCAGCTTTGGGGCCCATTTTCCGCCGCCGAGAGGAGACCGGACACTAGGATGAGGATGGCAATCCAGATGTATCCGCCTGCAGAAATCCTAAGTCTGAAATGCTTTGCTTTCATGGTTATATCCTCCTCGTTCAGCCGAATGATATCATATTCCGGCTGGCCCCGCTCGGGCGGAATCTTGTCATTTTAGCAGCCCGACAAGACGAGTGCCCTACAAAGTTGACATCCGTCGCGGCTTCGGGCTAGTCTAGACCCTCTCGAATCCCCTAACAGCGACAGGAGGGATGGATGGACGTCCTTTCTCTCAGCCGGCTGCAGTTCGCGGTGACCGCCGCCTTTCACTTCCTCTTCGTCCCGCTGACCCTTGGCCTGTCTATTCTCGTGGCCTTCATGGAAACCCGATATCTGCGGACCAACGACGTTATGTACTTGAAAATGGCCAAGTTCTGGGGGAAGCTCTTCCTGATTAATTTCGTCCTGGGCGTCGTCACCGGCATCACCCTTGAGTTCCAGTTCGGGATGAACTGGGCTGAGTACTCCCGCTATGTCGGCGACATCTTCGGAGTGCCGCTGGCCATCGAGGCCACGGCCGCCTTTTTCTTGGAGTCCACTTTCATCGGGCTCTGGGTCTTCGGCTGGAAAAGGGTTTCCAAAAAGGTCCACGTTTTGGCCATCTGGCTGGTCGCCATAGCCACCAACCTCTCCGCCCTCTGGATCCTGCTGGCCAACGGCTGGATGCAGAGGCCTGTCGGCTATGTCCTGAGGAACGGCCGGGCCGAGATGACGGATTTCGGAGCGCTCGTCGGCAACCGTTTCGGATGGGTGACTTTCGCCCACACCGTCCTTTCCGGATACGTGCTGGCCGCTTTTTTTGTGATGGGTGTTTCCGCTTATCACCTGCTTCGCAAGAACGAGGTGCCTCTGTTCCGGTCCTCGTTCCGCACGGCCGCCGCCTTCGGGCTGGTGAGCGCCGTGCTGGTCGCGGCCAGCGGCGACCTCAGCGCCATGCAGGTGGCCAAATACCAGCCGGCCAAGCTCGCGGCCATGGAGTTATTCTGGGAGACGCGTTCGGGCGCGCCCTTCACTCTCTTCGTCTGGCCGGATTCCAGGAACGAGAAGAACGCCTTCGAGTTCCTGCCTGTCCCGGGAGGCCTCAGTCTGATGGCCTTCCATCGGGGCGATGCCGAGGTCAAGGGGCTGACCGCCTTTCCCAGGGAGGAGCGTCCACCGGTGCTTCCGGTCTTTCTCAGCTTTCGGCTCATGGTCGGGCTGGGGTTCTTGATGATCCTCCTGGCCCTCATCGGCTGGTTGAAGGGGGTGAGGGGGAGGCTCGAGAGGAGCCCGGGATACCTCAAGGTCATGCTCTTTTCAATTCCTCTCTCCTATATCGCCATCCAGGTCGGCTGGCTGGTCACCGAAGTCGGCCGCCAGCCCTGGATAGTCTACGGACTGATGAAGACATCGGCCGGTGTATCCGCCTCTCTTCTCCCAGCCCTGGTGGTTGCGTCGCTCATCGGTTTCACCCTCGTCTACGGGCTTCTGGCCGTCGTGGACGTCTATCTGCTCGTCAAATACAGCAAAAGGGGCCCTGATGACGACCTCTCGGGAATCTTGAGTTCGACCCGAGCAAAGGAGGCGTGAGATGACGTTTCAGGTCGTCTGGTTCATCCTCTGGGGTTTGCTCTGGGCCGTCTATTTCATGCTCGACGGGTTCGACTTGGGGGTTGGGATCCTCTATCGGTTCCTTGGCCGGAATGAGGCCGAGAAAAGCGCCATCCGCAGGGCCATCGGCCCGGTCTGGGACGGGAACGAGGTCTGGCTGCTCACGGCCGGCGGGGCCACCTTCGCCGCCTTCCCCTCTGCCTATGCTTCGATGTTCAGCTATTTCTATTCCGCCCTGCTCATCATCTTGTTTGCCCTGATACTGAGGGGCGTCGCCCTGGAATTTAGAGCGAAGGGCACATCCGCGGCTTGGGGGAGGAGCTGGGACATCGCGCTGTTCCTGGGAAGCCTTCTCCCCGCTCTGCTCTTTGGAGTGGCCTTCGGGAACATCTTCCGCGGGCTGCCGATCGATTCTCAAGGCTATCATGGGACGCTTATTTCCCTGCTCAATCCTTACGGGCTCTGGACGGGAGTATTTTATGTCCTTCTTTTCGTGGTCCACGGCGCGCTCTGGCTGGCGCACAAGACGACTGGAAAGCTGGAGGAGAAGGCGCTGCGCTGGGCTCAGACGGGCTCAATTCTCGAGCTCGCGGCCGCGGTCATCTTCCTGGGCTGGACAGTGCTGTCTACGAACTTGGAGGGGAATTATCTCCGGCATCCCTACTGGCTGGTTGTCCCCCTCCTGGCCGTTACTTCTTTGCTCATGATCAGATTCTGGGCGGTCCAGAAAAAGACGGGGGCGGCGTTCTTCGCTTCCTGCGCCACCATCATGCTTGTGACCTTTACCGCGATCATCGGGCTCTACCCCAACCTAATCCCTTCGCGACTCGACCAGGCCAGCAGCCTGACCGCATTCAATTCCTCTTCCAGCCCTTACACGCTTAAGATCATGACCATCGTGGTCGTCGTCTTTGTCCCGATCGTCATCGGCTACCAGGTCTGGGTCTACCGGGTATTCCGGAACAAGCTGGAACCTGGAGAGAGCCCGAGTACAGGGCCAATCCCGTATTAGCATGGCCCAAAAGGCGCAGGCTATGCTCTTATCAACTTGAATTAAAGAGGCGTCTGCACTAGTATATTGGGCATTATGAAACTGGATAATGCCATCAACTATATCGCCTCGGGGCTGGAACGATCGGGGACATCCCTCCTCATGCAGATCCTGCACGCGGGCGGGGTGCCGGTGGCCTTCGACACCGCCTCGCGGCCGCCGGATGACAACAACCCGCGCGGGTATTTCGAGCTCGAAGGCGGCAAGATTATCAGCCGGCTGATGAACGGTACCTTGCCTCTCGCCGACTACCGGGGCCGGTTCATCAAGATCACGGCCTTCGGGCTGAAGTACCTCCCGCCCGGGAAGTACCGCGTCATCTATACCGAACGCGACATCGAAGAGGTCCTCGATTCGATGGAGAAAATGGCCAAGATTCAGGATCAGAATCGCGAGGAGACCAAGGCCAGCTTCATCAAACTCAACGAGATGATCAAGGGCTTGATCACGAAGAGGGAAGACATCGAGGTCCTGTTCGTCAACTACAATCAGATCGTGGCCGATCCCAAAACCCAGGTCCAAAAGATCTGCGACTTCCTCGGTCCGAAAGATATCAATGTGGCCGCCATGATCGCCGCTGTCGATGCCAAGCTCTACCGGAAGCGAAGGCCGAGCGTATAAAAACGGCCGGTGTCCCTATTTATCCAACCAGGAACCTCCCCGCTTGCCAAAGGCTCTCCTTCCTACGTAAAATCTCCTATGGTTTTCCGATTAGTCCGAAAAAGAAGGAGCTAAGAATGAGAAGCCGGCGCCTTTTTCTGATTTTTCTTTTTAGCCTTGGCCTTGCGTCCCTGGTTGCGGCCGAAGAGACTAAAATCCCGATCAACCACATCGGCTACGACCCGGGAGCGATGAAACAAGCCGTTATCCAGGGCGGCCCGGGTGGTCTCTGGAGCGCCTTCAAGGTCATTGAAGCGGGGACGGGAAAGGTGGCCCTTGCCGGGACCGTCGTTTCCGTCGGGCCTGTCCGGAAGTGGAAGGACTGGCGCTTCTGGACAATCGATTTCAGCGCCTTGACCCAAGAGGGAACCTATCTCATAGAGTGCTTATCTCCGCGGGAGACGGTCCGCTCTTGTCCCTTCCTCATCCAGAAAAACGTCCTGGAGAGAAGCGCGCTCTCGGATGTCGTCTACTATTTCAAGAGCCAGCGCTGCTCTGGCGCGCTCGACAAGGCCGACCGGAGCATGCGGTTCGAGGGGAAGGAAGGGAAGACTGTCGATGTCCACGGCGGCTGGTATGACGCGACCGGAGACTACGGAAAACACATGTCCCACCTGTCATTTTCGAGCTACTTCAACCCCCAGCAGATTCCGTTCACGGCCTGGAGCCTGTTGGCCTCCCACCGGGAATTGGTGCGGCGGAACGATCCCTATTTCAAGCAGTACCTGAGGAGGCTGCTGGATGAAGGCCTTTTCGGAGCCGATTTCCTGGTCCGGATGAAAAATCCGGCCGGCTCTTTTTATATGACCGTGTCGGGCCGGGGGCCGGAGAAGAAGCCGGAGGACCGGCTGATCTCGCCCAAGGCGACCCGGCACATCATTTTGACACCGGAGACTAAAGACAAGCTCAGGGATTACGGCAAGACTACGATCACGGATCAGGCTTCCTTCGAGGCCGGCTTCCGGGAGGGAGGCGGCCTGGCCATCGCCGCGCTGGCACTGGCCTCGAGCGTCGGAGTGGGGGGAGACTTTGGGCCGGCCGATTACCTCAAGGCCGCTGAGGACGCTTTTGCCTTTTTGGAGAAGAATAATCTTCTCTTTGCCAACGACGGGAAGGAAAATATCGTCGATGACTACTGCGCCCTGCTGGCCGCCTCCGAGCTCTTCCGGGCAACAAAAGCCGGTAAGTATAAAGAAGTCGCCGACAAGCGGGCCCGGAGCCTGATGGCCCGGCTGACGGGAGACGCGAAATACAAAGATTATTGGCGGGCGGACGACAGCGACCGGCCGTTTTTCCATCCAGCGGATGCCGGCCTGCCTGTGGTCAGCCTGATGATTTATCACGAGATCGCCGAGGTCCCGATGAAGGACAAGGTCCGCGATACGGTCCGGAAGTCGCTGGGGTTCGAGCTCGCGGTGACTCGAGAGATGGCCAACCCGTTCGGCTACAGCCGGCAGCTCGTCCAGAGCAAGAACGGGAGTCGCCGGACGAGCTTCTTCTTCCCCCATGATACGGAGACCGCCCCCTGGTGGCAGGGGGAGAATGCCCGGCTGGGATCGATGGCCGCGGCCGCCCGGCTCGCCTCCAGGCTTTTCCCGGACGATCCGGCACTTCGGGCCGAGCTCAGGGCTTTCGGCCAGGACCAGCTGAACTGGATCCTCGGGCTCAACCCGTTCGATAGCTGTATGCTCTACGGCCGCGGGAGGAATAACCCGGAGTACATGTTCTTCAATTCCTATGAGTACATGAACGCTCCCGGTGGAATTTCCAACGGGATCACGGCCGGCTACACGGATGAAGAAGACATCGACTACAACCTGCATTTCGCCGAAACCGGCAAGGATGACGATTGGCGTTGGACAGAGCAGTGGCTACCTCACGCCTCATGGTTTCTGTTCGCGGTCTCCCTTGGCGCCGACTAGGGTCATTTGCGACGCATAGGAGGAAAAGTCCATGAATAGATACGATTTGCACGGCGGCTCCAGACGATTCGCCCTGGCTGCGGCCATATGGCTGGCTGCTGCCCTCTTCATCCAGGCGGCGTCGCTCCCGAAGGCCAGGCCGTCCGAGGTCGGCCTCTCGGCCGAGCGCCTGGACCGGCTCACCCAGGTTATGCAGGGTTACGTCGACCGGGGGAAGATCGCGGGGATGGTAACACTCGTCGCCCGAAACGGCCGGGTGGCTTATCTCCGGCCCTTCGGCAAGCTCGACCTCAAAGGGGCGGTCATGCCGGTTAATGGAATTTTCCGCATCGCCTCCCAGACCAAGGCGGTGACGAGCGTTGCCGTTATGATCCTCCAGGAGGAAGGGAAGCTCCTTCTGGACGATCCCATCTCCAGATACATCCCCGAGTTCGCGAACGCCCGAGTCGCCGTCCCATCGGCGGATAAGAAGGCCAAGGGCTACACAACCGTCCCGGCAAAACGTCCCATCACCATCCGCGACCTCCTTACCCACACCGCCGGGATTTCGTACGGCGACGGTCCGGCGAAAGAGGAGTATATCGCCGCCGGGATCCAAGGCTGGTTCCTGGCCGATAAGACAGAGCCAATCGGCGAGATCGTCAAGAAGCTGGCAACACTGCCATTTGATGCCCAGCCGGGCGAGAAATGGGTCTACGGGTATAACACAGACATCCTGGGTTACCTGGTGGAGCGGGTTTCGGGGATGACGCTGGCCGACTTTTTCGCCAAGAAGATCACGGGTGCGCTGGGCATGACGGATACGCAATTCTTCCTTCCGGAAGACAAGCTCGGTCGCTTCACCTCGGTTTATGGAATTGACGAAAAGGGCGGCCTCAAGCTCATGGAGGATGCCCGCGAAAATTCTTATGTCAAAGGGCCCCGGGTCTGCTACGCGGGTGGGGCCGGGCTCCTGTCAACAGCTGAGGATTACGCCCGGTTCCTGCTCATGCTCCAGGGTGGGGGAGAGCTGGGCGGTGTCCGTGTTCTCAGTCCCAAGTCGGTCGAGCTCATGACGGTCGACCATGTGGGCAATCTCTATGACTCGCAAGGGTTTGGGCTCGGGTTCTGGGTGACGGAGCGGCTCGGCCGCAACGGACAGCCGGGGTCGGTGAGCGCCTATGGCTGGGGCGGGGCCTACCACACGACCTACTGGGTCGATCCGGCCGAAAAGCTCATCGCCGTGCTCATGACTCAGCTCATGCCGGCCGGTAACAGCGATCTCCACGCTAGATTCCGCGCGATGGTCTACCAGGCGATCGTCGATTCTTACGAGAAGCGCTAAGGAACCGATTCAGCAGGCGAGCTTCCAGGCCCCGGAGTCCTTTTTTAGGACGCAGACCGCCTTTCCCCCCGCCTTGACCTGCACCTTGGTCTCGAGGGGCTGGGGGGCGAGCATGATACGAAGGGTGTAGGTGCCCTCCTTGAGTTTGACCTCATCCCCGCCGACGATGCCGCGGCCGGCTTCTTCACCTTTCTCATTCAGCACGACATACTCGAGCTTGAGCGTCTGCTCGAGGGCCGCGAGAAGCTCGCCGGCATTTTTAGCGTCAAGATATCGTCCCTCAGTCGACTGGGCGATGGCCTCGAGCTCGGCGCGTGCTTCTTTCTCCTTTATGTCAAACCCGACGATGTGGACTTTGAGTTCCAGGCCGGATTTCTTGACCGCAGGGCCGATGGACTTGATATCGCCGTTGCAGCTTTCGATCCCGTCCGTGACCAGGATGACCGATCCGTTGGGGATTTTCTCGAAGTCTTTGATCGCTTCGAGCACGGAGAGAACGAGCGGAGTCTTTCCCTTGAGCTGGATCTTATTCACCGTATCAACGAGCTGTGTTTTCGCGACCGGGCCGATGGGGACCAGAAGCTGTGTGTCCGTGCAGGCCAGCTTATCGTTGAGTCCGTAGCGGTGGCCATAGACTCGCAACCCGACATTCATCGTCTCCGGCAGCCCATTGATGATCTGCGCCAACACCTTCCGAGCGATAGTGATCTTGGCCTCCCCGCCGATCTGTCCCCACATGGAATTCGAGGCGTCCATGATGATCTCGACGTTCTTGCTGGCCTCCTTCTCCGCGCCCTTCTCGAAATCGACCTTGATGAACCCTGATCCCAGCCTCTTGACTTGCGACATGTAGATCGGCACATGCCCGCAGCAGAACTCGAGCATTAACGCGCCGAGAGCGACTCTGTAGACATCCAAATCTTTTTCGCTGCTTGTCCCGTCCCAGCTTCCGTCTTGATTCTGATGGTCAACCAGGAATCGGCATATCCAGTCTTTCCAGATGCGCCAGTCATCGCCGCCCGACAGGAACATCGCTCGCGTCCCATAGTACCAGTAATAAAACGCATAGCCGCCTCCGGGCTGTTCGACGTTCCAGCGCGGGGCGTAATCTTGCATGAAGCGAAGAGCAGGCGGGACCGCTGGATCCTGAGGAAATCCGCAGAGCTGAAGCGAAAGCGCTCCCATCCCCGCTCTGGCGCAGGAATCGCCCGAATCGCCCGGGGCATCATAGCGGAAAGAGCCGTCGCTTTTGCCCTGAAGAGACCGGACAAACTTGGCCGCAGACGGGAAGACATAATCAGGGACGACAAAACCGGCATTCACCGCCGCCTTGAGCGCCAGGATCTGCCATCCGCTGACCGAGAGATCACTGCTGTTGCTGTTCGGATTATATCTCCAGCCGCCATAATATTGGTTGTCGGTCTTGAAGGGTCCGCCCAGTGTCTCCGGCTTGTGCTCGGTGTTTTGGGAGCGGATGATCAAGTTGATCGCATCCTGGGCGATGGGCTCGAGGCTCGAATCATTCAAATCGATAAGCGCCTCGATTAGGCCCAGAGTGGCGATCGCGTGCTCGTACATGGCGTCCGTGCCCAGCTGGCCGCCATAGTAAGCCGCATCCTTCGACCCTTCCGGATACTTCGAGCTGGGCTTGTAGATGGATTTGAGATATTGAACGGCGGGCTTGATATTAGTCGAATAATCCTTCGGGACGCACTTGGCGCCGATAAAAGCCATCAAGGAAAGGCCGGTAAATGCTGTTTCATACCCTGACCACGAGCCGTCTTTCTGTTGTTTGGAAGCGAGCCAATCGAGCGCTCTGATCAGGGCCTGTTGGACTTCCTCCGCTGTCGCCGGTGGCTTTTGCGGTTTTCCGGCGTAGAGCGTGTATTCGCTGCCGGTGTTCTTCCCGCCCCTTACTCGGACTCTCATATAATAAGTGCCCGGCTTGAACTTCATCTTGACGATTTCTTCGCCCTGTCCGGTTTCACCCCGCCATGAATAATCCAGCCTGTTCTCTTTGAGGTCGAGAAGCTCGAAATTCCATCTCACCTCAGGAACGCCGGACAGCTGCATGACGATCGTCTCCAGTCCCGGCTCGGGAACGTTAACAAAATAGTAGTCTGTGTCTCCGTTCGCATTAATCCGCCCGGTGAAGGGTACGTTCAGCTTGATTTCATTGGCCCGTTTGATCTCATCGTTGGGTTCGGCTTCAGTGCCTTCCTGCCAAGGCCCAAGAAAGCGCACGGTTAGAGTGTACTTGTCGGTGATATTCCTCTGATAACCTCTCACCGTGATGTAATAGACGCCCGGGGTGACTGTGAGATAGAGAACGGCTTCCGGCTCACCCTTTGATCCGTCGTTCACATCCCAGATAGACTTTCCGTCCTGATCGGTGATCCAAAGCCGCCCATCTGAGCCTGGGACTGCGCTGAGCTCAATCTGGATATTGCTCTTGCCCGGATTTTCGACGTTGAGTTTAAAATAATCTTCGTCCCCGCTGCTGTGATAATAGCCTTCGACGCTCTGGCCGACCCGGAGCTCTGTCGCTTCCTCTTTCCTGTCATTCGGCTCGGATTCCATCCCCTCCTGCCAGGGCCCGAGGATTTTGCCGCTTAACGTATACGGGTCTTTGGTGTTGGCCTCATGGGCCCAGGCGTTGATATAATAGACCCCTTGGGCTAAAGCCAGCTTGAAGATGGATTCCGGACCGTTCTTTTCAGTATCGTTCACACTCCAGATAGTCCTTCCTTTATCATTATAGAGATAGATTTGACCGTTGACTTCCGGCACGGCCGAGAGGTCGATCTGAACGAGAGTCTTCTCTGGTCCGTCAATGGTCAGCCGGTAATAGTCCTCGTCGCGCTTATGATCGAAATACCCTTTAGCGCTCTGGCCCAGCATTAGGTCATTGGCCCTCTCGCGGCTGTCATTCGGCTCGGATTCCCAGCCCTCCTGCCAGGGGCCGGTGATCTTCGTGGTCAAGGTATATTTTTCTTGAGTCGGTTTTCCGCCGAGATAGATGCGGATGTAATAGACTCCTGGCTCGACGGGGAAACGGGCGATGGACTCGGCCTCGTTTTTCGGGGCGTCGTTGACTTCGACGAGTTTTTGGCCGTTGGCATCGTAGATGTACAGATAGGTGTCGACCTCCGGAACGGCGCTGAGGTCAACCTGAAGATAATTTTTTCCCGATTTGTCGACGGCGAGCTTATACCAATCGTCGTCATTATTTTGTTGAACGCTGCCCTCAATGTTCTCCCCTATGCGGATCTCTTGCGCCTGTTCGCGCCTGTCATTCGGCTCAGCTTCCATCCCTTCCTTCCATGGCCCCAGGCTTTTTAAGGCGAGGACGTATTTGTCTTGGAGATTGGCTTTGTCACCCCAGACCGCAGCGTAAAAGATGCCCTGAGGTAGAGCGAGATTAAAAATGGACTCGGGGCCGCGCCCGCTAACTTCCCAGATCTTTCCTCCTTGATCGTTGTAAAGATAGAGGTATTCTAAGACCCCGGGAACGGCGGAAAGGTCAATTTGAATCAGGGTTTTGCCGGGACCTTCGAGCACAAACCTGAAATAGTCATAATCGCCGTTGACCTGGAAAGTGCCCTCGACGCTCTCTCCGATGCGGATTAGCTGGGCCAACTCTCGCTTGTCGTTGGGTTCGACCTCGGACTTGACCTGGGCCAGAGCGGGTACGACAAAAAGTAGAGAGATGAAAAAAGATGAACAGCAGATAAGAAAGAATCTCAATCTCCTCCATGCTTCCATCATCGCCGCCTCCTTTCTGTCCCTAAACTGTTACAAATTAATGCGCTTGTATTAGTTCAACGTCCACCTATCCTGGACCTTCTTGAGCGTGTAGGTCACAGTTGCCCCGGACTTGATCGTCGCCTTGATCTCGATCGGTTGGGGGGCGAGCAGCACGCGGAGCGTGTAAGTCCCATCTTTCAACTTGACCTCTTCGCCGCCGACGGTGCCTCTCCCGGCTTCTTTTCCCGTTTCATCGAGCACCACAAACTCGAGCTTGAGCGTCTGTTCAAGCGCCGAGAGGAGCTCTCCGGCATTCCGGGCGTCAATGTAGCGGCCGTCAGTCGATTTAGCGATGGACTCCAGCTCCTGGCGGGCGGCCGCTTCTTTGATATCGAACCCGACGATGTTAACCTCGAGCTCCAATCCCGACTTCTTGATGGCCGGGGCGATCGACTTGATGTCGCCGTTGCAGCTTTCGATCCCGTCGGTCACCAGGATGATGCTCCCGTTCGCGATCTTCTCGAAGTCCTTGATGGCTTCAAGAACGGATATGACGAGCGGCGTCTTGCCCTTGAGCTGGATTTTGTTGACTGTGTCCACGAGCTGCGCTTTGGCGATCGGGCCGATAGGGACCATGAGCTCGGTGTCCGTGCAGGCCTGAGCTTCGTTTAGTCCGTAGCGGTGGCCGTAGACGCGCAACCCGACATGCATGGTTTCCGGCAGCCCGTTGATGATCTGGGTCAAGACCTTACGGGCGATCGTGATCTTCGCTTCCCCGGCGATCTGTCCCCACATGGAGTTCGAGGCGTCCATGATGATCTCGACGCTCTTGGGGGCTTCCTTTTCCGCGTCTTTCTCGAACTTAACCTGGATAGAGCCGGGGACTTGGCGCTTGACGGGCGACATATAGATGGGCACGTGACCGCAGCAGAATTCCAGCATCAGCGCGCCAAGAGCCGCCCTGTAGGTTTCCATGGATTCGCCCTCTTCCTGCTGGGCGCCTTCCCAGTTTCCGCCCGGATTCTGGTGGTCGACGAGAAAACGGCACATCCAGTCCTTCCAAACGCGCCAGTCCTCGCCGCCGGCGAAAAACATGACACGAGTCCCGTAATACCAGTAATAGAAGGGATATCCCTCTCCGGGGTATTCCAGGTTCCAGACCGGTCCGGAGTCTTGCATGAAGCGGATGGCCGGCGGGATCAGAGGATCCTTGGGATAGCCGCAGAGCTGGAGCGCGAACGCCCCCATTCCTGCTCTGGCGCAGGACTCACCCACGTCTTCGGGCGCTTCGTAGCAGAAAGAGCCGTCGGCACCACGCAGGGACCGGACATACTTGGCGGTCGCCGGAAACGCATAATCGGGGACGGAGAACCCGGCATTGACGGCCGCTCGAAGAGTCAGGATCTGCCAGGCCGTGACCGAAATATCGCCGTCGGTGTCGTCGGGTTCGTATCGCCAGCTGCCGTGGCGCGGAGAGTCGGGAGGGATCGGGCCCTGCAGCGCCGCCGGCTTGTGCTCCGTATTCTGGGACCGGATGATCAGTTGGATGGCCTCCTCGGCGATCGGTTCGAGGCTCGACTCATTCAGGTCGACGAGAGCTTCGATGACGCCGAGAGTGGCGATGGCATGTTGATACATGTTATTCGTGCCGAACACCCCGCCGTTTTTAGCCTGTTCTTCCGAGCCCTCCGGGTAATTGGCGCTGGCCGTGAATTGGGACCTCAGGAAATCCAACCCTGCCCGAATTTTGGCCGAATAATCCTTCTGGACGCACTTTCCACCGATAAAGGACATAATGGCTAACCCGGCGCCGGCCTGCTCGTAATGGGGCCAGGAACCGTCCTCCTGCTGTTTGGAGGCGAGATAATCAAGTGCCTTGACCAGCGCCTTGCGGACTTCCTCGTCCGTGGCGGGCGGCCGGTCGGGTTTTCCCGCCCGGAGGGTATAGGGCTGGTCGGCATTCGATTCGCCGAAGGCGACGACGCTGACCAGGAATTTTCCCGGCGCCTGTCTCAGCCTGACAATGGTTTCGCCCTCCGCTTCCTTCCGGCCGTCCATAGCCAACAATTGCTTTCCAGCGGCGTCATATAGGGTCATGGTAAGATCGACGCCGGGAACCCCGGAGACATCAATGAGCAGGATATCCATCTCAGGCGCCGGAATGATGAGCTGGTACCAGTCTTCATCTTCCCTCTCGTTGGCATATCCCTTGATCTCTCCATTCAGCGGCA
>Ga0315296_10001968_pt1 | contig 17726 bp, 3 predicted proteins | sample YL17G14_18_MG_FD_203921 | JGI IMG/M metagenome (GOLD analysis project Ga0315296, IMG submission 203921) | Sediment microbial communities from Yellowstone Lake, YNP, Wyoming, USA - YL17G14_18 | ecosystem: Environmental > Aquatic > Freshwater > Lake > Sediment | place: USA: Wyoming | collected... | reverse complement strand
TACCTTCGCTAATCCTTCTTCATACCCCATAAACTTCCCTTCGCTAATTAGTTTATCCTTTATATATGTCTTCCTGCCTGTCTCTTTCCCATATTCGTCATATTCTACTGTGGTTATCCTATCTCCTACTTTTATCTTCCTTACCAACCCATACTCATCATACCACTCTGTCCTCTTCCTGTTGTTGTTGAGTATATCTGTTATCTCCACCTTCGCCATTCCTTCTTCATACCCCATAAACTTCCCTTCGCTAATCAGTTTATCCTTTATATATGTCTCCCTGCCTGTCTCTTTCCCATATTCGTCATATTCTACTGTGGTTATCCTATCTCCTACTTTTATCTTCCTTACCAGCCCATACTCATCATACCACTCTGTCCTCTTCCTGTTGTTGTTGAGTATATCTGTTATCTCTACCTTCGCTAATCCTTCTTCATACCCCATAAACTTCCCTTCGCTAATTAGTTTATCCTTTATATATGTCTTCCTGCCTGTCTCTTTCCCATATTCGTCATATTCTACTGTGGTTATCCTATCTCCTTTTCGTTCCTCTATTGGATTCCCGTATTGGTCTAACCATTGGGTGGTAAGGTAGGGCGCAAGTTTATTCCATCTTTCATCTTTGGTTATATCCTTTTTTTGAGAAAGTTTGTCCGCCAATTCCTGGAAATCTTTCTCATTTAATCCTGCCCTTAATGCATCTTCAAGTTTTATTATTTGAACTTGAACGGGCGTCATTAATGTCGCCCCTACAATCGGGTGGCCACGGCGGGCCACCCCTACGGTTACCAGAGGGATGCCGATAGCTATAACTTTGTCATACTCTTTTGTCTCAGAATTAAATCCATATGTCACAGTTCCAATACGTTCAGTTTTATCAGCATTATAATAATTGACCAGCTTTTTACTGCCACGGGTATTTTCCTTTCCAATAATCTCTTTTTGAATAACTCCATAACTGTCGGTCCACCTTATCGCATACGAATGTTTCCCAGGACGAAAATCCTTAACTACAATTTTATATTCTGTGACATTGCCATCTTTGTCTCTTTGAACATTCGGTTCATATCTTATCATTACATTCTTTCTATTCTCCTCTATCTTAGTTTCCTGGAAATCGAAATCAACAATAACGTTTGTTTCTTTTCCAACATTCTCTTCTCCGAGATACTTAATTGCTGCCTCTTCTGTGGCTGGGATTGTATAGAGAGGATAATAGACATCATTTGCTGAATCGTAATATCCATAAGTAATTGTTTTAAGTCGTGGATTTTCTTCTTTATACATATTCTGGAAATAGGTTACGTAGGTAACTTCTCTATTAATCTGGTTTTCCACTCTCATTACTTTGTAGTATCTATCCTCTTTATCAGGTACTCCATCATTATCTCTGTCAGCAGGGGTAGAGATTGTAAACCAGTGAAAATGGACAGGTCTTATTCCTTTTGTTCTATATAGTTCATACTCTTTCTTTATAATTTCATACTTCTCTTTAAGATTTGCTATATCTTTCTCTACCTTATCCAGTGGTGAAACAATAGTGAGAAGAACGCCAATGCCTTTGGCCCCCTCACCTTTATCCTCTCCCCCGAGGGGAGAGGAAATCTCAGGGGAAATATCCCTTCCCTCGACGGGCGAAGAGAGATCTGGAGAAATGTAGTAACATGTATTTGTCTTATAGTCGTACCAGACAAGTCTGCCGATATTTTTTAGAGAAGATAGCTCTTTTTGTTCTTCAGGAGTAAGCTTCCTTTCTTCTTTTCTTCTTTCAAGTTCTCTTTTTCTTAATAGTTTCTTTATTAACGTTGTCGTTTCTTCAACTGCCTCTTTTCCCGGACGGAGTCTGGTTTTTATTTCATCGGGGATTTTGCCTTCAAATTCAACAACATAGAGGGCGGGGATTTGTTTTTCTTCTCCTGTCGCTTGAGATTGCTTCCCCCGATGAATCGGGGTCGCAATGACATGAGTGGGAATTTCAGCAAAAGGATTTTTTCCCGACCTGGCTAAGGCGTATAATGAGGAAGCAGAAAGGTCAGGGGTTAATTTTGCAAAACTCGCTCCATTTGAGATAATTGCTGGAAGGGAGATTCCTAAAGGAGTTTCTATTTCTAACTTCTCAAGCTCATTAAGAATTTCATTGAAATTCGATCTGTCTACTTTCTGCGTAATCTGCGACCCTTGAACGTTAACTGTTCTTATTGTATCTTTTAACAAAGACTCCAATGCGGTTAAGTCAGTATTATCTGGTCTTGCATTAGTTTGCATCCAGAAGCCATTTGATTTAAGGGACTCAATCTTTGTTGCAAAATCTACACCAAATAGGGAAGAAAGCACTCTTATTATTTTATCCTTATCTCCCCAGATGTTTATTGCATCACAAATTTCTTTTGCTTTCTTTTTATCAATATTCCATTCAATTACAGTAGTGTCTTTGGAAGATTCTCTTTTTTCACCCTGACTCAGTATCTTGTCAAAAGTTTTGTTAGCCCATTCTTCGGCATTTTCTTGGAATATTATCTTAGCTACTCCTGCAGCAAGGGGATCCCAATTTTCCCAATAGTTTTTCAATGCATCTAAGATACGTTCTATATCATCTCTTGTATATATTGTCTTAAATTCCAAGTTTTCCTTTTTAGGTTCGACTTTTTGGGAAGGATTAATAAGCTTTGCTAAAGCAACATATAACGTTGTTTCGGTAGAAAGTGTATTGTCTCCGGGAATTTTCTGGTAACCGGCCACCGGCTCGCTCTCTTCATCTTTTTCGATGTTTACTGTTAGTTTTGCATTTTCAAAACTCTTCAAGATTTTTTCCGTTGTTTTTCCTTCCTTATCAAATAAATAATCTCCTTTCTTAAATGGTGTGTTATTTGTCTTTGCATTATCCAGTATCTCTGGCCCTAATATTAACGCTGCCAATGCATTACACTCAGCGTCATATCTTCTATCTACATCCCATTTTTTTGTTTCCGGGTTGTATTTGAAACCGGTATAGAAATATCCTTTTTCTTCATCATATAACTTCGCTAAACTCATCAATATTTTTTCTGCTGCTGAGCGAAATTTCGAATCTCCTGTTATTTCATATAATTTTAGAAGAAGACAGAATGCCTTCAAGTTAGTTGTACCCTTTTTATAGTGCCTGCCTTCTCCTGCTAAACTTTCTATAATTAAACCGTCAGAACTATCAATTACGCCAGATTTTGCTCCCAAGCCCAAGAACCCAGCTGTTCCAAATAGAAACTTATTAAATGCTAATGATTTGTCACTTAAAAGTGATTTAAGTAATTCTTCTTCACCTAAATCTTTAAATTTATCCAAATCTGGATGGTGTCCTAACCACCAGAAGAAAAGACTTTTAGATTCTCCCCTTTTATAATCCAGGTATTTCCCAAACTGTCCGGTCTTTAGAAATTCCTTAAGTTTTCTAACATCCTGTGTATTTAAATGTTCCTGCCAGTATTTGTTACCCACGGGGTCATTTATACCGTATAGCTTAAATGCCTGTAAGTAAATTAAAGCCAAATCCACTACTATTTCAGAAGAAGGTTTTTTATCTACATCGCGTTTTGTAAGGCCATATTCTATTATGATTTCTTCCGGGATATTGTCCAAAGAAGAAAAATCCTTCCTAAGTCTATAGAGAAATTCCATCGCTTCTAACTCTTTCTCTTCTAATAAAAGCCTTCTAATATTTGCTGTTATATCATCAATAGGATATGTTTGTTCTATTCTTGAAAGAGATTGCTTCGTCGCTTCACTCCTCGCAATGACAATTGGCGGATGCTCTCCAGAGATGGAAGTAAGCTCATAAGGATTATAACCTAATTGAGCAAAACCAAACCACACTGTTGGAGCAATGCTTACCTTTGCATCGGGAGTGACCCAGGAGGAATCGAAGAAAGGCTGAACATTAGGTTTAGAAGAATAAGGTAAACCGACGACGCCTGCTTCATTTCTTTGGGCTAAATCGGACAGGCTGGATAGTAAGGCATCTGCTTCCTCAGATAGTTCCTCTCGAGATTGCTTCGTCCCGATTAAAATCGGGACTCGCAATGACAGGGCGGCGATTTTCTTTGCCAGGGCGACCTGGCTGGAGAACTCAGGAAAGATGGCTGAATCTCTATTTCCTCTTCCTTCTTCATCTGTTGCGTCATAACCAATAATCCTTCCATTCTGTGTAATTCCTGCTTTTCTATCAATACTTTCAAGAATCCGCCAAACAGTCTCTTCTCCAGGAAAAAGTGGTTCTCCATCTTCATTCTTTGCATAACTTAATACATCAGGCCCTAAAACTATTATTGCCAATGCATTGACATCTGTTGCATAAATCCCGTCTACTTCCCATTTTTTTGTTTCGGGATTGTATCTTGAACCTCTATAAAAGAATCCTTCTTCTTCATTAAACTGGATTGAAAGCCAATAAAGAATTCTTTCTGCTGCTGTTTCGTACTTTTTCTTACCTGTTATTTCGTAAAGATTTCTAAATAATGCAAATGCATCAAGGTTTTCTTCAACTGATTTTACCTGCATGGACCGTTGAATCCCGGAAAGTTGGCTAAATGCTTCTTTTGCTCTTTGTTCATACCTTCTATCTCCTGTAATTTTGTATAGTAAACTGTTGAGCTCATATTTAAAAGCACACTCTTCCTGTTGTTTATCGTAAGCTTGTTCTCCTCTTACTATCCCACCATCGCTGTCCTGTCTTCTCAAAAGAAATTCTCCTAATCGAATAGCTTGTTCTAAAAACTTTTGATTTCCTTGCTTTTGATATCTATCTAAATCAGGATAACCCAGCAAGCCGATTAATCCCTTTGGTTTTCCTCTTAAATATCTAAGATATTCTTTAAAGTCTCCATGCTTTCTAAATCTGTCTAGATGAGCCTGATCTCTTGATTGCAGATGTGTTCTCCATGATTCATCTCCTTTTTCAGTAGATAACGACTGGATATGAGAAGAAAGAAGATATGCGAGTCCTAAGTAAGCTTGAGGACCGCTGGTTGCAATTTCTTCTTTTGGTAAACCAGAAGTGCTTGTTGTATCAACGGCATTTACAATACCGCCTTTGCTATAGAGCTTTGGAAGGTCAAGGAAATAGTTAAGGATTCTTCGAGAAGATTCTTGCGATTCCGGAGATAAATCTAAAAGGATTGAGGTTAGTGCTTGGTCATATATATATCCCGTTGGATCGGTTGTAGGTGGAGTTATATGACTCGGCACAAGACCGGTATAAGGATAAATACTACCTAAGATAAATGATAGAATTTCTGCTGGTTCAATCTCTTCAGAATTCTGCGAAAAATCTGACTTTAACGAAAGTCTTGTTTCCTGTTTGTATAATGTTTGATATATTCCCCCATCTTCTCCCTCAATCTTTATGTGTTTGAAATAGTTTTCAAGGTCTTCTTGGAATTTTTTATTGTCTTTTTCATAGGACTTCCTTCCAAAAATAATCACTCCTTGAATCTTATCATTCTCATCTACTTGAACATATACTGGCCTTGCAAACCTTCTTCCAAGAAAGTCAGTTCCTGAGGAAATTCCCACTGGTTTAAGTCTCAGTTTATTGAACTCTTGCTCTGTTCTATATTTTTCTGCAATATTTCCATCTCTATCAATGAGAAAAGCATATGTATTGTTTAAACCATCAATATATTTATCAGCTCTGTCTATATCTCTAAAAATAAATATGGGATAACCGAGGACATAAACCTGGTGAACTATATCTGTAAAAATTGCAGGAATTGCAGGTAAATCAGGAAAGACTTCACCACCGGAAAGAAGGTTTATCAAACTTAAAGGAAACTCAACCGTGTCTGTGACAATTTTTGGAACCCAGGGATAATCTTTACATTTCTCGCCAAAGGTAATAATCTTCACAACCTGAGGAAGAATATTTGTGCTTACTCCAACAGGATTGTGAATTCTTAATTCCATAGGCTGCTGAACTTTCCGTTCAGTTACTATCGTGCCGCCAGGTATCGGCGTTCTACTTCTACGTGTTTCTACTCTTTCAGGGATAACGTAAACAGGTGTCGCTAAATTTTCATTTCCAGTTATTTTTCCTATAACTGCTACAAGATTTATATCTCCTGCAGGTGTAATGTATTCGTTATTAAATATTTCTCTCATCGCTCCCCTGCCTGAAAGTCCTGTTGCTCTTGCAAAATTTGTAACTATATTAAGCCAGTAACTTAGTTCTGGTAAAAGTTCTCTGCTATCTTTTAAGATCCTAATCAATTCATCTGCTGCTTCATTAGATTCTCTTTCATCGCCTTTTCCAACCTTAACAATTAATTCTCTAATCTTTTCTACCTGTTGGGGAGTAAGTTTATCAGGCTGGTTATTTCTTGTCACAATTAAATCAAACAGTACAAATAACCCGGGTGTAATATGCGAATCAATTACTTTATCAAACCCTAATGAGTAAAGATTTAATCCTAATATAATAAGCTGGAATGCAGCGTAACTTTCTAATTGCTGTTTAAATTCTAAAGCATCGGCTTTAGCTAAATTAAGTAGAAATGTACCAAGTTGTATATCTGAACCCTTAGAAATTAATGCGTTTTCACCAAATATTATTCTATTGGCTTTTAACGGATCAAATTCGCCGGTTTTTGGTTCAATTCCCGTTAGAAGATTTAGAATTATATCTCCGGGCTGACTAATTGCTGGATTGATTCTTTCATACCTTAAACCATCCCCTGTTGGATAAGCTCGGTAAAACCCTATTGGTGCTTCTACTATCTGACCATTCTCTTCATATTGAAGGACTGTGATATCCCAGCCACGGGTGTCTCTTACTGGCCTCCCTGCAAAATCGGTTTTTTGAATAAGCATTGGCATTGGCGGCTTAGAAAACATTTTTCCCGGGACCCTGAAATATACTCCTCTTCCATCCGGGGTCTTCTCTCTACTTATTACGAAATCAACCCTTTCTGCGCTATCGAACTCACTCGGTTTTATTTCAACCAACCTCTCTTTTCCATCATCTGTCTTGTCGTAAGCATAACATCTTACTTCAATTTTGTCTTCTCTACCTTCCTCTTCTACAAGCACATAAATCTTTCCATTTTCAACAAGAATCTCTTTTGCAGGATGGTAATATCTATTGGAAAATGTATAGTACCTTATCGCTTCTTCGTCATTTCCATATTTATCTCTTGTCACCTCTGCTGCCATGTATCGCAGACCTGTTCGCTCGTCCACTCCTGACAATTTTGGATAAATTTCAAATGTTGCAAGTCTCCTTGAAGATAAATATCCCTCTTTTTGTGAAAATTCCCGGGAAATATCTAATTCTTGGAGATTGATTTCTCTTTTTCTTTGTTCTGTTTTTTCTGTAATTCCTTTGAAAAATTGTTTTATACTCTCATAAGCTGGTTTTACCAACTTTGGAATCCAGGAGGAAAAGCTTGGTTTTTCTGGTATTGTTACTTGGGTTGGTTCTTTTTCGGCGGGTTCTTCTCCAGCCAGTTTTGGTTCAGCTGGTTCAGCAGGAGGTGTAACTTCTCTTTCTTCGGTTGTTTCCCGTTCTTTTACTGATGATTCTGGTTTTTCTGATTCTGCGGCAGGTTCTTCTGGTTTCGTTTCTGGTTGGGAGGGTTTTTTAATGTCGGCTTCTGTTTCTTCAGATGGAGGCGTTTCGGTTGGCGTTGTTTCAGCTGGTTTTTGTCCAGTTGGCGCTCTCGGTTGCTGTTGAACTCCCATTGCTGCTTGTTTTGCTTTTTCACCAGCTTCCCTAAACTCCCTGGCATTTGCCTTGGCAAGAATACTTTTCAAGTTGGATATAAACTGCTCCCTCGGTTGAGTTGCAAATATGCTCTGTGAATATGAAGCAACAGTGTTTAATAAAGCTCCTGCCCCGAGCGAAGGTCCGGCTACTGCAAGTATAGCGCTCTGCATAATGGCTTGAATCATTTTCCTGCTGTCTGATACATAAGCAGCAAGTCTGGCAAGGCCGCCCTCTGGCTTCTGGCCCTTTGCGACACGGGTCATAACTTGTTTTCTATAGCTATTGAATATAACCACTCCAAAGACCACAGGGATAGTAATTGCCAGCCCTGTGACTACAACAGGCCATAATGTTAGACCGGCTGTTAATGCACCTATGATTTTTACAAGGGCAATAGCGCCAAACGCACCTATGACAATTCCTCGGATATTAACTGTGCCAGATTCCAATCCTTCTTTTAGAGCGAGCAGGCCTTTCTTACCGCCTAAAACATCGCTTTCTACTGATGCAAACCGGGATGCCATATATGGAAGCGCTATAGCGTAAAGGACAGCTATTGTAAACATAATCAAGGAACCAAAAGCTCCTAGTACTAAAAATGCCATAGGCATTGAACCCATAAGTGTGGCTAATCCAAAAAGGCCTCCGAATGCAGCTATTGAACCCAGAAGCCCTCTATGTTTTGCTTTCCTTGCCGGTTTTGATTTTTCCAGGGCCTTGTCAAATTGACTATAAAGGGCCCTATGCAACCCCCAGCCAATTAAAGATAATACTACTGCGCTGGTTAAAACAGCTGATAAGCTTGATGCAAACATAAGCAGAAGAGCGCCTGCTGTTATAGAGACTAACCCGAACGAGAATGAGCGAAGCCCCCTCTGCAAGTTGCTTGGCTGAACCGTCTTTGTCTCTTTGAGCTGTTTATAATTTAAGACCGTTATTATACTGCCTGATAAGGCACCAAAAGCAGCCATTGCCACTGCAAAAGGCAAAGCTATAGATGCTGTAGCAGGAAATGCGACAACAGATATGAGCACAAGAAGAGCTCCGAATGGTCCGGCAGAGCCTAACATCAACAGTGCCATTGCAGGCACTGCCTTGATAGCGCCCCACGATTCCTTTGCATTTGCAGTTCCTCTAAAGAAAAGGGATATGTATCTCTGTCCTTTATATGTCTGTGAAAACTTCTTTAGATGGGTGTAATAGACGGTAAAGCCAATTACTATGAGGGCTACTGCGGCTACAATCCATCCTGCTACAGGAAGGGCAGTAAATAGGGTGGTGGAAATAGCCTGCAAGAAACTATATTTGGCAAGGGCCTCCGTGCCGCCTATGGCTACCAGCTTCATTACATCAATACCGCCTAAAAGGAACTTCAAGAGATACCAGTAAGTGCCTATTAAGGCCCCACCGAAGATATATCCTGCAGCTTTTCTTAAGATATATTTGCCCGATAGAGCAGGCGGTTTCTTAATTGGTGTTTCTACCTGCGGGACTTTCTCCTTTGGTTTCGGCGGTGTTTCTGCCTCTGATTTCGTAGATTGGATTTTATTATTAATATATTCTATTGACGACCTGAATGCCTTCTCTGAGGTATCCCTGAATTTAACATAAGGGTCTGCCTGTGCTGCAATGGCTTTCCATTCTGCAGATTGCATTTCCAAATTAAGGTCATTTCTTGCCTTGCCGGTAGTATTAAGATACATCGATTTAGCATCATTTAATATTTCCAGAATACCTCTTATGAAATCTCGTCTTTTTCCTGCCGGTACTGCCTCTGCAATCTTACCTATTTCTTTTATGTGTCTATTTAATACAGGATTATCAAACTCGCCTCTTAAGATAATCCCCCAGAGCTCTTTAAATCGCTGCTTCTTAGCTTCCACCTCTTTCTCAAAAGGCTCATCTTGATCAAACTGCTGAATTCTCGAATCCATAATCGCTTTTCTTAACGAAGCTATAAGCTCAATTATCACGTGCGGTTCCTTGCCATCCTTTGCTTGTATGGGCTCTCCACTCTTATCAAATTCAGCTTTAATAGCTGCCAAGGCAGTGCTTACTGCAGATATATCCTTATATCTATCAAATAATTCATCTTCTACAGACCAGAAAGCCCTAAATATACCTTTCTCTCCAGGCCTTCTTGCGGTTCTACCCCTGAATTGTCTGTCTGTTGCTTCTAACTCATCTATATATGTAGAATATGTAATAAGGCCTTTCTGTTTCATTAGAGCATCATCTAACTTCTGTTCGATATCAATCCCTCTGCCGCCGCGATTTGTTACTATAGTTATAGCACCTGGTTTTCCGCATTCTGCCTCAATCTCTGCTATATCTGTTTCTGATGTTGCATTGAATATCCTTATTCTCTCTTTAGCTATCTCTTTATGATATTTTTCTCTGTATGCAGACTTTATTAGTTCTATTGCTTTATCAACATCTCCTTCTCTTACCTTAGTAACAACAGGTTGATTATTTTCTATTTCATCAGAAATATCCTCACCAAACGCACGCCATTTCCTTGCTTCAGTAGAAAACATGTTTACCAGGGCTATGCGGGCGCTTATATATTCATCTGGGAGTTTGGGTTCATCAACTTCTTTTTTATGTACTCGCTTCATAAACTCCTTATCCATAGTTCCACTTGCGCCGGCAAAATCTACTACTAAATCCTTATTGCGCAGAAATGTCCTCAGCATCATAGTATTTCTTATAACCTGCTCAACATTAACTTTTACGCCATCCTCAAGATGCTTTGCTTCCACTGCAGCGTGCAATCCCCAGGACCACCTTCTTCCAGGCATCTCTCTACCGCTTGTTTCATCTATGATAACAATCTCGCCGCTTCTTACTTTATAATCTCTGTCGGGTTTATAACAAATTTCTGCAGCAAGAGCCTGTTCAACAAGATTTCTCCATAGCGTGGATTTACTATCAATGCCTGTTTGAGCTATTAAGCCCGATTCTTTGCCCAATAACTCTTCGAGCTTAGCTTTTCCCTTATCAGTAAGGGTTATTCTCTTCTGGGTCTTCTTTGATATATCTATTAAACCTTCTTTTTCAACTCCTTTGCCTGATTGATGAAGCGCTTCAGCAAGTTTGTGAGCTAAGATATATCTTTGTCGTATCTTTTCAGCATCCTGTATTTCTCCTCCTGAAATTATAAAAGGTGTCATAAGTTGATATATAAGCGTTTCATCTGCCTCATCAAAGAGCATAAAATATTGCCTCTTAGAGAATACTGCATCTGATTCATCATAGGGGAACTCCTCATCTTCATATCTATGAACAAACCTATCTACTGTGCCGAATATGATATCTGCCTGTCTATAAACGTCTTCTTCCTTAACCTCTTTCATCCCTTTAGCCGAAACATCATAGATGTAACCTATTCTCCTGCCTTTTTTATCCTGTGTAACAAAACCAACAATAAGCTCAAAATAAGATAAAACCTCACCTGCTACCTGTGCATCTCTTCCTACCAGGTCATCCGTTGTAGTGCAGATTAAAACACCTTTTTGATTTTTGAGTGTAAATCCTTTCTGGTTTGCAAGTATAAATGCAGCCAAGCGAAGGGCAAGCGTCTTCCCAAAGCCAAAAGGTATAAGATACATCAGACCCTTTGCCAGTTTCTCTGCAGCCTCCATCTGTACATTAAGTTTTCCAGCGTCAGGGGTTATACCCTTTGCAGCAAGTAGTTCCATCTCCCTGTTAAGAATATCGTTCAGCGTTCCTTCTCTTTGGAGCATTAGATTTTCATAAAGTGCGGGATTCTTTTCCTGAAGGCTGGCTAATGTTTTCTGGGCATTCTGATAACGAGGAGATTCTTGGGGAAGAGTTTGCAGTGCTTCTACATATCCCTGTAAACGAATTAAGCCTGGCGTTATCTCTTTATTAGAAAATCCTTTTTCTTTTAGAGCGGTTACCCGTCGCTCCAGTGTGCTCCGGCTATAGTGCAAGTAGCTTGCCACTAAAGGCAAGCCAAGGGCGAGCAATCCTTCCAGTTTATCCACATAGAGGTCAATATTCCGACTCAGACCAGCAGCTATTCTTTTTGCCCGGGTAACTTTTTCAATTCTCCTCTGACCAACAAGCCGATTGAGAGCTGTTTGTAAAGATTCCCCATCAGGAATATTTAGCTTTTTCCGGAAATCTTCTTGAGCTTTTAGCGCTCCTTTGTGGGCTTCCTCTTGAGTTGCCCCTCCCTCTAATTCCTTCCGCTCACTGAAGGCGTGAAATATGAGTTCGGCAAGCTGTTTAGCGGTGAGATTATCTAAACCATCCTTTTGAATTCCAATCTTTCTGCCAAATATAAACTCACTCACCCAGGTAAATACCCAGTTATCCTCCTCTGTCCCTTCCTGTATCCATTGGGGATTGTCCACCACAATCAGTCTTTTATTTTTAAACATTCTAAGAAGATTCTTAGCCAATTCTGAATCGTATTCTTCCACAACCGCCAGAGCTTCTACCATCTTCTCCCGTTCTTCTTCACTAAGCTCAACCGGCTTCTTCTGGAATTCCTTAATCATCCTCTCAGCAACTTTCCAGATTCCCCTGAACATTGCCCCGATGGCCAATGGCTGTGGTCGCTGAATTTTTTCTTTTACCTGTGCCTGGGGAGATTCGGGAGCCCGTGCTATCTTCCGAGTTACTCCTCCAATTTGTTCTTTCACGTGTGATGCATCCGCTATCTCAGGAGTAACACCCCATTTCGCCATCACATTTCTTATATCAGTTGGGGTCAGGAAGTCCCAGACTTCTGGTAATTGGGCTAAAAGTATTGCAGCGAATTTGACTTGTGTGGCATTGTCAAAAGAACCTGAAATGACAAAATCTCTGCAATTCTCTTCTCCATAAATGACTTTTGAAACTCTCTTCTGGCCGGTGTCATACTGGAGGACAAAAGGTAGACTCCTCTTCTTCCCTCTGGCAATTCCTAAAACAAATGTTTCTCCTCCTTTCCTCAACACTACAGGCCAGAAGTCAACATCCTCTATCGCTTGCCTCAATTCGGCTTTGTCACCAAGGCCATCCCCCCACTTCTTCCTTAGCTGATTGAATGCCCTCTCTATCTCCGCCGGAGGAAACTGAGAGTAGAGAATTAAACTCCTACCATTAAGTTGAATCACAGAGTAGGTCTGGAACGATTCCTCTCCTAATAGACTGGCTGGCCTTAATGCGCCTATGATTCCCGCTATCGCTTTCTCCAGCTCTGTCCTCTTCTTCCTGGGAGAGATTTCAATCTCAGAAGAAAAGCCCTCTCCCAGCCGGGGAGTAACCACGACATAGGATATATTCCTCTCACGCAGAAGCTCTGTAATCCCTGGCGTGTGGAAACCTCCAGCAATGAGAACACTGACTTTCATCCCTTCTTTTTCCATCCGGGAGATGGTGTTATCCACCAGCGATTCGTTCCTCTTTAATGCTATCCTGTAAAACTCCTCAAATTTCGATAGGTCTTCCTGACGCAGGCTGAAGCCTGCGGCTACCGGCCTATCTGTAGGGGTTCGATTCATCGAACCCGTAGAAGCGGGCTCAATAAATTGAGCCCCTACATTATGCTCCTTTATGAATTGGGAGAATGTCTCGGCAGTTATCTCATCACGATGTTTATAGTAGTATGTGAGGTCTTCATTTGATATCTCAAGACTCACCAGACTCTCTAAAACACCAACCATCTTAGAGAGCTTTACTAATTCCCTCTCCTCTTCGGTCTCGCATAGTCTCTCTTTAAGCTCTTCTTCTAACTCACCAATCTCTGAAAATAGCCTGTTCTGGTCTATCTTATCATAGAGTTTGTTGTACTTGATATATAAGTTGAGGTTGGGATACTCATTCTTTCCTTCCTTTGAAGTTACAAGCTCGGTCAGTATTCTGGGGTCTTGTGACCTAACTCCCTTTCCCATCCTGGAAGAGAGAGACTGAAGATAAGTGTAGTATTCTGCTGATGTCACCTTCCCTAACCTATAGTCAAGGCTCATAATCAAAAGGTTGGATAGTTCATCATTAGTCAATTTCTCGCTCAGTTCTTTTATGTATTTTGACCTCTCAGAATCTACTCTGGAGAAGTCTATCTTCTCTTCAAATTTAGATGCCTCAACAAAAAGCTGGAAATTGAGATATTTCCCCCTCACCTCTTTTTCGGGCTCAATAAATTGAGCCCCTACGCCTGATGATGTCGCCCCTACATCCCCTGTAGGGGTTCGATTCATCGAATCCGCCAGAAGACAATAGAGGTCCTGGCAGTATTGACTGAGTGAGATTCTCTTCTTCTGGTAGGCTTCTATCTTCGATTCTAAATCTTTTAATCTTTTATTATAAAGGCGGGCTTTTAGCGGGTTAATCTCTTCTCGAACTTTCTGGAAGTAATTCCTGACCTTCTCCCCTGAGGAGAGTCCTTCCTCAAAGGCTTTCAGGTTCTTCTCGTATGCGCGTTTCTCCTCTACACCATAAATATTTATAACTGGTGCCTTCTCATCTTTAATTATGGCAAAGTATTCCTCCCCAGTAATCTTTCCCTCCTCAAGAAATTCCCTGGCTACCTCCTCTTTTATCTTCTTCTCAGGGAAGCTTGAAAATAGTGCGGTATCTATAAGACCGGAGGAACCTTCGACACAAACTAGTACAGGTAGAGTATTCTCTCCAGCTACACCCTTCTGGAGATATTTCAGGATATTTGCGCTGTTTAACTGGGCTTCAGGACTGGAATGGGCGTCCTGAATGTGGATAATGAGTCTATTCCCCATCCCTTCTGGCTTCTTGCTTGACCCTTGCGTATGGACTTCTTTTACTGTGCCGTATTGGGAAGGAATGGTGAATAGATTATGAGGTGTGATAAGAGAGGATACTTCAACTGCTACATCTTTCTCTTCAAGTTTTTCTCCTAAAACTTTTCGACTATCTGATTGGCGAGTCTTTTCCCGGGAAGCGAGGAGTTCCTGCCTGGCTTTACGCCTCTCTGCCCAGAAACTTCTATCTGGCAAAGAAGCCCCCACTATCTGGGTGAAGAAAAATATACTGCTTACACTCAGTGCCAGAACCCTAAGCCATATTTTATTTGCCTTGCTATACCACCAGGCAACCATCTTCTCTCCTGTAAAGCTTTCGCTTTACACTCCAAGATCTTTAAGAAACTGGAGTGTCAAACGAAAGTTTGACCCTGGTAAAGCTTTCGCTTTACACTCCAAAAGTCCAACTACAAATAAAAAAGGCCGGACTACACATAACGGGTTTCCTTCTCGTTATCGGCAGCCCGGCCAGTTCAACTGCAATGTTGTCTATCTAAGTAACTCCGAGGCTTTGCGCCCCCTGATTGCTCAGGGTTTGCCCTTTCGGGATATTAAACTCTCTTCAAAGAACTCTATTTCCTGTCCATATTTCTCTTTAAAAATCTCTTGGTAATAATAGTATATGATATGCGTATTACAAATGTGTAAAAGAATTGTAAAATTTTTGTAAAATTTTGGTACGTGAATCAATGGTCAGCTCTTTTGGAAGAAGCTAAAACTTTCCTAAACTGCCAAATCTCACAGTTAAGGAAATACGGTGGGAACCCCAGGTCTCTTCTATTTGTAAAGGCAATATAAAAGCATAGTCAAACTGAATACCAAGACTCTTGAGAATTTCATTATCATAACTGAGGCCGATAGTTATCTCTCTGTTGTTGCCTCCTGCTCGAAGCCCAAATGTTCTTCTTTTAAACCAACTTTCCCATCCTAAATGGTAATTCCAATCTTTGTCTCGTAGAGTAACATCAAACGCTCCAGTGACATCTTCCATCACCAGAGCATTAAAAAGTTTGAAATCTCCCATTCTGTAGGCAACGCCAAATTTCGTTTCCATAGGGACAATATCTTTGGTTCTCAATCCCACATCGGGTTCAATAATATTCTTTACAGATGCACCTATCGAAATCCACGGCTCCCTGCCAGGATTAGACTTAACCAGCAGCCCCGCATCTCCGGTAAATGCGTATTTGGAAGTACCTTCACCGAAAACGTCGGTATCAAGTTTGGCATATTCGTCTAGAGTATAGCCATGGTTTAAATATTTTACACTCAGTCCTAAAGAGACCTCGGGAATCAGGCGAGGGAAGAAATCGTTCAATCTCTCAGCATAGGTTATGCTAATTGTATCCTCTCTGTACAGGTCAGTGCAGGAGAAATTCGCCCAGGATATTCCCCACGCTCCTGTATACCGATTTCTGGGGAAAACAAATGAAAAATAGTCGAGTCCCAGACTGACGGTTTCCAGTCCGGCAAACAGCTTAGCATACATAAAATTGGCTTCCGGCCTCCTTACCTGAGTAATCCCCGCAGGATTCCATAAAGGGGCACTGGTATCGTCGGCAATTGCACAGAAAGCTCCGCCCATTCCCGCTGACCTCGCTCCCCAACCACTATCCTTGAAGGCAGCATACACCTCATCGGACGTGTAATGCACCACGTTTACCGCAACGAAGACTAAAACAAGTAATAAGAATAATTTTTTCTTAAGCATCTTTACCATCATCGGAAACCCCTTCACATTCCTTACTAATTCCTCTATGCAAGAGGTAAGCCTCAACATAGCCTGTTCTCTCAAAAATCTGCCAGTAGAAATTTGTTCCCCGGGAAATCAGCCTGGGAACCTCGCTATATTCGTCCTTCACAAAGGATAATCCCACATCATATCGCTCGGGTTTTTCTTCTTTACCCTTGACCTGAGGCTTCATCTCTTTAACCCAGACTCTCCTGGCAATGCACTCTATCGCTTCTGAGATGGGCAATATTTTTATTACCAACTTTAAGAACTCAGGAAGTTTAGACTCTGCAGGCCATCCCAGTAGAACCCCATTACTTGAGATATTTTTGATGGTGACATAGACCAATTCGCTCCCCACACGCTTTCTTCCCCGCGCAATTGGTCTGCACGCTACCGGAATGTTAACCTCAAAGCGAGTAAATTTTCTCCTTTCACTACTCTCTTTCTGCAACATTTCCTTTCGTTCCTCCAATTTTCAAAATCCTGCACAATTTGAAATTGTGCCTACAAAACCATTTCTTCTTATTTGGCTACAGCTATCACTCCACTAACCACCTTGCCATCAACTTTCAATTGATAAATATATACGCCACTCTCCACAATGTCTCCATCGTCATCAGTGCCATCCCAGATAGGATAGTTCCGTAGAGTCTTTATTCTTTTGCCTGTGATGTCGTAAATTCTAATGGTAAATTGTTTACCATCTAAATTCTCGAATTCAATTTCATCGTTAATACCTTTGGATGCTGCTGGAGTAATAATTTTTCTCACTGGCCTATAAGCATCTGCAGAAAGCCCAAATCCTATCGGGAAAAGAGCAAACTTAGAGAGATGCCACACGTTAGTTGCCTTCACCAGATTATTCTCTCTATCCACCGTGCCTCCGCTCAACCGCCAATCGAGAAGGTCTCGCCAGAAAATACGCAGTCTCTCCTCTAAGCTCTCCTCGGATAAAATTCCCGCACCATCCTCGTAAGCCAGAATAATAGTTACAGGTTTCTTGAACATGAGCTTATCAATCGCTTTACCATTAAGCTTGGCACCGAACTCGTATGCCGAAATGGGCGTTATGGGCATAGCAGCCCTGTTGCCTTTAGGAAGATTTCTTAGCTCATCGCCTTTTATCCTTCTAATGAAGAAATAGAAAAAGTTGGTTAACGCTCCTTCGGGAATTACCAACTCCGTTCCATTCTTCAAGTACAGCCGGCCCCCGGGAGGACCTATTGGCTCTGGCGATTCAAAATAGTCCTCGGGGGCTTCCACAGTAACCGAAGCAGTAAATGTCTTTCTATCCACAGACTCAAAACTACTTACCGCAAAAGATAGAGAAGACATAAAAATCCCTGCGCATAGAATGGAAGCCAATATTTTGATTAATTTGTGTCTTCCTCTTGCCATTTTCTATCCTTTTGGTCCCGACAAGTCGGGACACTCCAAACAAACTCCTGGAGTGTAAAGCGAGAGCTTTACC
>Ga0315296_10001966_pt1 | contig 17732 bp, 14 predicted proteins | sample YL17G14_18_MG_FD_203921 | JGI IMG/M metagenome (GOLD analysis project Ga0315296, IMG submission 203921) | Sediment microbial communities from Yellowstone Lake, YNP, Wyoming, USA - YL17G14_18 | ecosystem: Environmental > Aquatic > Freshwater > Lake > Sediment | place: USA: Wyoming | collected... | reverse complement strand
AGCATAAAGTCTCACGGCTACGAGGGATGCGCAATATGTCAGAGATAACACGATCCAAAGCAGCGAGGGAGAGGGCAGAAAGGGCACGGGAAAAACCATCGCCTCTAGGTGATGACATCGATCTGGCTGCCTACTCTCAGGTGGCCGAGGAGCATCCTTATCAAGAGGATCCCTCTCGCCTTCCGCCCAAAGATAAGGAGCGCATCTTGGGGGTGGGGGTGATGCTGGATGCCCCTTCCCAGCGGTCGGGCACCTTCCTCCAGATAGACCACTCAGTAGTTCATAGCAAAGCGGGGCAAGAAGGACTGGAGGTGATGAGCACGGTTAAGGCGCTAGAGGAATATCCCTGGCTCGAGGATTACTGGTGGCGAGCGGTAGCCGTTGACGCCGATAAGTTCACCGCCCAGGCAGAACTGCACCAGAATCATGGCTATTTCATAAGGGCACTTCCCGGGGTCAGGGCTATCCAACCTATTCAGGCCTGCCTTTACCTCGCCCAGCATGGCTTGGCCCAGAACGTGCATAACCTGATTATCGCCGAGGAGGGCTCGGAGCTACATATCATTACCGGCTGTGCCACGGCGAGGATAGATGGAGAAGGCATTCATATCGGGATTTCGGAGTTCTATGTCAAAAAAGGGGCCAAGCTGACCTTCACCATGATCCACAATTGGGCGCCAAAGATGGTGGTGCGCCCCCGCAGCGGAATAATCGTTGAACAGGGGGGCGTGTTCCTGAACAACTATATCTGCCTCAAGCCGGTACGCACCTTGCAGATGTACCCTACGGCGCAATGTGTGGGGGAGAATGCCCTGGTGCGGTTCAACAGCGTTCTGGTCGCCGCTTCAGGAACCACGCTGGATATCGGCTCTCGGGCGATCCTTGGGGCCAGAGGAGCCAGAGCTGAGGTCGTTTCTCGGGCGATTACCACCGGGGGTACCATCATTGCCCGTGGTCACTTGGTGGGTCAAGTTGCCGAGGTCAAGGGGCATCTGGAGTGCAGGGGGCTGATCCTGTCAGAGGAGGGGAGAATTCACGCTATCCCTGAGCTAGAGGGATTGGTAGAGGGGGTGGACTTATCTCATGAGGCTGCGGTGGGGAAGATCGCTGAGGAGGAGATCGAGTACCTTATGGCGCGGGGGCTTTCCCGTGACCAGGCAGTAGCCGCCATCGTCAGGGGATTTTTGAGTGTTGACATTGAGGGTCTGCCACCCCAGCTTGAGGCTGAGCTTCAGCGCGCCGTAGAACTCAGCCGGAAAGAGCTCCTCTAATTTCAAGCATCAGGCTCAAATAGTGTTTCGGCCGAATTTTAAGTTATCTCGTCTTATACAATCCCGCCGGATAAGAATCCTCGTCAGTCCTGAGCCAGCCTTTGCCCGGCAAGGAAAGCCTCCCTCAGCGCCGTGGGATGGCGCGCAATAGCTCCCTTTTCATCGATACCGCGGAAAAGAAGCTCATCGGAGTAGGTGAAATCAAGGGTTTTGAAGAATATCTTCACTGTAGCCTTTGCCGGCTCGAATAGCTTAGCCCCCCTTGTTCCCCCTACGGAGATGAACAGCCCCTTTCGCTCCCTCCCCGTTTTGATGGCAACGGGAAGCTTGAGCACATATTTCGCCGCCCACAAGGCCTGGCAGCGGTCGATCATGGCCTTGGTTTGAGCAGTAAGCCCCATGAAGAAGATGGGGGATGCCAGAGCTAGGCGATCGGCGTCTTTGAGATCGGCGTGAATCCACTGCATGTCATCCTCGACGGCACACCTGCCCGTTTCCAGGCAGCGATCGCAGTGAGCACAGGGGGCAATACAGAGTTCGCTGAGGACGATGTGTTTAACCTCAGCGCCGACGCTTTCTGCCCCGGCAATCACCTCCTGCAGCAACAGGTCGGTGTTGCCACCACGCCGAGGGCTACCGGCTATGGCCAACATCTTCAACTTCCCCTGTTGTACTATATCACCCATACTTTTTCCTGGGAGCTAAAATGCCCAGCTACCCAAATTATACTATATTCTCTAGTTTATATTAGAGGTTGGGGACTGATGGTGGAGGGGGATTGAAATTCAGGCCTTCTGTATTTTTACCGCAGATAACTTCAGTTCCGGGATTTTGGACGCTGCGTCTAGCGTTGAATTGGTAAGAAGGTTTGCCGGGCTCTCAGAGAATTGCGAGCTCATGGATACTACCCCCGGCGGCGAAGCCTCTGTTATCTTTGCTTTGACCTTGATTTTCCCCTGCCGTGAGATGACCCGCACCCACTCATTATCGCCGACCCCCAAATTGGCGGCATCCAGGGGATTGATCTCCACCAGCTCCTCGGGTCGCAATAGGTTAAGCCCCTTCACCTTTCGGCTCATGTTGCCCAGATGATACAGGCTGCGCTCGATGGTGAGGATCAGGGGATACTCCTCATCGGGCACCTCTGCCGGTGGTTCATAGACTAAGGGCATAAACCTTCCCTTTCCCCGGACGAAGGCCGCGGTGTGGAGGCGAGGGGTTCCGGGGAGAGCCTTTGCCGGGCAGGGATATTGTATGCCTCCCCTTTCCAGGCGCTCGTGGGAGATGCTACCATAGGCGGGAACAAGGCGGGCGATCTCATCCATAATTTGGGACGGGTGCTCAAAATCGAAGCCTTTGACCCCCAATTTTTGGGCAATCTGACACACAATCTGCCAATCAGGTCTGGAATCGCTTATGGGATCAATAGCCCGGTGCACCAGTTGTACCCGGCGCTCGGTATTGGTGAAGGTTCCATCCTTCTCGGCGAAGCTCGCTGCTGGTAACACAAGATCAGCCAGGCGCGCAGTTTGGGAGAAAAATATGTCTTGAACGACAAGAAATTCCAGCCTCTTCAGCGCCTGGCGAACATGTTGTATGTTGGCCATATCCAGCGCTGGGTCAGCGCCCACGATATAGAGCGCCTTTATCCTCCCTTCTTGGGCAGCCTCAAGCATTTCGCCCAGGCTCAGCCCCGGGCTGGGATTGAGACGACAGCCCCAAGCGGCCTCAAATTTCTGCCTGATGCTACGGTCGCTCAGCGGCTGATAGCCGGGGAGGAAATCGGGCAATGTGCCCATGTCACAGGCACCCTGGGCATTGTTCTCCCCCTTAAGCGGATTCAGCCCGCTACCGGCCTTTCCCATGTTTCCGCAGAGCATGGCAAGGTTGGCAAGGGCATGCACATTTTGGGTGCCATGGATGTGTTGGGTGAGCCCAGAGCCATAGATGATAGTGGCAGGTTTACATTGGGCATAGATGCGAGCCGCTTCTGTTATCAGTTGCAGGGGGACGCCGCTGAGCTCTTCCGCAAGTTTCGGGTCAAACTGGGACAACGACTCTTCGAGGGCATCGAAATTCTCGCATCGCTCCTCGATGAACGCTTGGTCAGCCAGCCCTTCATCGACAATGATGCGCATCATCCCCATAAGCAGGGCGAGGTCGCTGCCGGGGCGATTCCTAAGCCACAGGGTTGCGTGGCGGCAGAGGTCTATCTCGCGAGGGTTGACAACGATGAGTTTCGCTCCCTTCCTCGCTGCCCGCCTTATCCGCTGCCCCAGTATCGGGTGGGATGACGTCGGATTGGTTCCAATAGCGAAGATACAGGCTGCTCTCTCAATGTCATCCATGGGGTTAGACATAGCACTGCTGCCGAGGCTCTCACCCAGGCCCACCAGAGAGGGGGCATCGCGGAGGCGTGAAGCATTATCGATATTGTTACTGCCGATTACGACGCGGGCAAATTTCTGAAGGATATAGTTATCCTCGTTGGTGCTCTTGACCGAGGCGATGAGACCGAAATTTTCGCCCTTATATTGGGTTAATCTCCGGGCAATAAGGTCGATGGCTTCATTCCAGGATGTCTCCTCAAACCTTCTACCTTTCTTCACTAGAGGGGCGGTGAGGCGATCAGGGTGGTGAACAAATTCGGTGATGCCAAAACGACCCCTGGCGCAGAGGCTGCCCCTATTTACCGGGCTTTCATCATCGCCGCGGACACTGACGATAGCGCCATTATCCAGTGCAAGATATATGCCACAGCCCACGGCGCAATAGGGACAGATGGTCTTTACCTCCTGCTTTGGCCACCTCAAGTCCTTCTCCACCAGGGCACCCACGGGGCAGATGGCAACGCAATCCCCACAGGACTCACAGCGTTCATCAAACACGGGGTAAGCGTCGAAGCCGCGAAAGGTGAAGTTGATGGTATCGGCACCCACGATCTCACTGCAAACCCAGACACATTTGCCGCAGAGAATGCACTTATTGGGATCGAGGATGAAGAAAGGATTGCTCGAGTCTATGGCAATTGCCCTGGGACTTTTTCTCAAGCGCTGGGGCTTGAGCTTAACCCCAACGTATGCCGCCACCCTTTGCAGCTCGCAGTGGCGGTTTTTGACGCACGCTCGGCAATCGGGGCATTCGGCAGCGATGAGTAGCTCGGCGGCGGTGCGGCGCAGCCGCTTAACCTCCGGGGTGTTGGTATGCACTGCCATCCCCTCGGCTACCAGTTCGGTACAGGCGGTCACCGGATCGGGTCGCCCTTCGATCTCAACGAAGCAAAGTCGGCAGCCAGCGTAAGGCTCTTCCGCTTGGCGAATGGCGCAAAGGTTGGGGATATAGATGCTATTATCCAGCGCCGCCCACAGGACTTTTTCACCCTTTGGCGCTTTGATGGGAATGCCATCTATGATTAGATCGACCATATCCATTATTTCTTCGCAGGAGGAACTAAACTCTTAGGCGATAGCTTTATTACGGCATCGTATTGCGGCGGGCAGGAAGTAAGACAGGTTCCGCACCTGACGCACTTCTCCTGATCGATGACCTTTATCCCCCTCTTCCCGGTGGAGATTGCCTCCACCGCACAGCTCCCCACGCAGGCATCGCACGACCTTTCGCATTTTTCGGGCAGGATGTAGTAGGCGATAAGCTCCTCACAAGCTAGTGCCGGGCAGCGCTGCTCTAGGATATGAGCTTCATATTCGTCACGGAAATAGCGGATGGTGGTCAGGATGGGGTTTGGTGCTGTCTTGCCTAAGCCACAAAGCGAGCCTTTTTTAATATCTTGGCCTAGTTCAACCAGCAGATCGATGTCCTCTATCCTGCCTTTGCCTCGGGTAAAGTCCTCAAGCATATCTAGCATCTGCTTGGTTCCCAGCCGGCACATGGTGCACTTGCCACAGGATTCCTTGCGGGTGAAGTCCAGGAAGTAGCGGGCAGCATCAACCATGCAGTTATCTTCGTCTATGACCACCATGCCCCCGGAGCCCATCATCGCCCCGGCCTCGGTGAGCGAGCTGAAATCGATGGGGGTATCGAGCAGGATTTCAGGCAGGCAGCCGCCTGAGGGGCCACCAATCTGCACGGCTTTGAAACTCTTACCCTTTGGAATCCCGCCTCCAACCTCAAACATGAGCTGGCGCAGGGTGGTGCCCATGGGCACCTCGACCAAGCCCGTGTTTAATACCTTCCCGGCTAAGGCGAAGACTGCGGTGCCTTTGCTTCCATCGCTACCGATGGAGGCAAACCATTGGGCTCCGCGCTCGATAATTTGGGGCACGCTGGCGAGGGTCTTTACATTGTTGATCAGGGTTGGCTTGCCCCATAGGCCATGGGTAGCGGGGAAAGGGGGGCGATGGCGGGGCATGCCCCGCCTGCCCTCTATGGACCTGATCATCGCTGTCTCCTCGCCACAGACAAAGGCTCCCGAACCCCTCATGACCTCGATGTGAAAGCTGAAATCGCTGCCTAAAATGTTATCCCCCAGCAGGCCCAAACCCTTAGCTTGCTTGAGGGCGATTTGGGCGCGCACTACAGCCAGGGGATACTCCATGCGAACATAGATATAACCCTGAACGGCACCTACGGCGTAAGCAGCAATGATCATCCCCTCGATGACCGATTGTGGATCGCTCTCCAGGATGGCTCGGTCCATAAAGGCGCCAGGGTCACCCTCATCGGCATTGCAGACCACATATTTTGGCTCCCCGGCCGCCTCGCGGCAGATGCGCCACTTCTCCCCTGTGGGAAAGCCAGCCCCGCCTCGACCCCTGAGCCCCGACTCTATCACCTCCTCGATCACCCCTTGCGGTGTCATGTGCAAGGCCTTGACCAGCCCGCTATAGCCCCCGATGGCGATGTACTGGTTTATGTCCTCGGGGTCGATAAAGCCACAGTTTTTAAGCACCACCCGAGTTTCATACTTGAACCTGGGCTGGTCAAAGATGGTGGGGATAAGATCGTTTTCCTCAAGGGCACCAAGGGCAAATTCAGGGCAGGGGTCATCGCCGATGATATAGTCCTGCACCAGCCGAGATGCAATTCCGGGGGTGACGTAGCCGTAGCAAATAGGCGGCCAGCCCGGGTTTTCTATGATGACCAGCGGCTCAGCGTAGCAATGCCCCATGCAGCCGACCTGGGTCACTCCAGCCTTGATGTTTTGCTGCGCTAGCTCCTCGTTGATGGTTCTCAATACATCGAGGGCGCCGGCTGCCCTGCCGCAGGTGGCGGTGCCGATGAGGATGCGAGGCTCCTGGCTTTGTTTTAGTGCTTCCCACTTTGAGACGGCGTGAGTTCTAATCATTTCAAAAGCCTTCAGGGTTCGCTGCCGAGCATTAGCTGCCACTTGCGATTTGTCCTTTTCTCTCAAGCTCGAAGGATAGTAGAATGCCGTCCACCCTCGTCGGCGACATTTTCCCCTGGACTCCCTCATCCACCACGCTCACCGGGGCCATAGCGCAGCAGCCAATGCAGGCTACACGCTCCAGGCTGACCTCGCGGTCTGAGGTAACTTCTCCTACCTTGATGCCCAACCGCCTTTCCCAGGCCTCCAAGATGATCCTGCCGCCCTTCATGTGGCAGGCGGTTCCAAGGCAAACCTTAATCGGGTGCTTCCCTGGTGGGTTAAGACGAAATTGATTATAGAAGGTGGCAACACCGAAGACCTCGATCTCCCTGATCCGCATGAATCTGGCTACCTCCTTAATCGCCTCCTGGGGCAGGTAGCCAAACTTGGCCTGAATATCTTGCAAAATAGGGATAAGGCTTCTCCTTTCCCCATCATATGCTAAGAGTATATCCAAGGTGTGGTCTTTTATTAGTTCCTTTTCCTTGGCTAGCGATACATCTGGCCTCGCCTTTTGTTTTATCCGGGGTTGCTTCTTGGTCATATTGAGGGAATTATTCTTACTGGCCTGAATGCCAAAATTCCATATTCATTATAGCATAGTAAAGGCGGGCTATGGTATGAAACGGTGTTTAGCGGTGCCCTAGAGAAAGGGCTTCTGTCTTTCGCCAGTCTTATTTTCAAGGGCGTATTTTGGTCACGCTGTCACCCCAGGCGTTTGCCACCCAGATGTTTTTGCCATCAAAGCAGATGCTCTGGGGATAATCGCCTACCTTGAAGGTGCCCAAGACCTGGCCATCGCTGGCCCTGAGCTTGGTCACGTCATCGCTCCAGTCATTTGCCACCCAGATGTTCTCTCCATCAAAGCATATGCCATGGGGGGCATCGCCCACGTCAAAGATGCCCAGCACCTTGCCATCGTTGGCTGTGATTTTGGTTACAGTGTCTCTGCCAGCGTTCGTCACCCAGATGTTTTCCCCATCGGAGCAGAGTTTGAACGGAGAAGTATATAGGCCCAGGTTAAAAGTGGCCATGATTTGGCCATCGCTGGGCCTGAGCTTGATGATGGTGTCATCGGCGCAATTTGCCACCCAGATGTAATGCCCATCGAAGGTGATGCCCTGGGGGGCATGGCCAACGCTGAAAGTGCCCAGAGTCTGGCCGTCACTGGCCTTGAGCTTAGTCACGGTGTCGTCATCGTGGTTCACCACCCAGATATTCTCCCCATCGCTTGTGATGCCCTCGGGGTAATGCCCGACGGTGAAGGTGCCCAGAATCTCGCCATCTCTAGCTCTAAGCTTGGTCACGGTGTCAGTCAGATGTTTTGTTACCCAGATATTTTCTCCATCGAAGCAGATTTCACGGGGGGCTCTGCCCACACTGAAGCTGCCCAGAATCTGGCCATCGCTGGGGTTGAGCTTGGTCACGGTATCGCTCCAATAGTTAGCCACCCAGATATTCTTCCCATCGTTGGTGATACCCCAGGGCCCATCCCCGGCGTCAAAGCTTTCGACCTTGACCTGAGTGGAAGTGGCGCACCCAGAGAGAGAGGCGAGAAGGATTGCCATTGCCAGCAAAAAGCATAAACCGGGTCTCATTGATGAAGACATGTTACCTTCCTACCTTTGACGATATAGCTTGGTGATGGTGTCATCGATATAGCTTGACGCCCAGATACTTTCCCCATCCCAGCAAATGCCATAGGGAGCACTACCCACGCGGAAGCTGCGCAGAATCTCGCCATCGCTGGTCCTGAGCTTGTAAACACAATGCTGGCCAAGGTCTGACACCCAGATATATTTCCCGTCAAAGCAGATGTCATAAGGGGCTTCGCCGCAGCTAAAGCTGCCCTGGATTTCGCCATCGCTGGCTTTGAGCTTAAACACGCTGCCGCTATCGGTATCTGTGACCCAGATACATTTCCCATCAAAGGCGACGAATCTGGGGCTTTCGCCCATGCTGAAGGTGCCCAAAACTTCTCCGTCGCTGGCCCTGAGCTTGGTCACGCTACAGGCGTAGACATTTGCCACCCAGATATTCTCCCCGTCAAAGCAGATGCCTTGAGGATAACGGCCGACGGCGAAAATGCCCAGGATCTTGCCATCGCTGGGGTTGAGCTTGGTCACGGTGCTCCCCCCGTGGCTTGTCACCCAGATATAGGTCCCATCGAAGCGGATATCACGGGGACCGGTGCCACTATGAAAGGTGCCCAGGACCTGGCCATCACTGGCCCTGAGCTTGGTCACGCTACCACCATCATAGTTAGCCACCCAGATATTCTCCCCATCGAAGCAGAGGCGACGAGGGGCATCGCCCACGCTGAAGGTACCCAGGAACTGGCCATCACTGGCCCTGAGCTTGGTCACGGTGTCACCATTAGAGTTAGCCACCCAGATGTTCTCCCCATCGAAGCAGATACCCCGAGGAGCATCGCCCACGCTGAAGGTGAGGGCAAGATAAGTCGTGCTCGGCGAGCTTGCGCACCCGGATAGTGAAATGACGAGCACCAAGATGGCCAGCAGAAAGAATAGAACCGGTCTCATTTGCCTCCCATTTTACCCGGTAGCAAGCCTTGCTGCAATAATGACAAATCGGGTTATCGCCCGGGATGAGCCAGAATGTAATATCTTAACCTAGAAAAGCTGCTTTTGGAAACCCCTCAGGTTGTGTGATGGCTAAGCTAGATCGAAGGGGAGGTGGATTTCCGCCTCGGAACTAGAAGCCAGCATCAGCATGTGGCGCGAAGCGGTCAAGGGTTTTCTTTGCCGCCTCTGGATCCCGGGATCGGTAGAGGGCATCCTCCAGGCTGATGAGCCCGCGGCGATAAAGGCTGATCAAGACTTGATCCAGGGTTTGCATGCCGTATTGGGCCCCTGTTTGTATCACGTTCACCATCTGGGGGGTCTTCCCCTCTCGGATGAGGTTCCTGACGGCGTCGGTGGCGGTCATCACCTCCACGGCGACAACACGCCCACCGCCATTAAGCTTGGGGATCAAGGTTTGATAAAGCACCCCCTGCAGGGTGGTGGAGAGCTGGATACGTACCTGCTGCTGCTGGTAAGGGGGGAAGACGTCGATGACGCGGTCGATGGCCTGGGGGGCACTTGGGGTATGGAGGGTGGTGAGGATGAGGTGCCCTGTTTCTGCGGCGGTGAGGGCAGTGGCAATGGTGTCTAGATCTCGCATCTCACCGACCATGATGACATCAGGGTCTTGACGTAGGGCATGTCTTAGGGCATTAGCGAAGGACTTGGTATCTGTGCCTATCTCTCGCTGGGAGATGAAGCATTGTTTATTCTCATGTAGAAACTCTATCGGGTCCTCAATGGTGATGACTCGTCGCCGTCTCCTGGTATTTAAATGCTCGATCATGGCAGCCAAGGTGGTGGATTTGCCACAGCCGGCGGGACCGGTGACCAGAACCAGACCATGGTCTTTAACGGCTAGGGCTTTACATACCTCGGGTAGCAGGAGCTCATCGATACTCTGGATTTTAGTGCGAACGGTGCGGAAGGCGAGGCTCATGGTGCCCTTTTGTAAGGAGGCATTGACGCGAAAACGCCCGACCCCGCCAACACCGATGGCGAAATCCAGCTCCAGCTCGCGGGCAAAAGTCTCCCGCTGTTCCTCAGTGGTAATATCGATAAAGGCCTGGGTTACATCTTCAGGCGCAAGTTGCTCCAAATGGTTTTGGACGCCGAGTTGCCCATCGATGCGTAGCACCGGTGGGCTGAAGGCATTTAGATGAAGGTCTGACGCCCCGGTCTCCACTAAAAGCTTGAGCAATGCTGCGACATCCATGTCATAACTGCCTGAGCTTTAATAGTAGCACTTCCATCTATTTCTGTCAATGCTACTCAATATTATCTAATTTTAGACCATAAGAGAACGCATTGCAATTTTTCTCCCCGGCCTGGGTAAGTAAGCTACAATTAGGGCAGACGCAGCGTATTGTCCTCTGGGCTACGACTCATTTTAGCCTATGCTTTTATGCAGGGCAATGGTACTTTGGAACCGTAAATGGTAATAGTTTAGTCCTACGCCCTTTGTTATCAGTGAGTTGAATCTTGTAGGAATGAAGGGCAATTCTAGCGGGTTCTGGTGATACGGGATAGGCGACCCATGATCTCCTTGGCCTCGTTGATGATGCTGTTCACCACCTCCTTAACCGTCGGTACATCGTGGATTAGCCCCACCGCCTGTCCGCAAGCCATCATGCCACTCTTAACGTCGCCTGTGGCCATTGCCTCTCGGCCCAGTTTGCCTGAGATGAAGGGCATGAGCTCCTCAAGGGTAGTCCCCCTCTTCTCCAACTCCAGGACCTTTTCTACGGTCTCATTCCTTAGCACCCGAACTGGCTCACCGATGGATTTCTGGGTCAACACGGTGGCAGTCTCCGTAGCCTCGACGAAAGCTTGTTTGAAATTGTCATGCAGGGCGCACTCCTTGGTCGCCATGAAGCGGGTGCCCATGAGCACCCCCTCAGCTCCCAGGGCGAGGCAGGCAATAAATCCTCGGCCATCACCAAAGCCACCCCCGCCGACCACAGGTATCTTCACCGAATCCACCGTCTGAGGGAGCAGAACCAGGGTGGTAACCTCCTCCATGCTGGGATGACCACCGCACTCAAAGCCCACGATCTCCACAATGTCGGCTCCCAAACGCTCCGCGGTTCGAGCATCGCGCACCCGGGCGCACTTATGCATGAACACAGCGCCGCCGCTCTTTATTTGCTTGGCATAGGGCGCGGGGCTTCGCCCTGAGGTTTCGATCACCTTTACCCTTTCCTCGATCGCAGTGTCAATACACTCCTCGGGGCTTAATGGCATTATCCCGGGGAAAAGGTTGATGTTGACCCCAAAGGGCTTATCGGTGAGGCTCCTGGTCTTTCTGATCTCCTCCCGCAGTGCCTCCTTGCTATCGAAGATAGCTGAGGCGATGATACTGAAGGCTCCAGCGTTGGCTACCGCTGCCACGAACTCTGCCCGGGAAAAGGGGTACATCGTGCCAACGATCAGGGGGTACTCAATCCCCAGCGTTTCGGTCACTCTCGTCTTGAAAATAGCTCACCTCCCTCAGCACTAGCGTTAGGAAAGAAGTTTTGCCCTTGTTGCTTCCAGCACCTCCTTGGCTTCGGCAACGGTTTGCTCAATCACTTCCTTGCAAGTAGGTAAATCATTGATGATGCCGGTAACCTGCCCGACAGGTAAGAGCCCACGCTCAACGTCGCCTTGTTCTATGGCCGTGCGGAGACCACCGGTGGCAACTGCTTGACTGGCCAAGCCTGTAATACTCCTCATTTTCAAGCCGCTCAAGAAAAGTTTCCACAGCGGAACCTTTAGCATCCGGCTTATATCCCTGGCATTGGACAGGGCTTTTATCGGTGAGGCCACCTTCTGCCTGGTCATAATTTCGGCCGCCTTGGTCTTGAGGTACCTACCAGGCAGACCATCAATGCGGTCAGTGTATATCGTATCCTCGGCAGCAGCCTGAAGACAGACCTGCTTAAAGTTGTCATGGACGGGGCTCTCTTGAGCGAGCATAAACCTAGTGCCCATAGATATGCCTTCAGCACCTAAGGCCAGAGCCGCTGCGAGCCCCTTGCCATCGGAGAAACCACCGGCGGCTATGATAGGAATGTTTACCCAGGTGCGGGCCAGGGGTAGTAATACCAGTGAACTAATGTCGCCTCCATGCGCTGCTGCCTCGTGGCCGGTGACGATGAGAAAGTCAGCTCCATCTAGCTCTGATCGGCGCGCATGTCTCTGCATGACCACGGTACCCAAAACCTTACCGCCATACTCGTGGGCTGCCTTAATAATCCAATCGGCTCTGCCCAGCGAGTAATTTATCACCGGAACCTTCTCCTCTAGGGCTACCACTGCATTCTCTCTAGCTCCGGGAAGAAGTAGCGTAATATTTACCGCAAAGGGCTTATCGGTGAGCGACCTAACCTCTCTGATAGCTTCCCTCGCTCCCTCAGGCGTATAGATAACTGGATTCAACATGCCCAATCCACCGGCATTGGAAACGGCAGCCACCAGCTTGGGTACGGCCACGTAAGCCATTCCCGCTAGCATAATGGGATACTTTATTCCCAATAGCTCGGTCATTTTTGTCTTCATTCATCATCTCCTTTCTAGCTGCCTTTGATTACCACAACCTTCCTATGCGTGGAGTCTCACCTTTCTTCCCAAGCATCTCGAGCATCCCCATTTGAAAAATGTATCTACCGCCTCAACAACTTCCCTCGACAAGGGAAAGGATACCAATAATGAAAGGCGACGTCAAGACGGGAACCAGCAGATGACTTTCATTGACTCTAGCTCACCCTTTCCCGCTAACAAGGCATTGATTGAGCGATGTTTTTGAGGTATATTATCAATCGGCAGGTTTTTGCTATCAGCAATAAAGGAGGACTAAGATGATGGACACCGGGCAAGCTCGAGGTCTGGCAATTGCCACGCTTGACTTCATCCTCACCGCAGCACGTGAACATTTCACCGACTCCTTGGAGAATTACCTCTCAGCCAAGAAAGTGAAACTCACCGCTTCCGAGAAACTGGACATCGATAAGCTGTTTGCCGATGCTTTTAATTCCTCTTTAGTGGCAGAGGTATCAGCTCTACTATCATTTATGCTTTACTCTGAGCTCAACAATCCTGAGATCGTAAAGAGGATTGTTCCCGATTTTCTTGATGAATACCAGAGCAAAATGGAGCCTATCCCGGCCGAACTGGAGAAAGAGACTAAAGATCTGAAAAGCCTAGCTCAGAGGACATTGGAGGCTGAAGGGGAGAAGAGCGAGATAGTCAAATCGTTGGCTCAGGATCTGGCAGCAATGACCGAGATCAAGCCCCTGAGAGGTTCTTTCGATGCCATTTTGCTCAGCCTGCTTGGGCAGTAAATGCTACCAAACCATTTTGGGATGACAGGAAAAGGAGGCTTAAGATGTCAATTATAAAGCGAAAAGTTACCCCCCGTGATGATGCTATGCATCCCAACCCCAGCCCCGGCTGGTGGGAGTGGTGGTACTTTGATGCTGACTTCGACAACGGCTATATAATAGCGGGGACCTTCCACTTTGGCAGCCCTCGCCCTCCGGCTAACCGCGATGTTAGGTTTATTGAGATTGCTATCTATGACCCTGAGGGTAATTGCAAGCTGATCCGGAAGCGCTACCCTAAGGAACAGTGCCGCGCCTCGGAGGAGACCTGCGATGTGGTCATCGGGCCCAATACCTTTAAGGGGGAGATCCCCCAGTACAAACTTTGCTTCTCCGAGGGAGATCAAGGCTTTGACCTGACTTATGAGAGCATGGTCGAAGGCTGCATTCCACTGGAGGAGCTGGAGCCTCAGTTGTCCCCTTACCTCGGTTGGGTGGTAGCTCAACCGCGGGCCAGGGTTACCGGAACGCTGACTGTGGACGGGAAGACCATGGAGGTCAGCGGTGAGGGTTATCATGACCATAACTGGGCTAACGCTCCTATGACCGCGGCGATAAGCGACAACACGTTTTGGGGGCGGACTTTTATTGGGGATTATGCCTTGTGCTGGTCAGCAGGGCCTGGCCTGAGAAAACTGGGCTATGTACCCTCAGGCAGGATAGTGGCAGCGAAGAAGGACAAGATCATGGCTATTTCAGGCAAAGGCACAGCGATTGGCTCCAACCTCACTGCTGAAGGCCTCCCAGAGGAGCTTGGCATCCAGTATCCCCGCGATATTCTCCTCCAATGGGATGACCCTGGGGTGGTGGAGGGAAAGATCAAGTTCAAGGTGACCAAAATGGTAACCTTCTTTGACCTCCACAGCCGTTTCAAGCCTTTCCAGAGGTGGCTCGCCCGAAGGTATATTGGAAAGCCGGCCTATTTCCGATACTTCATGACCTATGATGCCAATATCAAGGTCAGGGGGCAGAAGGTTGTCGGTAAAGGGAAGACCTGGTGTGAACATCACAAATTCGTGTGAGGAGCTTAACGATTGATAAAGAGGGATGGCGATGGATTTCAGCTTTACTGAGGAGCAAAAGGCGCTGAGAAAGGAATTCGAAGCCTTCTTTGACCGGGTGATGAGGGAGGCGCCAGAGGATTTTGATTCTAGTTTGGAAGGCATCTACGCTTCTGACGAGGGGTGGGGTTTCCATTGTGACGTCGCTCGCAAGCTTGGGGAGAAGGGGTGGCTGACCCTGCCCTGGCCCAAGGAATATGGGGGGCAAGCTGCTCCTATCATAGAACAGCTCATCTTTAGCGAGGTTAGGGGATATTATGGGGCGCCGGGGATTGATATCTTTGGCCTGAATATGCTTGCTCCTACCCTCATGCTCCATGGTACGGAGGGGCAGAAGAAGGAGTTCCTGCCCCCCATTGCCAGGGGGGAGGTACACTGGTGTCAGGCTTGGAGTGAACCCAACGCTGGCTCCGACCTGGCATCGCTCACCACTCGGGCGGTGGAGGACGGAGACGACTATGTGCTCAATGGGCAAAAGATCTGGTCCACTGGCGCTCATCGCACTGACTGGGCGTTCACTCTAGCCAGAACCAACCCCGAGGAGCGCCGACACCGAGGACTAACCTACTTTCTGCTCAACCTCAGGACTCCGGGGGTCACTATTCGTCCTATTCCCGATATGGGAGGTGAATTGACATTCAATGAGATCTTCTTCGACGATGTTCGGATTCCCAAGCGAAACATGGTTGGCGAAAAAGACAGAGGCTGGTACATCACCCTGGCTACTATGAACTTCGAAAGGTCAGGTGCTGGGGCCTTAGCTGCAGCCAGGAAAGCTGTGGAGGGGTTGGCGCAGTTTGCTAAGGAGGCTAAGGTGGATGGCAAGTCTCTGTGGCAAAATCCTCTCATTCGCCACCGTTTAGCCCAGCTATTTATCGAGGCTGAGGTCGGGCGCGCCATGTGCTATCGCGTCGCTTGGATGCAGAGCAAGGGTGAGATTACCGCTCATCATGCCTCGGCAACAAAGGTTTATGGCAGCGAACTGGGGCAGCGTATCGCCTATACCGGCTGCCAGATCATGGGACTCTATGGTCAGGTTAAATCTGGGTCCAAATGGGCTCCCTTCAAGGGCAAGTTTGAATCGTCCTATCGCACTTGCGTTGCCATGAACATCGCTGGCGGTACCTCTGAGATCCAGCGTAACATCATCGCCACTTGGGGACTGGAGCTACCCAGAGAGCCCAGGTAATTGCGGCTGTTGACCTATAAGGAGAGCAACTGCGTGGCCGACGTGCAACCCTTTCGCGGTCTTCGCTACAATCCGGAGCAAATTTATGATTTTTCCACCGTTATCAGCCCCCCTTATGATGTGATCTCCCCTGAGGAGCAGCACTTATACCATAGCAAAAGCCGGTGTAATGTGATTCGGCTTGAGTTTGGGCTAGAGCGACCTACGGACTCTGCTCACAGCAACAAATATGTTCGAGCTGCCCAGACTTTGAAAAGCTGGCTCCGCCATTCCATTCTAATCAGGGAACAGCATCCCGCCTTCTACCTGGTGCAGCATCGTTTCTTATTTAAAAAGAGGCTAAGAAGTCGCCTGAGCCTTCTTGCCCGCGTCCGTCTCGAGGATTTGAGCTCTGGTTGTATTCGCCCCCATGAGATGACAATGAGGGGGCCGGCTATTGACCGCTACCGCCTGCTTCAGTCGTGCCGCGCCAACTTCAGCCCGATAATGGGATTATTTCGCCACGAAGGGCAGGGGATTCGGCTGCTGTTTGGCGATGCGCCACTAGATCGGCCCGCTTTCAGCGCTGTGGATGATAATGGGGTGGCTTATGACGTATGGGTGGTAAGCGACCAAAAAACCATCGCCCGGGTGACTCAGTTCTTTGCTGACAAGACTATCTATATTGCTGACGGGCATCATCGCTATGAGACCGCACTAGCATACCAGAAGGATCAGCGCTCCCTTCATTCCTCTTCTACTGGGCAGGAGGGTTTCAATTTCGTGATGATGACCCTCACTGATGCTCAGGATCCAGACCTGGTCATGTTTCCCACCCACCGCTTGGTGCGTGGTCTGCGCCAGGAAAGGATGGCTAAGCTGGAAGAGAGGCTGGGCACTTCCTTCTATGTCCAGGAGCTGCTTGCCCCTTTAAATAGCCGGGCTGAAACCTTGGAAAGCTGGCTCGATGTTCTGGGGAGCAGGAGACAAAGGGGAACAACCATTGGTCTTTATGGCTTGCATGGGCGACACCTTTGCTTGCTGGCAGCCCGCGAAGAGGGAGCCCTGCGAGAGAGGATGATGCTGGACTTGCCCAGTCCGCTCAAGGGCTTGGATGTTAGCCTGCTTCACTGGGTAATTCTGCCCCAGATGCTGGGCATAGATAGTGCGGAAAAGGAGGAGAGCTGCCTGGCATATACCCGTGATGGGCTGGAAGCCCTGTCTGCGGTAGATTCAGGGGTGTATCAGCTAGCCTTTCTGCTCAACCCTGCTCCTATCTCCAGCGTCCTCGCTGTAGCAGACGCCGGGCTCAGGATGCCGCCGAAATCCACCTATTTTTATCCCAAGACACCTACTGGCCTGGTGATAAACCCCCTTTGGGAGGAGTAGTCATCTGCCAGCCTCGGAGTCTCACGGCGCCCTTAGCTTCAAAACCTTGCCATAAATCCCCGTTACTACTATACTCCAAGCAGCAGAGCCTTTGGAGGGAAAATGTGCGAGCAATATGAAAAGCTGCTCCAAGAGCCTGATCAAGTATCAGCATTAACCAGAGATGAAATAGAAGATCTACTCCGCGAGGCGGAGAAGGCTTTTGAGATCGAGCCAAAGTTGATTCGGCTGCAATCTGGTCGTGCCATTTTTGTCGGCGACACCCATGGCGATTTTGATGCCAGCAAGAAGGTTATCGCCGAGTATCTAAGGCCTGAGAACAGGGTAATATTCCTGGGCGACTATGTGGATAGAGGCCCAGAATCAGTGTCAAATATTAACTACTTACTGTCCTTGAAATTGGCTTATCCCCAGAACCTTTTTCTGCTCATGGGGAACCACGAAGCCTACGGTATCACCCCCTTTTATCCTGCCGATTTTTGGGATGGACTGGATCAGGATTTGCACCAGCGCTATGCTTCCCTGCTGGCCAAGCTTCCATTGGTCGTAA
>Ga0315296_10001965_pt1 | contig 17733 bp, 19 predicted proteins | sample YL17G14_18_MG_FD_203921 | JGI IMG/M metagenome (GOLD analysis project Ga0315296, IMG submission 203921) | Sediment microbial communities from Yellowstone Lake, YNP, Wyoming, USA - YL17G14_18 | ecosystem: Environmental > Aquatic > Freshwater > Lake > Sediment | place: USA: Wyoming | collected... | reverse complement strand
CAACTATCTACACCATATCGAGCTCCGGATCGACGACTGTTCTCCCGTTGTCACTTCAATGGTCTTCCTATCTCGCCATCTACCACCCATTACTTGCGTTTAACGCCAAGGGAGGGGGTTCCGGGATAGGGCAATCAGATGCGGCTGCTGGCTTGGTTGACATCGGTGCATCAAGCAGCTACCCGGGTTCTGCGTGGAGAAGTGCAAATCCAAGTATCCTTATCCTGCCTATCAGTGCTGATGCATTGGGCGTCGTTGTCAACCCCCATGTGAATGCCTCAATGAGGATGGATTGCGACATGGCTGTTGCTGTATTCAGCCGCAATCTAACAACTTGGGAGGCTTTGGAGAGCACGTTCCATGTCAGTGTGCAGGCAACTGGCCCCATCAGCGTCTATGTGCGTTCTGATGCAAGTGGGACGACCGCCACGTTTGCGAAATGGCTGGAGACAGCTGACAGCACTCCCAATCCCTATGCCAACTATACTTGGAACCGTGGCAGCAGCGAGAGCATCAGCTGGCCTGCGGGTGTAAACGCGGTCGATGGTAATCCCGGGATCGCATCCGGAGTGAAAAGCGACGGAAATGGCATTGGCTATGTGAGTCTCGATTTCATGGAAGGTGTCATACCTGTTGACCTCTACAACCCCACTACCGGGCAGTATGTTGAACCAACTGGAGTTAATGCCTTGAAGGCTCTGCCCACGCTCATCACCAATCCGGGCGTTAACCTGTTTAACTCCCCAAACAGCGGTGCATACCCCCTTTGCAGACTGCTCTTCTATTTGATCAATCCAAGTATACTCAAGTGGTACACAATCACTTTCCTCGATTGGTGTCTGACTCAGGGTCAGAAGTACGTACCAGAGGTTGGATACCTAACTATCATCGGAACCTCTGCCGGCACATACGCCAGTATGGTGGTTGCTCAAATGACTCCGGCGCCGTAGAACTGCGGTACCAGTCCTAACTAAAGCATTGACTCACCGCCCACCCTTCCAACTGTGAACATCCTATTGCCATCTGTTGCTTTTATAAGACGCGGCCAAACCGAGAGAAATCGATTCACCCCGTTCAGAAGCAGCGGCAATTTGCAGGTGATATGAATGGCCCCCAAGGAACCACAAGCCGCGAAGGGATCAAATATGGATAGAATAGAGGGGCCACGCGAACGCAGTTTCTTGGAGCGTCTGATTGAATCCTCAAAGAGCGTACTGAAATCTGCTGGCAGCCTTCTCGTGGAGCTGAGACACGCGCGAGGCGCTGCCCGAATAGACATCTGGGGACGTATTGGGCTTTTCATTCCAGCATTGGCGGGGGTGTTCATCATTACTCTGATACTATCCCTGCTAATGTACGAATCGGCCCCGATTCTTCTGAGCCCAGAAGGCGGACCGGGGATTCTCGTGAACCCAATCTGGGCTCCAAACCAAGGCCAGTTTGGGATTCTGGTATTCATTGCTGGCACCTTCATGTGTTCTGGTCTGGCGATAGTGATTGCCATTCCCCTAGGCGTCGGAGGAGCGATTTTCCTCAGTGAATTCTGCCCTCACAGAGTTCGCACCTCGCTCAGGATGGTTATTGAACTGATGGCAGCGATTCCCTCCATAGTATACGGATTGTGGGCATTCACCAGTCTGAGGTTTTGGGTTGCTGGTGTTGGCGAATCCTTCCTCGGAATAAGTCTCAATGGGCTGAGTCTATTGTCTGGAAGTCTCATACTTGCAGTAATGCTTGTCCCGACAGTCGTAGCTGTCTCTGACGACGCCCTGCAGTCAGTGCCAGTAACATACAGGGAAGCTTCTTTGGCGCTTGGTGCAACCACAAGTGAGACCGCCCGTAAGGTTGTGCTTTCTGCTGCACTGCCTGGTGTCGGCGCAGCGGTCGTCCTCTCGCTCGGCCGTGCTGTTGGCGAAACCATGGCAGTGCTCATGGTGACCGGCAACTCGCTGCAAATACCCTTGACTCTGTTTGATCCTTGCTACGTAATGACTAGCATAATCACGAATCAGCTTGGGACGGCATATGTCGAGCCATTGTGGCGCTCCGCGTTGTTCTCAGTCGCACTAGTTCTGATGCTCATGTCGACCATGTTCACGATAGCTGCCAAGTTATTCATCAGATGGGGCATGAAGACAAGGGGGATCAAATGAGGGTGCGTGCAATGCGTAAGCAAGCTAAACCACTATCTGAAACACCTGAAACGCCACCCGATGGTGCTGGAAGAGCGTTGCACACAGGAAGCCCGTCGACTCCCGGCAAGGGGACTGTTTTTTCCAAGAAACGGGTTCGCTCAGCTCGGATGATGAAGGACTCACTCTTCAAGGTCCTGCTGGCCGTCATATCAGTGGTGATTGTCTTACCTTTCTTTCTGATCCTCCTTCAACTGGCCTCAGCGGGTCTTGGTGAGGTTCTGGGCTCGGGGCTAGGGCAAGGAATTCAGTTCATCGACACGAACCCCGGACCCGGCCTTCGTGGCGGTATTCTGAATTCGATAGTCGGCTCCATTGCCCTGTCTGCATTGGCCGGAGCAGTTGGAATCCCAGTGAGCGTACTCGGTGCCGTATACATCAACGAGTATACGAGGCCGGGTAGAGTCAAGAACGCAATCGAATTCGGTGCAGATGTGCTCGCGGGCATTCCATCGATCGTGTTCGGCGCCTTCGGACTCGCTCTGCTTGTAGGCGGACTTGGCTTCGGGTTTGGACTGTTCTCTGGTGGCGTGACATTGGCATTCATGATGATACCAACAATCCTAAGGACGACAGAGGAGGCACTTAGAGCGGTGCCAGTTTCCCTACGAGAAGCATCATTGGCGTTAGGGGCGACAAAGTGGACCACGACTTGGAAAGTAACAATCAGGGCGGCATTCCCTGGCATCGTTACGGGAGTGCTTCTAGCATTTGGCAGGGTAATAGGTGAAACGGCTCCATTGTTGTTCACGTCAGGAAACAGCTTGGGAGAACCTACAAGTCTGTTTGGCCCTGGATCTTGGGTTGCAGCGTTGCCATACACGATATACCTCTACATTAGTGACCCGAGAGATTACCTCAAGGCAAAGGCTCAAGGCACTGCCGTGATTCTTCTAATCATAGTGCTAACGGTTGATGTCATCGCCAACTACATTTCGAGGAAGGTTACTAGGAGGCTCGTCTAGCGATGATAACGTGGACCAATCAGATTGAGGTACATGATCTCAATACTTGGTTTGGCAGCAAGCATATTCTGAAGGGCATCTCCTGCTACTTCATGGACAATGCTGTCACCGCTATCATGGGCCCGTCAGGGTGCGGTAAGAGCACACTGTTACGCACGATCAACCGACTCAACGACATGATCGGCAACTTCAGGATGACAGGCAAGATTCTCTTTGAAGGAGAAGACATCTATTCCGCAGAGGCGAGCGTGTACGAGCTGAGGAAAAGGATAGGTATGGTGTTTCAACGGCCAAATCCTTTCCCGATGAGTGTAAGAGACAACATCAAGTATGGACCCAAGCTTCACGGGGTCCACGACGAAGATCAGCTGGACAAAATCGTGGAGCACTCTCTGAGAAGAGCCGCCCTGTGGGACGAGGTGAAGGACGAACTTGACGCTCCAGCGCCCAATCTATCTGGAGGTCAACAGCAGAGACTGTGTATTGCCAGAGCGCTTTCAGTAGACCCGCCTGTTCTGTTGATGGACGAGCCGGTGTCTTCGTTAGACCCGATAAGCGCAGGCAAGATTGAAGAACTCATAGTGACACTGAAAGAGGACTACACGATTATCCTAGTGACTCACAATGTACAACAGGCCTTCAGAGTGTCGGACCAGGCGGCTTTCTTGTACATGGGTGAGCTCGTCGAGTTTGACGAGACAAGTCACATTGCGGAGGCACCATCGGATCCTCGAACTGAGGCATTCATCACTGGTCGTATAGGTTGAGGTGAGACTAATGGGAACACTTCTTGAGAAGTATATTGCAGACATAGGCAAGAGGTTGGAGAAGATGCAAGAACTCTGCGGGAAGGCCCTCTTGCTAGCAATGGATGCATTCGCCAGCATCGACGTCAGCCTTGCCCTTGAGGTTGCCGAGATGGCGGATGAGAACGAGGAGCTATCGCATAAGGTAGAAGAGAATGTCATCGAGACAATAGCACGAAGACAGCCGGTGGCTGGTGACCTTCGGAAGCTCGCGGGATACTTGCAGGTGGCAGGCAACCTCTATCGAATAGGTAGACATGCGAACAAGATTGCACATATTGTGAAACTGGCCGATGGCCTGCATTTGCAGCACTTCAAGGAGCTCCGTACTTTGCCGTTTCTCGCGCAACAGTCAAAGACAACGCTGGATATCGCAATGAAGGCAGTGCTAACCGGAGACCTGTCAGAAATAGAGGAGCTCGAGAAGCTTGAGTCAGTGACTGACAAGGAAACCGAGGATATGTTTGAGGAGATAGTCGAATACCTGAGGAAGGACCAGACAATCGTACGCATGGCTCTCTTCTATATTCTTGTCGGGAGATACTATGAAAGAGCCGCGGACCACGCAATGATGATTGCTGAACGAGCTATCTACATGGTGACAGGCCATCGTCAGAAGCTTGGTCTTGCATACAAGGAAGCCTCGTTGCATCCCCCCCACTAGAGAATGCGAGATATGCACGGACATTTGATGTACAGTGCATTTTACACCAGAAGGCTGCCCGAAAAGGTCGCTGACGCAATTCATTCGTCTCTGGGTTACAGATGCTTTGCCCTGACGTCCGGCTTCCGCACTGAGGTTGCCTTTCGCGCTCTAACCCTCGCCAGTATCTCCTTTGTCATCTTTGTAAATGCCTCTTCGACGTTGACGTCATTCTTGGCACTTGTCGGCAAGATGCCAACCTTCAGCTTGGCACAAATCTGCTTCTTAATCTCGTCATGGATGGCGGTCGGTAGGTCAACCTTGTTCTCAATCAGCACAAGCGGAATCTTCCCCGTAACTCCAAAGAGTGTCGAGATCCAATAATCGACACGACGGATGGTCTCAGGTCGAGTGGTGTCGAAAACGAAGAAGGCTCCCGATGCATTGGCATAGTACGCTCTTCTAAGCTGGGCGAAGTCATCCTGTCCCCCAATGTCCCAGACAACCAACTTGATGTGCAAGTCGTCGAGATGGACCATCTTCACGTGGACGTTTGTCCCAATGGTGGCCAAGTAGTCGCCCTCGAAGCTGTCATAGACATACCTGCCTACAAGACTAGTCTTTCCTACCGCGGGCTCGCCTAGAAAAACAATCTTGAACAGGTAGTCAACGGTCTCGGGCAGCGCGACTACTCTCCTCAGAGCCTTTGGCTGAGGTGCGAGTGTTCGACTAATAACACTATCGCAAAATCGGGTTTCTTGGACTCATCTGTGGCGGTTGGCATTCGATGCATATCCTCTCGGCTATGGACCAAAAGTACAAAATGCCGTCTGCATTTGACCTTACTCCAGTGCATCGGTATGCAGATCGGTACTTTCGCAAGAGACACGAAACAAGTCAAGAGATCTGTGGAGTTCAAAGCAGACTTTGTGGAGCTGCGAATGGACACAAACCACACACTTGACTTCTCGTTAGCTAAGAAGGTGCTGTCGGACGTAGGTATTGGATGCACGCTCCACTTGCCAAGCAGTCCAGACTGGGGGCCCATGAACCTACGCCGGGATGTCATCCCGTACATAGACGTTGGCAGGGAAGTAGGAGCAGAGCTGGTTACGTTTCATACCACCCTGTCACCGCTTTTCTACAGTGACGAGGACATCGCGGCGTTCTTGGAGGCAATCCCCATGGCTCGTGATGCAGCCCGCGAGTCCGGTGTCACACTGGCCGCCGAAACATTGGGACTGTACTCCACGGAACTGACGCTGCTATTCGATTCGGATCCCGATCTTCACTTAGCAATGGATGTGGGACACGCTCAGATACTTGCAACAAGAAATCGTTCGTTTGCTATCATGCAGTACTTCTTGGGCAAGGTCTCGATGGTAAACGTCCACGACAATCAGGCAACGGCGATGACTGACGAGGTGCTTCACCTAAAGAGTCAGCGCGATGTGCCACTGCATGAGATCAGGGATATTGCTCATCGTTATGATGCACATCTGCCCATTGGCGAGGGCGGGGTAGATTTCAAGACCATATTCAAGGAACTGAAGCGGCGTTCGTATGATGGCCGATTCCTGATGATGTGCAGAGACCAATCCTGTTTCCCGACTGAGAGGAGCAAATTCAAAGAGATCTGGCGAAAATCCTAGCCTTCTCTCTGCAGTGAGTCTACAAGTCTCCTCGCCAAGGTTAGACCGTTGTTGTCTTCAGCCCTTGTGAACAGGGCCGCTGCAATACGAAGGACTTCTTTGGCCTGGGGGTATTTACCTTGGACAATGAAAAACCTGGCCTGAGAGAGTCTTGCGTTGCCCATTGCGCTGTAGACCTCACGTGGGTACTCGAACATGTCTATATTGTTGACTGTGCCGCACTTACTGCAGGTTGTGACACGGTCAATATCGAATCCGGTCCCTGGCGTTCGTACGGTGGAAACGCTCTCAGGAGCCTCTTCCTCAACGGTCTGAGCCACGACCGGCTCCTCAAACTCCAGTCCTTCATCTTCGTGAGTTTCTGCCACATGGGGTGTTTCCCGTTCATATCGAGACGACTTGAACTCCGACCCCGCAGCCCCGACAGCAGGCCTGACCGCTGCCGCAAGCGGCTCCGGAGGACGCAATGCTCGTTCTTTCTGTTCCTCAGGTGATGATACAAATGCTGACCTCTGGCCAAGTATTCGTGCCTCCTCTCCAACAGCCTTAGGAGGTGCCGATGCAGGAGGACGAGCAGCTCTGGGAGCCCTGGCTGATGAGGAAGCCATAGAAGGTTCCGGAGGAGGAGAAGGGGTAGCAGGAGATGGAGTTTCTTCAGTAAACGAACTCGCCAAGAGTTCCTTGACTTCGCTGGCCCTCATCATTCTCGTCTCGACGATATCTTTGTCTTCGTCAGCCACACCCACTGCTTCTGCACGTGCAAAAGCTTCACGAGCCTTGTCAAGCTCGGACTTGGGTTTAACGCGCTCCCCGATTCTTACGCGATCCCTTGACACACTGCTCGGTCGCACCCATTCGTCCTTCGTTGTGGGCGCGGGAGCTTCTTCTGGCGCCGTGGCGGCGACCCCGGCCGACTTGCCAAGTGATGCTGCAGTTGTCACCTTGCCAGTTTCGCGAGCCTCGCTGACCGCCCTTGTTCCTTTCTTCTCGAGAGGAGCCAACAGAGAAGCACTACATCTAATACAGAACTTGCGAGTTACTTGGTTTGCTTTACCGCATTTCGGACACGTCTGCATCATGATCACCGGGGACTGTGCTCTGGCATAGTGTGCGCTTCTGGTTGATATAACTTTGCTGAGAGGCACATTCACTTGACTTCTGACAGACACGCGCTAGGCAAGAGTAGCGCCAAGAAGCTGAAAGGAGCCATTGTCGCTAATCGGACAGAGGGGAAGCTGATGACGTCCGACGTTCCGGAATGCGGTCGCACAATTAGACACGACGGGGGTGAATCTTCTGGATGCCCAGGATGAAATTGGGATCTGGACATAACTCAAGATACAGGTCCCTCTTGCTGAGACTGGCCACCCCGAAGTAATCCCCCTTCATTCCAAGCATATCCTTGATAATCTGAAAATGCAGATGGGGCGGCCAGTTGCCATTTACTTGCATATTCCCCACTTCGGCGATAGCATCTCCCTTTTTCACGCTCATCCCCTCGGACTTGCCTAGGAGAGATTCCTCGCTGAGATGACTGTAGAGAGTGTGGAAATCGATGTTTCCCAAGCGGTGCTGAAGGACGATAGTTGGGCCATTATCTCCCATTCCTCGATTGTTCTGGTAGCTGTGAATGTTCCCTTCAATAGGGGCTAGAACTGTCGTCGCCACAGGCAGGAATATGTCAATTCCTAGGTGCACCGTCCTTGCTTCGCCCTCCGGAGTCGCGAAGAGCGAACTGTGCCTGTAGATGACCCGGTCTTCATTGTATCCTCCTATTCCAACGCTTGCATGATGATCTTTCAAAGTCTTTCTGACATACTCATTGAATTCCTCAACATGAGCGATGTTGATAGTTAGAAGCTCAACGTTGTTCTCGGAAAAATCAAAGGTGTAGAGTCTCTCCCTGTTTAGGTCGGCGCGGATTATCGGGCCGAATGACCGTCTGTTGCTTCTGAGTATGTCTTCGAGATCTGTCATATCTGGAGCAGATCAACTGGGAAACACGTGCCTTTTGACTTTTCCCGACTTGCTCTCAACCACTGTGGATTCAAACAATCGCGATGATATGAGAGGTGACTTACACTCGGGCTCCACGCATTCCTGACAATGACCTTATCAAGCCGCGCAGCAAGCGAAGGAATGCTTCTCGAAGTGATGGTTATATGAAGCAAGTTCACGAGTCATCCGTCGAGCCAAAGAGAGTTGCGGGCAGCAAGGGCTGGGTCGATCTTTTTGATATCCTGACCGAGCCGTTGATCTTGGGCGTTCGTGTCATACCTCCCCACAGCGAAATACCAACGAGGAAACACGCCCACTCAGAAGCGCAGGTAACGTATGTGCTCTCTGGAAAGCCCAAGATCACCAACACACGAATCACGTTGCAGCTGCAGCCGGGAGACTTCGTTGTTCTCGGACCAAATGAGGAGCATTACGTATATCTCAGGAAAGCGAAGTCCGCTTGCTTGAAGTGAAATACAGGAAATAAGTCAACTGCAATTTGCGCCTTGGATCCGATGTCCGGTCTCTTCTTTCGTGGACCCTAGGACAAGGGCAATGGTGCTGGCTCAAGACAACTGCGTCATTTTGATTCCAGCTTAAGGAGCATATCAGAAACCGGTATGAAGAACCTCTCAGCTTTCTTGATAACAATGGTGTGGTAGTATTGAGCCAAGCTCAGAAACCCACGAATGATTGACTCATCCTTGTCAAAGGCGAAGGTCACGGAGGTCATCGGGCGAGCCTCATCTATTGTCACACTATCGTAGACCCTCTCGTCGACGACTGGTATCTTCAGTTCGCTGGCGATTTCGAATACTCTCTTGAGAAACAGTTCTTTCTTGGGCAATCTCAGTTTCACCGTTCTGTCCGCTAGTTGTCACCTATTTGTTTCTGTGGCTTAAGAACAGCTGTTAGGCTCCGGCTTGAAGGCTACTTGAAGCCTCGCTTGTCGATGCATTACGTATATGGCTCGTACTGAGGATGGCTCGCGCAAACCTTATACCTGCGGCCGAGGACACTCCAACTGGACTGGTTCCTGAGGGACACGAATGCCGGAAGAGAAGCTCACCGAGAAAGAAAAAGCATCAATGCAGGACGCACTGAAGGCGGCAGCGCTTTCCGACACGGAAGCACGCAAGCTGGCCGAAGGTGAAGACGAATCAGGTCAGACCACTTCGCCGATTGAATCTGGAGAGGACCTTCTCTCCGCTGCGACTTCCGCGCTAGACTTTGTTGAGAAACTGGATGGTTCTGCACCCAGGACTGAAGCGGTTGCTCCAAAGGATGCTATCGCAGGTTTCGATGCCCTGCTAAGGAAACTCGAAACTCTACGGAGCGACATAGCGGCACTGCAGAGAGGCGTAGTAGGAGTATTTGCTGCACAGCTGCTGACTTTCAGAGGTAAGGTTGTGGAGCTCAAGTCCAGAATATCCGACGAGATGGTCGAAAAGCTGAGAATGCAGTTCTTCAAGAGCTTCATAGAGACAACTTTCGTCGATATTGTTGACAACGAGTTTGTAGCCCTCGAGAAGGACCTAGTAAGCAAGATTGTCCAGCAGACACAGGAGAAGTTCAAGGAGTTTGCTACTAGGGTTAGAGAGTCAGAGGTCGATTTGCGGAGCACTATTGTCGAACAAGAAAACGTCGTAAGGTCTTTCATGCAGAGCCTCGAAGAAGATGCAGCTTCCCAGAGACAGATTCTGACGGAGAAAGAGACAGAGATACAGAGGCTTGAGGGGCAGATACGTCAGTTCCAGTCGCGAATCGACAGCTCCATGGGCGTTGATGCCGCGAGAGGAGAGATGGCTCGCAAAGTGTCGAACCTTGAGAGTGAAGTGGCATCGCTCAGACAGGAGATCTTCAAGAAAGACAAACTAGTCCAGGCTCAAACAAGCGAGGCTGAACAGGCACGCACAGAAGTTGAGGAATTTAGGGTTAAGGTTGGCGAACTCCAAAGCGAGCTTGCCGTCTACAAGACCGAGAAGGAAACGGCAAGAGGAGCTCCTAGAAGAAGCGATACAGAAATCAAGACACTCCAGGCAAAGCTCGACCTTCTCGAAAAAGCTGTCACTAACAAACGAAAGGAAGGCGAGACATATGCTGCGAAGACGAAACAGCTGGAGTTGGAGCTCAGTAAGACAGCCGCGGAGAAGGCGGCAGCCGAGAAAGAGTCAAGGGGCCGGCTGAAGGAGCTCGACTCTATTCAGGATCGTATTAGGGAAGTTAAGGGCCTCGAAGAGCGCGTGCACAGTCTTGACCAAGATCTCAAGACTGCGAAAGACAGGGCCACCATGGTCGAAATGCAGAGAGAGGCGTATGAGAAGGCTACTCGACTTATGGAGAAGGAGAGAGACCTTGCCCTTGAGCGGAGAGACCTGTCCGATGAGCGCACGAGGCGTTACATCAAAGTCCTGGGTATGGAGAAGAACACCAAGGTTCTGATTCTGGTTGACGAGGTCGGCTCAATGACCTTCGTAGACTTGGCAAAATCACTGGGTACTCAGACAGCACTTGTAGCCAAGGCTGCTAGAGAGCTCGAGAAGCTTGGTGTACTGAAAATCGAAGGTGACAAAGCCCTCTCTACTCTAAAGGAGATTCAGGTTCAGGAAGGCGAAGTGAAGGTATAGGTGCTCAGCCCGCTTCAGAACGCGATTGCCCTATCGCCCTCACCAAACGAGTCAACTACCTCTGTCCAGTATCGCGCAATCTTCTCTAGAGAGCCTGAGAATTCCTTCGTGATTCGGTACTCGCCCATGCGTTTTTCGACAATGCCCGCGTCACGTAGCTTCCTCATTACCTTCACGTAGAGACCTCGGCTCGAAAGGACGAATCTTTCCCAGTCCTTGTCAACGACCACTCCGTCCGATTGCACAATCTCATTCAGTATCTTCGACGCCTGCTCTACTTGTGCCTCGGTGAAGAACACGTAGCGCAGGAGATGCTTCGGGCTGATCAGGGTTGGTCTCCTTACAAGGTCTATCTTCACCATATCTGATAACCGAGTATGGCACTGTTGATAGAGAATATGAGAGCGGGTATTACCTCCGCGCCCGAAGGGATGGGATTGCCAACAATAAGACAGCCAACACTGCAAAGACAATGAGAGACATCAGTGTCTGCATAGCTGGGGACACGAGGGTCAAGAATGATGGGTCATTGAATCCCTGATACCAGAGCAACCCGCCTGTCATGAGACAACATACAAGTGGTATCAAATTGAATGGCGTTCGGAGCTTTGCCATTGAGGTAATCATGAAAAAGAACCCATAGGCGACCCCTGCAAAGGCTAATGCGAGTGCGAACATCACCGCGAGAAGCTCGAACAGCCCGTACAGAATCCATCCAGTCTGAGGAATCAGAATAGATACCACGAACCAAAACAAGTCGAATCCTATGATGACCTTGAGACCTGTCATGGCGTTGGAAATGTCAACATTCGAAGGAGCATTGCTGAACATTATCGTCATTGCCAGAAATGCCACAATCCAGAATATCGGGTTAATCACTGTGAGACCAGCAAACGTGTAGAGAAAGAGGTAAACGAATCCACCTATTCGAAAAGCAGGATAGAGTGTATCGGCAAGCAACGTTGGATTAGCTTTCACGTTTATCAAGTCTTGGAGGAGAGCTAAGGCTTGACCGCCAATGCCAGGCGAAGTAGGAACAAGATATGTCGCTCCCAGAGCGAACACTATCAGTAGCACCAAGGAGACTGGGACTGGCGCTAGATTGATCACAGCCCTCTTCAGGCGGCTTTCCGGGTTCCTGTACTTCACATGGCCTAGAATCACGTAGTTATCTTGCACTTCGACACTTATGGGCTTGAACTCAACTATTGGAGTTCTTGTGAATACACAACCCAATGCATGGGACGATTCGTGTAGAGCAACGCCCGGACCGACTAGAACATACCAAGCCCTTGATCCGGGATTGCGTGTCACATTTAGCTGTGCCTGTGACAATCGCTCAAGCAACCAGCCCAAGCCCCAGACGGCGAAGAACAAGACAAGTGAAAGCAGGACTATCGTTGAATAGGCGTTCACGCGAGCACCTCACTATCTCACATAAGCTCGCAACTCATCGACTCTCACGGAGCTGCTTGTTTCTCCGATTCCTTACATCTACTGACTCTTTAGTGTGCTGGCTGTTTGCCCGTAGCATGGGTCTATTTCTTCAGGCCCACTTCCTTCTTCTTCTGATCCTCGACCCTAGCGACCTCTTCCGCTTTGCGGCGATCCATTTCCTTTGCCTTATCCCTCTTGGCCTTCTCGACTACCCTGAGTTTTTCCTTCTCAATCTCGGCAATCCGATTCTGCCGCGCTCGTTCAACGTCTCTTATTCGGCCTCTTAGTTGGTCCACACGCTTCTTCGTCGAATCAATCTCTTTCGTCTTCTGACTGTCTATCTGACGGAACTGCCGGTCTGCATCGCGCCACTCTTTCTCTGCCTCTAGCATCTTTCCTCTAATCGAGTCAGCTGCATCCTTCTTTGCTTTCGCTGCTGTCCTGTAGCGCTCGATCTCGGCGTCTACTCGTGACCCAATGCCGCTAAGATCTGCTTCCACTTTCTTCAGTTCGGACTTGAACTGCTCCATGTCTGCGTTGATCTTCTGAATCTTCTTGTCGTCTAGGTGTTGCTCTTCTGACATGACCATCGGCCACGGTACGGTCTACTTGATTATATCACTCTTTCCCGTGTTGGCTATGAGAAGACTGACGAGCGGATGACTCGCTTTCGACGCAGGTGAGTGTGTCATCCCCCGGAAGCAGTCTCCGTCGAAACATTCCTAGCTCGTCAGATCATTGGTTCGCGCGGACTTCAGTCGAATCACCATAGCAGTGCCTCGAGGCTGGTTGGACTCAACGTAGACGTCACCGCCATACCTCTCAGCGGTCTTCTTCACGATATACAGACCCAGACCCAAGCCTTTGCTTGATCCGGATTTCACGCCCTTTTCGAACAGTGTCGACCTAATGCTCTCCTCGATTCCCACTCCCCAGTCGAGAACCCGAATCTCGCACCACTTGCCCTTTCCTTCTAAGACGATACTGATTCGATCTGTCTGGCTGTGAATCTCTGCATTCCTAACGAGATTACGTATCACTGACACAAGACCTTTGTCAGCGATGACAGTGCAGTCGCCCTCGATTGTGCATGGTATCTTGCATCCAGATATCGCTTGGCTCGCTGCATCACGCGCACTGCACGGGGTTAGACCAGCTCCCGAGATTGCCAGCTCCTCCATTTCTGCGACGCTAGCAATGAGCTCAGCCGCCTGATCTGTGGCGTTCAACGCGTCAGCTATTGGACTCTCGTTGTGGTTTTCCTCACACGAATCCAGGGACAAGCGAATGACAGACAGATTGTGTCTCATATCATGTCTCAAGAGCGTGCTTGTGAGTACGAGAATATCATTGATATCCGCTAGCGATTGCCTCTTTCTCTCCAAGTCCCCGAATAGCGAGTCATAGGGGCTCGTTAGTGTGCCTACGACTAGGTATCTGAATATCGCGACGAACGAAGCAAGCTTGAAGAAATGCCCCAGCGCGTTGGTGAGCCCATATGGATCTGTATACGTGATGAAGCTTAACTCGGCCGCGATTGTGAAGACAATGGAGAGTGTGAACCACCTGTACAATAACGGCCCAAGGTTGTACCGTATTCTTCTATAGTTGCAATATGCGAGAACCAGAATTGCGCAAATAACGTACTCGCTTGCAACCTTGAACAGAGTAAGGTGGCCCCCAGCGTAAGCGGCTGGAAAGGCACCGTAGAAAATCAGGCGGACTGGCACGGCCGCTGCCAGAGAAAACAGCGGAATAATCACGTGTCCTGGTAACCGTCGATTGATGAAAAACGGAGCCAGCAGGAGGCCTCCGCTTTCTAGGAATCTAGCAAGAACCCATAGCTGAGTGGCGAGATTCGGGTTCATAGGGTCGTAGCCGGGGAATATATCCATGCCTTTGTACGCTAGCGTATGAAGCAAGTCAACTGCGCCCGCAACAAGGTATGTAACTCCTAAGAAGAGGTATAGCCGGTTCTGCGTAAACCTTACTGACAACCACCCAACCAAGAAAGCAGAAAACGCTATAGCTATGCTTGAAATCTCTACGACGCTGTGGAACAGCAGATAGCTAGACATGCTAAGCAGATAGAGGCCAGCGAGCACCGCAGCTGACACAAGCGCCTCAAACAGGATCAGTTCCCGTTTTCCAAACAGGCGGGGGGGATTCTGACGTTCAATTGCACTGGGAGTCATTCCCCCGGAGCCCTTGGCTTCTGAACCACTTTCTGAGATCGGCATTAGGTCTGGACTCCCATTATTATCTTACATTATTATCTTAATTAGACTTCGTTGCATTCACTGACGTGTATTGACTCATATAGCAAGAAACAAAACCGCGAATAGACCACCGTAATCCCACTGTTATCTGAAGGATAGAGCTCCTTCCGAAGCTGGATGTCAAATCCCTTGCACTAGTATCGAGCAGGAAGTATGGTCTCATGGACTATGGCGGCCTAAAGCGTACGGAACTCTTCACGTTCTTTCGTCTGTCCGAAATCACACGCTCAAGACCGTCCAACGAAGGGATTGTCAGAGTGATTCTGAAGCCGGGGGGCTTTCAAGAGTTCATCGATATCGAAGTGCGGATTGATCAGTCAAGCTTGGTCAGGGGTGCTTCCCTTCTCATGGACCGTAAGTGGGTCGGAGACATGACGAACGTGAACCCCTTTGCCAAGGATATCACCAAGACGTTCATTTCAGTGTTGATTCCGCCCGAGGACACACAGATAGTGAGAGATGTGGTCAACGCCATCTGGAATCTCAGGGGAACCAAAGACAAAGTATACTACCTTACACAACCCCCGGATGAAGAAGAGTCCGATGACCCTGAGATAGTCAAGGCACAAAGAGTGTATCTGGGTGAAGAAGCCAAGTTCGAAATGATCATGCCCAGTTCGGAACTCATTATTGAGAATTCACGCATAGGGGCTAAGGAGTTGCTCTTGCTCACAGTCAATTCCTTCTGATGCCTTCTAAGGCGTCTAATCCTTCTAAGCGGCCGAACATCTCAAAGCTTCCTGACGAAGTTCCTCATTGTACCCAGACCGTCCATGGAGATTTCTACCAAGTCTCCGTCTTGCAGCGTGAATGTGTCTGGAGGTACAATACCTACGCCAGTAAGCATGATGGAGCCGCGAGGTACTGGATTGTCTCTGAAAAGATATTTGGATAGCTCTTCGTACTCTCTCTTCATATTTGATGTGTTCGTCTCGCCGCTGAATACCACCTCTCGCCCTCTGTGAATCCTGAGCTTAATACCAACGCTCTTTGGATTCTTGACCTCGTCTCCAGTTACGAGGTAGGGGCCAATCGAACACGAGTTCTGCCACACCTTGGCCTGTGGCAAGTAGAGAGGGTTCGCTCCTTCTATGTCTCTCGAACTGACGTCGTTGCCTATTGTGTAGCCTACAATCTTTCTTTCGCCGTAGACAAGAGTGAACTCAGGCTCAGGCACGTCCCACTTGGAATCACTTCTGATACAGATGACGTCATTGGGTCCAACTGTTCTGTATCCGAGGCCCTTGAAAAGAACTTCAGGTCTCTCTGCTGCGTAGACTCGATCATAGATGCCCTTGGCCTTGGTCTCATCTTCTCTTGCCTCCACACTCCGCTTGTACGTAACACCTGCCGCCCATACTTCTCCTGGAACCATGGGGATGATGAAACGGTCTTTGACCCATTCCAGCTTGTAGATACGGGGTTTTCTGTCCTCAATGAGCGACTTGAGAAAATCTGCAAAAAGAGACTTGTCGGGATTTCTCTGTGATATGTACTCTCCGAACGGGTCTTGGCCAATGTTCTCGTAGACTTGAACTTCCTCGCCGCTGACGAGACCAGCGACAGTCTTTGGACCTTCGTTGAATCGTACAAGCTTCATGCGTAAGTCACACCAACACGTCCGCACTCAACCTGATGTTATTCGTTTCGGTCGGTCCTCATAGTCTATCTCTTTGCTGCTCCGCGGGCACGTCAGTTATCCGTTCCTACCTCAGGAAGTTCCAGATTTCCGTTACGTACTTGTTTGCCAGAAGCTGCGTCGCCTGCCTTTTCTCTTCGCGAGTCAGACTGCCAGGAACTAGCTCTACCTTGAGGGCTTCTGAGAAACCATCTGCCAAGGCGTTTCTCATACTGTCGAAACTGATTTGCTTTCCGAGCAACTGACGGACCGATGTCATTCGCTCCTCTAGACCAAGCGTCACCTTCTCTCGGATTCTGGACGGTGGCACTTTCAGAATCGAGAACATTGTTGTCACATCGAGGTCCAGCAAGATAGAGCCATGTTGGAGCATACAACCGTGCCTTCGCGTCTGGGCGCTTCCTGAGATTTTCTTCCCTCCGACATGGACATCATTGGCTTGCTTTATTGCTGCGTCGATCCCGAGAATCTTCAGGCTACGAACAATCCCGCCGCATATCATCTTGTAGGATTCCGGTATGTCAGGAGGAGCCAGTCTATGGCCCTGGGGCAAAATGATGCTATAGGTGATGTCTCCCTCTCTATCATGATATACTGCTGCCCCGCCCGTGACTCTCCGAACGATGTCTATGCCATGTGCTCTACAGAATTCCACATCGACCTCGGTTTTCATGGACTGAAGGAAACAGAAATCCACATTGCCATCCGTCTTGAGAGATTGAAATGTGCCTATAGTGACTGCCGATGGATTCCATCTGTAAAGCCTGAACGTTGGTGATACTTCGCCCTTCTCAAGGGATAGCATGATTGCCTCATCGATTGCCATGTTTTCAGCTGCAGTGTGGGTCTCCAAGTCAATGAACCTGAGCTGCTCCAATCTATCTCGCCCACCCGGTTATGCCAATCGCCTCATTCACTTCATCTTGGGTCAGAGGCCTGCAGTAGTTGTACATGGGACCACTTGGTCTCTCGTTATAGTAAGGTCGATTGCAGCCGTCGCATCCCGAAGTCTGAAAAGCTTCGCCAGAAGATAAGAGTTCCTTCAGCTCGCCGGGGCTCAAGTCCAGTCGAAGCTCATCGGAACCGACGGCATGTATCTGGCTACGCTTTATCCTTCCCTTCGCGACCAAGTATGTTAGAACCTGAAGGCGTCTATACGAGGAGAGTTCAGGAGACTTCATGCCTTCCATACTCGTTCCTCTGACGCTCGTAAAAGCGAACAATCCAACGGAGACTTCGAGGTCTTTCATCATGAGAAGAAACGTCGCCGCCTCTTGTTCGGTTTCACCCAATCCAATCATGAGGTGTGTTGTAACTTGTCCCTTTCCGAATATGTCAAGGGCCGTTCGAAGCGCCTGTGTGTGACTCTCCCATCGGAATGAACTGCCACGACAAGCCCCCTTCACACTGTTGAACAACTCTGGTGTACAAGCATCGAAAGCGATGCCAATGCTTGTAGCCCCTGCGCGATGAAATCTGCGCATCTCATCCTCAG
>Ga0315296_10001964_pt1 | contig 17735 bp, 18 predicted proteins | sample YL17G14_18_MG_FD_203921 | JGI IMG/M metagenome (GOLD analysis project Ga0315296, IMG submission 203921) | Sediment microbial communities from Yellowstone Lake, YNP, Wyoming, USA - YL17G14_18 | ecosystem: Environmental > Aquatic > Freshwater > Lake > Sediment | place: USA: Wyoming | collected... | reverse complement strand
CTGGCACTAAGGAAAGCATTAAGAGACGTGGGAATACGTGGTTATCGGCTCCATTGGAAAAAGGTTCCCGGAAGACCAGACATAGCGTATCCGAGACGAAAAGTTGCAGTATTCGTGCACGGATGTTTTTGGCATCGATGTCCATATTGCAATCTTCCTTTGCCAAAATCCCATACTGACTGGTGGGAAATGAAACTTGAGAGGAACAGGAAAAGAGATTTGGAAAAAGTTCGTGCCCTTGAAGACGAAGGTTGGAAGGTTCTAGTGTTCTGGGAGCACGAAGTAGAGAGGGATGCACTAGCCTGTGCCAAAAAAGTGAAGGCCGTCTTAGATGAGAAATAATAGGTGTTAACGATTGGAGAAGGATGAACACGGCATCAGAGTTATAGACCTCTTTTGCGGTGCAGGAGGGTTTAGCGAGGGGTTTCTTCAGGCTGGCTTCGACGTAGTTGTTGGAATTGATAATTGGAAACCCGCCTGCTCTACACATACAATTAATGGGTTAGGTGAAACTAGGAATATTGACCTTCTTAGAATTGACGTTGATGGCATTCTTTCCTTAAAAGGCGATTTGAAGAAAACCTATGGAAAAATAGACATAATCATTGGGAGCCCGCCTTGCACCGAATTCTCCTATGCTAAAAATGCTGGGCATGGCGATATCGAGAAGGGAATGATTCTTGTAAGGAGAAACTTGCTTTTCGTTGCTCTCTTTAAACCCAGGTATTGGCTGATGGAGAATGTTCCGCGTCTTGAAACTGTGTTGGACAAAGAATGCGTTGGTTCCAGAGAAACTGGGTGGAGTATAAAGTATGAAAAATTAGGCATACCAAGAAATAGATTCGCCGAACTGGGTTTAAACGGAGATTCCTTGAGAATTCCAAATGGGACCGTTTTATTGGCTTCTGATTTCGGCACACATCAAAATCGGAAAAGATTCATTGTAGGTGATTTTCCATTGAGATTGATGGAAGAACAGAAAATAAGTCCGGGAACCGATGTAAGCCTAGACGGGCTACTTGGAACCCTAGAAAAGAATCTTAGGGTCCCAATTGACCAGTTAGTCAGCGACCCAAACTATCCATATTATTGGGTAAAGAGGAGCGAGATTAGAGACTATGATTATGACACATCACTTAACCCCATGTATTGGGAAGAAATGAGACACCTAAAACGTCGGAATATACAATATGGTCGAATGCACCTTCCTGAGGACTTGAACGCACCTGCAAGAACAATAATGGCTACCTACAATCCATCATCAAGAGAATCCCTAATACTAGAAACAGAAAAAACAACAATATATCACGGCAGGAAAAGAAGAGTTTTTCGTCAACCCAATGTGCGGGAAGTTGCATGTATACAAGGTTTTCCCCTGAATTTTCAATTGGTCGCATCGGAAATGAGTGAGAGATACAAGTTGATAGGTAATGCCGTTCCTTGCCAGTTATCGTATGCTCTTGCCAAGGCAATTTCTCAAGACATATCACAGCATTTGTCTGAATTGCATGATGAGGATTTCCTCGGAAGGGCAAAAATAACTTTGGAAAGACAGAAAGCAAGTAGCAATAGACCCATAATATCTAAGCCAAAAGAATTGGTTGGGGAGGCTGTTGGCACAGACAAGGTTAACAGATTCTTCAGAGCAAAGTTTACCAAACATATCCGAAGGAAAATTCTTTCATCTGCATTAAAAGGCAATTCTTGCGTCGTCATCTTAGAAAACTCCAATTTTACTGAGGGACACATTGAAGGAGGACCATTTTGGAAGAGTTGTATTCAAAAAGGTGTAGGGAAAAGTTATCACCAAGTATATTTAGATGAGGCTAGTGTTTCGCGAATTATTGGCTCCATGAACACAGCATTCAAAGTAGAAGAACGAAAGGCTTTGCTTAGATGTCTTTTTCATGAAACCGATAAGGGAATGCCAGTGTTGAACGATGATTGGAAAGAGTTTCCCGGCTGGTCAGAGGACACGGAGTCCTATCTTTCCCTTATTATGAAAAAGCGTCTGAAGTTGCCGAGTGTTACTATGTTCCAAAGAGCTTTTACCGAAGATATAGAAGATATTGGAGAGCACGTTAGCCCAATTGATTTCTTTGATGGACTTGACGCGATAATGTTATCAGTATTTTGCCAGAAAGAGTTCAGAAATTTGCAGGACAGCATGGTTTATGTGGGCTCGCTTAGAGATTCAGGTCAATACCCTCACAGATTGGACCCAAGGATACTACCTCGGTTAGATAGCGTAAGTATCCCCTTGGTGACAATCATGTCCGGCTTACTATCAGTTGATATTCTCAGAAGAATGTATGAAAATGATGCGAGTATAGAGCTAGGAAGATATCCTGCTTCATTAGAAACGGCTGAAAAAATGATACTTGCATGGTGCTCATAAGAGCCATATTATGCTATAGCACATGCCATAGCAATAATTTTAAAGCTTGCAAATCTATTTAAGTATATGAAAGGAGTTATTTTTAGCATTTCTCGGGATAAGACGAACGAAAATGATGTTCTGAATATATTACAAGAGGGCTTTTATGGAATATGGCAACCCCCAAGTAAGGAATGGAATGTCGAGGAATGGAATAGTGCCCAAGCAGGCACATTTGCTGATTATCTAACTTTGCTTCCAGGCGATAAAGTATTCTTTTTCCGAGATAGAATGATATATGGAATTGGAGAGTTGAGAGTCCCAAAGGAAATAGGCGGGAATACGCCCGCCCTCTTGAATTATCCAGATAGTTCGTATCCTAATCCAACTGAGCCCAAGGAGCAAGATGTGATATTTGCTGGAAGCGATTGGAAGCGACTCAGAGTCGTCTTTCCATTCGTTCCGGGACCTATAATATTCAGAAAAGGCATTGATATGGATGAAGCCCTCGGCTCCCCATTTGCACACTTTTTCTGGGGGCTAAGGTTTTGGCAGGGATACAGTTTCAGACAATTAGGTGAAGAAGAAACGCGAGGATTGACAGAAATTTTTCTGCGAAGATTTGATGACGAAAGAGAGTGGCTAAGTCCGAGACGTTCGGAAGAAGAACAGCTGAAGAAGATAAAGGATAATTTTCATGGAGTATTCTCCGCCAGAAACTTGGTAACTAAGCATCTTGGTGACTATTTGGACTCTGATGGAACCTTCAAGAAGGAGAACTGGCTACATGCATTGATTATAGAATATCTTAAAGAGAACAATCCCAAATGGAATGAATTCCTATATGACAAAAATAGGAAGAATGTTTTTCGTGAAGTGCCTGCGTCACCTCCAAAGCCTCCGGTTTGGGCTGATAGCATGGATATTCTGGCAACTTCGAGTCATCCTAAACAAAAAGAAGTAACTACACACTACACAGTGTTAGAAATAAAAAAAGATGATGTTAGTGTGAACGACCCGAGACAATTCAATCAGATAGTAACCCAAATAATGAAGTATGTAGAGTTTTTGGCTAAGAACTATACTGAAGGAAACTATGGTGCTATAAGTGCTTTCTATGTCGCAAAAAGTTTCTCTACACAGTTTATGAACTTTTACGAAGAGTCCTTAAACGTAAAACCTCAAGAGGAATCCAAATTAACTCCGATTGGCAGATTATACGTTCTAGACCCTCATGAAGAAAAGCCTGTCAAAGTGTGGAATAATCTTAAACTTATGGAATACTCCTGGGACAAGAAATCTAATGATTTGAGACTTTATCCCGCAAAATCTCCCACAGACCAGGGAACTATCTGGAAACACTTCCTAAACCCTTAATGTACTCCCGCACGAGTCTGATGCCCCTTAAACGGTTTTCATGTTCTTTTTCATCTTCGTCAAGCTCTTTGGTCAAGCGTTTGGACGGAGTTTGAAGCTATCTCGCGCGCGCGACTTAGAAAACAGAATTATGCACTAAAAGCAGAAGATAAGCATGAGGACGAACCTTAGAATGAAGTGCAAGGCTTGCGGTCATTGGAATAGAATAGAAGTGAACAAGCTCTTAATTGAACAAGAAGCTTCAGAACTTAAGGTTAAGGCTTTCATTCCTATGTATGAACCGTTGAAAGTTGAAAAGTGTGAGAAATGTAAGACTGTGATAGCTGAACCGAAAGAGCTAATCAGAATAACCCACAAAAGCTAGTTTTGGTTGTTTTTATTTCTTCGTTAACGTAAGTCGTCTAAAAATCCTCTAGGCTTGTTTTGTTATTGTGGTTGCTGTGGTTCTGATTGCGTGGAAAAATTATAGCTCAAAAGCGCGCGCTAAAGCGATTTCTCTGCTCCCCGAAAAAGGCCTTCTAAGAAACCAGCAACCAAAGCATCCTCATAATTTTCGCATTGGATGGCTTTTTTCTTTTCCCTTTTTGAAATTTCTGCCAATGTTCTCCAAATAGCCCTAGCAATTTCTTCTCCGTCTGTCATTGTCTTTCACCTCCACCTTTGCTCTGATTCTCTACCCAAGCTAATCTTGATGTTGCGTTTTGGATGTTTGAAAGGAAGGTAAATAACGCTAAAAGAAGTCGATTCTGCTGGTCTGGAGTCTGTTGGGCTGATGGAAGATTTGCAAGTTTTCCAATGTCTTGCACCGACTTGTAGATTGAATCAAAACATAGAATAATCTCCTCTACGGTTCTACTGACTGAAACGTAACCCGAACCTTTTGCATAACCATTAAGAATTGATGCTGCCTTTGGAGTCAAGTAAACAGAATAGGGTACTCGTTTTTCTTCAGCAGGCTGTGGGCGTGACATGGCTAATCACATTATTTACAATGTGAAGACGCATTATTTAAGCATTATGCCCCACATTTGATAAACCTTTGAATCCCGATGAAACCAAACATCCTCAGCACATCTTTACGTAAGAAAGGTGTTAAGCTGCCCAGTTATGTGTTCATGAAGCGGGTGAATGGACAGCTCTCCCTCAACAATGTACCATCGGAATGGTTTAGACAAAGAAAGTACGTACCCATCTGGAATGGAGACGACACCTGAAACTGACTTGAGTTTATGCTTCCTATCAAAATAGAGAGTTCTTACCAAAAATTTCCTTTGAATGTTCTATTATCATCTCTTCAAGTTGTTTCTCCTCTTTGGGGACATAGAGACTATATCTCGCACCGTCGATAATCAGCGTGGTACGAGGATTATTTCAAGTCATGGAGAAAGATCCAAGATTGGAGGGCAGTCTCAGAGCAGTTTCTTGCTAAGAAATGGTAAGCTCTCGCGTCTGACGACAATGCGCGTGTGGATTCAAGGGCCGTCATAGTTATTGGAATCGTGCCCCAGTGAACAGAATTTTCGTTAAACAACCTAGTCCAGAACCCAAAGCCAGAGTCATGATTCCGCTGTATGAACCATTAGAAATTGTCAAATGCAAGAGATGCGGAAGGATCATAGCTGAGCTAGGAGATTTGATTAGGATTACGAGTTTCAAGAGCGCCTACATGCCGAATGCAGGCTGCTTGTCAGAAGCGTACGATCACTTATGTTGACAAGCAAAACTTTACGATAGCAAACGATAAATATTAGCAACTAGTATGTGTATATGATGAATTACGTGGGCTTACGAGGGGTCACGGTGGAAAATCCTTATCAACAAAGCGACATTCTTTATGTTAAGGACAGTTTGGCGAGGGTTCAGATATTGCGATACTTAAGTAATAAGGAGGACTTTGTTAGAACAACGCAACTTTCAGAAGACTTAAGAATGGGAAGAGGGAAACTCTATTTTCACGCCAAGGGTCTAAGACAGAAAGGACTAGTCGACATTCAGCAAGCCACGCCAAGATCGGTCCACGTAAAGATTACAGAAAAGGGTAAAGAAGTGATTGAGGAAATTAATAAGAAAAAGAGCAAGAAAAGGAGGCAGACTTAATGACTGAAGATATTGATCTTTTTGCCTTTTCCCAAATAATTGAAGACTCTTCATTCTGGTTAAGGAAAGAGCCAGAAAACTCGAGAATACTAAGACTTATGCAGGATAAGCTGAATAGGTTATCGAAGAGTTCTTCAAACAAGGACATAATATTCATTGCAGATTTCTTGAATTCCTACATAAATCAACTATGGAACAATTTGGCGGTTGATTTTACTTACCAAAGTGGGAGTACAGGCAGGAAAATATTGATATCTTTGATGAAAGGCATAGGTCACGAATTGAATAGTCTGACGTCGATTATACGAGAGGGGAAAGACTATCATATAGTCTTGCTACAATTGTCGAATCTTTATCAGCAAACCTTGACAGAGATACGCGAAAAGGAAGAAATCATAAGAAATGTAGAGGTCACGATTGGAAAGGTAACGAAACCCAATCAAGTTTCGCCTAGACTGAAACAGTTATGCCAAGTTGTACAAGAGAGCGGCGCCATAACACAGAGTGTATATACCCTAGCAGGAGGCTCTCCCAGTGACTATTTCCTTGATGCTGACAAGATGATGTCCAAGCCTGAGTTTGTCGAGATTCTTTCGGGATACTATGCGAAAGAGATACGAAAAGCCATGAAATCCTGCAAGATAGACAAACTCGCTTTTATAGAGAAAAAAGTCGGGACTGTAGGAATCCTTCCTCTGATGGGTCTCATCATTTTGAAAACCAAATTGAATGGTATTGTTGTGAGGGTACAAAAGCAAGTAGAAATAGGAAAGCTGAAGTACTCCTTGGGAGTTGAACCAAAGCATGGAGAAGCAATCGCTATAGTGAGCGACGTTGCGACTGCAGGTGAGGGGACGATTGAAGCGGCAACCGCAATTCGTGTCGCTGGTGCATCTGTTCCTTTCGTCTTCGTTTTTTACGATAGAGAGCAAGGGGCAAGAGAACTTTTAGCAAAGAATGACATACAACTAAGAACTGTTACTAGCTATACCGAACTTGCAAGGTTTGGACTTGTTCCCCCGGAAAAGGGACCTATTCTGAGCGATCTTATTCCTATACCTCCGCAGAAGATCAGGAAGTATTTCAGCTCTGGGGATTTGAATATACCAAAAGAGGAGAAGAAAATCTTGGTTAGTTTCAATCCCTAGAACACAAGTTTCTCTTTCTCGTCTGGAGTGGGCTTACCGCGTCGCTTTGATACAGGTTTCTTGACGTAGATCTCTTCGTTCAAGGCTAGAAATCTTATTACTGTTTGTGTCAAATGCTCTATTGCTTTAGACTCTCCCTTCTTCGAGATGACACTAACCATTTTAGACGCAAGATAGGGGACAAGTCTTGCCATCGTTCCTTTTTTGAAAGAATACTCAATCAACATTTGAAATCTAATCCTATAGTCGAGTAGTGAAAGCTGTTCTCCCATTATTTTGACATGTTGATTTAAGTTCTTCAGGAAATCGATATTTTTCTCGAGGCACCTGATTGTCTCGGGTTCCTTGAAATTAGCCAAAGCGTCTTCATACTCATTAGATAGATCAGTGGAGACCCACAATTGACTCGACAGAGATTTAGTCGCCATCTATGCCACTCCTGCATGACATTCATAGGCAGGCACAAAGGATATATATTTTATGAAGTGACTGGCATTTGGCGAATCGTATGAGTGTCTCTGACCGAGCAAAAGAAAAACGAGATCTTGGCAACAACCTGTTAATCATACTTGCAACCAGTGGAATTGGAGGAATACTCAATGCTATCGTTAATCTGAGAGCCTTTAGCTGGGAATCCATAGAAATAGGTATTTGGATCGATTTGGGAATATCCTTCTGCCTGATACTATCTGGTGTACTTTTACGGCGATACTTCCATTCTCAAGCTACCAAAATATGGTCAAAATAGACCTCAAACATCTGAAGATATCTCTCTAACGAGTCAAGAGCATAGCGCAATATTCCTTAGCCTTTCGCTTGGGGTCATCTGAATATATGATATCACGACCCACATTGACCAAGATGTTACTTTCTCCTGTTTTGAGGGCCTTCATGATGTCACCCTTTTGAGTCCCGACGCCTGGTATCAGAAGCACTTTATCAAATCCTGCCGTTCTTCGTATAGTTCTTATGTTTTGCTCAGACACGTGTCCGGTTGCTCCCACAACACAACCATCGGCATCGTATATCTTGACTTGCTTTGCAATGAATTGAAACAAGGGCACTTTTCCAACCCTGGCTTTTTTCATGAAGCCTACTGCTTCCGGGTTGGACATTAGTGTGAGAACAATAACTCCGAGTTCATCGCCCCCAGTCTTAGCGCCGATGTTGTGCGCCAGATTGACAGCTTCTTGGAGGTTTCCAGGAAGTGGGTTAAAGGTAATTGCATCATAACCTGATTCCGACAGGTGAAATATAGCCGAGGCCACGGTGTCACTGATGTCGTTTAGTTTGTAGTCAAGTATTGATACCATGTTGTTTTTCTTGACATATCTAGTCAGTTCCTTATGGTCTTGTTTGGTGAACCCAAAAATATACTGTTGATTCGGTTTTATCGCTATGGCATAATCCTTGACCAAATCTATCATGTCAAGACAGAAGCGTAGTCTCTCCTGATTCTCATCCTTGGAGTCTAAGTATCGCTGAGGGATCACAGCATCTCTTCTCTGTCGAGGCAAAGCTGGATCTAGACCAATACAAAGAACTGTTTTCTTTTCAGAGCTGAGCCTTGACAACTTTGCTCTGAAACTCATCTAGACCCTCTTTTCTCTATTATGCACGACACACTATATAAGCCCTCAATTTGCTGGACAAATAGCTTTGATTTGCACGCGCCAGCCTGTTGCTAAATCGATTTCTTTGTGTTAATTTCTCTTTATCTTGCGAGCATAGTGATGGATTTGGCTTTTTCCGGCCTGTTCAGCCTTAACGCTGTTAATGCATTCAGAAGCATGGCGATTATACAGAGCAGAGCATGTATGGTTATACGTTCGAGGCCTCTGGCTCTGTGCCTTTCAAGACAGAGCTGTTCCTTCAGCCTTGAATTCACCCGCTCAATGGCTCCCCTCTGAGCGTAAATCTGGCGTTCGCCTGCAGGACCATGAGTCCTGAAGTACTTGTCCACACGCAGCAGTGTCTTCTTTTCTTTGCTCTGGTTCGCCGGGTAAGGAATGACGACCTTTACGCCGTGAGTTGAAAGCTGTTCTCCCAGTTTTCTGCTGGAGAATTGCGAACCCGCAACGAGTGTTTTTGTACGCTGCTCTGTGGTTTTCAACGCCTTGCGAAAGAGGGCTGATGCGTGTTTCTTCTCGTTCTCGTTGGCCGACGCAGCGATAACTGCCAGAGGCAGCTCCGACTTCGCGTCTGCTGCAACGTGCAGTTTGTAGCCGAGCTCGTAGGTTTTGCCGTTCCTGCCCACCCTGGCTTCAGGGTCTGACTTTCCACGACTGTTCTCGTGCGGGTCTCTTCTGCTGTAAGCCTTGACGAAGGTGGCGTCCAGCACCACGGTTTCACCGCTAATAACGCCTCTCTTCAAAAGTTCCTTGAGCAGCCTGTTCATGATTCTTTGAAGCCTTCGTGTTCCGACGCGTTTCTTGAACCGCGACAGCTGCGATGGATGATAAGGATTCTGTTCCGCTTCGATGTCGCAGAGCTCCCTCAAGTTATCGTCTTTCCATAACCGTCTACAAAGTTCTCTCTCGCTGGGAATCTGCTGAAGCCTCTTCACGATCAACGCTTTGAAGATGCCAATCGGTTTCCTAGGCGGCCTACCCGGCCCATTTTCTTTATGGTAAGCTTCCTTGACAACCTTCTCTATATCATCTAAGCCTAGTTTAGATAGGATGGCGCATGAGAATTCGGGTTTCTCCATCCTTCACCCTGAATATTCAAGTCGAAACAAGCTTAAACAGCAACATGTCAACTTTCCTAATTTTGCAACAAGCTGGCGCGGGGAAAGAAGAAGCACTTTAGCATCTGCTGGGAGGAACCGCCTGAAACAATGTATAACATTATGTTCGAACCCAATATCAAAAGGACTTACTTGAGTTACCCAATCTCGGCGGGAGATTCCAAAGCAATGAAAGAAGTCAGAGATTTCAGGGATGCGTTAAGAAAGAGCCTAGTCGTATTTGATCCATTAGCTGTGAAGGACATCGAATGGTTGACTGCGGCTCTGGCACTCAAGAAGCAGAGGAAGAAAAAGATCGAGATACCGTTTACGCACGACGATGGGCAAGAGGACAAATCGTCTTTTAACACAAAGGACTTAGAGAACGTTGGAGATTATCTTAAAGATTAAACGATTAGCAGAGACTACAGCATGATAAGTCAAAGTGATTTCGTGACAGTCTACTATTACGATCCAAGGATAAACTCCCCTGGTGTGCAAAGGGAGATAAGGTATGCAAAAGAAAATGGAAAAAATGTTTACGTTTATTACCCAAAAAAAGAGATGAGTCCATTCCTAGAAAAAGACATTACCAAGCACTTTTCGGACAAGAAAGATTTCCTCAGATTTCTGACCTCATGTGAGAAGCTTTGCGAACATTGATACAATCTGCTACAGAAAAAAGATAGATTTGTGGGAGACTTCCACCTAGCCACAGGTCAAACTTCATTCCTCGCATTATGGCAGAATCGAGTTTGAACGTCAACCTGATGTGAGTTTGTTGGTGGCCAAGGAGAGTTTCGAACTCTCATCAAGTTTATATAATGAGCTTTTACTGGTAAATTGGGGTTCGAATCCTATCTTGGGCGGCCATTGTACAGGTAGCGCGCATTCTAGAAAACGATAGCTAGGCTATTTCTGATGGTCTCGTAATTCAGATGTATGTCTTATTCTATTTAGGTCGATCCCACGTTTCCTGAGAAGGATCAAGCACCTGCTACAAAGCCCTTTACTCATAAGTCCTGTAAAATAGTCTCTTTTTTAGGCAGGAGCACTCTGCAATTGGTCAAACTCGACCAATTTGTCCAACGAACCTATCACTTCATTCGAGACAACTAAGCACAGCGACAACTGTTTAGAGAAGTCTTTCTGACACCGAAAAACCTAAATAGTCTTTATGGCTATACTGACCATTATTCCCATAAAGACAACAACACTTCGCGCCCTGAGGTTGTGGTAACGAAATATGAAAAAACGGGTATCTTGGACCTATGCATGGTGGGCAGGCTTTCTTGTACTAACGTTCTCGCTTGGCATGCTCAGCATATGTACATTTATAGACGTTAAGAACCCTAGCTTGATTGAAGTTTGGAAGTATACATTGACATCCAGCATAGGATATATCATAGGACTGCCAATAGGCGCGGCCTTCTCTGAGAAGAACTCAAATAGATCGTAGCATACAATTTGGCAGAATAGGGGAGGCAGAGGTTCGAGAAAACTCGACAGCACTGCGACTTGGGCATGTAGCGCATAGGGGACAACCCCGGGTTCTGTAAGTCATGGTTGTCTTACGGATCGTATAGCATTTCAGAGAATAGTGAGAGATTATCCGAAAGACTAATATGGGTAATATACCCATTATAGTCGCGTGGTATATATGGAGCACTATCACCCTCTTTCATTTGGGACGGTGTCTGTTGTGCAAAAAGGAGGTAGCCTGCAAATAACCATTCCAGTTGACGTTGCAAAGCTTATGGAGGTCAAGGTAAATGATTTGGTCAGAATCAGTTTCGACCCCTTTACTAGGGAGATGACTGTGTCTAAGGAGTGCATACGAGTTGTCTCGAGAAGAGAGGCCGAAATCTTATATTTGCTGCAGAGTGCCCAAGCATATCTTTCAAGAGGTCACTACATTCTCAATAGTAATAGACACAGCCGTGATTATGTTCATATCAGATTGGCATTGGCTCACGAGCAATATGCAAGGCAAATAGGTCAAGCCGTTCTTGAGCTCCTAGAAGGAGAGCGAATTGATGCAGTAGCTTTCTTTACTGTGGGAGGCTTCAAACTGGCAACAGCGGTTTCCATGAAACTAAAAGCAAAATTGGTTGTTGGCGAAAAGCTAGGACGCAAGAATAAGACAATAGAAGTGGCTTTTTACAATCTTAATGAGCTGGAGAGAAATGACAGAATTCTTCTTGTTGACGACGTTTTGACTACAGGAGAATCGCTGAGGGCAGCAATTCGTGCAATCGAGAAAGAAGGCCGAGAAAGCGTGGCAGCTGTTGCAGTAGTGGTTGATAGAAGTCAAGGAGAGCATGTGGACCTCAATGCCAGTTTATTTTCGCTGACTTCAATTAGCCTTAGAGAGTATGATGCTGCTAATTGCCCGATGTGTAAGCAAGGCTTGCCGACAGTGGATTTGAGTAGGGCAGATATTGAAGAGACTGCAACGATAAACAGCCTTCCGGAAAGCCAAAGGCCCGTAATGACAAAAGCTTACAAAGATTTTCGAGCAATGATAGCGACTGTCAAGTCTAAGAAAGTTCAAGATGTGGAAGTGCATAAAGTTGAAAGATGAAAATCACGATCTCTCTTGGTCGCCTCTAACTAAAAGGAAGATCTTCACGACCAGAATTATGGCCGAAATATTCAGAGCCTGCCGAAATTATGCTGACAGAGAAGGTTTTCTCGAAGTTCCGGCACCGTGCCTCTCAAATCGTTGGTTAGGAGCATGCGAAAATCTGAAAACTGTGTTCTCTGTGTGTTATGCTGGACACAGAGCTTACTTGCGCCAGACTGGTCAATTGTATTTGGAAACGTATCTCCCTTATGAAGAAAAGGTCTGGTGTTTGGGTCCAAGCTTCAGAGCAGAGAAACTAGATAATAGACATCTTCAGGAATTCCAGCTTTTCGAGATAGAATTCATTGGCGATTTTAACCAATTGCTTACTAGCATCGAGGATTTGATTCTCAAGATCCTATCTGAAGTAGTTCAACAAAAGAACAAAGAACTTGCTTACCTTGGAGTGAACATTGAAAGACTACGGTCTATCAAGAAACCGTTCCTTCGAATAACCTACAAGAAAGCTATTGACACTGTAGGCTCAAAATGGGGCGCAGACTTAAAAAGGACGCAGGAGAAGGCTCTCGTTGAGTTTTTTGGCGGATTTCCGCTTTTCATAACTCACTTTCCGGAAAAGATGAAATTCTTCAACATGAGAACGAACCCAGAGGACCCCTCGATTGTGAACTCGGCGGACCTAATACTGCCGTTTAGTGGAGAGGCTGTGGGAGCTGCTGAAAGGGAATTTGAACATGATGCAGTACTCAAGAAGTTAGAGAAATCTGCTATGTATGAAAGGATGATAAGAAAAGGAGGAGGACTTACGGATTTCAGTTTATACCTAGATCACTTGGATAAAAATAGAAGTGTACTTCACTCGGGATATGGAGTTGGATTAGAACGGGTACTGCAATTCATTCTTGGTTCAGATGACATTCAGAGCGTGATCCCTTTTGGGCTTTGTTCTCCGGATGTCGAGACCGCCAAGGAGCAATAGGTCGAATGGCGACAGGTTGGTAATATGTCAAAGGTGAGGAACGAAACTTGTATGTACATTAAAGTAATTGAAGGTTATCGAAACGTCTGGAGATCCGCATTGCATGATAAACCGGGAAGAAGTGATGATGCAACGATACGTGCTGCAAGAAATTACGGAAATTTCAGTGGTATAGAAGACTTGATCAATAGCTTCTTGAAAGAGAACCCCTTCAAACATCATCTAGTTCTTAGTTTGGGATGTGGTGTTGCCAAAGATTTGGCCAAGATCAAAGGAATCTATCCCTCAAGCGTATTATTCGGGATAGATACAAGTCCAGATGCCTTATCTGAAGCAAGAAGAAAGATGGCAGGCACTGACATCGATTTGATTTGTGCTTCTATGAGCCATCTTCCATTCAAGGAGGATTTTAGATTTGACATGCTTGTAGCGGGTCAGAGTTTGGATCTCGAATTTGATGAAGACTACTTAAGAAGACTGTTGACTGAAGTAACTAAGTACTCCTCGCCAAACAGTAGATTCTATATGACATTCTATGGTACAGATGAAGCAGATCTAGAGCTGTACAAATGTACACCAATTGGCAATCTGCTAGACGAACTCGGGTGGAATATATTTTGTGGCAGGGAATACAATGCTCGAGAGAGTCCTTTTGCACAAGGCGTCTTCTGGGTGGCCAAAAGATTAGCAACATGCTAAATGATATGCAAAGAGTAGTAATCTCGAAGACCGTTGATTTTTTCTGCGGAAACTCCCTAATACCAGCATTACTGAGAGCTTTTCTTACCTGCGATTCCATTTCTTGCTCCATGTGTAAGGGTCCTCAATCCACTCAAGTAAGATCTTTCTTTCTTCTGGTTTGATATATCTGCTCTTCATAGCTACTTCCAAAAGTGTCGGGAGGTCAGTTAGCGTAGTCAATTCTATCTTTTCTTTCTTGAATCCCTCAATAGACTCTTTCATTCCGTATGTCAGGATAGCTAGACAATTCTCAACAATCGCTCCAGTTTCTCTAACAACTTTAGCGGCTGAGATAGAACTTCCACCGGTGCTTACCAAGTCCTCTATTATCAGAACCTTATCGTCTCTCTTCAAATCGCCCTCGATTATTGTGAACTTGCCATATTGGTCTTTCTTGGATTTAACGTAGATCATAGGCAGACCTAATTTCTCAGCAAGATATGCTGCGTGAGGAATCCCAGCGGTAGAAGTTCCGCATATTACATCCGCATTTTGAACGCCCACTTTGTTGACGATTATGCTTGCAAAAGAGTCAATCACTTCTTTCCACTTGTTCGGATAAGACATCAACAACCTGTTATCTGTGTATATCGGGCTCAAAATACCCGACGTAAACTTATACGGCTCTTCCGTGTTAATAGTGACAGCTTTTATCTCCAGAAGTATGCGACTAATCTTTTGCTTGTTTCCTCTCAGCAATTTTCCTATTCTGATTTTCCTGAGTCTATTCCAATTCCTTGGATTCCTCATCCATTCGAGTGCGATTGTCCTTTCAGTTGGCGATATCCGCCTTTTCTTTGACGCAAGGAACAAAACCGTCTCGACATCAGTAAGGCTATGATATTTGATATTCTTTTTTTCCAGAAAGCTCTCAACAATTCCTAAGTTGTTGCTAAAGATGGTCAGGCAATGGATGACCTTCGCTCCAGCTTTCTCGATGGCTTCAACGGTAATGGGAATATCTCTTTCTGTGCTCATTATGTCACTTAGCAGTAGCACTTTTTGTTCCCTCTCGAGAATTCCTTCGACCTGTCTACGCTTGCCGTAGTCTTTGACAGAAGTTCTAACGTATGCCATTGGTAACGCTAGTCTTTGGGCAAGATATGTTGCGAGAGAGATGCCAGAGTGGGCCGTACCAACAATTATGTCAATGTTCCCTAAACCGACTTCCTGAGTAACAAATCCTACGAGCTGGTCAATGATTATTCTTCTTTCATTCGGATAGGAAGAAAGCACTCTGCAATCCGTATAAATAGGACTTAACATGCCAGATGCGTATTTGAACGGATGTTCAGGGTTTACACTTACCGCGTTGATTTTCAGTAATATTTCAGCAACTTCTTTGCTTCTCATAATTCAGTCGTCACTTCCACATGAATCGACATCAAGTTGCCTTGAGCACTCTTACTTACTTGCGCGCTTTTAACAGTTTCACACAAAACTCTTCAACCAGATTATCATCTTAATCGCTAGGAAAGCTAGAATCCGCGCAGAAAGAATATAACGCAACCTTGGAGAGGGCACAGTCTACTAAGAACCGCAGGATTTCACCTTGGCTAGCCTCGTTGAAAGAACAGACCCGATTGTCGAATCGGAAGAGGAGGATGCTTTCTCGTCTCAGAAAATTGGATCGAAGAAATCGCTAGGTGGAGATTGCCTATCAAAAGCGTAACAAGAACGGCAAGCGTGTGCCAGCGGCATCGCAGAGGGGTTGCGCTCGACCTACATGTGGAGTCAGTTTTGAGCTGCATTCTCTGCAACTCGAAGTAGGCATTTTCTGCAAGTATAGAATTCAGAGAGGTGTTAAATGGTCAGTATCGAACAGAAAACTCAAATAATCAGTGATAATGCACGCAATGATTGAGACAATTGCAGAAGCCTCTTTCTGTTTGTGTTGAGAACGCAGGTGGACGCCAGACGCCCAAGACGTTTACAAATATTACGGTAAAAACAGAGTAGAAGCTTTGAGCGTCGGTACCGCGTTGCAAAGCTTAACTGCTGGTTCTTACTAGTAAATTGGTGCTGAAATCCCTTCCCCGGCGCCATTTTACTAATTAGAGTTCGTTTCTAAGCTGGTTTGGACAAACAAGTTAAATGCGAGCGTTTTAGATTAATGTTTAACTCGCGGACATTGGGACTGTGCCGCCAAGCTGCATTAGAATCCCACTATTCTTTGCTGCGCGCCCGGTCCATTCTCATGCGCAAAATGGACAAAACTCAGCATTTGGGTGATTCTCATTCGCCCTGACACTCTCCTTGACAAGGTGCCAGAGAGTGCCTTCCAAGTGGTTCATTTCCTGCTCGTTGGCGCAAGGTTCCATGTTATAGAGGTTGAACTTTTTGCTATGGCTACTTAGTCTTTTTTCCACCGTCTTGCTTTGTCTAACATAAACATCCATGTTCATGTTCTCTTTGAGGTTGGCAAGAACATAGCAGGCTCGTTTGTGTTTGCCCACTTCAGTTTTCAAGTTCTCAGACGATCTCAATTGCAGCGAAGACAACATATCATAAGCTTTGTCTACAAGTCCCTTCATCTTGTGAGGAGCTTTCTCTCTAATTCTTTCGTATTCCCTTAGATTTGCATAATCAAAGTTCTTGCTGATTGTTTTCAAGAATTCTTCGGCTACGTAGGTGTATGTTCCGTGGCCTCCGCCAAGCTTTGAAAGTTCACCCTTTCTTCTTGACCAACTTCTTACAGGATATCTCTTTGAGATCGGTTTCAACAGGTCCTCGAAGCTCGTATCAATAGCAGTGTTTAGTGTCAATATGCTTGGAAATAAGGTGTTGAGGACACCTGCACCAAACGGAGCCACAAGAATATAGTCAGATAAATGCTCTTCTTCAAATGGCTTCGTCCAAAGCTCCTTTATAGTATTCCAGTATTTCCTTAGGTATTTTGCTTTCATATCCATTGGAACTTGAGATATAGGGCTATTTTCGCTGCACATATGCCTGAAACTATCAACGAAGCTACCTTCCTTTATCGGTTTCCATTCGCTAGAGGGGTCGTTTGGCTGTTTGACCCTTTTATACCATGGATTCTCAGGATCATTTTCAAGCTCGATAGCTATTTTCAGTGCTTCGAGTTTCCAGCTTTGCCATGGAATCACATTTTTGATCTCTTTTATAAGATTCATCATGAGTTTCTCCTGAGCATAGAAAAGAACCCTTAGCTGTAGGGAGGGATCAACTTTCTTCTGCGTGCTGTTTATGACTAGAAACTGAGCAGCCTCTTGGTGTTCGTTTAAGCCGTATACTATCGTCGTCGGTATCTCATAGTTTCTGTCCTTGTGCTCCTTCATACCATATACTCGATGCTGGCCGTCAACAACGAATAACCTTGCATCATCGCCTACGATCAATTGCCCTTTGTTGAATTTGATGGGCTCAGTGTTGCTTTTTCTGGCGCTTAGAACTATCGATGTTGGCATTATGTGCAGGACAATCTTGTACTTGCTCTCTAAGAAATTGAGTATTTTTCTCATTCTGTTCTTGTCCAACGTTCTCTGATAACCACTTTCGAGTCTAATGTCTGGATTGTATGTGTCAGGGACAAGTTGCTTGCTGTCGATCAACCCCTTAATTTGTCTGACGGTCAACTTGGTTAAGTACAATTTCATCTCTTTATCTTGGACTATCTCTACCGCTGGAAGCTGCAATCTCATAATATCTCGTTTCACGGTTCGGTGTATTTAATGCTT
>Ga0315296_10001963_pt1 | contig 17748 bp, 12 predicted proteins | sample YL17G14_18_MG_FD_203921 | JGI IMG/M metagenome (GOLD analysis project Ga0315296, IMG submission 203921) | Sediment microbial communities from Yellowstone Lake, YNP, Wyoming, USA - YL17G14_18 | ecosystem: Environmental > Aquatic > Freshwater > Lake > Sediment | place: USA: Wyoming | collected... | reverse complement strand
AATTAATCTTTCAAAATTCTATGCCAGCTTACGTTATCTATGCCCGTAAATCCTCAGAGTCCGAGGAGCAACAAATACTCTCCATTGAATCACAAATTAAGGAGCTGGAAATCTTGGTTCAGAAACAAAAGCTCGAGATAGCAAAAATTTATTCCGAATCTAAATCTGCCAAAGGACTCGGAAGGCCGGTTTTCAATGAGATGATGAGTGAAATTTATGGAAAGAAAATCAAGGGGATTCTTTGTTGGAAACTTGATAGACTGGCCAGAAATCCTGTGGATGGTTCTTCTCTGGTTTGGGCTTTGGAAGAAAAGAAAATCGAGGAGATTGTAACTCCCAGCCGAACCTTTTACAATAACAGCAATGATAAGTTCTGGATGCAGCTGGAATTCGGTATGGCGAAGAAATACGTGGATGATTTAAGTGATAATGTGAAGAGAGGGTTAAAAGCTAAAATAGAGAAAGGGTGGTTACCCGGAGTCGCACCTTTAGGCTATGTAAACGATAAATTTGGGGAGAAAGGCAATCGGAAAATATTTAAGGACCCGGAGAGGTTTAAATTGGTGAAAAAGATGTGGGAGTTGATGCTTTCAGGACAATACAAGCCACCCCAGATTTTAGAAATTGCCAATAATCAATGGGATTTTCGAACGAGGAGAACTAAGAGACAAGGTGGGAAGCCATTATCCAGGAGCGGAATTTATAGGATTTTCACTAATCCTTTCTATTGTGGCTTGATTGAGCATAAAGGGGTTCTTTATCAGGGAAGCCATCAGCCGATGATTACTCCGGAGCAGTTTGATCGAGTTCAAATCCTTTTAGGACGCAAAGGTAAACCCAGACCTAAACGCCATTCATTCACTTTCACTGGATTGATTAGATGTGCTGAGTGCGGAGCGATGGTAACCGCGGAACTGAAAAAGAAAATGATTAGATCAACTGGGGAACTCCGCTTTTACACCTACTATCACTGCACCAAAAGAAAGAATCCTTTCTGCACTCAGAAAAGCATCGGGGAAAAAGAATTAGAAGAACAGATTGACTCCTTTCTATCCAGAATTCAAATCCCTGAGGAATACAAGAACTGGGCGATAAAATATCTACACAAGCTAAAAACTAAAGAAGAAAAGGACAATGAGGAGATCGAGAGAAATCATCAAAAAGCATTAGAAAATGTTCAAAAACAGTTAGATAATTTAATTGCTTTGAAGATTTCCCCTCAAAATGCTGACGAGTGTTTTCTTACGGATGAAGAATTCGCCAGACAGAAAAATAGACTGGTAAAAGAGAAAGCACGGTTAGAAGACCTGCTCCGTCAGACGGGAAATAAGGAAGAAGAGGTTTTAGAATTGACTGAACGGACTTTCAATTTCGCTTGCTACTCTCGAATCTGGTTTGAAAAAGGTGATCAGGAGACAAAAAGAAAGGTATTCTCGTCTTTAGGTTCGAACTATGTCTTAAAGGACAAAATCCTTCAATTTGAAGCCAAAAAACCGCTTTCCTTAATAGAAGCAAGGGTAAATGGGCTAAAGGTGAACGACGGCAGGTTAGAACCAAAAAAAGTTAGCTTGGACAAAGAGAAAAAGGAGATTTTTGAACCTTCCTTTTCCACGTGGTGCCCCCTCGTGGACGACGTTAGAACTTTTTTTAGGGGACAAGGTGAAAAAATTATATTGCCAAATTTCTTTAAGTAAAGTTTGGTTTAAACATAACTCATAGAGTATTCGCTTTCAAGAGAGAAAAGTTGCCTCCTTTGGCAAACTATGCTCGCTAATAAAAGCACATGATCTTGACCAAAGAATAACTTGTCGAGATAGGAGTTGAATCCTTAGGGATGTCTTGAGATCACTTTTAACTTAATGTGGCCGCGCTTTTCTGTAGCAACTACTTGAATAGTACCTGAGTGTGCAATCGTTACTGTATCAGTTGGCAATTTAACATTGATAGGATCAGCAAAGCTTCCATTCATGGAGCGAATTTGAAAATAGAATGGTATCTTACTCTCAAAAATAATCTTGTCACCATTATTTACTTGAATTTTTGTGTCAAATGTTGTTCCTGGAGCAACATCAAACTCGTGGATATAAAAAGAGGATCTCTTCGAGATTATTCTTGAGGCTGAATACAGGAGTCTTAAGAAGCTATTTCGTGGCGTTTTGTTGGCGAATAGTAAAACCGGCGAGAGTAGAAGTCCGATGTCAAATAAGATAAAAATCAACACAATAATAAACCTTCCTCGCCTTCCTTTGGCCTGTGTAGTGCTAATTTGAACCCCCGGTTTCTGTTTAATCATTAACCCTATAACGAGTAGGGCCCCGAGGAAAAATACCGCAGCCATAATTTCCAGTATCAAGCCAAATGTAGAACTTAATTCTTTACCAATCAACCAAAACATTGGTATCGGGAAAAAGATAATAAAGAAGAGTATTAGTTGCTTAAAAATCCTAAATAGTCCTATCCATAATTCTATTAGTATCCTAATCAAACCAAGAACAAATTCCAGAAAAATATCAAAAATGTTTTTAATTAAATCAGCGATGGTTTCAAAGAAATGATGAATTTTCGTCCTTATAGCTTCGGACTTCTGTCTTACCTTTTCTGCAGCTTGATCAAACATATAAGATTCCCCTATTTGACAAATTCTTACAATGATATAAAATACAGGGCAGTCCTCGAAAAAACAAGTCTTTTCTCTAATACCAATTTTTTAAAAGAAGATTTATCTCCTCAAAATTGCTCTCTTTATAAAGGAGGTTCTGTGAATCTCGAAAAGTTCTTTAAAGAGCTCTTTACCTCTGGCTCAAGGTTAAGAACAAAGGTCATCCTTTGGTCTCAGTTTTTTTTCTTCCTTATTTGTTTTATTGTTACGCTCTATTATACCTTCAGGTAGCATAGAGTATAAGAGTAAAAATCCTAAGACCCTGTCTGTTATGGGGTCTTTTTTCATCACTTTATAACGCTATTCACTTAACATTTGATTTTATGTGTATATCTACAAGAAATTGAAGGTTCACAATACAAGTAGACCTCCTATTGGATTAAACAATTCAACTCCCCAGATTCAAGTCTGGAATATAAACCACTTTCCATCCTCTTAATTCTGGTTCGAATCCTTCCCTCGGTTTGTGGATTAGCTTCAGATTTTTGCCTACAGAGGCAACTTCTTAGCTACCAAGAAATGGCTGTCATCTCAGCCACTTTTTGGTGTTTTCCACAGATTGATTGTTATTTAAAAAGTTGCCGTTTTCGGCATCTGAAGCGGTCCGGTAGAGGAAGTTAAAACCTTCTTCTGGAAGCGCGGCACCGAACTATCTTTCCGGAAGCTCCCCGACATCCTGAAGTGTAGATAATTTCGTAGAGGTTGAAAAGGGAAGGAAAAGTTGCCTCTTAGGCATTCCTTTATTGGAATTTCTTAGCAGTGAACTCATTAATCTGTTGTGATGCCTCTCTTGCGAGTTTTGGAGGAATCCGATCTCGAAGATAGAGAATATCTTTGAAGTGGCAATCACGCATTTTTTTATTACTACCACAGTAGCAGAGCCAGTGACCCTTAATCTTTTCACGCGCGAGATAGTCTATTCCCTTAATAATCGTTTGCATATCATCTGTCTTAAAAATTTCCTTATAGAAATCAATTCTACCCTCGAGACCGTGTCTTCTTGCACCTAGAACATCTTTGCCGTGGTAATTAAATGATGATTGCCAAACAAGAAAATCGTTTACAGTTCTAGAAAGGAAATCAACTATAGTGGGATATTTCTCCCGCAGCCATCCCCACTGCTCATGAACAAACATACATGCTTTGCCGGTCTTTCGATCAAAGTGGCGATCCGTATTTTTTGGAATCTTACCACTTTCTTCATAGAGCTGCGGAAAGGACTTCGGAAAATCCGGTGGGAACTCAACACGTATGATGTATCGGTCAACAATCTTTCCCTCAACTGATACTGGGAAACTTCCAAGAACTACAAGGTAGGAACCTTTTGCTACAACATTAAGATCTGGATAACGCTTCGCAAGTGACTCTTTAATTTTCTTAAGCTCTTCCGCCGTCACTGCGGCTTTGCATGGTTTGCCCATGGTTTCGTTCGGTTAGCCCCAAGTACGGCGACATTTGAAAAAGCTTTCGACTTTGCATCGTTACTTGCGTCATCAGGCTTTCCAAAGATCGATTCCCATCCGGAGTTTTTAACGAGATTAAGTGTATTAGTGGCATGGGATTCTAACATCAACTGCATACTAGTAGTGTTGAACTGCGATAAATCATTTCCAGAGGGGTTGGCTGGATCCTCTACAACCATATTTCCATGGCAATCTACTAGAGCCTGCCAAAAAGCAGTTAACTGCGCATCAATCGGCTTGTTCTTATGCTCGCTAAGAAGCTTTACCACCATTAACTCAAGAACAAACGTTTTTAAACCCAAACCCCGCCTTACTTTCCAGAGCTTAAGAAGCTTGATCGTATCAGTCAGTTCGCTGTCTCGAATATGGGAGATGTGTTTTGCAAGATTTGTCTTGAGCCGTTCCTTTTCGCCGCCTTGCTGGTAAATAAAAACGTCCTGCTTTTTGTCGTCAGTAAATCGTCCAGGAACAACATCAATGTGGAAATCAACTTCATAATTCGTTTCCAATTTTCCTTTGAGCCGTAAGGCCGAGGTTTTATAGTCAACAAGGTATTTTTCTTCAAGTGCTTTCGCTACATCTTCATAAATGTCTTTGAGAGTCTCTACCGCGGCGGTATCATTATGCGCGAAATAGCAAATTACGTCAAGATCATAGTGTTCTCGGATTAAGGTGTGCTTAGCATACGACCCGCCATAAACAATTTTGGGATTACTCTCTTCAAAGGAAGAACGGAGAAGCTCCTCTACTTCATCTCGCTTTCCTTGTAGCGCTTTAAGCTCCGGGCTATTTTCGCTTAAGGATTGAGCCTTGAGAATTCCTTGTAGATATTCTGTGTTTGTCATATGTTTTACCTCACTGTTAAAGTTTTATAAAATTCCTCGCGATCTTTATCATAATCATAAACAATTAATGGTGGATGTACTTTGGGTAATCGCTCAGCACCGCACATAAGAGCGATTGATAACGGCATTGCAGGAAACAAATGGAGTTCCCTTACATGCTTATACTTTTCCTTGAGAGAGTTAAGAAATGCATGATAAATTTCTTTAAACCCAGATAGATCCTTTCTCCTCTGGATGTACATTGGGCTAGGGTTCTTGTTCGCTAAAGTAATGATATAGGTAGGAAAATTGCTCACAAAGTGCTTGGGCAGGTCATCTGTCGGCACTGTACCACTCAGGGATAATACGAGACCAACCTTGTTCAACTGTTTGCCCGAACTTAGCTGTCTAATCTTGTACCGTATAATCGTACCTTTTTCTTGCCAAACCCAGTTACCCGTTTTTCGGTGCCTCTGATATATCTCCATAGGCACTTTATTACCTAAGCGATTACCCAAGTAAACCAGGAACGGAATAGGACCAAAGGCAAATACCGAAAGATGATCTATATTTTTCGAGTTTACCCCTTTTGCATACAGTGTTTCGATTGCGTGGTCAATTACCTCTTTCCCGGTTTTCCAATATGACTTTGAATCCGTTCCCGGCAGAGCCGAAAGGTCAATCTCGATTCCTTTATCATCTTCAGGATAACGGGGCGATATTGCCTCATAAATTTCTCCCGGCGTCACCTCGACGATATGGTTCCTGATCCTTGAACGCAACCGAACCACCGTGGTCTTATACCCTGTCATAAGGCTTGTCAATCGATGAATCCGTGACTCGTGCTCTTTTTTGAATTCTCTCAGTAGTGCTACCGGGTACTCATCCACGTGGTCTTCAGAGTCGACTAATTTATGATGCTTCTTACACAGGAGCATGAGATTATCACTTTTATTTCTTTGATTCGATGGAAGCGGATCACTCCCTCGTGGGCCACTTTTACTTACGGCAATGATATGAGCTATATCTGAATAATTGGCTTCTTTCAAGGTAAGATCGTCACGATAGAGATACTCTGAGCACCCCCTGAATTCGCATCTCGCGCCTGCGCGAACCCACAATTTGAGCTGATCTTTGACTGGTATCTTAGGACGCTTTCGTCTCAAAATTTTAGTCTTATCCCTCATATGTCTATTACTGACTGCACAACCCCAAGAATCTGGAAGTCTTCAGTCAAGATGATGGGTTGGTGCTGTTTATTCTTCGACCTCGGTTTCAGTATCACCGCGTTCTGGGTGTGGTGAAACTCCTTGATAGCGGCTTGACCGTCGACCAGGGCAACGACCACATCACCATTGTTTGCTGTTGGCTGCTGGCGTACTAAGACAAGGTTGCCGTCCTGAATACCCTTTTCGGACATCGAGTCACCCATAGTCCGTAGAAGGAAATAACGGTGTGGCAGGCGGGCCAGCCTAGTTGATACTGGAATCATTGCCTCGATGTTTTCTTCGGCGAAAACCGGAGTTCCACAGGGGGCACATCCAACGAGCGGTATCTCTACCGTCTGGGCATGCATGTCGCTTTCGGGAATATCCTTCTTAAGCCGGATTTGCCCCCGACCTTGGCGAACGATAAAGCCCTTTAATTCCAATTTATCAAGGATGTATGCTGCGGCACGCGGTGAGCGATACCTCAGTTCCTCCATGAGCATTCGAACCGATGGTGGTCGACCAGCATGAATCAATTGGTTGCGAATGAATCGTAGGGCTTCAAACTCTTTCTCTGTTAAGAAATTATCATCCATACTTGCCTTTAATGTATAACAGTGTATAAATTTTGTCAAGTAAAATTTTTAGACCTTGAATAATGTGTTATATGCATAAAACATAAAGGTAGATGCCCCACAAAAGTGTGGTCAAATTCTCAACGCGTGTTCATTGTCCTTAAACCATTGCTTATATCTTTGATATCTAGGTAACATCACTTTCACTTTATTCCAGAACTGTTTTGAGTGATTCCTTTCTTCAAGATGGGCCAATTCATGTACTACTACATAATCAATCACCTGCAGCGGGGCCATTACCAACCGCCAACTGAAGCTCAAATTTCCTTTATGGCTGCAAGAACCCCAGCGCTTTCGGGCGTCAGTGATATTTATCTGTCGGTATTTCAGACCTGCTTTTAAGGCATACCGGTGAACGCGTTCGGAGATTTTCTCTTTTGCCTGATACTTGTACCACTCGATGAAAATCTGCTTGGCCACAGGTAGATATTTCTTTGAAAAATAAAAAGCATTATCGAAATGGAGTGGCAGTTCCTGGTCTTCCACGATGTGAAGCTTATAACTGTGACCTAGGAATAAAAACCCTTCGCCATTAACGAATTCCTTGGCGGATGATTTTCTATAATAGTGCTTCACATATTCTTGTTTCTTGCGGATCCACTGCTCCTTTTTAGCAACGACCCTGTAAATGATGTCTAAGGTGGCTAATTCAGGTGCCCGGACGATGAGGGTCGCGTTCGACGTTATCTGCAAAGCGATGGTTTTACGCTTTGATCTGATTATTTTGTCTATCTTAATATTTGCCATTTTCTATAACCAACTTATTATGTAAATGAAATGCAAGTTCAAGCAGCTTCTGGGCCAGAGTATTCCTGCCTTTGGAGACCTCTTTGTTGTCCTTGAAAACGGTTAGTAGATGAGAAATGATAAATGATTTCAGCCGTTTTTGAGCAGTATAATTGTCCCAGAAGTCAACTTTCGTAATCTCTTTCTTTATTATGTCCAATACGTCCTTTGTGGTCTGGACCAATAAGTCAATCTGATCCTGATTCAACTCGGTAATGTCTTTGACATTAAAAACCTCTCTTTTCAGCAAACCCAGGAAAGGCATCTCAGAATTTGGGTTTAAACCAAACGTCTTTTCGGCCATACGACCCTGTTTGATCTCCTCCAGCAAGCCCTGGAGCTCTTTAGCCAGTTGCTCCCAGTTCTCTTTGTATTCTTTAAGTAGTCGCTCAAGCTTCTCACTGAAACGCTCGAACAACTCAGGATCTTCCTCGGTGTGATGTTCAATATATTCCTCAATGGCGTGTTTCAATTCCTCAGCCTTGGCTCGTTCGGATTTCTCCTTATTTATTTTTACCTTGAATTTCTCATCAAAAATGGGAATCGGTGGAATTTTCGGGTCCACGCCTTTTGAAATTAGGTATTCGTCGACTATTTCCCTTATTTTCTTACTGGCGTCGCGGACGCTTAATTTATCATCTCGATATCTATTTCGGGCAGTTTCGCTGATAAAGCTAAACGTTTTTAGGTCGCCCGTGAATTTTAGAGCCTCAACTCCCGGCAAAACTCTATCCATCGCCCTCGTGAATGTCTTAAGTAAAGCCACGAATTCATTGCGACATTCATCAGCAGCAAGCAAGTCGACACAAGCGTCAACATCGTTCGTGTCCTTAATATCATATTTCCTAAAGAAGTCTTTTATTTGGAGCAGAGAATAATTTAGACTATCAATATCCGCTTGTTCATCCTTGATAACTGCAAGCATCCCTTCCACATCTTTGGCGTCAAAATGAGCTAAAGCTTCCCGGAGATGTCTGGCTATGCCTACATAGTCAATAACGAATCCCGCTGATTTATTATGTTCAACCCGATTAACCCGGGCTATCGCCTGCAAGAGATTGTGCTCCTTAATCACGTCATCCAGGTACATGACTTGCTCAATTGGTGCATCGAATCCGGTTAAAAGCATATTACATACTACAATAATGCCAACATCACCTGTCACGCCGTCGTCGTTTACCGCGTCAAAGGGTAATTTGAAACTCGTAATAGCCTTATCATGCTTGTCTTCGTCTGTATAAGGTCGAAATTCGGGTGGATCATTTTGGCTACCCGAAATAACCACCGCTGTCTTCAATCGCTTCAGTTCTTCTATCTTCTTTTCCGAATATCCATCTTGCTCATACTGCTTAATTTTCTCCTTGAGTGCCTGGTCAAGAGCATCCTTATAGCGGATCGCGGCCATGCGGGAAACAGCAACAATCTGGGCCTTAAAGCCATTTGGGAATATATGAGTCAGGTAGTGCTCAACCATATCTTTTGCTTTGTCGCGGATGACCCCCTTAGCCTCGAGGTAAGCCTTCCATTGATGTTGTCCTAAGGTCTTATCACGGGTTTCATCGTCAACTCCTTTGAATACATCCTCAAACTTTTTATCCATGGCTTCTTTATCAGAGATCTCGCCTTTATGGGTGCGCCCCTCGTAGATAATCTCGACGGTGACACCATCTTCCACGGACTGTCTGATGGTGTATTTGTCAATGTATTCACCAAAAGTGGTCTCAGTCTTGTCAATTGGGGTACCAGTGAAAGCGATCTTGGTGGCATTGGGAAGTGATTTCTGAAGGTTTGCACCAAGGAATTTATATTGAGTTCGGTGGGCTTCGTCAATCATTACTAAGATATTTTCAGAAGTATTAAGTAAGGGGAACTCCTGCTCTAATTCCTTCTCCTGAAATTTATGAATCATGCCCATAACTAGGTCGGGCGTGTTGGTTCTGAGAAAAGATTTTAAATCGGTAATTCGATGGGCCACATTGACCGTATAACCAACGCTCTTAGCGGTGTTTTTGAGCTGTTTTTCAAGATCAGTTCGGTCAGTTATGAACACAATTTTATTTTTTGCAAGTTCGGTATCGCGATACATTTTGCGGACCGTAAACATCATGGTCAGAGATTTCCCTGATCCCTGGGTATGCCATACAATTCCACCTTTTTCTCTTGGAGACTTGCGGGATTTCAGTCGTTCAGCAATTTTCCCTACGGTTCTGTACTGTTGATAGCGCGGTAATATTTTGACAATTCGACCCTTGTCATTTTCTCTAAAGAGAAGAAAGCTCTCGATGATATCAAGGAGATTACTTTTGCTTAACATTCCCTGAATAAGCACCTGCTGGCTGTTGACGACCTCGCTACCTTCTGCATCAATGTCTGAAATAGTGTAAGGATAAGGGTCTTTCCATTCAACATAGTGCTCGTATTCGCCGGTAATTGATGAATATTTTGCCACCTGCCGACTGGTGGCTATTAAAATCTGGTTGCACCAGAATAATTTCTCGTTGCCTTCCTTTTCGCCCCGGCGGTTGGTATACCGCATAAGTTGGGTCACTGCCTCACCGATTGGATCAGCAATATATGGCGACTTGCACTCAACCACCACAAGCGGCAGACCGTTAATGAATAAAACAATATCGGGAATAATGTGCTTTTCCGTTCCGGGGACATTAACCTTGAACTGTGAAATGGCTAGAAATGAGTTTTTGTCCGGGTTCTTAAAATCGATAAAGCGAACAGTGGGGCTTCGTTCACCGGTTTTGCGGTTCTCCGATACCGAAGTGTTTTCTAAAAGTAAGCTCAGTACTTCCTGGTTCGCGCCAAGTAGATTGTTAGATTGTGGCACAGTGATGTCATGAATTACTTCATTTATCTGGTCATCTTCAATCCATTCATTGATTCTCTTGATCGTTTCTCGTAGTTCCTTTTCAATAAGATATTCATTGAATCCTTCGCGAAGCGATACAATCGGATCATATTTATCGCCACGGATTATTTTCCAACCAAGTCGTTCCAATTGACGCAAAAAGGGTTCTTCTACATATTGGAGCTCATTTAAAGCTATTCGATCCATAGTTAATTATCTTCTATTAGGTGATTAACTCGTACAGTTCCCGTGAGTAAATCTTCCATTAAGCCACGCTTGATGGCGAGAAGTTTTTGTTTATATTGCAGTTCTATTTTGATGGTTTCATCTATTTGAGAAAGAATCTGAGCGATGCGATGCTGTTCGGGAAGAGGCGGAAATGGGACTTTTAATCTGTAAATAATTGATTGAGTCATTAATGGTTGACCTGTTTCGGCACTGTATTGATTAAGAGTTAAATATCTAAGAAGATAATAGAAAAATTGATTATAATAATTACGTCTTTTTGTAATTACATATAGTGCATTATCTGTTACCCAGCCTTTATTAGCAATATGCACTATGCCACAATATTCTCCTACTCTTCCAATAATTAAAGTTTCTATATCAAAATTTAATCTATTCGTATGCCCAAGAATCCCATTTCCGCCATAAACAGGATATTTCCCATATAATGAGGTATCTGAAGGTTTAGTTTCTCCGCTTTTCAATCTAAAAACTTCCCACAGCTCCACCACCTCCCACTCCTCCGGAATCCTTCCCAGTGAAGAATTTTTGAATTTGTGGGCTTTCTCATCTCTAATACTTCCATTCTCATCAATGCCTTTGGTAAGCAAATCTTGCATTAGACCTTGCCTGACTCGCTGGTATTTTTGAATCAGCGCCTCTGTTTTATCTATAGCGTCATCAACAGCAGAGAGAATCTCAGCGATTTTGGATTGCTCAGAGATGGATTCTGGAAATATAATTTCAAAGGAATTTTTTAAATCTCCCTTTTGTAAATGTTCGAGCCCGCTACCAATGAAAAAGCTGAAAGTGATATAATCAATTTTTCCTAAGATGAAGTAATATAAATACTTTGTGTCTATCTTTGATTTAACAGAATAAGTATCAGCTGAATAAGAAGCCTTACCACTATAATAATTTATATATGCAGTTCCACCTGTAGATAAAAATAAATTTTCTCCATCAACGAGATAAACAATGTGAGTTAATATGTTATCTCCACTTGTAAAAAATGGGTATTTGCCCTCATTGTCTGCATCTTCAACCTTAAAAGCTGATTTTCTATTTTCTTCAATAACCTCTTTCAACCTAACTCGCTCCCAACCTTCTGGTGTTTTCATAATTTACCTTTTATTAAAATAATCTAATTTCTTTAAAAAACCATTTAACTTCGCACTTGCCTCATCTCGCTCTTTAACAATCTCTTGTACCGACACCTTATACCTATCCCATAATTTTCCGAAAATACCAATAATCCGCTTTTTCTCGACATTTAAATATCTATGCATTTCATTTTGAATTGAATCGTGGAGTTTCTTTAATATCAACTCTTTTGCTTCATTCTCTTTAAAATTTTGGCGCTTATCTTCTATCTTCTGTTCCAATTCCTTCTGCTTTTCTTTGAAAAGTCTCCTTGAGCCTTTAAGTTCTTTTTCTTTATCCTTGATTCTCTCAAACAATGCTTCGAACTTTTTCAGTTCTTCTTTACTACCTTTAATATCCTTGAGGTCATCGATCTCGCTTTTTAAATATTTCTTGACCGAGCTTACTGTTTTCTTGGTTTCCTCATCGCTTTCTTCCTCATCCATCTCTACCTCATCAATTAACTCATTTAGCTCAGATTCTAATTCAGCATTTTTCGATTCGATTTGCTCTATTTCGGTTAGTTCATTTTGAAAGAAAGTATTTTTAATATAATCTTCGGGAATTAACGATGGGCTAAAGCCAACTGCAACAATAGTCTTAAAATCATACTTAACTACTTCCCACCAATTAACAAATATGCCTGCTACCTGAAACTCATCTAATACACCTATGGGGGTAAGTTCTTCTTTAAGTTTCTCAATAAATTTTGCTCTAAATTTCGGGATATTATTATTTCCGGGGAGGGTAATGATAAATTTTGCTGCACCTTCCCACCAAGCTTTTAGGCGACTTGCCACTTCTTCATTTACTTTGGCAATACCTCTATAGGACTCAATTACTTCTCGGATTTTGTTCCTTGCGGTTATTTCTCCATTAAAATCCAGATAGTTTTCGCTTTTATCGGTCAATAAAACTTTTTCATCAAATCTATATTTTTGGAATATTGGCTTGTAAAGCAAAACTTCTCGTTTAGGAATGCCTCCTACAAGATGTGCATGGACATCTTCAATTTCTGGCTCTGGTGAGTTATCTACATAGCGACGAATGTTAAGGTTATAGTTGTTTTCCTCAATTTCTTTAAGAGTAACAAGTCTTGAGTATTTTGGGATCTCAATCTTTTTGTGAAATACGTAGGTAATTTTTTCTATATCTTCCGGACGCAGATAGTTTTGATTTCTTCCTTCGCCATATTCAGCATCAGCATTGATAAAGAGAATTTTATCCTTTAGCTCTTGAGGTTTATTTCTATTAATAACCAGGATACAAGCAGGAATCCCCGTCCCATAGAATAGATGTGGAGGAAGTCCAATAATCGCTTCTATGATTTTGCCTTTCAGCATTCCTTCTCTGATTGCTTTCTCAGCACCACCTCTGAATAGCACTCCGTGAGGCATAATCGTTGCCATCATTCCTTTGTCTTTAAGACTGGCAATCATGTGTTGAACAAACATAAGGTCTGCTTTCTTACCTGTCTCCGGAGCAAAACCATATCGGAATCTTTGCGGAAATTTCATATTCGCACGGGAATAATTCTGGGAAAAGGGAGGATTAGCAATAACTCGGTCAAACTTCTTTATATAACCATTGTCTTCAAATCTAGGATTTTCAAGGGTGTCTTCATTTTCAACATGGGCATCTGGGATATTGTGGAGAATCATGTTCATTTTGCATATCGACCAGACTGTCCCGTTATTATCCTGACCATATAAAGCAAGGTTTCGGTGATTTTGACCTTGTTCCTCGACATACTGCTTTGATTGAATAAGCATGCCACCAGAACCGCAAGTAGGGTCATAAACAACCATTCCTTCTTGCGGTCTAATAATTTGGACTAGTAAACGCACAACTCGAGAAGGAGTATAGAATTCTCCTCCTTTTTTACCCGCACTATCGGCAAAATCCTTAATCAAATACTCATAAGCTGCTCCGAGCAAGTCGGGAAACTCGAAGTCCTCATTGGTCAGGCGGTATTTATTGAAGTGGTGAATCAGATCGACAAGCTGACTGTCTTTCAGCTTGGTCTTGCCCTTTTTGGCATTGAAATCGATATGCTTGAGAACTCCATCAAGCTCCGGGTTATCTTCTTCTAACGCTCCTAACGCCTTGTTCAACTGGTTTCCGACATCTTCCTTAACATTAAGGAGATTGACCCAGCGAGCGCGCGGAGGTACAAAAAAACTTTCGCCATACATGCTGTGGTCTTCAGCAAATTCGTCAACTTCCTCTTGAGACTTCCCGGCATCTGACCATTTCTTCTTAAGCCGTTCCTGTTCAACCTCAAACTGATCAGAAAGCCTCTTAAGAAAAAGCATGCCAAAGATGTATTCCTTATACTCGGAGGCATCCATTTTGCCGCGCAGGATATCTGCAGCTTTAAGGAGATGTGATTCAAGTTGTGATAGAGTTAACTTTTCATTCATAGTTTAGAATAGTTTTTCTAATTCAACCTTAATGTTGTCCTCGGAGCCAGCGAGCTCATCCGCCACTGAACTCTCATACTGTTGTTTAACCTCGACATGCGAGAATTTAATCGCAAGCTGTTCATCCTCGTCTGCCTTTTTAATAAGTTGAGCCGTCTCTTTATTGGTCGAAATGCCAATTAAGATCCTAATCTTTTCGGTGTTTTCCAGTGACTTATGTAAGGCGTGGAAACCGCTGGTATAGAAATAGCCAACGAGAACATCAAAAAAAACGGGTATCCTTAATGAGCACCCCAAATCTTTCCAGCAGATTTCTATTTTCTTCGTTGGTGATAAAGGTTAAATCCGAATTCATAGTTCATTTATCTGTTTAGTATATTAGCCACGTTTACCCCTAACATATCGCCTATTTTTTGCCTGTTTCAGCTCTTGGATCATTAGCCTCTTAGTTAGACATTTCTAACATATGCAATTTTTTACAGATAGTCAACCAAATAATTAAAAGATTAAATGACCAAATTTGGATAATATTGCTTACCTGAAAAACAGACCCATAAGGTTATTGATTCTACTCCACACAGGCACCATTCATTAAAGAAAAAGAGAGTGATTCCTCACTCTCTTATTTTTTTATCCTTCCCACTTCTGGCAATCCTCAAAATACTCACAATCATTGCACATCCAGCTATGATTAGGACAAAAGTAGCCAAATTTGATACCCTTTAAAACCTCTTTGGCTATGTGAAATAGCCGAACATAGTCCTCTTTGTCCCTCTTGACTTGAAACGTCTCAATTCTTGCAGTTTTGCTTTTGATCAGATTATCAAGCCTTAAGTTTGGTTTCTTTTTGTAGATGTAAAGATAGGCATAGCTATACGCAGTCAGCTGCAAATGTTGAGACAGGGTTTGAGGATCAATCGATCTGCTTGAAGTCTTAAGCTCTACTACGGTATCATCTTCCTCTATCAAGTCGATTACCCCTTCCAAAGGTAAATCCAGTTGCTCTTCAGTCTCAATGTTTATCAAAGGAACTCTAAAAGGAAGTTCAGCTGCTTTGGGCGGGATGTCTGGTATACTTTCAAAGTAAAGCTTGAGTACCTCATTACCTTTGGTAATTATCTCATCCTCTGATTCTCCATCCTTAAATTGAATGTTATCTATTTTCAGAGCTTCCCAATCGGCACAGAAAATTCGATGGAGATCATCAAAGTTAGGAGATTTGCCAGCTATTCTTTCCTTATGCAACCACTCGATGGTCGAATGGATAGCCGAACCAAAAGTCAATCCTGAAGACTTGAAAGGTCTGGGAATCTCATCCACATAGACGAACCGGTATTTCAAAGGACAGGCTAAATAAAGATTGATCTGACTGACACTCAAATGGTCTCTCAAAATGGCACCTCCTCACTTTCCTTAACCAACTGCTCAATCAGATTGCTGGCTTGGGCTTTGGTTCCCTTCTTCAGCGAATCTACTTTCAAAGCATTCTTCAATTGTGTATGAGCTTCGTCTCCGTATATTCCTCGCTCAGCCATCAATCGAAATAAATACCTTCTTTGGGCTTCGGTCATTAGGGCACTATAATCTTTAGTCTCTTCTTTTGGCTTTTGCCCTTTTTTCGCGTTCTCTGGAGGCTTGGTCGGTGGTTTCTTGCTGGCATTTTTGGCGACGCTTCCTGATTCTTTTCCACCCGAAGAGTCTTTTCCTCCAGAGATCTTTGACTTTTTGTTGTTATTTCTTCCCGGAGAAGCGGAATCATTCGGAGAAGCCCTGAGGATACCCAAAAGAAGCTTTCCATTGGTCAGTTCCTTGCCAAGCTCTTCAATTGCCACAATCGGAATGTTCAAGGCATCCCTCAAGGCTCTGGCTTTGGCTCTGGTCTCAGCAGCTCGGATGAAATGCGGAGCTATCTCCCTAGCGACATTGTCAGGATTGGCATCACCCGTTCCAAAGAAAATTCCTTTTTCCAATTCTACCTGTGCTGAGAAGATGGCAGTCTGACCATTGCTCTCATTGGGGAGCTGCTCAATTTTGGTTTTGATTCCTTTTAACCCATCATTATGAGCCTTGTCCAAAAGCTCAGGATACCAGACCACCTGAGCGGTTCCCACCACTTGCCCCTTTTCATTTCTGATCTCAATGGTTTTGGCTAAATCTTGGTTTTTCATTTTAACTACTCCTTTCTGAGGTTTTTGATTATTGATTTCAGTTACCTTCAAAAACTAATATCTATCACCTCCTTTGTTTCGAGCTGAAGTTTGATTTTTGGCTAGATGTGGTTCGACTCCTGCAGAACAAAGTCTGAGGGCTCGCCATAAGTTGTAAATGTACCAGATGGTAAGAGAATTTAACCATCTATCTTTAGCCTAAAGGATTGGCAAAGTCATTCAAGGGCGAATTTCTTGCTTATTTCAGCAAGATTTTCGCTCTTTTTGAACTATTCGAAGCTGATATAGTAGAGTTGATAGTTTGCCAAGCTCACCGGAAATGAAAGATTACATCAACTTTTTTGCCCGGACCAATTTTCGCAACATCCAGAAAAAGTTTGGAATAAAGACTGAAGATAGAAGAAAGCATGTCTATCTCATAGGCAAGACCGGAATGGGTAAGTCCACTGTTTTGGAGAATCTGATCTATTCAGACATTCAGGCTGGTAATGGCATAGCAGTGGTTGATCCCCATGGGGATTTAGCTGAGAAGATATTGAGGTATGTTCCTTCACATAGGATCAATGAAACTATCTACTTCAATCCCGGAGATACTGAATACCCGATCGCTTTCAATGTTCTTGAGAAGGTCGATTCTACTCATCGGCATCTGGTTGCTTCAGGGTTGGTCGGAGTCTTCAAGAAAATCTGGGCTGATTCCTGGGGACCAAGATTGGAGTATGTTTTAAGAAATTCCATATTAGCTCTTTTAGAAAATCCGGGAAACACCCTTTTAGGTATACCAAGGCTTCTGACTGATATGAAGTTCAGAGAAAGGATAGTCAAGAAACTTAACGACCCTGTAGTGGCCACTTTTTGGAGAACCGAATACCAAGCCTATCCCAAGACCTTCAAAAGTGAGGCTATTGCACCGGTGCTCAATAAGGTCGGGGCATTCCTCTCTTCATTTCTCATCAGAAATATTGTGGGACAAACTAAAAGCAAATTTGATTTAAGGGACGTGATGGATAATCGCAAAATCTTAATCTGCAATCTTTCTAAAGGAAAAATCGGCGAAGATAACTCGGCTTTATTGGGGGCTTTGATCATCACCAAACTGCAATTAGCGGCTATGAGCAGAGTGGATATGGAGGAATCAAATAGACCAGACTTCTATCTTTTTGTGGATGAATTCCAAAATTTCGCTACTGAGAGTTTTGCTAATATCCTTTCCGAAGCAAGAAAATACCGGCTAAATCTAACCATCTGCAATCAATACCTTGACCAGTTGGATGAGCAAGTTGAGTGCTCTGTCTTTGGTAATATTGGCACCCTAATATCCTTCAGAGCAGGTCCTAAAGATGCAGAGTTTCTG
>Ga0315296_10001962_pt1 | contig 17749 bp, 12 predicted proteins | sample YL17G14_18_MG_FD_203921 | JGI IMG/M metagenome (GOLD analysis project Ga0315296, IMG submission 203921) | Sediment microbial communities from Yellowstone Lake, YNP, Wyoming, USA - YL17G14_18 | ecosystem: Environmental > Aquatic > Freshwater > Lake > Sediment | place: USA: Wyoming | collected... | reverse complement strand
CGACACGGTGCCGGACGGCGTGGACTACGACCGCAGTCCCAGCCCGGCGCCCACCCCGCCCAAGGACGCTGGTCCGCCCAGCGGCGCTATCAACCTGCAGGACGTAGTGGTTGTGCTAGGCCAGGTGGGTCTGAGCTGCGTCTAGCGGTAAAAGGGAGGCATTCGTCTGGAGAGAGTAATTCAGGATTATTAGAACCGCGCCTGCCCTGGGCGGGCGCCCCAAAGAGGAAAGCGACTGGCCGGGGCCTAAGGCCCAGGCCGCGGCTCCGGCCAGTCGGCTTGCGGGCACCGGTCCAAGAGCCCGCTATGAGTGGCAAGCGGTTTCTTGGGGGTCTCGGGGCCGGGAGGTCCCCCGGTAACTGGTCAAGCGAATGGTCCCCGCCAAAAGGAGGGTGCAAGAGAGATTGAAGTTGGGGGCTAGTCTGAAGGCTGGTATTACCAGCCAACCATATACCGGTAACGGAGGTTAGCATTTTGAACCCCAAACGAATAGCGAGGCGATGGCTAGTATTGCCAGTGATGCTGGTAGTCCTGGCGTTGGTCGCCGTGTCAGGGATGTCCACCCAGCGGACCACTGCTTCTTACCCAGACGGCCAAGATGACATGTCGGCGGTCGGCCCGGCAGCTCCTCAGGGCATCGACCCGGGAGACAACTCCGCGGCGTTTACCGTCAACATCAACGTCGCTGACGTTGAGGTCGCGGACTCCAGCACGGGCCTAGTGGAGTACTACGGCGACCCCTGGAAGGTCCAGTGGAACACCGCCATCCTGGCGGGCATATCCGGCACCAACGTGAAACCCCCGGAGTGGCCGGCCGCCCTGTGCGCCCCGGCCCCGCCCGTCATTGATAACGTGTTGGGTACTGCTAACGGTGGCTGTGTCGCCAATACCGCGGCCGACCCGCCCGACACGGGCTCAACATTTGTCGGCGCAATTGGAACGGTCCGCCTCAAGTGTATCGCGGCGGGTGTCAGCCCACTGACGCTGATCCCCTTTGCGGCCGACCCAATGGGTACTGCTACCCTGGACAGCGGTGGCCCTGCGAAGCCCACCACTCTGAACGCGGGCTCGGTGACCTGTGAGGAGCAGTCGGACCTGGAGGTCATCAAGACCCACACCCCGGAGCCAGCGATCGCCGGTAGTGTGATGACCTACACGGTCACGGTCCACAACATCGGGCCGTTGCCGGCCCGGGGCGCGCTGCTCATTGACATTGTGCCCCTTGATAAGGAGATACAGGGCCTTGTGACGAACCCCGGGGGGGGCTTGCCCGCCGGCACCTACCTCATGCCGCCGGTGGGGGGCCTTGACCTGAACATGGACACTACCCCGGACTTCCCGTGTCAGTACTACCCTGTATTCCCCTTCCCGGCCCCGATTGGCACGCAGTTTAATGTCCTGCTGTGCGCCATTTCGAGCGGGCCCTTCTCGCCCCCGTTGCCGGCTGCACTGGCCCCGAGCCAGAGCGTCAAGGCGGTGATCCCTGTGATCCCGGATCTGACAAGCGCCGGCAAGGTTAACGTCAACACGGCAATGGTGGTGTTGACGGATGACCCGTTGTTCTGGTACCCCCTGTCGCCAGATCCAACGATTGACCCGAACCCGGCCAACGACGTCGCGATTGACGTCGCGCACATCGCGCTGGGGGCCATGACCTTCACCAAGTCCGGTTTGCCTAACCCGGCCACCGGTGGTGGGACCATTACGTGGACCGTCACCGCGACCTGTCTGGCGACCGGCTCGCCCTGCACCAATGCGTTGGGCACCGCGGGCCCGGTGATCACGGACACCGTGAGTGCGGTCACGCAGAGCGCGATAACAGCTATTACGCTGACCAACGTGGTCGGTTCAAACAGCTGCGTTTCATTGCCCTCACTGCCCATCAGTCCACCCACCCCCGTCACCTGCAGCCTGGCGAGCGTCATGCAGCCGGGCGACCAGGTGAAGTTGATCATCGACGCCACGGTCGACCCGAATCTTCCGTCGATGACCACGTGCAACAACGCCGCGACGGTGACCTGGGGTGAGCCGCAGACCTTGCCCGCCAGCGCCAGCGTCGCGTGCGTGCCGCCGGTGATCGAGCATGGTATCGACAAGGGCTCGGGCGTCTTCCCCGCACCGATCGCGGTGCTGGTGGGTCAGACCGTGCGGGTGAATGTCTGGGAGCAGATCGAGGTCGACATCCCCGGTCCCAACCCGAACATCATCCACACCTGGACGGCCAACGCCGGGGGCGACGGTGTCGCTGTGGACTGGGTGGACCCGCCTGGCACGGACACCCCGCCCGGCTTCACCAATTTCGTCGACACGCTGAACTTCCAGACCGGGCCTCATGTGGCCGGCCTGGTGGTGGTCAGCCGCCAGTTGGACGTCAAGTGCGAGGCCCAGACCGGCCCGATAACGGTACCCATCGGGATGACCTCGAAGGCCGGTTCTTCGCCTACGTCCTTGCAGGTCCAGTGCTTCAACCAGCCACAGGAGGTCAAGAGCCCCAGCCAGGCTAGCCTGTGGATCATGCGGCACCCGAACTGCCTCAACCCGGTGACCGGCAACTACGACGTCGGCCCGTGTGCCGACTCCAGCGCCGGTAAGGGCTGGCTGAAGATCAATGAGGTGATCAGCGCCGTTGCCGACGCTGACAGCCCCAACGACGCGGACAGCAACCCGGAGGGCTTGGGCGCCTATGAGAAGCAGGTCAAGTTCGACCACAAGCTGGTCAACCTGAAGATAGAGGACGCCGGCTTGCTCGGTGCCACTGGTCGGGCGGTCAACTGCACCATGACCATCGTTACCGAGAACTGGATCATGTTCGGCTGCGTCTCGACGGGTACCGCGCTCGGCGTGACGGGCCCGGGTCCCGCGACGCTGTCGACCATCTCGGTCTACCCGGTGTCTGACCTGGTCTCCCGCATCCGGCCCACCAAGGACAACGGCGTGGTCACAACGCTGTTGGACGAGAACTGTGAGTGGGCGGACATCTACGGCGACCCGATGCTGGGTATGGTCAATGGCGGACTGGTGCCGGTCTGCGGCGACTCCACGCTCACGATCCGCATGCTCGAGGGTGACCTGAACCTCGACTGCAACGTGGACGTGCTGGACCAGCAGGCCATCGCCTTCCGCTATGGCGCCAGCTTCGGCCTGTTGCTGTACGCCCCGTTCTACGACCTGGAGCCCAAGCTGACCGACTTTGACATCGACATCAAGGACCTCCAGTTCGTGTTCGGTCGCGACGGCAGCACCTGCAGCAACCCGATACCTCTCCAGCCGCCTTCGCCGCCGATTCCGTAGCCCCCGCGGGCTACCATCGGCGTGCGCAAGCACGGCTGACTGATTCGGGATAGCGAGCGGGGGAGTGTCCACAGGAGTGGATGCTCCCCCGCTCAACAATCAGATGGATGTTGTGTTTCGCGGACCTCCGGCTGGAGGGGCCGCGGTTTGCTAGACTCGGCGACACGCGTCAAGTGCCGCGACAGGCAAGGATAGAGCACCGGTCTGAAACCAAGAGCGCTCTCTGAGCGTTGATCTGAGTGGAGGATCGTCCGGGGTGTGGTGCCCCGGGAGCAGGACGACGGGGGTGCGTCGAGATGCGTCGAGTTCTTGTTCTTCTAGCTGTGGCGGCGGCGGCCCTCCTGGCGGGAAGCGGGCAGCAGGCGGCTGCCGTGAACAATCAGTTGCAGGTGGATGCGGACACGGCGACACCAGGCATCCAGAACAGCGTTGTAGTCTCCCCCAGCAGCGGCCCCTTCAATGTCGAAGTGCGAGTGGACACCGTGCAGACACGACTCTGCACGGACTATGGGATCAGCCAGCCCTGCGGGTTAGGCGCCTACACCATTGACCTGACCTTCAACAAGAACATCATCCAGTGTCAGGACGTGGACCCGGGCACACCCGGCTGCCAGAACGTGACCAACGAGGGGTTCCTGACGAGCACCGGCCGCCTAATCTTCTCCTGCGGGCCGGCCGCTGGCAATGACCCGGACTATGGAGTCATTAGGTACACGTGCGTCACTACCGGCGACCCGCAAGGTGGGCTCACCCCCCTGGGGCCGAACGGCGTCGGCGGACTCCTGGCTACAGTGAGGTTCAAGCTCACCCCTGGCGCTATCGGTACCAGCACCCTGAACATCAGCCAGAGCGCCCTCACTGACATCACGGCCACCCCCATCTGCCACCCGAACTACACCCCCTGCGACGTCCAGAACGGCGAAGTAGTCGTGAACTACAAGGCGGACCTGCGCGTCACCAAGACTGCGCCCAGCCCGGTGGCTGCTCCAGGCACCATCAGCTACACCCTGAACGTGACGAACCTGGGACCGGACCAGGCCCAGGGCGTGTCGCTGGTAGACAGCCTCCCTCCCGAAGTAAGTTTCTCCAGCGCCAGCGCGGAGTGCACCTACGACGGCGGCCAGCACAAGGTCAACTGTGACCTGGGCACCCTCACCAACGGCCAGAACAAGACCATCAACATCACGGCCTCGGTGGCCGCTAGCCAGGCCGGCAAGAGCACGCTCAACAAGGCCGACGTCACCACCACTTCCTTGGACCAGGTGTCATCCAACAACCACGCCGAGGCTACCACGCAGGTGGCGCCGTCGACTGTGACCTTGACCAAGACGGTGCCCCAAGACGTCGGTCTGAATGCCCCCGGGCAGTATACGATCGTCGCCAACAGTACCGGCTCCTCCGCCGCCGTTGGGGTGACGGTAACCGACGTGCTGCCTAGTCAGGTATCTTACAATGGCGTGAGTACAACCAAAGGCTCCTGTAACCACGCCCCCGCGACCCGCACCGTGACTTGCGGCCTCGACGACATGCCGCCGGCAACTTCCGCCACGATAACTATCAACGTGACTTTCGGCGGCACTCCAGCCATCGTGTGCAATACCGCGAACGTCACTTGGACTCCGTCCGGTACCGGTTCGTCCGGATCGCGCTGCACGTACGTGGCGCTGCCTGATACGGACGGCGACGGCTGCCGCGACATGCAGGAGCTGGGGCTGGATCCTGCGTTGGGCGGCCAACGGAACCCCAACAACCCCTATGACTTCTACGACGTGCCCATTCCCGTGAACGTCGACCAGACCCCAAACGGCGTGAGGAACAAGGCCGTTAACTTGCAGGACGTGGTCGGGGTCCTGAAGTACGTGGGGACCTCTAACGGCGGTCCCGCCAACGGTAGCAACGTGGACTATGACAGCCTCAAGGATGGGGACTGGTTTGACGGCGTCAGACAGGTAATGTTCCCCGACGGAGTAGTGGACGACTGGGACAAGGTGGGCCGGCAGTACGACCGCAGCCCCCCGGCCGCCCCCAACCCGCCCTGGGCTGCGGGCCCGCCCAACGGAGCTGTCAACCTACAGGATGTGGTGGTGGTGCTCCGCGAGGTCGGGCACGGCTGCGCATGACCAGCCGCACAGTTTGGGCGTCAGCCGCTGAGGAAGGTGTGTGGGCCCGGAGGTTGTAGAAGAAAGCGCATGTCCGTCCTCTTTCCCACTCCAACTCGGACGCCCACACCATACATGCCCAACGCTATGGCCGTGGACGCCGTTTCCATGTTTGACAGCGGCGGCAACCTGGACATCGACTCGACCAGGACAGTCACGGGCACCACCCCCTTCCGGGTGGACATCGTCATCACGAACGCCAGTCAGGCTTTCCAGCAGTATCGCTACAACCTGCAGTGGGACCCGGCAGTGCTGGCCTATGATTCGCAGCAGAATCTGCTGAATCCTTTCAGGTGGCAGTGCGGTACTCCCGTGATCACCGCGAGCAGCGTGACTGTGACGTGTACGGCTGATGGGGCTCTGAAGGATACAGGGGCGGCGCACACCGTGACCCTCCACTGTGTGGGCAACGGCACCAGCACCCTCCACCTTGGCTCAGCGAGCGGCACCTTTGACTCGAGCGGCAACCGCATCCCCACGTCCCTCACCGACGCTTCGATAACCTGCCAGTAGCCTCGTGGCTGCCGCCCGATAGGTTCGGGGGCGGTGATAGGAGCTAGACCGGCGATACAGGAGGGCCCCCAGCACAAAGAGCCAGCGACTGCTTAACTTCTGCTGCCAGGCCTGCCGGAAAAGAAGGCCCGCGTGTGGCGTGCCGGGGCTGGCGCGACGCTTGGCCTGGGTCGAGAAGGCTGGTTGCGCCTCTGATGTCAAGTTATATGCGGCAGATGTGTTGACGTGGGGCTGCGTGTGCAGTAGTATCCCCACGGACATGTCGCAACGCAGCGACTGGTAGTTATAAGTTTGTCTGAAGCAACAAGGACAAACGGTTGTCGTGGCCTTTCGGAAGGCCGCGGCGGGAACGAATGGGGCACGCCGTAGCTACCTGGATTGCATGTGAACTCCCAGGCTACGGCGGAGCTAGCGGCTCAGAGTCAGGAGGCGCGAGATGAAGCTTTCCAGGCGGGCGATTGTTGCCAGCGTGATCTTACTGTTCCTGGCAATAGCGGCGGTTACGCTCGGTGTCGTTGGCTTATCCGGGTTGACTGCCTCCGCGAACTCGGCACCCAACGCCATGGCCGTGGACGCTGATGCATCCACGGAAGGCATAGATACCACCACCACGAAAAGCGAGGGCTTCCCGTTCGACGTGGGCATCCACATCACTGCCGCGTCAACCGCGTACCAGGGCTACCAGTACAAGCTACAGTGGGATCCCGCCGTGCTGGCCTACGACAGCCAGACGAACCTGAAACCCGACGATCTGCTCACCTGCTCGAGCCCGGTCGTCACCGCGGACACGGTCTTTGGTGGCTGCGCCAGCAGCGGCACCACCACGTTCACGGGTGCGGTGAACACGGTGACCCTGCACTGCGTCGTGGACAGTGGCACCAGCTCCCTGCACCTGGTGACGCTGGTGGAGGACGGAGCTTTCGGCACCTCCACCATAGACGCCGATGGCAACTGGATAAACACCGGCCTGACCGACGCCGAGGTCAACTGTGGGCCGGCTGTGGCCTCGCCCACACCCACGGCTACCGAGACCGCGACCGCCACCGCCACGCCCACGGCGACGGCTACGCCCAGGCCCCAGGAATGCGTGTTCCAGGACACCACTAACCCGGCCAAGGTGCTCACGATACACCGACAGTGGAACGGCCATCTGGAATGGGGCTTTGAGTTCGGCTTGGTGCTTACCGTGCCCATGGGGGAGTGGGGCGGGCTCAGGATGCTACCGAGGAACCGCATCTTGCTCACAGGGAGTGCGCTGGACAGCAGTACGCCCCCCAGGCGAGTCCGGGTCATCGGCACCGGCATCTGCCCGTCCGGACCGGGGACCCACACCATCATCAGGCTCCGGCCGTTCCTGTCGGTGCGCCTGCGGGACACCAACGTCGCCCCGACCAGCACGCCCACACCCGCCTACACGGCCACACCTACGCCGACGCGCACGATCACGCCCACGCCGACGATTACGCCAACGCCGACCATCACCCCAACGCGGACCAGCACGGCGACGGCGACGAGTACACGGACGCCGACCAACACCGCTACGGCGACCAACACCGCTACGGCGACCAGCACGCCTACACCCACGTCCACCAACACGCCGACCGCTACGGCCACACCGATGCCTCCGTCCTGTCCAGCGGACCCCAACTGCATAGGCGTGGATGCCGTCTCGGGCGGAGATCTGGACGCGTCTAGGCTGGTGACGAACACAACTGCATTTGATGTCGACATCCTGGTACGGAAGGGCGACTCCGCCTACCAGGCCTGGCAGGGAAGCCTCAACTACAACCCCGCCATCCTGGCCTGGGTGCCGGTGGGTCCAAAGAACTGGACCTACGCCGCTCTGGACGACTTGACCACCACCTCCGCGGCCTCGGCCAAGGACCAGTTGCCGGTTGACACGGTGAATGACTCGAGCTTCGGCGGCGCGGCGGCCAGCCTACCGACCAACGCTATCGGCGTCGCCGCCACGGTGCGCTTCCAGTGCGTGGGCAATGGCACCAGCCCCCTGCACCTGATAACGCTGGTGGAGGATGGAAGCTTCGGCAGCTCCACCATGGACGAAAACGCCGCCTTCATCAGCACCGGCCTCACGGACGCCGAGGTGACGTGCGACGTGCCGGGGTCGCCGCCGGCGGAGTCTCCCATCGTTTCTCTGGTACGTCTGTTAGGAGCGGTGGAGAGTGCATCGCCGTGACCGTGGAAGAGCGCGGTAGCCGATGAGGCGATGAAACACGGCTGAGAATCTAGGCAAGAGGACGGGAGAAAGGGCTCTCCCGTCCTCTTCCTCACTTCACCAGCGGCCACTCCCAAGAGGGGGTAGAAGAGAGTGTCGGCTACGCCGGATCAAGACATCCGGGGGATGCTGGGGAGCGTAATCAAGAGTGAGTACCGGGTGTCCTGCCTTGGGCTTCACGAACGAGCAAAGCAGCCGAAAAGAGACTTGGAGAGATAGCACAGGAATGAGGGAGGGCTGACTAGGCGATGAAAGGCTGGGCCAGGGGCCTCCTGCGGCCACTGCTGTTCGGCATTCTGCTCTTGGGTTTGGGCGCGCTTGGCGTCTGGCGGCTGGACACGGCCTCGGGCGATGGCGCGGTGCTCAACCTGACCAAGCCGGCGTCAGTGCCGGCCGGCGACTTCCAGGTTCAGGTTGAGATTCAGAACGCTCCCCCGCCGGAGGCAGGCTGTCCTGACCCAGAGGGAGACAAGATCTGTGGGCTGGCGACCTACGAGTGGGTGCTGAGCTACGACCCAAACCTGTTTCAGTTCAAGGCCGCCACGGACGGGGGGTTCCTCGCCAGCACGGGCCGAGGCAGCCTTTCCTGTAGCGGGCCCATTGTTGGGCCTGCGCTTGATGTGGACGCGGGGAACGTGCGCTTCGGCTGCGTCACGATCGGCCATGAACCCAACGGCGTCAGCGGGTCGGGCCTTCTGTCCACGGTCACCTTCACGGCCCTAGCCAGCGGTGCGGTTGACATCGAGGTCGTTTGCGCCGGCCTGGCCGACCCGTACAGCAATTCCATCCCCATCGGCAACGTGCCAGCTTGTGTGTCCGCCATCACGCCCACGCCGGGGCCAAGCGAGACGCCGGGGCCAAGTGAGACGCCCGGCAGCCCCAGCCCTACTCCCGGCGGGCCGACGGCTACTCCCAGTCCCACAGCTACTCCCGCCGGCCCCACCCCCACGCCCACGCCTCTGCCGCCAGGGTATGAGGCGGTGGACCTCGCCGCGGGCTGCAACCCGGTAGCCAGCACCTACCCCGACGCCACCCCCATCGGGACTATTGCCGCCGCGGTGGGTCCGGCCGGCAACCTCAACGCTCTGTGGGAGTTCGAAGGCGGCGTCTGGCTCGGCTATTCGCCGGCCTACCCCGAGGTCAGCGACCTCACGGCGAGCGACCTCCTAGACGTGGTCTTCATCTGTGTGGCCGGCCCCGGCAGCTTCGGGCGGCCCATCGTGTGAGGGCTGGCGGGGAGCTGGAAGGCGCTGTGAGGCTAGGAACCGCCGCTGCTCCAGAGATGGCCACGTGCATGAAGGGCCCGGGTGACCTCGCGCGGACAGTGCTCCAAGGACTCAGCGCCGCGACCTTCGAGGCGGGTCGCGGATATACATATAGGATTCAGGGGGATGCAACTGTGCGCAGAAGCTCTTGGACTGTTCTAACGTTGTGGGTTGTGATGGCGGGGCTGCTGGTCTCCTGCGGCGGGGGCGAGCCGTCGGCTGAGCCGACGCCCGTGCCCACGCCGGTCTTTGTGGGCACAGCGGCCATAGCGGTAGATGCCGTCTCTGGCGGGGCCGTCGATGCCACGACAGTCGTGACAGGGTCAAGCCCCTTTGACGTGGACATCGTCATCCTCAGCGTCGATCCGGGTTACCAGGGCTACCAGTACAAGCTGGAGTGGGACCCGTCGATTCTGGCCTACGACGGTCAGAAACACCTGATGCCGGCCGAGCTGAGCATATGCGCTGATCCCGTCCTGGCCGCCAGCGACGTCTACGCCGGCTGCGCTCGCATGGGTGGTGAGACTACCATTACGGGGCCGCTTAACACAGTGACTCTGCACTGCATTGGCACGGGCACCAGCCCGCTTCATCTCAACACCCTGACCGAGGATCCCGCTTTCGGGACCAGTGCCATCGCAGAAATGGGCTTCTTTGTGGACACCGCCCTGACGGATGCATCGGTGACCTGTCAGGGATAGCATGGCCGCCCTTGCCTAGTAGCCTTTGTAGTGGGGACTGCGCTTGGCCCGTCGACGGGGGCGACATGAACCCTGCGCATCTGTACGTGGAGGGTCGACTTGCCGCTGTGGTATGGAGCTCGCGCTGGTGAGAGCGGAGGGCTGCGGGAAGGGCCTGAGAACGTGGGGAAGACCAAGAACACCTGGCTTGCCCTTGGTCTTTGGACAAGTCTAACGTTGTTGCTTGCGACATCCGGGCTACTGGCCTCCTGCGGCGGGGGTGAGCCGTCGGCTAAGCCCACGCCCGTTCGTGAACCGCCATCTCCGACCACGGCGGTCCGTGAGTCGCCATCTCCGACCGCTCCCGCCCGTGAGTCGCCATCGCCGACCGCGGCCGTTCGTGAGCCGACACCTTCTGTCCCCACGCCTGTCTCTATGGGCACGGTGACCATGGCGGTAGATGCTGTTTCCGGCGGGGCCGTCGATGCCACGACAGCCGTGACAGGGTCAAGCCCCTTTGACGTGGACATCGTCATCCTCAGCGTCGATCCGGGTTACCAGGGCCACCAGTACAAGCTGGAGTGGGACCCGTCGATTCTGGCCTATGACGGTCAGAAGCACCTGATGCCGGCCGACCTGACCATATGCGCTGACCCCGTCCCAGTCGAGAGCAACGTCTACACCGGCTGCGCTCGCATGAGTGGTGAGACTACCTTTACGGGGCCGCTCAACACAGTGACCCTGCACTGCATTGGCACGGGCACCAGCCCGCTTCATCTCAACACCCTGATCGAGGATCCCGCTTTCGGGACCAGTGCCATCGCAGAAATGGGCTACTTTATGGACACCGCCCTGACGGATGCATCGGTGACCTGTCAGGGATAGCATGGCCGCCCTTGCCTTGAGACCACGGGGTTTGGACTGGTGAGGGCGGGCCGTTCGCGTGAGGGGGTTGAAAAGATGAGGAAGACGAGAAGGTCTTGGCTTGGCCTAGGTCTGTTGTTTCTCATGGTCGGGCTGCTGGGAACACTGGCAGCTCAACCGGCGGCCGGGTCTGCCTCGGCGTCCATGGCGGTGGCGGTCGCGGGAGCCAACCAGCCCGTCGGCGCCGAATTCGACGCAACCATTGACATCACTGGCGCGCAAACCGGTTACTCGGCTTGGCAGGCAAGCGTCAGCTATGACCTGAACATCCTGGCCTGGGTGCCGGTCGGCGAAAAGGGGTGGACGTACACCGGCCTGGGCGGCTTGGCCAACGAGGCTAATGCCTCGGCGCAGGACCTCTTCCCGGCGGACAGCGACGCGGTGAATGACTCGACCTTCGGCGGTGCGACGACGGGAGGGGGAGTGATTAGCGCCACTGGCACCGTCGCCACGGTCCGCCTCAGGTGCATCGTCGCAGGCACCAGCATCTTGCACCTGGTGACCCTGGCCGAGGACTCAGGCTTCGGCACCGCCACCATCGACGCGAACGCTTCGTACATCGAGACCAGCCTCACCGATGCCCAGGTGACCTGCGGCGAGGGGGGCCCTGTCCCCACCCTCACACCCGTCACCAGCCCCACGGCGACGCCGGGAGGCCCCGTGCCGACCCCTGGTGGTCCGGTCGCCACGCCCACGCCTCTGCCGCCGGGGTATGAGGCGGTGGACCTCGCCGCGGGCTGCAACCCGGTAGCCAGCACCTACCCCAACGCCACTCCCATCGGCACCATTGCCGCCGCGGTGGGCCCGGCCGGCAACCTGAACGCCCTGTGGGAGTTCGAGGGCGGCGTCTGGCTCGGCTACTCGCCAGCCTACCCCCAGGCCAGCGACCTGACGGCGAGCGACCTCCTGGACGTGGTCTTCATGTGCGTCATGGGACCCGGACAGTTCGGGCGGCCCATCGTGTGAGGCCCGGCCGGCCCCAACATCGCGAGGCAAACCAAGGGGAGAGGGCTACCGCCCTCTCCGCCTCTGTGTCCTGGAGAAAGGATCGCGCCTGTGCCTACCCCGGCTTGCCCTCCACGGGCACCCTGATGGTGAAGTAGGGCACTTGGACTGCCTGTCCTAGGATGGACAGCACCACCTCAAAGTGGGCATTGGGGTCAAAAGTGGGGCCAGCCTGGGATTCCACTAGCTTGGATTCAGCGCGGATCTTGCCGTCCTCGAAAGTGGGCTGGCGCGCCCAAACCAGGGAGGCGGTGACCTCCCCATCCTGGCAGATCAAGTAGTTGACGGTGCCCGGACCGGGCAGGTGGGCACTCCCCTCGATGACGACGCGGTCCTTGCCCTTCCAGCGCGCGGTGACTTGGACATTGTAAGAGGCGAGGGGCTCCTGGGACTGCCGGCAGTACGAGGGGGGCGCCACGGAGGGGCGGCGCGTCGGAGTGGCAACAGGAGACCCTGCGGGGGCGGGAGAGGTGGTAGCGCCGGGCGTTGGGCCGTTTTCTTCCCCGCCGCCACCGCAAGCAGCGGCGGACAAGACAACCGTAGCTGCTACCAAGACAAGCGCAATCCCTCTCATGGCTCTCCTGGAACTGGGGTGCTAAGCCGCTTGAGCGCCGCCCGCCAGGCGCAAAGGGTGACTCCTATGGGCTGGCGTTGACGGACTCCAGCACGTGGAGAATGACGTCGGCGATGGGCCCGGAGACCAGGGAGCGCACCTCTTCCGGCGACACCTGTCGAAGGGTGCCTTCAACCAGCACCTGAATGGAGGCTTCCCCCGTGCTCACCTGGACCGCGATGCTGGCGTCGAAGCCGCCTCTCCAGTAGTGTCCGACGAGGATCCTCTCGCCAGCGGCGCCCGTCAGTGCAGAGACTGTCCAATCCGCGTTCCCGTCGGTGGGCACCCTCAGCGAGAAGTCGCCAATAGTCAGCAGGTTCCATTCGAGGCCGGCGGTCGTGTCATCGGGTAGGAAGGTCGCTCGTCGCTCGGGGCCGGCTGGCGTCGCCGTGGGCAACGGCGCCTCAGGCGTAGGCTCGCCCGGGACAGGCGTGGGCTGCGGCATGGGGGTAGCAGAGGCGCCGGGCGCCGACGTAGGGGTGGCTACGGCGGTGGGGCTCGCACCACTCGTGGGCCCGGTGGTGGGGCTCCCGCTGGCGCCGGCCCCGGCCGTGGGGGTGCCGGCCTCCGGAGTCGTGGGGCCCGAGACTCCCTCGGGAGGCTTCTCCCCAGAGAGGGCCGTGGCCAGCGCCTGCACAGCCTTCTCATGGCCCTCGCTGGAGACCACCATGGCCTCCTCCAGCTCGTCGACGGCGTTCTCCTTTACCAGAGGCGCCACGCGGTCAAGGGTGTCCTGCTGCTCAGCCGTCAGGTCGGTGATGCGCTCGATCTGGCCGGTTGGCACGGAGTCGGGCTCCAGGGCCCGGACGAGGGGCTCGGTGGTCTCCGTGATCTGCCTGAGAACGGATTCGCCGATTTGGCGCTCCTGGGAGGCCAGCCCCTGCACCTCGTGCAGTCGCTCCTCTGCCAGGCCGATGCGGTAGTCGCGGCGAGCGTCCTCGCCGAAGGTGAAGGCAAGGCGGGTGCGCTCGGTGAGCCGCTTGACGGGGTAGCGCCAATCGCCGGGCAGGCTGTCGCCGGCGCTGGCCACGACGAAGGATGAGAAGCCGAAGAAGCCAATGAGGAAGGCCGCAGCCATGGTCGCAGCCACTCTCCGCCAGCCAGCGGCGGGCGCCGGGCGCCAGCTCCATCGAGAAAGCACGGGGAGCGCGGGCAGGAACCTCCGTGGCCGGCGAGAGACCGCGGCACGTGCCTGGGCAGCAGCCAGGAAGCGCTCTCGCGCGGCCTCCTGAAAGGCAGAGTCCGCTTCGGGGAAAGAGGCCTGGCCCAGCCGATAACCCAGCCGTAGCAGCGGCTCCAGGCGGTCGCGCCAATAGGGATAGAGGGTCAGGCACTCCTCGACGGTGCGCTGACCTGTGGTCACCGCCTCCAGGCACTCAGTCAGTATCTCTTCGAAGCGCTGCTTCATCGCGGTTGCGCTATCCTACCCGCCTGCCGGCAGGCAGGTCGACCGTTCTTTCCAGCTCAGACTGGGCCAGGAGCTTCTGGAGCCTGGCGATGGCCTTGTGCTGGAGCACCTTGACGTTGCCCTCGCGCTTGCCCAGGGAGCGCGCCGTATCGCTGACGGAGAGGCCGACGGCGAAGCGGAGCCAGAGCACTTCGCGCTGGGCCTGAGGGAGGGCGCGCGCGACATCAAAGATCTGCTCGAAGAAAAGCCTGTCTTCGACGCGGATAAGGGGGTCGGGCGCCCGGTCAGCGACGCTGGGCGCGAGGGGGATCTCCTGGCGGCGCGCACCGTTCTTGCGAGTGTAGCTGACGAGCTGGTTGTGGGCGATGCGGAAGATCCAGGCGGCGAAAGGCGCCTGGCGCCACTGAAAGCCGCTGATGGCGCCCAGCACCCTGACGAAAACTTCCTCTGTGACGTCCTCCGCCTCCGCTGGCTTGCCTGTGCGGGCCAGCATGTAGCGGTAGATGCGAGGGAAGTAGAGGTCGTAGAGCTCGCCCAGGGCCTGCTGGTCGCCGGAGCGGGCCCGCCCAACGATGTCCCTTTCTTGTCCGTCCGTGGGTGCCTCGGGGCGAGAGGTAAGCTGCACGGAGGTCTCCCCAGGCAATGGAGCCGGTGTGCCCAAATCTTAAATAGCATAGCCGGTTTTGCCCCCGTCCGTCCAGCGGCCTGCAATCCTGCAATTATTACAACGTCAAGCCGGTGCCCAGGGTTAACAGGGGGCGGGCGGCGTTAACCTTTTCCCGCGGCGGGGCGTTTTAAGGGATGTGGCAACGGGACTTTACGGTTGCCCGAATAGCTGTGCGCGTCCGCTAGACCGCTAGATATTGACAGAGAGCACTTTTCCGTGTTAACAGGGGCGTTGCGGGCTAGCGGGGGCAGGAGACTTGTCTTCTGGCCTCTTTGCCCGTGAGCGCGCTAGGGAATTACGGACTACGGAGCCCGCCGGCCCCCGGCAAGGGCGGCGGGGAAAAGGAAGGGGGGATGCGATGTAGCTAACTTCAGAAGCGGCCTCGCCGCCGCCCGACAAAAGGCCGTCTGGAGCAGGCCAGCTCCGGCGGACCGAGGGCGGGGGCCGGCTATTCTGTAGCTAGCAGATTCATAAGCCCAATGAACGTAAAGCTAGGGAGAAAGCAAGGGAATGCGGCGGCGAGCCGCCACCTATCCGGGAAGGAGGAACTGGGTCTGCCAACCAAGAAGAGACTTTGGTGGTCTGACCCAGGTCTTTCGTGCCCGGGGCCTGTAAATGGCAAGGCGGTGGCCGCAGGTCCGCGCATAAGGAGGAGCAACCCTTGAGCATTAGCATAAAGAAACTGGGAGTGCTGGCAGTCATGGCCGCTCTCCTTGTCATGCTGGCAGCGCTGCGGCCAACGGCGCAGACGCCGGTGGCCCAGGCTGACCTGGCAAGCCCAGGCGGCATCGCCGCGTTGCCCTCGTCAATACCGGCCTTGCCCGGCATCATGAACCAGGGCATGCCGGCTATCATCGGCACCGGCGAAGTAGCCATCGTGGCCGTGTGGTGCTGGGGCCCGGGGGGCATTTTGGTTGACTGCCCTGACGTGGACGGGAGCGGCAGCGGGGCCATCACGTTAGAGCTAACACGGCTCTACCCGAGCGGCGACCCGGCAGCCACCTTCGCCGCGACAGGCACTAGCAAATGGACGGTGGGGGACAACAGCGGCGGCGACATGGACGCCATGCCCGGCGTCGTCGCCGTGGAGGTCAACTCCGCCTTTGCGACCACGGGCGCCACCCAGGGCGTCAACGAGTTCTTGAAGGTCACCGCCACCGACGAGACGGGCGATGTCCGCACCACCCAGATCGTGGTGGTGGACACCATCCTGGCCTGGGGACCCACCGGCCAGATAAGCACCGCCTCCCAGGAGCAGCCGGTTTTCGTCTCCTACGCCTGTGACAAGTACGGCCGCTCTCCCCTGAGCACGATTCCCTCCTTCGCCGAGGCGGCGCTTGGGGACGGCGACGGCAGCCAGGGCCTGGACGACATGTACGACGGGCTCTACTTCAACGGCCCCTTCCCCGTTCCCCTCTCTGCCGGCTACGGCAGCAACACCCTGGACGGGGACGTCGACTACCTTGACGTCTGGTGCGGCGGCGACACAGCGGGATCGCTGTTCGACGACTTCGTCGACTTCCAGACGAACAAGGGCCTGTTCAGCATCGACCCGGTCGCCGTGCAGACGACGGAGCTTTCCTCCACGGCGGACCTTGCGGGGTGGTTCTACCCGCCCATCCTGGACTTCGACTGCGGCGAAGGGAAGACCATCGACACCTTCGACATCGATGCCCTGTTGTCTTGGGCGGCGTGGTTCTTCGACGATGAGGCCGAGGGCGGTTGTGACCTCGACGGCTGGCGCAACAGCGTCGTCACCACCGAGCTCCTGGGCATGGGTGAGGTCGGCGTCGCCACCATCACCGCCCAGCAGGGCGGCGGCATCAGCCCGGTCCGCACCATCAACGTGACCTTCACGGGTGAGGCCGGGCTGTCCCTCTTCATCACGGCGCCGGAGATGATCGGCCTCACGGGCGACGACTTCACGGTAGCCATAGTGGACCAGGACGGACGGCCGGTGGGTGACGAGACCGTGCAGTGCACGATTGACCCCGCGGGCGGCGCCCTGGCCATCCTCAACCAGACCGGGACCACGAACTCGACGACCGGTTTGGTGACCTTCAGCCTGATACCGACGGGCAAGTCTGTCCTCGGCGCTGAGGAGCTGACGATCACCTGCGTCATGGACCGCGACCGCAGCATCTCGGCGACCGCGACGGTCACCCTGAGCACCACTCCTGAGCTGGAGTCGGTGGCTCTGGTGGAGGGCTGCAACCCGATAGCCGCGACCTGGGCCGACGGGACCGCGATCGACACGGTGGCTGGCGCAGTGGCGCCGGCCGAGGCCCTGGACGCCATCTGGAAGTTCGACCCGGCTACGAGCACCTGGAAGGGCTTCTCGCCCAGTGCTCCGCCGGCGGTGAGCGACCTGGCTTCGGTGGACCGGCTGGACGCGATCTTCATCTGCGTGAACGCGGCCGCTACGATCGGCCGACCGGTGATCTAGGATCAGTGGCAGGGTGTGGGGGCCCGACCTGGGACCCCACACCCTGCGGCCTTCAACGGGGTTGGGGCCCCGAGAAAGGAATCAGACGAGAGGGACCTTGAGTGATGATCATTAGCTGGAAAGCCCTGAGGAAGGGCGTACTGGTAGCCGCGGTAGTGGCGCTGATCTCGTCACTGATGGTGGCGAGCGTGAGCGCCCAGCCGCCGACGCCGCCGAACCGCTTCTTCGGCAACGTAACCCTGGACGGGGCGCCGGCCCCGGCGGGCACCAACGTCACGGCCACCATTGGCGGCAACGTCTGCGGCCAGACGACGGTAATTGCAGACTCGTCGTATGTCCTGGACGTAGTGTCCAGCGGGCAGACGGCCGGCTGCGGCACCGAGGGAGCCTCGGTGAGCCTCTCGGTGGGTGGTAACTCGGCGGGGAGTGCGACCTGGAGCAGCGGCAAGTTCACAGAGCTGGACCTGGCCGCGCAGGCCGCGCCGCCTACAGTGGTGCCCCCCACGCCGAAGCCAGTGACGCCGACGCCGGTAATCGTGACT
>Ga0315296_10001961_pt1 | contig 17750 bp, 21 predicted proteins | sample YL17G14_18_MG_FD_203921 | JGI IMG/M metagenome (GOLD analysis project Ga0315296, IMG submission 203921) | Sediment microbial communities from Yellowstone Lake, YNP, Wyoming, USA - YL17G14_18 | ecosystem: Environmental > Aquatic > Freshwater > Lake > Sediment | place: USA: Wyoming | collected... | reverse complement strand
GGAGGGCCATCCCGTAGGGGCCGAGCTTTAGCTCGGCCCAGGACAGAGCTAGTGGTCATTGAACAGAATAGCTCGACACAAGGAACCACGCCCATAAGGTTCCCGAAGGCCAGCCTTCAGGCTGGCACGGCAGCCAGGCTCAAGCCTGGCCTTCGGAGCCTAAGTCGCTCGATGTGTCGGCTTGTTATCTCAATGACCATGAGCTCTGTCCCTACGGGTGGCCAATCTGCTAACCATTCAGCAGGCAGGCTTGCCCGCCAAAGGCGGGGATAGGAGGGACGAGTGGTCGGCGAGCGAAGGCGTGGACGGGCGCGAACGGCGGCCTCCCGTGGCCGGCAAGGCAGCATCGAGCGGGAGACCAAAGAGACGCGCGTCTCGGTGCGGGTGAACCTGGACCCGCCTTTGGCGGGGGCTCAGGTGGACACGGGCATCGGCATGTTGGACCATCTGCTGGAGCAGGTGGGGCAGCATGGTCTTATTGACATAACTATCAAGGCCCAGGGCGATCTCCACCGCGATGCCCACCACACGGCGGAGGACGTGGCCATCTGCCTGGGGCGTGCCCTGGACAAGGCCCTGGGCGACCGGCAGGGCATCGTGCGCATGGCCGACGCCCTCGTGCCTCTGGACGAGGCGCTGGCCCAGGTGGCCCTGGACCTGAGCGGGCGCGGCTACTCCTCGCTAGACCTGTCGTGGGCGGGGGAGCACCTGGGCGACCCTGCGGGTGTCTGCCTGCCGACGGACATGGTTGGGCACATCCTGGCGACGCTGGCGGCGGAGGGCCGCCTTACCCTCCACGCCCGTATCCTGTCGGGGGGCAACGATCACCACAAGGCGGAGGCGCTCTTCAAGGCGTTGGGGCGGGCCCTGGGCGCCGCCAGCCGCCTCGACCCGCGTCGCGCCGGCCAGACGCCCAGCACGAAGGGGAGGCTGGTATAGGCGGAACATAGGGCATAGGGCATAGAACAAAGGGCCAGGGCCAGCAGCGCTAGGCCCTTTGTCCTTTGCCCTTTGTTGGGGTGGGGTTGGATGTGGTGGGGCTACGTTTCCTCCAGCTCGAAGCGGTAGTTCTCGATGATGGGGTTGGCCAGGAGCTGGCGGCACATCTCGTTGAGGAGGCGCTCCGCCTCCTGCCGGCTGTCGCCGTCGAGCCGGATCTCCATGTACTTGCCGGCCCGCACGCTCTCCACGCTGGTGAAGCCCAGGGAGTGCAGGCCGCCCTTGATGGTGAGCCCCTGGGGGTCGTTCACCGTGGGCTTGAGGGTTACGTAGACCTTAGCCAGGAACACAGCTAGCCCTCCCCTGGGCGGGACAGCTCCCGCCCCGTCAGTCTCCGATACGCCTCCCGATAGCGCTCCGCGGTGCTGGCCACGACGTCCGGCGGCAGGACCGGCGCCGGCGGCTGCTTGTTCCACCCCGAGGCCGTGAGCCAGTCGCGCACCGGCTGCTTGTCGAAGCTGGGCTGCGGGCCGCCGGGCCGGTAGCCGTCGGCGGGCCAGAAGCGGCTGGAGTCAGGCGTCAGCACCTCGTCGATAACGATGAGCTCCTCCTGGCCGTCTACCTCCACCCAACCGAACTCGAACTTGGTGTCGGCGATGATGATGCCCCGCTGGCGGGCGTACTGGGCGGCGTACTTGTAGAGGGCCAGGCTGCGCAGTTGGAGGACGCTCGCCGCCTTGGGCCCCACCATCTCCAGCACCTGCTCGTAGCTGACGTTGATGTCGTGGCCGCTCTCCGCCTTGGTGGCAGGCGTGAAGATGGGCTCCGGCAGCTCGTCGCTCTCCCGCAGGCCGGACGGGAGCGGAATGCCGCACACGCTCTGCGACTCCCGGTACTCGGCCCAGCCGGAGCCCGACAGATAGCCACGCACCACGCACTCGATGTCCACCCGGCGCGCCTTGCACACGATTATGGAGCGGCCGAGGAACTCCGGCGGCAGCTCGAAGGGCAGGTCGTCGGCGGGGGTGCCATCGGCCAGGCGGATGAAGTGGTTGGGCACCACCGACGCCGTCTGCTCGAACCAGAAGGCGGAAAGCTGGGTGAGCACCGCGCCCTTGTCCGGGATGCCGTTGGGCAGCACGACGTCGAAGGCCGAGATGCGGTCCGTGGCCACCATAAGGAGGCGGTCGCCGAGGTCATAGGTGTCGCGCACCTTACCCCGGGCATACAGGTTGGGGAGGTGAGTCTCAAGCAAAACCGGCGATGTCACCTGCGCACCCTCCCTTTGACAGCGCTGTCCTCGGTGTAGCTGCAGACCTTCAGGTCTGCCCTCTAAGAATCCAGAAGGTGACGAGGCCCCGAGAAGGGGTATTCTGCCCGTTCGCTGACAAGCCCCTTCCTCACCGGATTGTCCCAGATGTAGCGGGCCACGTCGAGTATGCTCTCCTCTTTGCGTAGGATGTGGTCATAGTAGCTAATCTGCCACGCTTCGAAGCCAGTCTTCCGTTTCAGGGCATGGCCTGACAGTTGCTTGAAGTGCCGGACAAAACCCCCGAGTGAGACGCGCTCCGGCAACTCAATCAGGAAATGAGCATGGTCTGGCATGAGACAGTATGCGCTGACCGTGACGCGGTGTTTCTGGCTGCTCTTCCGTAGGCAGTCTAGGCAGATCTTGCTGAGGTCTGGCTGGAGGAAAATGGGGGCTCGCTGTCTCGTCACAAGAGTGAGGAAGCAAGCGAGCGGCCCCATGTACTTGAAGGCTTTGAGCCTGGGCGATTGTCGTAGCCGTGTCTGCATGTGGCAAGGCAGAGCTGAAGCTCTGCAGCTACGGCTTCAGCGCGGCGCAACAGAACTCCTGCCAGCGCCGCCGAAAGCCGCGCCGCCCGACGGCCGCGATTCGCGCCCGGCAGGCCGATGTGTACGGGAGATGTTGATCGAAATAGGCAATGACGATCACCGGATCGCTCACGCCGTGCCCGGGAATGTTCAAGGCCAGGTGAGCAATGGTGGTGCCGGGCGTAGACCGGTAGTCGCACCTCACGGCGGAAGCCTGGAAGGGTTTAAGCATCTCGATGTCGAAGGCGTCCACAAAAGCGTTCTCGCCTTGTGGGTTCTCCGCCACGACAGTCACGTAGAGACCTGGATCACTCTCACCGCCGACGCGCCTAGACTGTCGGACATCGCAGACGACGCCTCTTGTGGCCCGCCTTCCCGCCCAGTCAAATAGCCCGCTGAACGGCTTGAGAATTGTATCGAACATGACGAAGTTCTACCCGTAGGGACAGAGCTTCAGCTCTGTCCAACCCCCGCCACGGACGGAGCTGAAGCTCCGTCCCTACAATAGTCCCACCCGCCGGAAGCTGGTGTCCTTTCCTCCGAAGGCCAGCCTTCAGGCTGGCTTGTGCCAGGCCGAGGCCTGGCCTTCCGTGGCCAACGGTCCGATTCGTTGCCATACCGTCATTGCGGACGGAGCTAAAGCTCCGTCCCTACTTTGGCAGGGCCCTACGGCAGCAGTCCGACGCGCCGGAAGCTGGTGTCCTTTCCTCCGAAGGCCAGCCTTCAGGCTGGCTTGTGCCAGGCCGAGGCCTGGCCTTCTGTGGTAAACCGTAGGGACAGAGCTTCAGCTCCGCCCCTACGTTAGAAGTCCCACCCGCCGGAAGCTGGTGTCCACGTGGCGCAGGTAGTAGCTGTAGTCGAAGATGTCGTCCAGCTCGGCGGGCGAGAGGCGAGACGTCACGTCGGGCTCGGCGTCGAGGAGCTGGCGGAAGGGGCGGCGCTCCTTCCAGGCCTGCAAAGCGTTCCGCTGCACGATGGCGTAGGCCTCCTGTCGGCTGAGCCCCTTCTCGATGAGGGCCAGCATCACCCGCTGCGAGAAGGTGACGCCCTGGGTCATCTCCAGGTTCTCCCGCATGCGCTGCGGGTAGACCTGGAGCCCGTTCATGATCCAGGTGAACATGTCCAGCATATAGTCCAGCAGCAGGCAGGAGTCGGGCAGGATGATGCGCTCCGGCGCCGAGTTGCTGATGTCGCGCTCGTGCCAGAGGGCGACGTTCTCCAGGGCGGTAACGGTGTGCCCCCGGATGACGCGCGCCAGCCCGCAGACGCGCTCGCACTTCTCCGGGTTGCGCTTGTGGGGCATGGCGCTGGAGCCCGTCTGGCCCTTGGCGAAGGGCTCCTCGGCCTCCAGGATCTCCGTTCGCTGGAGGCTGCGGATCTCGGTGGCGAAGCGCTCCAGGGAGGCGGCGATGATGGCCAGGGTGGCGACGAACTGGGCGTGGCGGTCGCGGTGCACGATCTGGCTGCTGACGGGCTCCATGGCGAGCCCCAGGTGGGCACAGGTCCTCTCTTCCACCTCCGGCGGCACGGTGGCGTGGGTGCCGACGGCGCCGCTGACCTTGCCCACCGCCGCCTGCGCCTTGGCGTCCGCCAGGCGATGGGCGTTGCGCCGCATCTCGTCCACCCACGCCGCCAGCTTGAGGCCGAAGCTGGTCGGCTCGGCGTGGACGCCGTGGGTGCGGCCCATCGTCAGGGTGTCCTTGAACTCCACGGCGCGCCGCTCCAGCACCTCTAGGAGGGCGGCCACGTCCCGTTCCAGGATCTCGGCGGCCGCCTTGATCTGGAGGCCCTGAGCGGTGTCGATGACGTCGTTGGAGGTGAGGCCCAGGTGGACATAACGGCTCTCCTCGCCCAGACTGTCGGCGACGGAGCGCAGGAAGGCCGTCACGTCGTGGTGGGTCTCCGCCAGGTAGCGGTTGACGGCGGCCATGTCGTAGCGGGCGTGGCGGATGCGCTCGACGGCCTCTTTGGGGATGGCGCCCTGCTCGCCCCAGGCCTCGCAGACGGCGATCTCCACCTGGAGCCAGCGGTCCAGCTTGCCCTCCTCGGACCAGATGCGGGCCATCTCGGGGCGCGAGTAGCGTTCGATCATGGCGTTAGTCCAGGTACTCGATCCTCGGCGGCGAGAAGATGTCGATGGCGATGGAGTCCTCGAGGGCTACGACGCCGTGGGGGACGTTGCTGCGGGCCAGGTAGCTATCGCCCTCGACCAGCTCCTGCGTCTCGCCGCCGATCTCGAAGCGGACGCGGCCGCGGGCGATGTAGCCGACCTGCTCGTGCTCGTGCTGGTGGGGCGGCACCGTCGTGCCCTTGGCCACGGTCACTTCGACCAGGGTGGCGCGGTCGCCGCTGACCAGGGTGCGGCGTACGACGCCGGGGAACATCTCGACGGGCTTGGCTTCGCGTCGGGGCTTGAACACGTTCCTGCCTCCTCTATCCCTGCGGGATCGCCGGCCTCAGATTATCGCAACGACGGGCGGATATCTAGCGGGCTCCGGGAAAAGTTGCCGCTTGCCCTCCGACAAGCTCAGGTCGCCCTTCGACAGGCTCAGGGTGAGCGGTTCGCGGATTCCGCTCGTGGCGGCTTCCGCTCGTGGTGAGCCTGTCGAACCACGGGCGGACCGCTTGCCCTCAGCCCTCGGCCAGGCGGCGGCGGTAGTCCTCGTAGGCGCGCCTGATGTCCTCGTGCCGGAGGGCGAGGATCTCGGCGGCCAGGAGGGCGGCGTTGCGGGCCCCCCAGGCGCCGACGGCCACCGTCGCCACGGGCACGCCGGGCGGCATCTGCGCCATGGCCATCAGCGCGTCGATGCCCTTGAGGCCGCTGGAATCGATGGGGACGCCGATGACGGGCAGCGGCGTGTAGGCCTTGATAGCCCCCGGCAGGGCAGCCGAGCCGCCGGCGCCGGCGATGATGACCTCGATGCCCCGCTCGCGGGCGGAGAGGGCGAACTCCCGCACCTTGTCCGGCGTGCGGTGGGCGGAGAGCACGGCCGTCTCGTGGGGGATGCCCAGCTCCTTCAGGGTGTCCAGGCACCCCTGCATGACGGCGGCGTCCGATTTCGAGCCCATGACGACGGCGACGAGGGCACTAGTCATCACGACCCTCGGGAGCTGAAACCGTTAGCCAGCCCCAGCCGTGCAGCTCAGTGACGATCTTCATGAAGGCTGGGGCCATGTTGTCCTCTGTGAAGGTCTCATGGACCGGCGTTGAGGCCATCGCTGGCAGCTTCACGCCTTCTTCCTTGAGGTAGATAACCCGGCTACCGAACTGCTGGCGGAGCTCGCCCAGTTCAACCTCCACGCTGCCCGATGGGCGCCACACGCCCCCCTTGTCCTGGAAGTCTTTGGTCAGGAGAATGAGCGCAAAGTCCGCCTGCTTGCGATAGCTGTCGACATTCTCATGGACCTCACGCCCTTCACTCGCACGTTTCTCGACTACGATCGGCTCCACGCCCAGGGCTCTCAAGAAGTCCTGGATCAGGGTTAGGGAAGGTCGCTCACCCCCGTGGCTGATGAACGCCCTGGCCGAACGTGGTACGGCGTCCGTATTGGAACCAGAAACGGGGGGCACCAGCTGGTACCGAGCCAAGATGCTCTTGAGGCCGACCCGTTGGTTGGTCAGGCGCTCTTGGTATTGGCGATACATGAAGCTTGCCTGCTCGGCCTCGTCCCACCCCATGTAGAAGCTTCGCTGTGGGTTTACCCACTGGCATGCATCCGAATCTCCCCCGAAGTAGTCTTGCAGGCCAGCCAATGTAACACGTTCCCACATCGTGTACTCGTCGTTAAAGGGGGGTTCTCTGGGCAGAGAGTCTAGGGCTTCGAGCCGGGCCTTCACGAACGCGAGAGCTTGTCTTAGCCTTTCTCCGCGGGGTTGCCTGACATCGCGCTCTCGGGGTGGCTGACCCTTCATCTCAGCCTACCTAGCGGATGGTCACCACAAGGGAGGGATTCGGTTCCAGGCCGAAGTCGGCTGGGTCCTCACCTTCCAGGTGCAGGCTAACTGCCTCCTGGAGATTGGCGATGGTCTCGTCCAGAGTCTTGCCTTGGGTGACCACGCTGATGCCCACGCATTCGGCGACGTAGTACGACTCGCTCTTGTGGATGAATGCCTTTATGGTCTTCTGCATTGTCTTCCTCCCCCGGTTGGATGGGAAAGGGCAACTTATCTGACCCTATGTTCCTCTGGCATCGGTCCTCATCCGATCGAGGCCCTCCGCTACGCCTCGCCCCGGCTCACGCCGATGTCCCGACGGTAGTGTACTCCCTGGAAGCGGATGCGCTCTACGTTGCGATAGGCCTTCTCCCGCGCCTCGGCCAGGGTGGCGCCGGTGGCCACCACCGTCAGCACGCGCCCTCCCGCCGTGACCACGACGCCGTCCTCGCGGCGCTTGGTGCCGGCATGGAAGACCTGCACGTCCGCGTCTACCTCGTCCAGCCCCTCGATGGGGAAGCCGGTCTCGTAGGAGCCGGGGTAGCCGCCCGAGGCCAGCACCACGCCGACGCAGGCCTCTTCGCTCCACTCCACGACCGTGCCCTCGAGCCGGTTGTTGGCCACCGCCTGGAGGATCTCCAGCAGGTCGGTCTTCAGGCGGGGCAGGAGCACCTGGGTCTCCGGATCGCCAAAGCGGCAGTTGTACTCCAGCACCCGCGGCCCGTCGGCGGTCATCATGAGGCCGGGGTAGAGGACGCCCCGGTAGGGCCGCCCCTCTTCGAACATGGCGTCCACGGTGGCCCGCGTCACGTGCCGGTCGATCCACTCCTCGGTGGCCCGGTCCAGCCAGTGCGGCGGGCTATAGGCGCCCATGCCGCCGGTGTTGGGGCCCTGGTCGCCGTCGAAGGCGGGCTTGTGGTCGCAGGAGAGGGGCATGGAGACGACGGCCCGGCCGTCGGTGAAGGCGTGGGCGGTGACCTCCCGCCCCTGAAGGCGCTCCTCCACCACCACCCGCCGGCCGGCGTCGCCGAAGACGCCGCGGAGCAGCATCTCCTCCAGGGTCGCCAGCGCCTCCTCCTTGCTGGAGGTGACTACGGCGCCCTTGCCGGCCGCCAGGCCATCGGCCTTGACCACCAGGGGGCCCCGGTGCGCCCGCACGAAGGCGGCCGCCTCATCGAAGGAGTCGAAGGTACCGAAGGCGGCGGTGGGTATGCCGTGGCTCTGCATGAGGGTCTTGGAGAAGACCTTGCTGGACTCGATCTCGGCGGCGGCGCGGCTGGGCCCGAAGGCGGGTATGCCGACGACAGCCAGGCGGTCGACCAGGCCCCGCGCCAGGGGCTCCTCCGGCCCAACGACGACGAGGTCGATGCGCCGGTCGCGGGCGGCGGCGGCCAGCCCCTCGATGTCGTTCGCCGCTACGGGCAAGTTCTCGGCGATGGCAGCGGTGCCGGCGTTGCCCGGCGCCACGGATAGCTGGCCCAGCAGGGGGCTCTGCGCGAGCTTCCAGGCGATGGTGTGCTCGCGGGCGCCGGAGCCGACAAGGAGGACGTTCATGCGAGTAACCTCACCGGTACTCCCAGTCGTGAGGCCGCGTCAAATAGTCCGCGATCGAGTGTGAGGAGTTCGGCGCCCTCGAGTTGGGCCACGGCGAGATACTGCATGTCGTACGCCTTGGCCCGGCGGAGACGTTCTGCCAGTTCGAGCGCTCTAGGAAACTGCTGACTCTCCGAAGAAACGTGAATTGGCAGGGCAAGCATCTGGTCGATGAGGCGAACCGCGTTGTCGTGGCTGATCTCGCTCTTGGCAACCTGCTCCCTTATCACGGAAGTGCATTCTGGGTAGAGGAGTTGAGGTCCATATACTTCGTCGACGCCGTCCCTAAGGCCTGTCCAGAATTGCTCGATCGGTTGCGTCACCTGTGCCTCAAGTAACCACGCCATCACGACGCTGGCGTCAACGCAGTAGGCAGGCATCAGTGGCTCTCGCGCGATTGTCGGATCATTTCTACCACATCAAAATCGTGACCAGCTCGCCGCCTGATCTCTTCACGGGTGCGTCTGATGCGCTCCAGCAGCTCAGGAGGCACCAGGGGTTCCCCCCGGCGCCGTGCCAGGGAGTATTCCTCCACGAACCACTGGTTGCCGATGCGCTGGCCGCGAAGCTTGCCCTCCCGGAGATAGCGGCGCACCTGCTCGATGGAACGGTTGAGGCGCCGGGCCGCCTCGGCGACCGTGATCATGCCTTCGAGGGTTACCATGGCAGTTCCATGCTACCAGTGTATGTTGTTGTTGTCAACAACGTCATTCCCGTCGTGTTCGGTTCACCCGCTCGCATCACCGCCTGGCCAGACCCCCTGCTAATGCTCCCTCAGGAAGGCCAGGACTTCCTCCTTGGTGCGCGGGTCAAAGACGACGAGGTGGTCGGTGTCCGGTATGGTTACCAGCTTGGCGCCGGGGATCGCGGCGGCGAGCTCGTCCGCTCTTCCCATCACATTGTCGTTTGCCCCACTTACGATGAGGACAGGGATGTCGACACCGGCGAAATCGGCAGGGTCGATGGGCTCGCGCGGATGCTGGGCGAGGGCGGCGAGCGCCTTGAGGTCGCTGTTGGGCATGGCGTCGGCAATGGCACGGAAGGCCTTGCCCCCAGGGTCGGTGATCTGGGAGGGGTCCTCAGTGAGCATGGCCTCGGCCATGCTATTCGAGTGGCCTTCATCCGTCGGTCCCAGGACAAAGCGGTCGCCGATGGCAGTTAGGATCACGGAGGTGAATCTCTCCCTGTGGTGAGCCAACAGATAGGAGGAGATGCCAGACCCCTGGGAGTAGCCCAAGAGGTCGGCTTTATCGATGCTAAGGTGGTCCATCAGCCGCAGGACATCCCCGGCCATGTTATCAAGGCCGTAGGCCTCGGGGTCATGCGGCTTGTCGCTCTCGCCGTGGCCGCGGCAGTCCAGGGCGACGACCCGTCGCAGCGGCTGGAGGGTATCCACCCAGTTGCTATCCACCCAGTTGAACTTCAGGTTGATGGTGTAGCCGTGTACCAGAACGATGGGCCTTCCCTCGCCGAAGGTCTCGTAGTGGATCTTCACGCCGTCGGAATCGAAGAACCCCGAGGGGGCGACAGTGGCCGGCAGCGCAGTAGGGGTGCCCTTCTTCTCCTCCCCTTCGCCGCCGCAGCCGAAGAGCGCTATGCCCACCAGGCCAACGCCAGCGACGAAGGCATACCGCAGAACCTCACGCCGGGTTATCCTCAGCCCCTGGATGCGATACCGATAGTCGGTGGATGGCATTTGACTGCCTTTCTCCTATTGTTCCTTCAGGAAGGCCACGACCGCATCCTTGAACCGCTGGTCGGGGATGACGGTGAAGTGATTGGTGTCCGGTATGAGGACCAGCTTGCTGCCGGGTGTGGCGGCTGCGACTGCCGCTGGATCAGTGTCGTTTGCCCCGCTGACAAAGAGGACAGGGATGTCGACACCAGCGAAATCGGCAGGCTTGACGGGTTCGAACAAGCGCTGAGCGCAGGCGGCGAGCGCCAAACGGTCGTTGTTGGGTATCCCGTCGGCAATGGCACGGAAAGTCTTACCAAAGGGGTCGGTGATCTGCGAGGGGTCGTCAACCAGCAGAAAGTCGGCGGACTTGCGCATCTGCTCCTCGCGGCCTGGGTCGAAGAAGTTGCCAGCGCCGCCCAGGATCACCGTGGTGAACCTCTCGCTGTGGTTAATGAGCAAGTAGGCGGAGATCATGGCCCCCATCGAGTAGCCGAAGAGGTCGGCTTTGTCGATGCTGAGGTGGTCCATCAGCCGCAGGACATCCCCGGCCATGTTCTCGATGCCGTAGGCCTCCGGATCGTGCGGCTTGTCGCTGCCGCCGAAGCCGCGGCAGTCCAGGCCGACGACCCGTCGCACCGGCTGAAGGGGCTCCACCCATTTCGTACCCACCCAGTTGAGCTCAAAGCTGAGCGGGAACCCGTGTACCAGAACGATGGGCTTTCCCTCACCGAAGGTTTCGTAGTGGATCTTCACGCCGTTGGAATCGAAGAACCCCGAGGGGGCGACGGTGGCCAGCGCGGTGGGGGTGCCCTTCTTCTCCTCCTCTTCGCCGCAGCCAATAAGCAGTATGCCTGCAAGGCCGCCACCGGCTACGGCGGCCGCTCGCAGCACCTCCCGTCGGGTCATGCGTGTCGTCTGAAGGCGGTAGGAGCTGTCGCTGGACGGCATCTACTTTCCTCCTTCCGAAAGCTCACCCATAGGGGGAATCATCCAGCCAGTAGCTCGTTGAACCGCTCCACAGTGAGGCCAGCCTTGCGGATGAGGGCGCGGAGGATGCCGGGCTTGAGTTGGCGGTGATCAGGAACGGACAGAGTTGCTGGGTGGCCGGGTTTCGTCATTACGATGTGGCTGCCGCGCCGCCGTCTTACCTGGAAACCTGCTCGTTCAAATGCGGCCACGGCCTCTCGACCTGACATGCGGGGAAGCCGCGGCATCAGACAGTGACCTCGGCCTCCAGTTCCACCTCGCGGGTCTCGATGGTCAGGGGCAGGCCGTCCTCCGCGCGGTCTTTAAGGCAAGCGCGGATCTCCTCGGCCACGATCTCCGGCGTCTCCACTGGTAGAGGAGCCTGATCCTCTCGTCGCACCTCAAGGCAGAGGAGGATGGCCTCCCGGATGTTGGCGAGGGCCTCGTCCAGGGAGTCGCCCTGGCTGACGCAGCCGGGCACGGCAGGGCAGATCACGGAGTAGCCGCCTTCGGCCTCGGGCTCAAGGATGACGGTGAACTTCATGGCAGGCCCATGATAGCACGCGGCAGGCGCAGAACGAGAAGTTGAGGCGCCAAGTGGGATCGGCCGCCGCGGTCATGCTCTGCACGGTTATCGCGCCCGTTCGTTACTGCTCTTGGCCGCCACGGTCAGAAACGTCGGCGCTCCCGTGAAGCGTGAGTTCGTGCGCGAGAAGCCGGAGACGAAGAGCCTCGTTTCGCGCCCACGCGGCGTCCCCGCGAACCCAAAGGAAGTAGCGCTCAACCAGCTCGAGTGTGGGCTCATGAGCAGCCTGTGAAGCCATCGCGGCATGCACTCCGCCCTTGGTCGATTCGGACACGATTCCAGAGTAGTGATCCAGCCTATTCGCAGCTACTATGCAGGCCTCGCCGCAGGCCCGGCCTGCAGGCGGGCCAAGTGGAACCTCCACGAACAGCGATCGCTTCATCTGGCCCCAGAGTTCGGGGTTCTTCAGGGCTGCCAGAGCAGCCCGCATGTCGTGCTGCCATACGACTCGGTCGGCGGCGACCTGTATGCCGTAGTCGGGCTGCAGGCCGAGGTCAATTTCCTCAATGATCATGCTTAGCGCGGCCAGGAGAGGCCCCATGTCTTCGGGACTGACCCTCAATGGCATTCTAGGCCCTCACTCCCACTCTATCGTGCCCGGCGGCTTGGAGGTGATGTCGTACACCACGCGGTTGACGCCCGGCACCTCGTTGACGATGCGGTTGCTGATGCGCGCCAGCACCTCGTACGGCAGGCGGGCCCAGTCGGCCGTCATGGCATCGTCGGCGGTGACGACGCGCAGGGCCACCACGTAGCCGTAGGTCCGGAAGTCGCCCATCACCCCCACGCTGCGGCTGTCCGTCAGCACGGCGAAGGCCTGCCAGAGGTCGCGGTAGAGCTGCGCCCGCTTGATCTCGTCCATGACGACCCAGTCCGCCGACCGCAGGATCTCCAGCTTCTCCGGCGTCACCTCGCCGATGATGCGGATGGCCAGGCCCGGGCCCGGGAAGGGATGGCGGAAGACCATCTCCTCAGGCAGGCGCAACTCCAGGCCCACCTGACGCACCTCGTCCTTGAAGAGGAAGCGCAGGGGCTCGATGAGGGTGAAGGTCATGTGGGCGGGCAGGCCGCCCACGTTGTGGTGCGTCTTGATCTTGGCGGCGGCGCTGGAGCCCGAGGAGGCGCTCTCGATGACGTCGGGATAGGTCGTGCCCTGGGCGATGAAGTCCACCCGCCCCAGGCGCTCGGCCTCCTCCTCGAAGACGCGGATGAAGGTCTCGCCGATGCGCCGTCGCTTCTCCTCCGGGTCGGTGACGCCGGCCAGGGCGTCCAGGAAGCGAGCGGTAGCCTCGGCGTGGACCAGGTTCATCTTCAGGTGGCGGCGAAAGGTGGCGATGACCCGCTCCACCTCCTCGCGGCGCAGGAGGCCGTTGTTGACGAAGATGCAGGTGAGCTGGTCGCCCACCGCCCGGTGCACCAGGGCGGCGGTGACGGCGGAGTCGACGCCGCCGGAGAGGGCGCAGATGACGCGGCCGGAGCCCACCTGCTCTCGGATGCGACGCACGCTCTCGGCCACGAAGCTGCTGGGGGTCCAGTCGCCCCGGCAGCCGCAGACGTTGTAGAGGAAGTTCTCCAGGATGCGCTTGCCCTGGGGCGTGTGTACCACCTCGGGATGGAACTGGAGGCCCAGGAGCCCGGCGCCGTTGCCCATGACGGCGATGGGCGAGTTCTCCGAGTGGGCCAGGGCGTGGAAGCCGGGCGGCATCTCGGCGATGACGTCGCCGTGGCTCATCCAGACCGGCATCGGCGTCGGCAGCCCCTCGAAGATAGGGGCAGCGCGGTCAGCCTGGTAGATCATGGCTGGGCCGTACTCGCGACGCTGGCCGGGGGCGACGCGGCCCCCCAACTGGTGGGCGAGCAGTTGCATGCCGTAGCAGATGCCGAGGACGGGCAGGCCGCTTTCGAAGATGTAGGCGGGGGCCGTGGGCGCCCCTTCCTCGTAGACGCTGGCCGGCCCGCCGGAGAGGATGAAGCCCCGCGGCCTCAGGCGGGCTATCTGCTCCCAGGGTGCGTCGTGAGGGACGAGCTCGCAGTAGACGCGGCACTCGCGCACCCGGCGGGCGATGAGCATGCTGTACTGGGAGCCGAAATCGAGGATGGCGATGGCCTCGGGCGGCGTAGGGATCTCCGGCGGGGAGACGGGCTCCTCGCCCTCCCTGACGCGGGCGATCTCCAGGTAGGTGGAGACCTCGAGGTCGTCGCTGGTGGGGACCCGCCGGCCGACGGGCAGCGCCTGCCCCTCGGCGGGTGCGGTGCGCCTGGACGCAGACGGAGACCCAGACGGGCGTTGCCCGCGCCGCGTGCGTTGAGGGTGCCCGTCTCGGCGTCGGCGGATGGTATCCTTGGGGGTTCTAGCCATCGGGCCTCTCTAGGGAGCGGAGGGCCCGTCCGGGGGGCGGTTAGCAGCAAGGCCGCGGCGCCCCAGCGACGCCCGGCCCTCTTCGACCCCACATTAGCACCGTGCTATACTGGCGTCAAGGCGAAAAGGGCGGCTTGAAAAGGATTTCTGTTGAAGGGCCTGTCCACGTTAGGGGTTGACGAGGCCGTCTTGGAGGAGGCGGCGCGCTGCCTCCAGGACGGCGGCCTGGTCGCCTTTCCTACCGATACGCTCTACGGTCTCGCCGTTGTCGCCTCGCAGGAACGGGCGGTGGAGAGGCTGTTCAAAGCCAAGGAAAGGCCCCGCGATAGGCCGCTGCCGGTTCTTGTCGCGTCTGCCATGGACGTGGACGGCGTGGCGGTGGAGGTACCGCCGGCTGCCCGTCGCCTCATGGAGGCTTTCTGGCCGGGGGGCCTGACCGTGGTGCTACGGCGGCATCCCGGCTTTCGCTCTCCTGCCCTGGCCGGCGGCGACACGGTGGCGGTGCGGGTGCCTGCTCACCCCGTGGCTCTGGAGCTGCTGCGCCGGGTGAGGGAGCCTCTCACCGGCACCAGCGCTAACCTCTCCGGCCGCCCGGGGCCGCGAACAGCCGAGGAGGTGCGCCGCCAGCTAGGCGACCGCGTGGACCTCATCGTGGACTGTGGCCCCTGCCCGGGCGGCGTCGAGTCCACGGTGGTCGATTGCACTGCCGACCCGCCGCGGGTGCTGCGGGAAGGCGCGGTGCCGGCGGAGCGGGTCGCGGCGGTGCTGTCTGGCGGAAGCCGGTAGTTCCGCCCAGCAGGGTGCAAAAACCAAGTGGGCCGTTCGTGGTTCGACAGGCTCACCACGAACGGAATCCAGGAACCGCTCGTCCTGAGCCTGTCGAAGGGCGAGCGGCGACTTCTTCAGCACACTGGTAGGGTGAGCGGAGGAGGGAACTAATCCGTGCGAATTGCCATCGGCAGTGACCACACCGGCGTCGCTCTGAAGGAGACCCTGCGAGAGCAACTGACCGCTCTGGGCCACGAGGCGTTCGACCTGTCCGCCGTAGGCGGATCGGGGGAGGGCCCCGTGGACTACCCGGACGTGGCCCGTCCGCTGGCGGAGGCGGTGGCCGCTGGCCAGTACGACCTGGGCGTCCTGATATGCAGCAACGGCGTCGGCATGAGCATCACCGCCAACAAGGTGAAGGGGGTGCGGGCCGCCCTCTGCCACGACACCTTTAGCGCCCGTCGCGCCCGCCAGCACACCGACGCCAACGTGCTCTGCCTGGGCTCCTGGTGCATCGGGCTCGGCGTCGCCCGCGAGGTGCTGGCGGCCTTCCTGGAGGGCCAGTTCGAGGGCGGCCGCCACGCCCGGCGGCTGGACAAGGTCAAGGCGATCGAGGCCCAAAACCTTTAGGGTTGACAGATGCGGCCCTCTCCAGAGTCAGGAGGACGCCATGAGGAGTTTCGCGCGCCTGGCGAGCGTTGCCGCCCTTGGTGCCGTTACGGCGGCTGGCGCCGCCGCGGGCGGCCTCTACTACCTGCTGCGCCGTAGCCTTCCCCGCACCCGCGGCAGCCTCACCGTCGATGGCCTGAACGGGCCCGTGGAGATCGTGCGCGACCGCTGGGGTATTCCCCACATCTTCGCCGGCGATGAGCACGATGTCGCGTTCGGCCTGGGGTTCGCGCACGCCCAGGACCGACTGTGGCAGATGGACTTCTACCGGCGGGTGTTCTCCGGCACCCTGGCTGAGGTGGTGGGCGAGCCGGGGATACAGGTGGACCGGCTCATGCGCCGGTTCGGGCTGCGGCGCGCCGCCGGCGCTCAGCTCTCCCAGGTCGACGCCGAGACGATGGCCGGCCTGGAGGCCTATGCGGCTGGCGTCAACACGTTCATGGAGTCCGCCGGCGGGCGGCTCCCCCTGGAGTTCCTGCTCCTCCGCTACCGGCCTCAGGCCTGGGCCGTGGCCGACAGCGTAGCCTTCGGCAAGTTCATGGGCTGGATGCTCGCCTCCGGGTGGGCCACGCAGATCGTGCGCTCGCAGCTCATGGCGAAGCTGGGGCCGGAGGCCCTCAGCGAGCTGGACCCTCTCTATCCGGAGGGCGGCTTGCTCACCGTGCCGCCGGGGACCGAGTACAGGCGGGGCGACGCCCAGCTACTCCAGGAGTACCAGGAGTTGGCGAAGGTGCTCATGCCCGGCGGCGGCAGCAACAACTGGGTGGTGGACGGCGAGAAGTCGGTCACCGGCAAGCCTCTGCTGGCCAATGACCCCCACCTGCCGGCCCAGATGCCATCCATCTGGTACGAGGCCCACCTGTGTGGGGGCGCCGTTGATGCCGTGGGCGCCAGCATCGCTGGGCTGCCGACCATCATCATCGGCCACAACCGGCGCATCGCCTGGGGCATCACCAACTCCATGACTGGCCAGCAAGACCTCTACGTGGAGGAGGTGAACCCGGAGAAGCCGGACCACTACCGGTACAAGGGCCGATGGCGCAAGGGCGAGCTGCTTCGGGAAGAGATAGCCGTGCGGGGGCGGGAGCCCATCGTTGAGGAGGTCCTGGTCACGGCCCACGGCCCCGTCATTAGCCCCGCCATCGAGGGTGAGACGCGGGTGCTCTCCGTGCGCAGCGTGCCCGCCGAGTCCGTGAGCCCGATGCGGGCTGGCTATCGCCTGATGAAGGCCCAGAATTGGGATGAGTTCCGCGACGCCCTCCGCGATTGGTCGGCGCCCGGCCAGAACTTCGTCTACGCGGACATCGAGGGCAACATCGGCTACCAACTGGGCGCCCACATCCCCGTGCGGCGCCAGGGCCGCGGCCTGGTGCCTGTGCCCGGCTGGACCGACGAATACGACTGGACCGGCTTCATACCCTTCGATGGGCTGCCCAGTGTGTTCAATCCCCCGACCCACTTCGCCGCCACCGCCAACAACCAGATCGTGGGCGATGACTACCCACACCGCATCGATGGTGACTGGATGGACGAGTACCGCATCGGCCGCATCGTCGAGATGTTGCGGGAGCGCGAGAAGCACTCCATCGGCGACTTCCAGCGCATGCACGGTGACGTGTACTCGGCCCACGGCCGGGAGATGGCCGAGTTCATGGGCCGCCTTCAGCCCGTAGACGAGGAGTCGCGGCGGGCCCTGGACTACGTGCGTGCCTGGGACCACAACCTGACACCGGACAGCGTGGCGGCGACCATCGTGGAATCGTTCTTCTACCACATGTACCGCAACACCTTCGCCCATAAGCTCGGCGATGCCCTCGGCCGCTACATGGGAGAGGGGGTTCACTACCTGGCGCCCGTCAGTGGCTACGGGCACCGGGTCGCCTCTCACCTGGTCCGGCTGCTCCGCCAGGGTCCGGCCGACTGGTTCCCGAGCCGCGACGGCCGGCGCGACACCTGGGAGGACGTAGCGCTGCGGAGCCTGCGCGAGGCCCTCGAGGAGCTACGCTCCCGCCTGGGGCCCGACATGTCGCGCTGGCAGTGGGGGCGCCTGCACACGATAAGCTTCCCCCATGTGCTGGGCAGGGGGCCTTTGGCCCGGCTGCTCAGCCGCGGACGCTACCCGCTGGGCGGCGACCACAACACCGTGGCCGCGGCTGCCTACGACCCCGCCGCGCCCTACGCCGCCGGCCTGGCGACTGCGTCCTACCGCCAGATCGTCGATCTGAGCGACCTGGGCAACTCAGTCTCCGTTCACACCACGGGACAGTCGGGCCAGCCGGGGAGCCGCCACTTCGCTGACATGATCGAGCTGTGGCGCCGTGTCGAGTACCACTCCATGCTGTTCGACCACGAGGCTATTCTGGCCCAGAGCGAGGGCACCCTGACCCTAAAGCCTCGTGGCGAGGCACCCTAAGCATCATGC
>Ga0315296_10001960_pt1 | contig 17759 bp, 22 predicted proteins | sample YL17G14_18_MG_FD_203921 | JGI IMG/M metagenome (GOLD analysis project Ga0315296, IMG submission 203921) | Sediment microbial communities from Yellowstone Lake, YNP, Wyoming, USA - YL17G14_18 | ecosystem: Environmental > Aquatic > Freshwater > Lake > Sediment | place: USA: Wyoming | collected... | reverse complement strand
AATGTTTGAAGGTATGATAAGAGATGAACCTTCGTACTTTATCGAAACATTTCTGGGATTAAGACCATCCGACGAGTTTTTACAGCGTGACAAAAACCGTAGAAACCGACGAGGACTTTACAGAACCCGCTTGAAAATCTCATGAAAAGTGATCGATTGCTCACCATCAGCTATTACGTCCAGTGAAACGAAAGACTCCGTTCGTTTAAGCATGCTGTCTACGTTTTTCTACTTACTTCGTCACACGGATCCCGTGACCGTTCAATCGCAAGAATTATTAGTTTAGACTGATCAACTACAAAAAGGAGGTCGTCAGGTGAGTGAGAAAGAGAAAGAAAAAATGAAGCTTTTGTACGAATTGATAAAGGGATCAAGAAGAAGCGATAGAGAACTTGCAAAAGTTCTGAAAATCTCTCAGCCCACGATAACAAGGAAAAGAACACGTTTGGAAGCTGAGGGGTACATACAGGAATATACAATCGTGCCTAGTCTTGCCAAAGTTGGGTACGAAATTGTAGCATTCACCTTTCTTGCGTTCACAGAAGCGAGACCAGAATTAGTGGAAAAAGCGCGTGAATGGACTAGAAAGCAGCCGAACATCGTTTTTGCGTCAGATGGAGAAGGTCTGGGCATGAACAGCATTTTAATTTCCGTTCATAAGGACTATGCTAGCTTCTCAAAACTAATTACAAATCTTAGGCAAGATTGGCAGCCCAATCTTAAAGACATACAGAGCTTCATGCTGAGTGTGAATAGGCCGGAGCTGAAGGTAAAGCCATTTTCCTTCAAGTACTTGGAACGAGCCGACATCTAAGTCTATCTGCTTGCTGTCTTCTTTTTTCGATGCGGTTCCCAGTCACTAATGGACTGAAACATGCTGAAGTGGTCGTAGCCAAGAAAGGTAACCCTTTTTAAGGCTCGACCACACATCGCTAGAAAAGAAAGATAAGACTCAAACGTGGTTTATGTGCACTTGAAACATCATCGAATGCAGCTTCCAAGGGAAGTTATAGTCGGAAACGGTGCAATACAGCGCGTTGCTGAAATCTCAAGAAGGCTAGGATTCACCCAGTCCGCACTCATAATCGCGGGTTCAAAGACTAACGATATTGCGGGAAAAAAGGTAAAAGAGCTTCTAGAGGAAAAAGGTGTGGCAGTTGACACCCTTCTTGTTGAAGCTGCAACAGTCAAGGATGTTCAATGTGTTGAAGAAAAAATAGAGGCTTTGAAGCCTCAAATCGTCTTTGGAGTGGGCGGCGGAACCAAGATAGATGTTGCCAAGTGCAGCTCTGCACGGTCAGAGATTCCATTCATCAGCGTTCCAACAACAGCATCTCACGACGGAATAGCCAGTCCTTTGTCTTCGATTAAAGGTTTTGAAAAACCATATTCAGTGATGGCTCAGGCACCCCTAGCAATAATAGCAGACACAAGCATCATAATGCAAGCCCCCTGGCGCTTTGCCATAAGCGGTTATGAAGATGTGATCGCCAAGTTCACAGCGGTCAAAGACTGGGTGCTGGCACATGAAGAGAAGAATGAATATTACGGAGGATACGCGGCAAGCCTCGCTTTGATGAGCGCGAGACATGCCATGCTGAACGTGCAATTGATGAGAGAGAAGGATGAGGAAGGCTTACGAGTTCTGATAGAGGCTTTGATAAGCTGTGGCGTTTCGATGAGCATTGCTGGAAGCAGCCGTCCGTGCAGCGGCTCAGAGCACCTCTTTAGCCATGCGCTTGAAATCATCAAGCCCAACTGTGCCATGCATGGGGAACGGTGTGGTGTTGGAACGATAATGATGGCTTACCTGCATGGAGCTAACTGGAAGCGCATAAGAGATGCACTCAAGAGATTAGGGGCACCAACCAGTGCTACTGAGCTCGGTGTGGAACGCGACGATGTTGTAAAGGCTTTAGAGTTGGCTGCGACAATAAGACCCGACAGATTTACAATTCTGAACAAGCTAAGCTTGAATCGTGAAGCCTACGAGCATCTTGCCAAAGTGACAGAGGTAACATAGAACTAGGCCGTAGGCTGCGCTTCACTTACCGGTTTTGCTTCTTTTTCAGACTTGGCCTCAGCTTTCTTCAGTTCACCCCTGAAGGTTTCAGTGAACTTGACAGTTGTTACTTCTGGAAAGAATTTTTGTATGTCAATTGCTGTACCTCTTTTCGCCACTTGGATACCTTCAAGGTAGTATGCTTCTTCAGGCATCTCAATGCTAACTGTCTTGGCTTTGACTGTGAACTCAAACTTGTTCTCTTCTACAGCAGGTATTCTTCTGTGGATGAGAGCGGCTATTTTCTCTTTCATCGTTTCAAGTTTCTTCTTGACGGTGACCTCGTAGACGAGTGTTTTCCCGGCGAGTGAGGGGTTAAAATCAAGCAGAACTCGACCAGCACCGATGGCCCTGACAGTGGCGCTCTTGCCGCCATACTCAATCCTCATTCCTACGCTTGGGGTGATCTCTCTTGCCAGCAGCTGTTTCAGTGGGACACGCTTGACCTTCTCAGGGTCGCGTTCTCCAAAGGCTTTTTCTGGTGGGATTTCTACAACAACAGGCTTGCCAACTTCCATTGTTGTTAGGCTCTCGTCCAATGCTTTCAAAACCCATCCTTCGCCTATAACTACCATTCTGGATTCGTAGATGTCACCTTCTTTGTACAGATGCTCTTTCTTGGCTGTTTCTTCGATAGTCGTGTCGAAGACTTCTCCCGTTTCCTTCACTTTTGCGACGTAGTCTATCAGTATGAAGTCACTTTTCTGCAGACCCATGGTGCATCATCTTCCCAAAGCATTGCCAAACTAAGTTTTGAACCGCAATAAAAGCTTTCGCTCAGGGCGCTTGCCAAGACCGATCATCTACAGACACGAGTGCAGTTGCTCTTTCAGAGTGCAAGTTTGAAGTCATAAAGTCTTCTTTTTTGAGGACGACTGATTTCACGGTTTCTTATTCGGTTTGAACAGCAGGAGTTTCGCAATTTCTCGCCAAACGATGGTGAGAAGAGCGAAGGCAAAGATCAAGCCAAGCTGACTAGCCGTGAGGGTCGAGAGCTTAAGCTGCACACCTAACGAAGGTACGCTGACTGCAACGACTAGGAAAGAGAAAGCAAGAACTGCCCACACATCCATCAACCTATTTGACAAGGGGCCCAAAATGTAAAGCGATTCGCTTTCTGAACGTGAAATAAAGGCGAGGATCACATGGCCCATTATCCAACCGGAAAAAGCGAAAGTCTGTGTTTCCATCCCTGACAGATTTTGCGAAAGCGCGTAGAAGTATGAGAGCATTACAGTTGCAAAAAGACTCGTCGCGCTCATTGCGATTTCGATTATCATCCTTGAATCAGGAAACCTTGCTTTCGAATTCCTTGGCATTCGATTGTAAATTGTTCTTTCAGCGGGTTCCGTGACAAACCCCGCTGAAGCAGCGAGATCCATGAAAAGTTCGAGAACGATTATCTGTATTGGGGCGAATGGTAAAGGTATGCCTAAAGCTACAGGTAAAATGAATATTGAGATTAAAGCGGCTTTGACAGACAGGTAATACTTTAAGCCTTTTCTGAGGTTGTCAAAGAGTTTGCGGCCCTCAAAGACTGCCTGCCCTATGGTTACAAAATTGTCATCAGTCAATACAACATCCGCTGCTTCTTTGGCTGCGTCAGTGCCTTTCACGCCCATGGCGATGCCAACATCTGCTCCTTTGAGAGCCAGGGCATCGTTGACACCGTCGCCTGTTACGGCAACGACTTCGTTGTTGGCCTGTAACGCCTTTACCAGTCGATACTTGTGCTCGGGTGTCGTTCTCGCAAAAACGGACACTTCCTTTACAATGTTCTGCAGTTCCTCGTCAGAAAGCCCGTCCAGCTCCCCGCCAGTTAGCACTCTCTCTGAAGAGATGCTGACACTCGTTGCGATGTAGGCGGCGGTTTGCGGATGATCACCAGTGACCATGATCGTCCTGATTCCCGCTTTGCGAGCAGCCTCTATGGTTTCTCTGACGCCTTGGCGCGGAGGATCCTCAATCGAAACTAGACCTACAAAATCCCAGTTTCCCTCCAACTCTGAAAAGGGCAAATCCGCCTCTTTGACCGAGACCTTTTTTTCTGCGACGGCAATCACTCTTCTTCCCTTCGCTGCTTCATTTCTGAGCTCTTCGCCCATAGCAGAATGGCCCTTGGGCGAGCTCAGAATTTCCTCTGGAGCTCCAACAGCCGCAAGCCACAACCCGCCATTTCTAGCGCGCAAAACGGTTTTGGTCCTTCTGTTACTCTCAAAACCTCGTTCGCGGAGAACCTTCCCCAAATCCATTTTGATCCTGAGTTCTCTGGTCTTGTCCAGAATTGCCTTGTCAGTGGGGGACAAGGACATCTCGGTTAAGGCAGCAACGGCTGCACCTAGCGTTCTGGCTTCTTCATTCTGTGGAAGAATGGAGGCAACTTGCATCTTATTCTCGGTGATTGTCCCTGTCTTGTCCGTAACGATGACAGTTGCGTCGCCTAGAACTTCTGCAGCCTTGAGCTTTTTGACCAGAAACCCCTTTTGCGAGAGTCTATGAGAGCCTATCCCCAAGATCATTGTTATTATGATTGGCAATTCTTCAGGAATGGCGGCAAAGGCAAGTGCAAGCCCAGTCAAGATCAGTTGGGCAAGATTCTGTGATCCGAAGCGCAGGAAACCTATGAACGGTATGACTACGCTGAAGAAGAGAGCGACCCAAGCAAGGGTTTTCGAGAGGGACTTCATTGCCAGCTGTAACGGTGTTTTTGGAGGTTTGATTCTCTGAGCGAGAGCGGAGATCTGACCGAACTTGGTGCTTTTGCCCGTGGCGAATGCTTCTCCTTTTCCTTCACCAGAGACAATCAAAGTCCCAGCAAAGACATCGTTTCCAACCTTTTTTTCTTGTGGAAGGGACTCACCCGTCAGAACAGACTCATCAACTTGAATGTCAAAACCCACAACAAGTTTGCTGTCGGCGGCAATTCGCGTGCCCTGAGCAAAGACCATAATGTCGCCAGGAACCACTTTCTCGCTTTCAACCTCGACTATCACGCCGTTCCGTACAACCTTAGTCTTTGGAGCAGCCAGCTCAGAAAGCGCAGATATTGCTTTCTTAGCACGATACTCGTTCCAGATTTCGACAAAAACCAGGATAAAGATGATGATGAAGATTGTCAAGGCATCTTGCAAGGTTCCAAGAACTGTGTAGACTACACCAACGACGAGTAACAGCAAAATCATAGGTTCAGTTATTTCTTCTTTGGCGATACCAAGGAAGCTTATCTTTTCTGGTCTAACAAACTGGTTTGGCCCGAACTGTTCAAGCCTTTTTTCAGCTTCGACCTGAGAAAGCCCCTTTGACTCCTCGTCTGAACCTTGCATACTTTGCCTCAAGTCTGTTTCAGATTTTAAAAGTTTGTGCGCGCGCGCTCATCCAGCCAGACAATAGGCAACTTCATCGCTGGACTCTACCTGCTTGCGACGCGTCCGTTCAAGGTATGTGATTATGTTCGACTTGGAACCGTTGAAGGAATAGTGCAAGAAACAACGATCAACTACAAAGATTTTAACCATTGGAAACAACACTGTTTCCATCATCAACCTGCAGATACTTCAGAGAGACATGGTTAATTACTTATACGAGGGCGATAGCGCAGATCTTTATTGTTCCACCTTCGAAATAGGCTTCTACCACAGTATTTCTGCTGAGAAGACCGCTGAAATATTCAACGAGGTCTTTGAGCGGCATGGTCGGAATCTGCCGCGAAAGCCGAGCTACGTATTGACGAGATCAGATCCTTTTGGAAGGGTATACACGGTCTATGTCTATGTTGAAAAACGTGAAGATATCTTCATCCTAAGGCCCCAGATTGCTGAGGAAGTCCTCGCTCGCTGGGACGCGGAAAGGTCAAACCAAAAACATGAGCTTTTCATGTCTAGTCTCTTGGTTTGAACATGACGTATGCTTTATCATGCTGGCATAACGCGAGGAGAAACATACGAATGTAGAAGGCATAGAGAAGCCTCGCCCGAAAAATCGATTTGACCGCAAATGTGAGAAGAATAGATGTTTATTCCATCAGGCCCTTCATTGCCCTAATCCTTAAGAGACATACTTTTTAACAAGAACAGAATGACTTATCAATTACAAGACAGCGTGTACGGTTGTTTTGCAGTTCTACACTTATGTGAAAACATTTATTAAGTCTTAATACACATGTTAAACTTGCGTGTCGTCGCTGGTGAAATCAAAATGACGAAAAAAGGCTCTGACTGCAGAAAATCATGTCCTTTAAGTGAAAGAGAAAAGGAAGAGAAGGCGCCTAGCTTGGAAATTGTGATCTCAGTAGCAGAATCGCCTATGGAATTGAGGAAGCGAGAGGCAAGCAAACCGCTTTATTTGACCCGTTACGAATAAACGAAGCTTCAAGAAGAAGTGGATGTCTTGGACTTCGAAGTAAATTTTGAGTTGTTCTCTCTTTCTAACTGGAGAATCTGAACTTCGTTGCATATGATTCGTTTTTTGAGACCATGTTTGCAATAAGCTTTTTGTTGTTGAGCTGTGTGATAACAAGGATTAAATAGTATTTTCTAGTATGTTTTTTCTTAAACCTAAAATGTAATCGAGGTGATAACGAATGGTTAGTGAAGGAAGAGGTCGCCTATTCAGGAGGAAAGACGGCAAATACTTGCTCTACATACCAGTAGACTTGGCTGAAGACAGCATGTTCCCATTCAAAGAATACAAGAAGACGAAAAGAGGAACTGACGCTATTCCTGTCAGAGTAGCTTTCAAGCAGGGAGAGAGAAAGCTACTAGTGGAAAAGTGGAACGAGCCTGGTGAAAAATAGGCGAAACAATCATCTCGGCCATACATCAAGGGCGCAACTTCAGAACACACGCTCTGCCAATGACGGTAGCCTTCACGGCCTCTAGCTTCTTTTCTTCTCGTGAACTAATTCTTCGAGGATTTCATTGGCTGTTTTGATGGTGATTTTTCTGTTCTTGATTTTAGCCGATTTTTCGATCTCGTGCAAATGCCAGGACCTCTGTCTGTCATAGTAGATGACCATTATGAAGCCCGCTGAAAGTATAGCAAAGCCTGTAACCGTCAATATGAGTCCGAGAGCAGAGGATGGATTCAACGGTTGGGGGATAAGAAATAGAAGAACATTCGGTTGACCAACTACGATGATTGTCACAATCAAACCTCCTATCAGCAGGTTCATGCCTAGAACCATCATCAAGAAGGCTAGGATTTCGCTGTGAGCATTTTGTTCCGCTTTCCTGTACAGCCAGTCTTCAAAAGACAATTGTTTCAACTCGTTGTCTTGAAGTTCATGTAATGCATGTTAGACAAAAATAGTAAAGGTTACGATTTTCCAATAAGGATTCAAGATACAACTTTGTGCAGCTAGAACCGTTGTCTTCAAATACTGTAGCAACACGCGTGCAAGCTTTCGAGGAGTCAAGCTATGTTGCTTTGGCGACTATGTTGAGATGCGTCAAGGGACTCAACGGTGCCAATGTTGCTAGCTCTCCGTAAAACGACAGGGTCTCCCAACCCGCTTCCCAGAGAAGGGATGAAAGTTCGCTGGGGCTGTAAACGTGGTGTTCGATCTCCACTTTGTCTATGAACTCAAGATTCTTGCCATGTTTCCTGTAGAAGATCCAAGACGTGTGCACGTGTGCTTTTGTCGGGTCGTATTCCCTTTCCTCCAGCATTATCATGTTGTCTATTTCTGAGTAAGAGTGAGGGAAAAACTTGATGGATAGGTACTCAGTGTGCATCGTTTCAGCGATGAACAGGATTGCGCCTTTTCTTGAGAGCTGCCGAGCTTGCTTAAACATGTTGATGTCATCGTCTTTTGAGAAGTATCCGACAGATGTCCAAGCGTTGACGACAACGTCAAAGAGCTTCGGCGGGTTGCCCACAACTTTCTTTAGCTTTCTCGCATCACCTTCTGCAAAAGTGACGAGGTCCGAGACCCCGTTGGCTTCAGCTTTTCTTCTGGCGTCTTCCAAGAAGACTTTGGACATGTCGACCCCAACTGACTTGAAGCCTTTCTTAGCCATGTAAATTGAGACTCGACCATTTCCACAGCAAGGATCCAGCAGGTTGCCCGAATATATGCCACAATCGTTCAGCAGCTTAGTCATTCCATTGACAAGTTGTTCAGTGCGAGCCCATCTTTATTCAGAAGTTTCAAGAATAGATCAGCATGTTCAATGAACAGTCTCTTGGTCCAGTGACCCATGTTTTTGTCGAGACCTCTCATCTTCCAACGCCCTTTTTAAGAATTGCTTGAACCTGGGAATTCGTCTAGGGGTAAGTCAAGTCGGCCCTTGTTTTATTGATAGTTTAGTTCAAAGCCTATCGAGACTTTGTCTCCCCAAGACTGTCTCAGTGGACATATTTTCTGAGTGATTTGGTAGACGGAATTGGCTTTCTTTCGCTCCCGTTCAGTGTCCGTTTGAAGTTTGATTTTCATGGCGAAGTGTATGTGAGTGAATATCAGTTTTTCCAATCCTTCAGCATGCATCTTTACAGTAGCCTTGGTTTCCAGATTCTTGAAACTCAAGTTGGAGTTTTTGGCAATGAGGATAAACAATGTATTCATGCAAGAGGCCAAAGATACGGCAAAGACTTCTTCTGGTACAATAAACCCTGCTTTTCCGCCGAACTCAGGCGGAGGACTGACTGTTGCAATGTGCTTGCCTTTCACCGACAAGTCACATTCGGTTCCGCTTTTCCAGCTAGCAATACCCTCAAATGTAAATTCTGGCATAAGATCAGATTCGCCCGTGTTTTCTTGAATCTTTCTTCTATCGTGCCTGTTATCTTTGGCTTTCCAAAAGAGCTGATATGCCGTTTGCTGCAAGCACCAAAAGTTAAAACGTTTTGTATGCTTCAATCATGCTGTCGGCAGAATATCTTACCTTCAAACCGTCGACTCTTTCAACGGTCGGTAAAAGCTCAGCAACATCTGCAAAATGACTGACCAGGAAAGTCACACCGACCTTCACTGGCTTTTTTGCCTTAAGTAACCGAGTTTTGCCCTGTTTATGGTTGGTTACTGCTCTGCGAACTGCTTTCCTCAGGTCTGCTTCAATTTTCTTCATGCTTGGACTCTTGGCTGAAAACCTGCTCAGAGACTCTTTCAGGGGTACAGTCTGAACCCATGGGGCGTAAGGCTGAACATCGTCCTTCAAAAGCTGGGCTTCACCAGCAACCAATATGAGAGGCACTTTGAATTCGCCTGCAACGTAGCCATTTAGAAGAAATTCGCTTGCAGTAACGCCGTTCACTTCTACACGGTTGATGCTTCCACCGTGGTAGGTGTGATCGAATGTTGATTTCGCGGTTCCAAACTTGGCATGATACCCGAGGAAAAGGGCGACATCAGATTTTTCCACTTCGGCGACCATGCTCAGCGGCCGGGGGAAACCCCTGACAATATCCACGTATTCAGGCAGGTCGTCGACCAGAATGTTAACCATAGGTCCGTGACTGTCGGCGACGGTGACACTTTCAAAGCCGTTTTTGTTGAGTTCATCTGCCACTGTCAGCGTGACTTTGGTGGCGATCTTTCTTGCCTCATCATACAGTGCTCCTTTAAGGCCCAAATGACCTGGAATGACAATGTGAGGCATACCCTCCATGTCGACTGAAATGAAGGCTTTCATAAGTCTCACTCGATACAGTTCCATGAAAACTGCTTTAAAGGGTTTCGATCGAACGCATGAGCTGGAACAATGAATGCAGACAAGAGAGCTACAGAGTCCCTGAATACGCATAGGTTTTCGACACATTCATTGCCCTAAGCGTCATGTAACGGCAGTAGCCATCAGCTAATCGCGTGTCCTCCTCTCTGACTATCAGAGGCCAAATGACCAAACCGCCCATCTTAATAGATTCCTGAAGCTCTTTACTTCTCTTCTCAAGACTTTTTGTAAAAACATAGCCCCTCTCAGGGTCGACGTAGTTCATTATCTCAGGATTCAACTTGATTCGAGCTATGTCCACGATTTCTAGGCTCCATTTGCGCTTAGACAGATTCTTCAGCCACGGGTCGTCGTTGGGGTCGCGGCGCTCAAACCTAGCATCTCCCTCCCATTCCTTCCTAATTTCTGTGTTTATGTAATCGTAGATCCCGTCAGGGTCTTCGATCACCCAATAAGCTATTCCTTCAAGCCTACGAACAGGGGTGTTCAACAACCTAATTCCTTGCCTCATTACGTTTGTACTCTAGGGCTTTCTTCTACTTTATTCTTGAGCCCCACGCTTGATTTTGAATGATGAGCAAGATTTCATAAGGATAAAATAAGATGACGACCCAACTTTCTACGTGTGTTTCGAACGTACTTGGTTCTGAGAAAATGACAAAGCCCATTTCCAAAATGCATGTGGACACTTGTCCCTACACGGACAAGCACGTCAGATGTGAAGTCAAAGAATGCGAAGAGTGCAATATCTTGACCGAATTCTGTCGCCATCCGTCAAAAGAACCTTCGCGTCGTCCTAAGAGCTCCTTGACGACTTTTGTGCTGCCATTAGACTCAGAGAGTATCGAATTGAAAGAAGATAAGTGAAGGCACATCTTGGACGCAAGATATTGTTCATGTCACTTGCTCAAAGCCCGTTTCTTTTTCCCACCAGTCTTCAACAGTTGATGGACTTTCTCCCGCTGACTTTCGATAGAACTTCCTAAAACCTCAATCTTTTCCAAATCTCCCTCACCGAGGCCCCTGTTCATCGCTTCCTTTATAACCGGCATCTTTTCAGAATCCATGCCGACGATTGCAGCTCCAACAGCCTCAACTGCAACTGCGTCTCTTCCAACCACAACGATGTTAGTGTTTATCCGCTTTTGACCCTTGGCTAGAGTGACCCCTGGGTACATGAAGGTTCCGTCAAGAACAGCCAAATCTATCCCGCCTATAGCTGCGTAGAGGTCAAGCAAAGTCGCCTCTAGCTTCTTATGAAACCTTACTTTCTTACGTTCAGGAATTAGACCTAGGAGGTTCTTGAGAATAGATCCCTTTTCAAACTGACGTAGAACATGGGTGCTCACAAACACATTAGGCTTGAACAGTATGTGCGAAAGTCTCATTCTTTCATCAGCCACTCTTGCCTCGATTGTTTCAGTATCCTCTGAAAGGTTGAATGGCACAACAGCGTCGGAGAAGAGCGCCTTCCAAATCTGAAGACGCTCAGAGCCCTTACCTTTGTAATTGTCTGATTCGGCCAAGTGTATCATTGGGGCCTTGTTGAAGCTGTGGACAATCGCGTCAACCATGGGTACAGTGGAATGGGCTTCACCTTTAGGGTTGAAAACTCCTACTTTCACCGTCACAGGTCGGAGAGCCTTATTCAAGTCGTTTATTCCACCGATGAGTTCAAGCGCATTTCTCACCGTGGCGTGGACGTCGCTACTCAACTCGACTACAGCCACTTTTGACATTGTACATCCATCCTACAACTGTGTTACATTCTCTGACTTCTGACACAAGACTTGAACATAATGTTTTCCCGCAGACAAAGGAAAATTATGTGCTGATTAGCAAATTTGATTGCCGAGCACGCGAGTTCGCGGAGGCATGTTACTTAGTACTCCAAGTCTCAACTCTTCTTGAAGTGAGCGCGCATTTCGGTTTCTCTCTTCTTCTCTAAAGAATATTTCTCTTTCCGTTCGTCCTTCCTTTTTCTCAACAGTTTCTTCAATTTTCTTTTTCGTTCTCTTGCCTGTAAGGCCTGTCTTCTGCGTTGTTCTTGCTTTATCCAAGTATAGACATAGCCTGCTCCCGCATTTCTTGACATATCCTCTATCTCTCGGTTGCACTTTATTGAAATAGAACGTCTTGTTAAGAGTATTTCAGGTTTGCCCCACCGTTTCCTCAAGGCTGTGTTCCATGTTTTGAACACAAATCTCTTTACTTTCAGCAACTAAACATTGACTAGGAGAACCTGCTCTTGAGTGATACTGTTAGGAAATTCTATGATAGAAATGCTAATAGAGAATGGGAAAGGCTTCATCGGGACGCTTATCATAGATTAGAGTATATTGTAACTATCCATTTTCTAGAGAAATACTTGCCAAAGAGTGGACTTGTTCTTGATGCTGGTGGGGGACCAGGACGCTATCCCATAGAGCTTGGCAAGAAAGGCTTTGAAGTTGTTTTGTTTGATCTCTCTGACAAGTGTCTTGAGATTGCTGAAAGAGAAGCAAGAAGGGCTCGTGTAAGCACCAAAATCAGAGTTGCCCAAGGTTCCATTGTTGATTTTTCAAGATTCGCAGATGAAAGCTTCGATGCCACAATTTGTCTTGGGGCTTTATCGCATCTCGTTGATGAGGAAGACAGAAAGAAAGCGGTTGCCGAGCTCGTGAGAGTCACGAAGACAAAAGCGCCGATGTTCATCTCGGTTTTCAACAGGTACGGAGTTTTCAGGACGGTTCTGCAAAGACTGCCAGAAGAGCTCGTCGAACCTTCACATGAAGAAATGTTCTCACGAGGCGTTCACAGGGGAGAGTGGCATGATCCCATGCCTGTTCATGGATTTACTGATGCATACTTCTTCCATCCCGTTGAACTGAAGGAATTCCTTGAAAGCCATGGCATTGTAACTCTTGAGATGGCTACGTGCGAGGGCTTGTCATGTCATCTCCAAGCGGAGACGAACAGAATCTATGAAGACAAGAAGAAATGGAAAAGATGGGTCGAAATACTTCTTAACACGTGCACTGATCCGTGCATCTTGGGAATTGGAGAGCACGTTTTGCATATTGGGAGAAAGGTCTAACGTGTGTTGCCCATCAAATCAAGCTGTGATGATCTTCACACGACAGCAGGAACTTGCTTGTACTCAGTTTTTTCGCGTTTTCAGAGCCAAAAGCACATTCCCCCCAGGTTTTCACGATCAGTAGGCTGGTATCTGAGCTAGGAATGGTGCGATTTCAACCAACAGTCAAGCCTAGCTCGGACTCCTTTCATCTCTGCTAGTATGATTGCTGTTTACAAATCGTTTCACAGATGCAGATCATACCCTTCTTCTGTGACTCTCTTTCCCCAAATTTCGTGCGTTTTCTCCTCGATTTTTCTAAAGCCAAAGCGTGTGTAGAGATGACCAGCTTCCACCAGTTCACTTGCGGTCCAGAGGAATATGGTTTTGTACTTGCATTCCTTGCAGAACTGAAGCGATTCCTCTAGGAGTTCTTTCCCAATACCAAGCCCTCGATAATCAGGATGAACGAGGAACCAACGAAGTTGGACATCTACTTTTGAATGCCCGACAACGGCGATGGAACCAATAATTCGACCGTTTGCCTCTGCCAGCCAAATTCGATCTTTACTAGGATTGAACGATTGGACGAATTCTGCAAGCCCACCTGCAACATACGCTTCGAATGTTTGGTCGTAACCATATTCTTTTGCGTATAAGATCCCGTGAAGATAAGTAAGATACCCTATATCCCCTGGCTTAATACGATGCCGTATCTTCCATTTAGCTTTCATATGAATGTCCCTTACATTCATAATGGCATTTCGCTGACTACTGTTGAACGTACTGCATTTGACTATTTAATCGACATGCGTCCTGAACCCGCTGACACAACAGCTTCTCAGTCTTCTTCACGCTCTAAACCAACATGTCAGCCTAAATCAAACTGCTCCCTCACGGAACAATAACACACCAGCCTCATAATCAAAAACAATGGTAGCCCGGGAGTTACCGTCCCCAGACTGTAATTTATACCAAAACCCTCTTTTTTGCACGCGCTATTTCTTCGAAGCTTGTTTCCTCGATGATAGACTTGCCTGTGCGTCCTCTACTGTTGACTCCGCTCTTCTTGAGATATTGCATCTTCAAGCTCTTTCTCTTCGAAACTTGCGGAAAGCGTGATCTTCTCGTTAATGACGATTCCCATATCTTGAATTCCGTACTTGGAAGCTTCTGATGATTTGTTCGACTTCATTTGGACTTCTGTCATGTCTTTGAACCTCGATGTCACGCGTCCGATTTTTTCCATGAAGGGTGCGAAGTTACAGACACACGAACCTAATGGGACGAAAACTTCGATCTTCACCTTGACTTTCTTCAATACTCACCATCCTCCAAGTGCATAGACAATAATTGCAATGCCAACTAAGACGAAAACTATTCCAAAGATCCTCGTCACCCATTTCCCGGCGGCAGCTATTTTATCGCTCGCTGCCCTGCGCGCGGTTGCCAACAACGCACTCAGGAAAACCACGGGCAAAGCATGACCTAGACCGAACACAAAGAGCAAAAAGCCGCCGTGAAAGGCCGTCGGCGCAGTAAACATGGTCAATAGTACAGCGGGCAAGACTATTGAGAGTGTGCAAGGGCCTAGTGCGATGGAGATGATTAATCCAAACAAAAAAGAGCCTATTGCATAGTTGTATTTGGAAAACCGCGTCAAGGAACTTAGTTTTGCCGCGTTCAGTCGTTCATTGAAAGAACTGCCAATGCCCGTTCTCAAGCCAAGCTTCTCCAAGATGCCAATATTGCTGATTCCAAAGACAATGAGAAGGATGCCTGATATGCCATAGAATATCCTTGAACTTATCAGGGTTATAGGAATGAGAGCGGAAATTGCGTAGCCTAGGACGAAGAAGACTAGGCTCATGGCCAGTGCAAAGCAGCAGCCAATCACGATTCCTTTTCGTATGCTCTTGCTGACGCCTACAGAATAGGTCAGGTATACTGTAATGAGGGCGATGGAGCAAGGTGAAAGGAATGTTGCTATCCCCAAGAAGAACAAGCTTAAAGATTCCTGAAGCATCTCATCAGACCTACAGAAGTTGACTGATTCTTGAAACCAGAATGTCACCCGTTACTTGTTTAGTGTACACATTAACAACGTTGAAGGCCTTGTCGATTAGAACGATCGTTCCATCGCGGATAGAGTATTGAACGTACGCGTCGATGATGTCCATTGTTCCATCACTATAATCGTTTCCCAGCGTCCACCCAACGCCGTGGTCTGTACGGATTTTTTCCAGATTACTGTTCGCACATGTTGCTGCTGCAACAGTCACTATAGTGGCTTGTTGCTTGCTGCAGAATGTATTACACACATTCTTGAGAGCTTTGAGATGGTTCTCGTTTATCAGGTAAATTCCACCGCCACAACCAACGGCCATAAAATGTATCGCTACCACTTTTCCGCTGTGTTGACTCAAAGTAAACTGGTTTCCGTTAATGTCGTACAGGACAAAATCTGGGGCTGAGCCTGTAGGCGGTGGCTTGTCTGTTGTTCCGCCAATTGCGGGTGGAAGTGCTTGGTAGTATTGCCATGCGATGTAGGCTACAAACAATAGTCCGATCAATAGAGCTGCAAATGCAATCTTGCCTTTTGGCCATTTCCGCGGTCTCTTCTGGGCTTCTCTTGCTCTTTGTGTCTCGTACGCCTCCTGGGCCCTCTGTCGCTCGCGTTGCCTTTCCTTCCGGCTTTTCTTCTTTTGTTTTTCTTGGGGCAATGTTCTCACGGATCGTCTGAAAGCTGATGTTGTATGAATAGAGAATGAAATAACAATATTTAAATATTGCTATTAATCTCCGTATGTCAGTACACAAAAGTGGTGGAAAGATGTCAGCTCGAAGAGATTCGCAGAAATCTGTATGGCACGGGGTTTCTCGAGAAGAGATTGAATGGCATCCAACAGTGGAACATGAACTGTGCATAGGTTGCGGGCTGTGCGTTTTGGGTTGCGCCGCTGGCGTTTATGCATTTGACTTCGACAAGAACAGACCAGTAGTAATAGCACCTTCAAACTGCAAGGTAGGATGTGTAACCTGTGCAAACACTTGCCCTGTGTATGCGATAAGTTTCCCATCCCTCTCACGTATCCACAAGATCATCAAGAAAAGGAACGTTCTAACCAAGAGCAAGAAAGAGCTTGAAGACAACGCCGACCGAGTGAGGTACAAGAAGTAGGTTTGTTTTATGACGTCAACAACAAATTTGCATTTTTCTGTTTCGCTCAAAGAGATTCTTGGCCTTAAGTGGTCTCCAGTTGCGGTGAAACTGGTCAAACCTGATGAATCGATTAATGAAATCCCTCCAAAGTCTCCTAAGAGGCTGCGGTACTGTCAACTTCTGATGGAAGCAAAAAGGGGAAAAAGTGCTACTCTAACAAGCGAGAACATTGCTTGTCCTGCTGCTGCAGCGGCTTTGGGGCTTATGCCTCTTCCTGAGAAGATCAGCAGTGGGAAGATGCTTAAAACACTCGGCTTGTTTGAGTCTGAAGAAGCTGCAGCAAAGACCATGGCGCAAATGTCAAGAATGAAACTGGGAGAGGTCAAAGCAATCGCTGCTGCTCCACTCGAAAATGCGACATTCAGGCCAGACGTGGTCATAATCGAGGATAAGCCGGAAAAAATAATGTGGATAAATCTAGCCGCAATTCATGAAACCGGAGGGCGTCTTTCTTTCAGCTCTGCCGTTTTTCAAGCTTGCTGCGTAGATGTGACGGTCATCCCATATCTTACCAAGAACGTCAACGTTAGCCTAGGCTGTTATGGTTGCCGAGATGCGACTGACATCGCAGACGATGAATGTCTCGTTGGAATACCAATGGAAAAACTGGACGACATAATTACATCGCTTAAAGCTTTAGCTCAGAAAGCAATGCCCGAAGCCCGAAACAAAGGGGTCTACAACCAGTTCGTCAAGGTTCAATAGACGTAGTTTATACATGAAGGAAGGTTTGAGTATGGAAAAAAGTAAGATAAGAATAGAGATCTACGAGGGCGACCCGTTTGGTAGCACTTGTTGCGGCCCTGGTCCTCGAGTGACTTCTCTTGGAGCAGTGGAAAAGCTGCGGAGGATGTTGGAAGAACGGAGCGAAATAGTGAAGAAACTTTCAGAAGAATACAAAGACAGCGTTACCATAAAGAGAGATACCATCAACCAGAAACGATGGGATTACCCAGAGTACGTAATGAAGTTGATGTTAGACAGCAAACTAACACCTTACATATTCATCGACGGGGAGCCCGTCATAGTCGGCAAATTTCCATCCTACGAAGAATTCACAACGTTGCTGAAAGCAAGTTTGAGAAATGAGCAAAAACAAGGCCAATAGGCAAGACTTGATGGACAGAGTTATCAGAGTCAAAAGCTGGCAAGAATTCAAACGCTTAGCCATCAATCTCAAACCTAAGTCCGTGGTTTACAACATAGAACAGAACGGTCTTTCTCCCGAAAGAGAGCTGACCTGTTTGAGGTTGATTATGCCGACTCAAGAAGTATACTACATTTTTCTTGACTTCCCAAGAGAGGATAGACTGCGGGAAACAGGCATTCCAGTACGAAAAGACCGAAAAGGGAACAGATGCATAGAAGACAAAGAGATAATAGATTTTCTGAAAACCCAACTAGAAATAAAGGATTTGACTGCCTGTTCGTACTGGACGATCTGACAGCGCGCGCTCCTTAAGCCTTCAAGAGCTGTTCAATTTCCGATGATACCGTACTAGCTACTATCGCTTCAGCGTGCACTTTGGTCACATTGAATGTCTTGTCTATGAGTACTATTGTTCCATCTTTGACTGAATATGCTTCGTAAGCACTGAATATGTCCATCATTCCATCATTGTAATCATTTCCCATGCGCCAAGTGATGCCGTAGTCCACGCGGATCTGTGATAGGTTGCTTGTTAGACATGTGGACGACAAAACCGTGATAATGACGAATTGTCCATTTCCGCAATAGCTATTGCACAATAG
>Ga0315296_10001959_pt1 | contig 17761 bp, 16 predicted proteins | sample YL17G14_18_MG_FD_203921 | JGI IMG/M metagenome (GOLD analysis project Ga0315296, IMG submission 203921) | Sediment microbial communities from Yellowstone Lake, YNP, Wyoming, USA - YL17G14_18 | ecosystem: Environmental > Aquatic > Freshwater > Lake > Sediment | place: USA: Wyoming | collected... | reverse complement strand
GGGGCGACAATCAAGGGGCCAGCCGACAAGTTGATGAGGGGACTAGGTTTGGATGTTTCGGCTTACGGAGTGGCCTTGCTTTACAAGGATTTCCTCGATGGTTTCGTGATGGACACAGTGGATGAGGGCCAGAGGGAACGGATCGAAAAGCTTGGGCTGAATGTGTGTGTAACCAATACTATCATGAAAAACTTGGACGACAAAGTTCGTTTGGCCAAAACAGTCTTAGATATGCTCGGAAAAGAATTACACTGAGCGAGAAAGGATCGATCAATTTACCTCTATTTGAACAGGTTCTTTTCTCTTGAACGAATGAGTTCAGTTGCTTTTGCCGTGTCAGATTTTGGATAGTCGTATCCTCTGATTATGGCTACAGGAATTCCTTCATTCGCTTGTCCAATGACAAGTTCGGCTGCAGATGCCAATTCATCCGCGATGGCGGTTTGCTTTATTCTCAAAACATATCCAAACAGGTCTTTTTCTCCCCGTCTGTCCCTGATCGGCTTCAAACCCGAAACACCCACAGCTACATTCACCTCACCCATCCTGAATGGACGCCCATGCGTATCAGAAACGATAACTGCAACATCACAGCCTGTGAGCTTTTTCATTTCTTGTCTGATTTTCTTGGCAGATAGATCAGGGTCTCTCGGCAAAGGTGCAACGTTTCTTTCGCCTTCGACGTTGGATCTGTCAACCCCTGAGTTGGCGCAGATAAACCCTTGTCTGCTTTCAGTGATCAGGACGCCGTCTCTCATACGTACGATATCCTTTGATTCTCTAAGAACGACCTCAACAAACGCTGGGTCTTTGCCAGTTTTCTTGGCTATCTCGTTGGCTTTCTTGGAGGGAACAACCTTGTCAAGGTTGACAATATTTCCCTCAGCCTTCGAAACAGCCACATGTGTGGCAACAAGAACATCTCCGTTTTGAATTGGAGTGTGCTGTTTTTCAGCCGCACTACAGACGAGTTGAGCCAAGTTGTCCCCTTTTCTTATGAGAGGTAGACCTTCAACAGCGATCACTTGAACGGGATTCATGCAAAAACCTCCTTCCGCACCACGATATTGCTAAATGCGTAGTTGTGCAGGATAGCCAACATTTAAGCCTTGCCGAAAATGCCCTGATTTTGTTCAGGGCCAGGAGTCATGACGAAAAAGTCGCAAAAATCAACCAAAGTATATAGGCACATTGGAGGATAAGGTACGAGTTCAACACGGAAGACTGCAGGCGATAGAGACAGATGACCATTAAGGCTGTGATCTTTGATCTGCACGGAACAATCGTGGAATACAAAGTGAATTCCAAAGCGGCACGTGCAGAAGTGACACAGTTCTTGATAGGACAGGGAATTCCGCCGTCGTTTTTTTCACCAAACGAAAGCTATTTTGAAGCACTCAACAAGCTCGAAGCTTACGTAAGAGATCAGCCAATGAGAGGAAAAGACTATCGTCAACTGAGAAAATGCGTCTTCGACATTCTCGACAAGTATGAAATGGAGAACATAAATTCTACCTGTCTGATTCCTGGAATAGTTGAAACCCTGCAAACGTTGAAAAAGATGGGACTCAAACTTGGACTGCTCACTGTAAACGGGCAAAAAGCCACAGATCATCTTCTGTCAAAATTCGAACTCAACGACTATTTCCAAGCAGTGATTACACGAGAGCTGGCTCCTCGACTCAAACCTAACCCATTACACTTGGAGGCTGTGCTGAAATTGTTGAAAGTCACGCCGCAGGAAGCAGTAGTTGTAGGTGACAGCGTCTCAGACATAAAAGTGGCTCACGCCCTCAAAACCGTGGCTATAGGCGTGCTGGGCGGATTGGCATCAAAAGACGAACTAGTTCGTGCGGGAGCCGATTACATGAGTGATACGCCGGCAGACCTAATACCCATTATCAAGAAACTACAATGAATGAAAAGCCAGCAGTAGCATTATCGACGGCCCGCGTTCTGTTCGGAGACGTGCTGAACATGACGGAATGAAAATATACTGCAAACGCAAGTAGTCTAGTCCAGTGCTCCGGTAGTATAGTCCGGTCAAGTATAGCGGCCTCTCGACTCTTCGAAAACGGGGAGAAAGCCGCGGACCCGGGTCCGAATCCCGGCCGGAGCACCACACAAAATCGGGCTTGTTTCTGGCTTATTTTCATTAAATGTGCTTGATATGAGCACATTTGAAAGCATGGTTAAAATTGGAGCACGCGTTTACTAGTAAAAACACCGTGAATTATGCAGAAGCTTCAAACTCGGTTCAAACTTTTTCTATATACCATCACTTCGCCAGCGAAAACTAGCTTTTTTGCGGTCTAAGCAACTAGGTTTTTCTCGCTTTTTCACTATTCAGGCGAGAGCGAGAAAACCAGAACAGTCATTCATATTTCTCCTTTGAATTCTTTCAAAAATCTTGCTAGAAATTCTTCAACAAATCTATGTCTTTCTTCAGCAATTTCCTTTGCAGTATCGGTATTCAGTGTGTTTTTTACTTTCAAGATCTTTTCATAAATGTGATTCACCGAGGTAAGCGACCTGCCATCATATCTCTGTTTTGGTGGAATTGACGGATCGTGAATAGGCATATTTTGCCAACCACCACGCGCAAAAACTCGTGCTATTCCAACTGCTCCAACCATGTCTAGTCTGTCTGCATCTTGCAGTATTTTGGCTTCCAAACTCTCCGCCTCCATACCATTCCTAAATCTGTGCACTTCTATGCAGTGGACGACTTTTTCCACTTTCTCTTTGGGGAAATTGATCTCTTCGAGAATTTCTCTTGCCATCTTTGCACCTTCCGCCGCATGGTCATCAATTTTGCCCTCATCTTCCATCGCTCTTGCAACATCATGAAGCAACGTAGATGCCTTAACAATATCTAAATCAGCGTTCTCTGTTTTCGCTATCCGTATCGCTAGATTGTAGACTCTTTCCACGTGGGACTTGCTGTGATGAGAATGCGTGAAGAATGTCTCGCTCTTTTTCCTTATCTCTTCAAAAACAGAATCATCCAGCACATTATCCACCATTGAATATAAACTACGTGAGGGAAAGAATAAAAAGCAGTGGGTTTGTGGCAGTGGAAGGTGGCTTCAATGCGGAAAAGCGTGTATCAAGAAAAAAATCAAACAAGACATATTTGGTTCCTAATAGATGGGTCTAGCACCGTTGCACGCACACGACAAAGCATCTGGTAGCCCGGGAGAGATTCAAACTCTTGCCAAGCATATCAGGCGTGTTTTTACTAGTAAAAACGTGTTCCAATCCCGGCCGGAGCACCACCTATGGCGATGGGATTACGACCCATTGTTCAAGAAAAGATTCTCAACACTCTGATCAAACTGAAAGGTTCAGGGCTTGCTGAAAGCACGTTGAGACGTGTTTCTTACGAACTGTCTTACTTGGCAAAACGCTGCGACTTAGACAACTCTAACGACGTGAACAGTTGCATTGCTAGCATGAAGGGCGTGAACAGCTACAAAGACTTTTTCGTCAGAACTTACAGCTACTACGTCAAGATTCATAGTATGACATGGAATAGACCGACATTCAAAAGCGAGCGTAAGCTACCGAGGATTCCGACGAAAGAAGCCATTATTCGTGCTTTTGTCTTTCAAGTCGGGCGAGTTTCTTCTTCTTTCGCTTATCTTCTCTTTCCTTCTTTTTCTCAGGCTTAAGGTTTTTCAGCTCTTCTCTTGTCTTTCCTCTTGTGTAACCCACGCTACCGCCTTCTTCTCATATGAAAACAGAGAGTCTTTACCTTCTTTTCTCGTTTGTGCTTGAACTACTGATGCCTGTTGACAGCGCATATGTTTCGATTGAAGTCAAAACACGGATTTTCCCTTATAGAATAGTATATGTGATTTTTCGTGTTTTGAAAATGTAAGCACTGGCCGTCCCTAAACTACGTCGGATTCTTCACTTTCGTCTTCCGTCTTTTTTATGCCAATTTCTCTCACTTTCAATAGCCCTTCTATCAACGCCGTCTCTAGTTCTATAACAGAAACGTTTCCATATTCTTCTACCATTTTTCCAATCAGTTCCAGCACTTCTTGCTTCATTTTCTCCATTCGGTCCAAGTCTAGTTCCACAGTCATCGTTGTCAACGTTTTCACCCCCTCTACAGTCAAGCTTCATTTCCCCTCTGCATTCTTTGTTAATCTTCTTTGCTATCGACGATGAGACCGCTACCAAAGAACGTTTGAGACAGAATTCTAATGTATGCTTTCATAGAGAGACGACACTGAAACAAATGAGAAGAGAAAAGAGACAGGACGTTCCCTATTAGATCGAAGTGGACGGATTGAATGTTGGAGCTTGGGTTCTGATTCCCCTTCCTTTGCCTGGGCAATACTTGACCTGCCCAAGTTGCAGCGGGCAAGTTCCCTCAGTTTCAGTCTACTGTAATTTCTGCGGGGCATTGCTACGAACCAAACTGGTATTGAAAATCTGCCCTAACTGCAACAACAGAATTCCAGTCTCAGCACGTTTTTGCCCAGAATGCGGCCACAAACAATGACCTGAGCACACAAATGTGCGCGCTAACTTGTATTGGCAACCGCATGGAAGAAGAGAATAACTACGGAAACTGGAATCTGTTTTGAAAAATGTTCACAGATTGTTATCATGAAGACTGTTGATGAGTCATATTTTAATGGCATCCTCTGACAGTACCACTAATAAATCTAATGTTCCATTTTCTCTTCTATTGGCAAACTCCTGCAAATAATACCCTGAAAAAGGAAAGCGCGCGCTTCTTATTGAACACTCAGTGTTTTCTTGAGGTAGTTCACACCTGTCGTAAACTCTCTTTTGAGAGGACCCACTCGACCAGACACATGCCCTTCTTTTTCGTCTACAATGAACTCGTGTGGATGCTTCATTTCTTTGAGTCTCTTGACAAACTTTTCTATCGGTTGGATTGGACATCTCGGGTCATTTCGCCCAGCCGTTATCAAGACGGGCACCTTGATCTTTGAGACGAAATTGATCGGTGACCTATCTCGGTAGAGTTCCCGTTTTTTCTCAGGGGGACCTCCAAAAAGCTCCTCGTCCATTTTGCGGAAAGTGGCGTCATCTAACTCGTATGATTCCAGCCAATCCGTTATTGGTACGAAGGCGACGCCTGCGGCAAAGACCTCAGGTCTCTTCGTGAGTGCCATCAGCGTCATGTAGCCTCCATAAGAACCGCCGAAGATAGCAATCTTTGATTTGTCGATTTCCCGCTGTTTCGCAAGCCATTTGGCGCCAGCAACTACGTCTTCTAAGTCTCCACCGCCGAGATCAGACAGGTTCATGTTGCGGAATTCCGCACCATATCCCGTTGACCCTCTGAAGTTCGAAGCCAAGACAGCAAACCCGCTTTGCGAAATTGATTGCAGGAATGGGTCCCACGCGTCATACGTTTGATACGTGGGACCACCATGGGGCCAAACCACCGCTGGCTGTGGAATTTGTCCACGCCCTGCCGGCAAATACCACGCATGAATTTTCAATCCGTCAGATGATTTGTACCATACAGGCTTGGGCTTGGCAAGTTTGGCCGGATTCACCTTGTATTTGCGTGACGTGAGGGGTCTAACAGTCTTGGAACCCATCTCGTTCATGTAAATGCAGTGAGGCGACGAAAGGGAAGAGTGGAGAGCTACTATAGTCTTGCCGTCTTTGCTACCTTTGAAAAATAGAATTGTGCCATCTGGGAATGGGAGCGCGGTTTTCTCTCTGTTCAATGGATGCTTATAGAGGCATGTTCGACTATGCTTACTTACTGCATAATACACCACATCACTTTTGGCACTCCAACAAGGATTCTGGACATCAACTGCTTCTTCCCCTTCGTTTAATGGCAGGAATTGGCGGTCAGTGCCTTTGAAGTCTTCGACGACGACCTGGTTTTTCCCCTTTGAATCGCTCAGAAACGCCACTTTTTTGTCGTCAGGAGACCATGAAGGGAGGACCTCCTTTGATCCGTCTTTGAACTTGTAGTGAATCACATCTTCCGGATCATTTCTCTTCACAACAGTCACTTGCATGTTTTTAGGGTCCTTACCTCCTCCGTATTCCGTGCACGCGATCCACTTGCCATCGTGAGAGTAACTAAGATCAAAAATTGGGGTTTCCTGCTCTATCAGAACAGAATTCTCGCCCGTTTTCAGATTGAAAACCTCGATTCCGCAAGACTTTTGAGTCGTGTAACTGCGAGCAATCTCCTTGCCGTACGAGTCCCAACAAGCACGCCATGTCCTGCAGGGGTTCTTGGTGAGTTGTTCGGTCTTTGTTCCGTCCTTTGATGTCAAGAACAAGTGGTGCAGTTCGTTCCCGTCCTTGTCTTGGAGATACAATACTTGATCTCCAGAAGGCGACAAAAATCCAGATGTGACAGGGTCGTTTCCATGCGTGATCTGGTTTGGTCTGGAGCCGTGTTTCGTCCGTAGAACGTAGAGATGAGCCACTCCTGACGCGTTAGAAGAGTAGAGTAACGTTCTTCCGTCTGGAGAAAGATCAATCCTGTAGATTAGTGGAATGCTAAACAATTCACTGATCGAAACTGCCATGTTTCAATCACAAGAGTAGATTTCATTTCTTACTTTATATGCTTTACATTCGCAGCATTTTTGATGAGAATTTGCGCTAGCGCGGCTCATTTTCTCTTTCTGAACAACATCGTCTCATTATGGCTACAGACGAACTCAAAACCTGCTTCAATCAGCTTCTTGGCTTCATCCATTCGATCTAGGAAAGATTTAATTCTGCGACAATTTTCTGTCATAAAGAAACAGAGGAAAAGACATGGCAGGACTTGGCCAATTGAAGCTTGCAATGGGCACAAGTATATTTCTCGTGGCGTTCATTTTCGCCTCGTTCTTAGCACTGATACTGTTCATTCTACAGGAGTTCGTTGTCCAGATTGGATTGACCTATTGGATCATCATGTTGGCTGGCCTGCCCGCATTGTTCATTCTTTTCCAGTATCTAATCGGACCTGCCATCGTCAGAATGTCAACTCGCCTGCAATACTTAAAACCCGGTGAAAACCTGTGGCTCGAATCCACTGTGAAAGAACTCGCAGACAAAAGCCAGCTACCGATGCCCAAACTTGCAGTTGTTCCAGACAACACGCCCAACGCCTTTGTATTCGGCAGAACCGCCAAAAACGCCACTCTAGCGGTTCACGAAGGACTGTTGAAAAACCTAAATGAAAATGAAGTCAGAGGCGTGATCGGACACGAACTTGGACACCTGAGACACAAAGACTACATCGTCATGACCGTGCTATCAGCACTGCCCCTGATCGCCTACCTGGCTGCGAGAGCGATGTGGGAAACAGCCTGGATATCGGGCAGATCATCGAGACGGAGAAACGAAGGCGACCTCGGCGCTGCATTCTTCATCATCGGAATCATTTCATACGCCGTGTACATCGTTTCTCTTCTCTGCGTAATGAGACTAAGCAGACTAAGAGAACATTACGCGGATGCTTACTCAGCCTATGTGACTAACTCGCCAGCCAGTCTAGAAAGCGCATTGGCCAAAATCACTTATGGACTCTCACTCTCACCCAAAGCACCATCAGGTGTCAGAGCTTTTTACATAGGCGACCCTGCAATGGCCAAGCAAGAGATATCAGAAATAATGGACAAGAAAGAAGAGTACGATCTAGACCACGATGGCGTGCTCGACGAAAAAGAACTCGAAGTAGCCATGGAAAAAGAAGCCAAAACTACATGGAAAACCATAAACACCTGGTTTTCAACACACCCACCGACCTTCCGCAGGATACTGCTTCTAAAAGAAATAGAACAAGAAATGCAAAGCGGAAAATACGCGAACAACCGCGTCTACGTTCACGTCTAACAAAGAACATCACAACGCTATTTTATATGCGCAAACAAACAAATAGTACAGAAAATTCCAGCAACAGATCAATCTAATCGCATGTTGGAAGAACAAGGGTGAAAAAGTGAAAGTCAAGCTTCTCCGTCACACTGCAGATGCAGAATTGTTGTGCGGCACTGCGGCGCTAACAACAATAAAGAGCGGAAGACCATCGCAAATTCTCGAGAAAATAGACCACGCGACAGCCAAAGAGAAAATCAGGAAGGTAACGGGTTACGGACACGCCTCAGTCATAGAACACGCGTCGTTCACGTTCAGCATCGAAGACGTTTCGAGAGCTATGACCCATCAACTCGTCAGACACCGCATCGCCTCCTACACTCAGCAAAGCCAACGCTACGTAACCTACGACACGGTGGAAAAGTACGTCACTCCTCCGAGCATCGCCAAAAACGATGAGGCAAAGAAAGCCTTTGAAGAAACGTTGGAAGAGATTTCTGAAACCTATCAAAAACTGTTGAAGAGCGGAATTCCAAAGGAGGACGCGAGGTTTATCCTTCCGAACGCCGCAAAAACCAACATCATCGTGACCATGAACGCCAGAGAACTCAGACACTTCTTCAATCTGAGGTGTTGTGCACGCGCTCAATGGGAGATCAGGGAGGTTGCCGTCGAAATGTTCAAACAAGCGAAGAAAGCGGCTCCAGCATTGTTTGAAAATTGCGGCCCGACCTGTGTTGAAATGGGTTTCTGCCCCGAAGGAAAAATGAAGCCGGTCGAATGCAACGTAACTGAAGTAAAGGAAAAGTTCCGAAGCCTGTAGATAGCAGCTTTCTATCTCACACTTGCGCGATACTTATGACCAAGTACAAGTCTTTGCCAATAGCTACCTCGTACTGGAAGCCGGGGCAAAACTACCTGCGCATAATAACGAGAAGCATCGAGGGGAAAGTCGCTGACAACGACCTCATCGTCGTGTCAGAAAAAGCAATCTCGACCGCACTGAACAATATAGTAGACGAAGACCGAGTCAAACCAAACTTAAACGCACGGTTCATAGCTACTTTCTGGATGCCCACGATTTGGGGTTACCTTCTAGGCCCTCTCTGTCGACTTCGAAAAAGACTGCTGGAAAACATCAGGAAATATCCCAAGGAAAACGGAAGCCGCCACAAACAAGTCGCTTTACGACACGCTGGTTTGCTCCAAGCGTTGATGTTCGGATCCGAAGGCGGCATAGACGGAAGCAACTTGCCGTACGCGTACGTGAGCCTTCCTCTAAAAAGTGCCAGCTGGATAGCGTTAATGATACGTAGACAGGTGCAGTTTGACCTTGGAAAGAACATCTCAGTGTTGATCGTCGACACTGACAAGACCTACTCCTTCGGCAACTTTCACTTCACGCCCCATCCAAGACCGATTAGGGGTATCCATTCTCTTGGAGGATTTCTCTCCTACACTGTTGGACGCTTCTTCAAACTGAAGAGCAGAGCAACACCATTGGCGGTGGCCGGAAAAAAACTTCCTACAAGTGAAGCGTTACGCATTGCCGACCTGGCTAACCGCTCGCGGGGATTTGGCGCCGGAAGAACTGTATGGGATATGGCCGCAGGCTTTCATGTGGGGCTGACTGACGTAAGCTGGCGGATGCTTGAGGGAGTAAAACATAAACCCATAGTTATTGTAAGAAGGAAACGGTGACCAAGTTCTTGGAAGAAACGACAAAAGCCCTCAACGCATTCTTCAACCCGTCCTCAGTCGCCATCATTGGAGCGACAAAGAGAACAGAAAAAGCAGGGCAGGTGATATTCAAGAACTTTGTCGAGAACAAACGAAGACAGGTTTTCAAGGGACAGATATACGCTGTCAACCCAAACGAAAACTCAATTCTAGGCATCAAATCTTATCCGACTTTGACGAAAATCAAAGAGTATGTCGAACTGATCGTTGTCGTTGTTCCAGCGAATGTTGTACCCCAGATCATGAAAGACGCGGCGGAGAAAAAGGTCAAGGTCGCCGCGATAATAACCGCTGGCTTCGGTGAGGTTGGAAACCACGAGCTTGAAAATCAAGTTGCGACCATAGCCAAAGAAGCGGGAATAAGGGTTCTGGGACCGAACTGTCTTGGCGTCTATGATTCCAGGACAGGAGTAGACATGCTGTTTCTGCCCGAAACAAAAGTTCTTATCACTGGAGACGAAGTGGTTGCAACTCCTCGCCCGATGCCGGGGAGTATATCGATTGTAACTCAGAGCGGTGCTTTCGGAGCCGCAGCACTCGACTATTTGACTGGGTTGCATACAGGAGTAAGCAAGTTCGTGAGTTTTGGTAACAAGATCGACGTGGATGAAGCAGAAATGCTCCGCTACATGTATCATGACGACGAAACAAACGTTGTATTGCTGTACGTTGAAGACATAAAATCTGGAAGAAAATTCATGGAAGCAGCAGCAGAAATAACCTCCAAGAAACCCGTTGTGGCTCTAAAATCCGGAAGAACTGAGGCAGGCGCGAGAGCTGCCGCTTCCCACACAGGAGCCATAGCTGGCTCAGACCAGATCTATAGCGCCGCCTTCGAGCAAACGGGAATTCTAAGAGCAGCCGACATGGACGAGTTCTTCCATGCTGGAAAAGCTTTGTCGATGCAAATACCCGCTCGAGAAAGAAACGTTGGCATAATCACTGATGCTGGAGGCCCTGGAATAATGGCGGCTGACGAATGTGTATTGAAAGGATTGACCGTCAAACGCTTCTCTGAAGAAACAATCGGAAAGTTCGAAAAATTGAAGGCAGAAGGCAGAATTCCCAAGTTCGCCACAAACCTCAACCCAGCCGACATCACGGGTTCAGGAACCGCAGATATGTTCGAACTAGCAACGGAAATCCTCTTTCAAGACCCAGAAATCCACGGCATAATAATGCTTGGTCTTCACCACACTCCTGCATTGACGGAGGATTACGTTGACAAAGTCGCTAGAGTAGCCAGCAAATACGAGAAACCGATAGTTGCATGCGACATCGGTGAGACAGAAATGGCATTGAGCGTGCGCCTCAGATTCGACAGATTTGGCATCCCCGCCTATTCATCACCAGAGGACGCTGCAAGAGCGATGAACGCGCTTGCAAGATACGGAATTTACCTTCACAAGAAAGGAAAACTGCAAGAATACATCAGAAACTTCCTTGAATCCAAACGGGCGAAACTAGTTAAACAATGACTTCTACTTTGACCTCGCTTCCATCGACAAGACCAAAACGTTTCCTCAAATTCTCTGGAGCAACGACCTCAATCACATCCTCCGGATAATCTGACACTCCTGGAAGAACGACGGCGCAATCTAGACCTTCCAGTCTAGCTCTGAACAGTTTTGCATGACAATAGCCTGGATCAGGATGGATCTGGATGCCGGCCGAATTCTCAAAGATTTCCTTGGTCTTGACTCTGTCTGTTGTCAACTTCACGTTCAACGTTCCCGGAAACGGTGTAAAACCCAACTTTTCCTCAATTTGCGCACTCACCCAAGGGAGAGTTATGAATATCGCTCCCTCGCCCCTTCCTGAGAAAACCGTTCCATTCAGTTGAAGGCGTTCCAGAAGCGGAGGCACCTCATGTTCGTTCCGAGTTCCATGCGAAAGCAAGCAAACGAGAATAGTCTACTTTTGTTCCTTCAGCCAAGTCACAACTTTCTTGAAAAGCGCATTTGAGGCCATGTCAACAACCGGAACGATCATTTTCTCTCGAGTCTCAATCACGAGTTGGTATTTGGGCATGTAGGAGTAACCGAGAAAAGTCCAGTAAACTCGGCCCTTCTCCACAAGTAATTTGGCAGTCGTTTCAGTTGAAGCGGGAAGCGGAAAATATAAGAAGACCACTCCTTCAGCCCAGTACAACCCAGCAGTTTTGCCGCCAGCGATTATCGAAGCAAACCGCGCAATCTCCTCGGGTGTCGCGAAGTAGTCGCGATCCATCACGACAACTTCTTTGAAAGGCTCATATGTCACAACGACATCATGTTCGCTCACAACGTTCAACCTCTCTTCACGTTGTCTAACTAGTTCAAGCTCCCTTTTAATTTTGTCATACTTCTAGAAAAAGTTATACAGCAGACACTCGTTAAGCCTTAAACCAAACATGTTCAAGGGGTGATTTCCAACTTGCCAGAAATTCGCGTGGCACTTGTGGGCGTGGGCAACTCTGCTTCTGCCCTCATCCAAGGAGTGCAATATTACAAAGATGCAAAAGAGGGCACAACAGTGCCAGGCTTGATGCATGTGAAGTTTGGCCCGTACCTTATCAGTGACGTCAAGTTCGTAGCGGCTTTTGAAGTCAACAAGGACAAGATAGGAAAAGACTTGTCCCAAGCCATCTTCACGGCACCGAATTGCTGCGCCAAGTTCGCCGAAGTACCGAACCTGAACGTCGAAGTCACTGGCGGACCCGTCTTCGACGGTGTAGCAGATCATATGAAAAAAGTCTTCAACGTTTACCAACATGAGGTCAAACCCGAACACGTTGCGGAAGTATTGAAGAAAACCAAAGCGGACATACTGGTTAACTACCTACCTGTGGGAAGTCACATCGCTGCAAGATTCTACGCCCAAGCCGCCTTGGATGCTAGATGCGCTTTCGTCAACTGCATGCCAGAATTCATCGCATCGGACGCCACGTGGAGCAAAAAATTCGAGGATAAAAAACTCCCAATCGCGGGAGACGATATCAAAAGCCAGTTGGGCGCAACCATTCTTCATAGGAACATTGCGAGACTCTGCGTGGACAGAGGAGTCATAATCGACGAAACATATCAGCTAAACCTCGGTGGAGACACGGACTTTCTGAACATGACAGTCGAGGAACGTTTGAAAACCAAGAGGATTAGCAAGACCGAAGCAGTGACAAGCATGGTGCCTTACGATTTGCCCACCCGGATTGGACCGTCAGATTATGTTCCGTTCTTGGAGAACAAGAAAATCTGTTACTTGTGGCTAAAAGGAAGAAAATTCGGAGACAGACCGTTGACAATTTCTGTTAAGCTTGAGGTTGAGGACTCTCCAAACAGCGCAGGCGTCGTGATTGACCTGATTAGAGCCGTGAAAATCGCTTTAGACCGCAGGATTAGCGGAGCCCTTTTGAGCATATCTTCGTATGCCTTCAAACACCCACCCATTCAAGTGCCCGATTCCGTTGCTAGACAAGCGGTCGAAGAGTACATTCAAGGAAAAAGAGAGCGTTAACCCCGTAATCAATGGAAAAGAACAGTTAATCTTAAAAGTTAAGATGCGAAAGAGTAAGGCACTCATTTGGAGGCGAACAAAGAATGGTCAAAGTAGAAGGATATGAAGTTCCTGAAGGGTTTTACTACACTAAAGAATTTGAATGGATCAAGATCGAAGGCGACAAAGTTCGCGTCGGCATAACGGATTACGCTCAAAAGCAGCTTAGAGAGATAGTCTATGCAGAACTTCCAAGCCCTGGATCAGGAACAAAGCAGAATGAACCTTATGGAACAGTCGAATCGGTAAAGTCTGTCTCGGACTTGGTGGCGCCGATAAGTGGAACGATCGAAGAAGTGAACGCGGAAGTACAATCAAAACCTGAATTGCTCAACGAAGATCCGTACGCAAAAGGCTGGCTTCTCATAGTGAAACCAACAAACCTCCAAGCAGAACTTGTCAATATCATGGATTTCAACAAAGCAGTCGAATGGCACAAAGCGCTGAAAAAGTGAAGGCAATTGAATGACTAGACGCATAGTCATCATCGGGGCCCATGCGGCGGGCGTCGAAGCAGCATCAGCAGCCAGAAAAACTGATCGCCAAGCGACAATAACAATAGTAACCAAAGAAAAGAACCAAGGATATTCGCGATGCGGACTACCTTTTGCGATTGGCGGGCAAATTCCAAGCTTCAAAGACCTGATAGTCTTCCCGCCAAGCTACTTTCAAATGATGAAGATCGTTCTCAAGACCGAAACAAACGTCACTGCTCTGGACACCGTAGAGAGAAATGTTGTAACAGTCAGTAAGGATGGCCAAAAGGAAACCATGCCTTACGACAGTCTAATAATCGCAACAGGTGCAAGCTCCTTTACGCCCCCAATCAAAGGAAAAGAAAAGCAAGGCGTCTACTCCCTTCGAACAATGGAAGACGGCGTTGGAATTGATCAAGCGGTTCGAAAAGGAGCAAGAACAGCAGTCGTGATGGGTGCCGGACTCATCGGTCTTGAAACTGGTATAGCACTCCACGAAAGAGGATTGGAAGTCACAATTGTGGAGGCGCTTCCCCAGATACTCCCAGTACCGCTCGACCCCGAAATGGCTAAAATGGTTCAGGAAATGGTTGAAGCAAAGGGAATTAGAGTTCTCACGGGAAAGAACGTCGAAGAATTCCTCGGAACCGACATAGTGACAGGCATTATGGCGGGAGGAGACAAGATAAAGGCAGACCTCTTCATAAGCGCTTTCGGAGTGAGAGCAAACACCCAACTCGCCGTCAATGCGGGCGTGGCTTTAGGCGAAACCAAAGCAATCAGGACCAATGCAAGGATGGAAACCAATGTCAAAGATGTCTACGCAGCAGGTGACTGCGCCGAGACTTTTGGCATAGTAATACAAAGACCAATCTTGCCGCAACTAGGCACGGTGGCTGTGAGAACTGGGAAAACAGCAGGCATCAATGCTGCGGGGGGATACTCGTTATTTACAGGCGCACTTGGATCGGCAGTCTCGAAGCTTTTTGAGACCGATTGTGGTTGGACAGGGTTGACGGAAATGGCCGCCAAGAAAAACAGCATTGAGGTCGTGACTGGAACCATCTCTTCTAAGACCAAGGCTGATTACTATCCAGGTGCTTTGCCGATAAAAGTCAAGCTCATTGCAGAGAAGGAGTCACAGCGCATTATCGGCGCTCAGATCATCGGCGGAGAAGAGGTGACTCAACGCATCAACGCCTTATCACTCGCGATCCAGAGAGGAATGACCGCTAGAGACTTGTCAAAAGCAGATACGGCCTACGCGCCGCCTGTATGCGAAACGTGGGAACCATTCGTGTTGGCAGCGGAAATGCTTCTTTTGAAGCTCCGCTGACCCCTACCTTCCATCTCTTTTGTGTGGGTAATACAGAAAGCTAAATAGTTGTCCTCTTTCAATATGATTGCGAAACGAACAATGGTGAATGGAAATGCCAATCAAAGTCGCGATAAACGGTTTTGGTAGAATCGGACGTCTCTTGTATAGAGCCGCAATTGAACAAAAAGCCAATATTGATTTTGTCGCCGTCAACGATATAACTGACGCAAAGACGCTTGCCCATCTTCTCAAATACGATTCAGTGCATGGAAGATTCAACGCGGACGTACAGGTCAAAGGAAACGACCTAATCGTAAATGGCAAACAACTCGAAGTTTTGACGCAAAAAGACCCAGCACAATTGCCCTGGAAGGATCTAGGCGTCTACTTGGCTGTGGAATCAACAGGGTTGTTCACGGACAGAGAAGGCGCGTCAAAACACCTGACTGCAGGAGCAAAGAAAGTTCTGGTGTCAGCGCCAGCAACGAACCCCGACATAACAATGGTCATTGGCGTTAACGACCAGGCTTACGATCATAAGAAACATAACATTATTTCAAATGCCTCATGCACGACCAACTGTCTCGGTCCAGTTACCAAGGTTCTGCACGACAGTTTCGGAGTAGAGAGAGCTTTCATGACTACGGCCCACGCCTACACAAACGACCAGAAGGTACAGGATCTGGTCCACAAGGACCTTAGACGCGCAAGAGCTGCCGCAATTAACATAATTCCAACGACTACAGGTGCTGCACGTTCAATCGGCGAAATCATGCCTGAACTCAAAGGAAAGATCGACGGAATGTCTCTCAGAGTCCCTGTTCCAGACGTCTCCATAATCGACTTGGTAGCCTCACTTAAGAAGGAAGTCACAAAAGAAACCGTCAACGCAGCTTTCAAGAAAGCTGCTGAAGACCAAATGAAAGGAATATTGGAATACACCGAAGACCCGATCGTCTCAAGCGATGTCTTACACAGCGCGTACTCAGCAGTCTTCGACGCACAATCTACGATGATAATCGAAAAGAACTTCGTCAAGATTCTAGCATGGTACGACAACGAATGGGGCTTCTCCTGCCGCATGGTCGAGCAAATGGAAATGATCGGCAAGAAAGAAGGCTTATAGCAGGATCCAAACCCTATCCAAAATCTAAAATACTCTCCCTTTGTTTTTCCTCATTATAAGGAGCGATAGCCAAATGACGAAATTTCTCACTTTGGACGATATCAAAGTCAAGGATAAAGTCGTTCTCGTCCGCGTTGATTTCAATTCTCCCATAGATCCAAGAACTCAGAGAATTCTTGAAGACACAAGAATTCGCGCTCACGCCGAAACAACGATCCAAGAACTCTCCGAAAAAGGCGCAAAAACGGTAATTCTCGCTCATCAAGGACGCAAAGGCGACCCTGACTTCATTTCACTTGAACAACACGCCGGGATATTGAGTAAGATACTGAAAAAACCAGTAGAATACGTTAACGACCTTTACGGAGAAAAAGCCAAAAAAGCGATAAAGAGTCTGAAAAGCGGCGAAATCTTAGTCCTGGAAAACGTAAGGAACTTTACGCTCGAAACCAAAGATGGAACGCCTGAAGACCAAGCTAAGACAGATTTAGTTAAGAATTTGGCACCGCTAGCGGACTTTTTCGTTAATGATGCTTTTGCAGCCGCTCACAGAGCGCATGTGTCGATGGTAGGCTTCACAGCTACATTGCCAAGCGTTGCTGGACGAATAATGGAGAGAGAACTCAAGTCGCTGAGCAGAGTGCTCGAAAGTCCAGATAAACCATGCATTTTCATCTTTGGAGGAGCAAAGGCAGACGACTCCCTTGAAATCTCCAAGTACGTACTTGACAAAGGAATCGCGACTCAAGTCCTCACTGGCGGAGTAATAGGACAGGTCTTCTGCGCTGCAAAAGGCTACGACCTAGGCAGACCGAACATGGAATTTCTAGAGAAGGGCGAGTCAATGAAACTCGTGCCGGGGATAAGGGAACTCATGCAAAAGTACAAGGACAGCATCAAGACTCCTGAAGACTTTGCCGTGGATGAAAACGGAAAAAGGAAGGAAATCACAACCAAAGAGTTGCCGACAACGTACCCGATATTCGATATAGGAGCGAGAACAGTGGAAAGCTATGGCAAAATAATAAGCAAGGCAAAGTCCATAGTCATGAGCGGCCCGATGGGGAAATACGAAGACAACGAGTTCAACTTTGGAACAAAAAGCGTGTTGGAGCAGGTCGCAAATTCCGGAGGATTCTCTCTAGCTGGGGGAGGACACACAATAGCCGCCATAGAACTCTTCAAGTTGACAGACAAGTTCTCCTACATCAGCACCGCAGGCGGTGCGCTCATAGATTTCCTAATGGGCAAAAAGTTGCCAGGAGTCACCGCCCTTGAAAAAGCAGCATCCAAGAGAACCTGACCCCTTTTTTGATTCCATTTCTAGTTCAACTAGAATTATCCACTCTGAACAGTAAGTCAAAATAAACAGCTCATAGATAATAAGGGTGCTGAGGATAACATGACCGATGTAGTATTGGTTTTCGAGGTTCACCAACCTCACAGGATCAAAAAGAACTTCTTCTGGGAGAACAAGATCTTCAAACATCTGAAGAAAGAGGAATTCTTTGAATATTACTTTGACAACGCTGGCAACAGAGAGATTTTTGATAGAGCAAGTAAGAAGTGCTACTTTCCTTCGAACAACATTCTGCTTGAAGCCATCGATAAACATAAGAATGAGAAAAAGAAAGTCAAATTATCATTCAGCCTGTCAGGTGTCTTCCTAGAACAGTGCGAAATGTTCAACCAAGACCTCCTAGAAACCTTCAAACAACTCGCAGAAACTGGTTGCGT
>Ga0315296_10001958_pt1 | contig 17762 bp, 23 predicted proteins | sample YL17G14_18_MG_FD_203921 | JGI IMG/M metagenome (GOLD analysis project Ga0315296, IMG submission 203921) | Sediment microbial communities from Yellowstone Lake, YNP, Wyoming, USA - YL17G14_18 | ecosystem: Environmental > Aquatic > Freshwater > Lake > Sediment | place: USA: Wyoming | collected... | reverse complement strand
GAAAAAGTATTAATTGTCGTAAATGCATATTCAGATGTGATAGCAGAAATTTTGGAAAGGAGAGAATAGTCTAATGGCCAAACTCAAACTTAAAGAGGTAGAAAAGGGAGTTTACACTCTAAAAGATCCCGCAAGGCATCCTATTGTTGAGTTGAAGTTGGAAAAAAGCTCTGTCTCAAAGTAATCATACGAAATTCAGCAATTCTTTCAAATCAGTTATTACGACATCAGCAGCACTTATTAAATCCTTATCTTTCTTGAATGCTATTCCCAAACCTGCATTTTTTAGAAAATTCACATCATATTTACTATCGCCTACTGCAATGCATTGACTCCTTGGTATTCCGATTTTCTTAATTAGTCTGTTGAAAGCCTTGTGTTTTTCAAAAAGATCAACTTCAAAGATGACTCTGTTCGTTAAATACCCATTTTCATCAAAAACTAAACCATTCGCTATGACATTAGGAATATGCAGTTCCGAAGCAATTGAGTTTGCTAAGATGTCAAGGCCTGTTGTTACTATCGCTACATGAAGTTTTCTGTCTTTGAGTGTGTTAATAACATGTTTCGCATTTGGGACAAGAGTATAATCTAGAAGTATCTTCCTAATGGTGGTGATATTGGGTTTTGGCTTCCACAATCCAATATCACGTCTCATGAATTCATCATAAGCGATTTTTCCTTGTTCGTAATCTTCCATATTTTTTAGAGACGATTTGTAAGTCCCAAAATATCTGTGCAGTTTCCACCAACTGCTTCTCTCTGCAAGTAAGGTTCCATCCATATCAAACGCAACTAGTTTGTATTTCATTAAGCCCACTCACTCCCAGTTTCTCAAGACTTCTTCTTAAAACTTTTTAGCTATTCTGTAATCTAAATGCGTAACAATTCAGGAAACTTCTCTTAAGCTTGAAACAAGGAGATTGTGACATTATATCTAACTATTAGATATGGCTTCCTATTCTGAGGAATTTCTGGGCTTTTTCCCAAGTTTTAAGAGATAGGTGAACTAGCTCACTTTTTCAAATGACTTTTTTAATGTAATAAAGAAAGCTTGAAATCAAAATACCCTCTAAAATTGAATTTCCAACAAAGACTAGTGGACGCTCTTTGTCGCCGAAGATGTTTGCATGGAATACGTTATTTCTTAATTTAGCCAAACACATTATGGTGTTTGCCAATGCTTCGTGATGATTGCCATTAGCTAAGGCAATTTTGAGATTTTGGCTGTAGTTTGTGCTTCCAGAGCTACTTGTGTAATTCTGTTTCACCAGACACTCAAGAGGCGAATTGCATCCTAAGATTTTTACGTTGATTGCCATTTCCGAATTCTTAAGTGAAGAAAGCTGACTGCATAAAGCTTGCATGTTTGAAGGTGGCAGAACTTTAGTCAGCAAATTTTTCACTTCTAAAATGTCTACGTCTGTCCTTCCAGCAATCGCTCTATAGAAAATCTCAAAAGCCTTCCACACTTGTTCAAATCTGGTATATTCGTCATCAGAAGACAAACCTGTTCGCCAAAAGTTTAGTGCTACCCAAATGTTGTTTGGGATAACAGATGAATACTTGTTTAGTTCTTTCAGAATGTCTTTGAGTGTTTTGTCCTTAAACCTATAGAATGTTGAAAATTTAATCTTGCCAAACATTGGCGGCTGTTGCTTTGCTTTTATCAGATTTTCAATGTTAGTGCATCCAATACTTAGAAACTTTGCTGAGAATCCAGCAGAGCCATTCCCTTGATAGAGTCCAAGAAGAGCGAAACTCAGAAGATTATTTACGTCATGTATTGCCTTGTCTTCTGCTTCTTTCTCAGAATGAGCTGCCATACAAAAATTATATTTCAAGATTGCTCTTCTGTCAGAAGATGGATCAGGATCTATAGAGAAGTTGTCTTCTTTCAATGTCTTATCTACTCTAACTCCTTCAAGCACAAACTCTGCCTCATAACAATAATCCATTTGGTCTTCACCAGACACACATTTGCACACTATCTGAATAAGATTTATGGGTTCGAACCCTATTAGGCATTGAGACTACATATTCTCTGCCAAAGAAAACAAATAAGAGAGAACAATTGTGAAGCCAGAGATAATAATTTAGGGATGTGAAAAAGCCATTCATGTAGGCGACAAGACAAAACTTAGCTTGAGTCCATAGAAAATGTGAGCAAATACTTAAAACCATCGCAAACGTAAAGAACTGGTCAAGACTATTGAAGAGGGTAAGTTATGGATACTGAGGCTTTGACAAAAGCATGTGAAGAATTCAAAAGGGAAGAGGGAAGAGCAAGCTTTTACGATGTTGCCTTGGAAATAGTCGATGATCATCCACTACAAGCTTCTATAATCATTCTTGCTGTATGGAACATGAATAGATTCAGATTTATGGCAAGTGATACTCAAAACTTGGCTAATCTAAAGAAAGCAATTGAAGAATGTAAGCCTCTATTTGAGAAGTTGAAAGGAAAAAGCTTCAAAACAGTCAATTTTGATGAAGTTAGTGACACTATAAAGCAGATCTATTCCAAGCTTTCCAAAGTCAATGGTGTTGAATACACTGGTGCATCTAAAGTCATGCATTTGCAGAACAGAGATCTATTTGTGATGTGGGACACAGATACCAGAAATGAATATGGCTTCTATGATGCTGATGCAAATGATTACTTCAACTTTCTAAAGCTAATGCAAGAAAAATTCAAAGACATTGACTGGAATATGCCAAGCAAAACATTAGCTAAAGCTGTAGACGAATATAACCAAGTCACCATAACCATACCAAAAATGCGAAAGCGAAGAGAAATAAAAAAGAAAAGATTGACTCTTTCATGAAGAGGCATACAGACCACAGAACAAACAGCATTTATTCTAGTCGCTAATGTAGATTTAAGCAAAACATTCTACTACATAACATAGGTGGTTGAAAGTAATTTGAAAAACTGGAAATCCTTCCTTCAGGTCTTGATTCAACCTCCAATAACTGAAATTCATCTAGAAAGGGGAAGAGAAATAAAAGAAATGATAGAAGATCTTTCAAAGTATCCCTATGATCCAGTTAACAAGTTTAGAAACCTTAAGAAAAATGAAGATCTTCCAAGAGAGGAACTGAGAGGTGCTGTGCAAAGGTATATCTATGGAAATTTCTTGGATTCAATACTTTACTCTTGCTTCTCTGTAGAGTTCGCTCTTTTGGTCAAACTTGACAAAATACTGTCAGAAAAGGAGAAGAAGAGTATGTCAAAATCCTTTACACTTGGCAGAATAATAGATTGGGCTTCTCCTCCCACTAAGAAAAACCCTAACGGCAAAAGTATAATCAAAGATAAGACGATAAGGGCTGCAAAAAGAATACTGAAACTAAGGAACATGCACATTCATAGCTCTAATTTCATATCTGGAGTAATTCTAGGCTACAAAAGCATTATTGAAAGTGCCAAAAAAGCTGGAGTCAGCCCAGATACGATTGAAAAAGGCTTTGAATTGTTCAAGATGCTGCCAGAAGAGATTCAACCACTTCTGACACGATATAAACCCTCTGACGTCATTGAAGCCTTCAAGAACATTCAATCCCTCTCAAATTTTGAATGGTGTTCCAACAAGAAATTGCTCAAATCAACAAAAAGAGAAGTCAAAGCTCTCGTGGAAGATTTAGCTTCAAGTTTCCTTAAAGGCAACTTTGAAAAGCTTAACACGTATTTCCAAGAGGATTATTTGCTGAAAAAAAGAGCTCTTACAGCACTCAAAAATGCCAGTTTGATTCTTAGAGACATTGGAATTCTTTGAGAAATGCAAAAAGAAGAGACTCAAAATAGGCAGTCCTATTAGACGTCAAGAGAATTGGCAACAACAATACTGAAAATCAAGATGACAAATTCATAAACTCTAATACTGAGACACAGAAGCAAGGAATATTGTGGAGCAGAAATGAAGAATTGGGACGTGACGATCTGTCAAGTAGTGCTTCTCATTGTTGGTGGTTGCTATCTTTTGGGTGCCTTGCAGAGTTTTTTAGGTAGAAGTGTTGGATATCAGCAAAGCTTTGTTTTAACAATGAATGTTGGAATTATTCTTGTTGGATTAGCCTTGGCTCTTTATGAAGTCAGAAGGTTCAGAGCAAAGAAATCCGTAGGCATCAAGATAGAGTCACAAGCCTGAAGTTTCATTGTCCATGTATGTCATCAAATTAACTTGAAATGGTTAAGAGAGAGGAAATGTCTTGCGTCCAATAGGCTCAGGAAACTTGTGCGAAGATTTCATTGCCAAAGCCAAGCAAACATGGAATAGAATCAAACTCAGTGCTCTCTGGGGAATGAGCATTTTTGAAGAAACAATAACTGACATAAATCTCTTAGATCTGCAGATAAATCATCCAAATGAGATAACGACCAAGAAATTTAAGAAAAATGAGGAAGCAAGAATAGGTGCAGATTGGGAATGGTGGATTGGCTCTGACGATTTCTGGTTACCGCTTAGGGTTCAAGCAAAGATAGTAGATCCAACAACTCTCAGATATCCACATTTAGGCTACAAAAGTCCTAATAGCCCCCTGAGACAAATAGACTTACTTATCAAATACTCTTTGAACGACACTCCTCCAAGGATTCCAATTTACGTATTTTATAATTATTGGAATGTCAATAGATTTGATCCACCTTGGCTATGTTGTTCGTATTCTAAATCATTAGAAATGATTGGCTGTGGTATAAGTGAAGCTATCTCAGTGAAAACCATACTTGATCAGCACAGTGATATGGTAAAAGACATTGCAAATATAATGTATCCTTGGAATTGTGTAGTTTGTTGCAAAGGTTTCTTTACTGAAAATGAGAAATTGCCTTTCAGAGCCTTTAACTTCTTTTCAGGTGCCTTTGGAAAACGCATCACAGAGACAGATTTTCCATCATATAAGATGGAGAAATTTGTCAGGAAGGGAGCTCCAAGGTATATATACAAGATTCTGAAAGGAGAAGAGCTGTCAGTTGATGAATGGAAAGAGATAGTAGTTAGCAGGATAACGATAATAAACGTCTGATGATAAAGACTAAAGTCTTTACCAACAGCTAATTTGATTTTCTTCTTGCATTAGCATCCTTTTTATGGAAGTGATTTTTACAACTAAACTAAGGCTTTCTGAGCAACTTAGATATAGACTCTGCAATCTCAAAGTGTGCCTTCATATAGACGACAAGAGAAATTCTGAATCTCTAACATAGCTGCATCATTCGACTTGATCAGGATCTACCACAGTCCTAAGGCGATCCTCAATCCTGACAAGACTCAGTATAGGATGTTGAAATTATTTCTGAATTTGGCAAATATTACTACCATAGCCAATCTAAGAAGCAACTTCAATAAAAGCGAAAAATTTTGAGTTTAGGGATCAAGTGCAGACAAGAGCACTATTGCCTCTTCTGGCGATTTTATGTCAAGACCAAACTGATTGCTATCAGTCCATGCATTCCATCTTTTCTTAAGCTTTCTGTCTGTTGTAACAAGAGTCCCTTTCAGGAAAAAAGCAGGTTCAATCACATGACGATCATGCTCAAGATCGGAAGGTAAATTGTTTATATGATTACTGCATTGAATGTGTTTCTCTTTATTACTGAGAAACCTACTCCACAATCTAATCGTGGGAACGGATATTCTTTCGCTTTCAAGCTTCTTCAGCCATTTCCGATATTTTGCAATCAGTTCATCGCTCAAACCTATTTTATGACATTTTTTTAGAATGTTGATTACTAAATCCAAAGAGTCATAATCATCCTTTGAACCGTTAACGCTCTTGCAGTTGTTGGACTGAATAAGGACATTCTCATCTAGGACGAAAACATGTTTCATTCTTGTCAAGCCTTTAGAGCCGCTAAGAACTCTTTGAATTCATCCAAATCTGCCTCAAAGAAATCTGGGATTCCTTTGTCTAATTGTCCCTTCTTATCAACATTAAGTCTTTCAACTGTGGTTATTCCATTTTCTGAAAGTCTAAAATGATAGATACCAAGATCTTCAGGTTTTAGATTTCCTTTTGCTACTTCTATCAATAGTCTGTAAAGTATGTGTTCACTGTGTGTTGTCAGAATGAGATTCTTTTTCTCTTCCTTTGCGATCTCAATAAGAACTTTTGCAAGCTCAGATTGAGCCTTTGGATGCAGGTGAACTTCAGGCTCTTCTATTCCTATCAAACTACCAGCAGGGGATGTAGCTATCTGTGCAAACAGATGAACCAATTGATTTGAACCAAATCCTTCATTGATAATATTTACATCCATTTTTCTAAATGCTTCTATCGAAGCTTGCTTGTCTGGCACAGTTCTTCCTATAATCGCTATACCAGTAACTCTACTAATCCATTTGTTGATTTTTCTTTCTATGATTGGGCTACTGTAAACAATTGTAGAGGAGAATTTGATTGCCTGTTGGTTCAAGTCCAACACATCCATTAGATCCTCAGATGGTTTACTGTCTAAGGGATAACTTGGCGAACTCACACCTCTTGTCGCTGGAACCATGAAGAAATCACAAAGATCCTGTTGTATAACACGCAGGAATTGCTGAGTAAGACTATCAAAATCGAAATCTCCAATGTTTCCAGAGGTTCCTCCAAAATTTAAAGGAACTCCTACTGCACTGTAGGGATCAAAAAACAATGAACCATTCAGAAATGGAATGGTTATTCTCTTGGAGCCCTTCCATCTTTGGTATTCTCCTCCCAAGTGGAATTTTCCAGATGTAATTGAGCACTTCTGATGTTCCACACCTCTATAATCGATTGAGCAGGAGTTACTGTATCTAGTCTCTCTCCCAAAAGGAGGCTTTAAAAATTGTGTTCTTTGTCCTTCCACTTCAAAAAGAATATGCCTTTCTTCTTTCTTAAAGACGATATCTTTAAATGATCCTAGATTTATCAGATCTCCAGTCGTCTTCAAGCTTTGGGAATTTTCTTTTGTTGATTGTTTAAGAATCGCAAGAAACTGAAGGACACTGCTTTTTCCTGAAGAATTTAGCCCAATAAATACAGTGATAGGCTTTATCTGTATAGAAGCATTTTTAAGGCTTTTGAAACCATTAATCACAATTTTTTGTATCAAGTCAGTTCCCATTTATTAAAGCCTTATGTGGGTTTATAAAAAGCATTCTCTAGAGAACATTGGGCAGGGCTGCTGGTGGAGTCAATTAGCCAAGGCAAGTGCAGTCTGAAACCTTTCCTTTTTTCCTAATTTCTTATAAGTAAACTTGCACCAATTGATTACCATGAAGTCAGCAATATTTATGAACGACAAGAAGTTTGACGAAACAGAGTTCAAATCTGAGGAAGAATTTGAAAAAATAGTAAAGGATCATTTCAAGACTCTTTTTGGAGCAAAGACGATATTCTTTGACATAAAGAGCAAGATTGACTCTAAGACTTTGGGTTCTGCAATTCCAGACGGCTTCTTATTTGATTTCAAGGATGAAGAGAATCCAGAATTTTACCTAGTAGAAGTGGAACTTCAAAAGCATGATTTCTACAAACATATCTTCCCTCAGATTACAAAGTTCTTTGCATTCTTCAAAAATGCAGCAAGCAGAAACAATCTTGTTGAGAAGCTATTCTCCTTTGTCAAATCAAGTCCAGAATTAGAGCAAGAATTCAAGCAGTATCTTGGAAAAAGGGAAATCTACAAAGCACTAAAAGACATTATTGAAAACAGCCAAAACATCTTGATGATTCTGGATGATAGAAAACCAGAAATGCAAGAGGTTTTTGAAACTTACACAGATACTTGGGATAAAATGGTTAAAGTGGAGATAATGAAGCAATACACAGCAGATGGAAAAACCATATTCACCATTAACCCAGACTTTGAAGAAATAGGATTTGTTGAACCACCAACTGAAGAGGAAGAGGCTGAAGAAAGATACACAGAAAACTACCATTTAGAAGATGTTGAAAAAGACATTGCCACAGTTTATGAAAAAGTCAAGAATACCATGCTACAGCTTGATTCCAGCATCAAAATCAATCCTCAGAAATATTACATCTCACTGAGAAAGAGCAAGAACTTTGCCTACATCATGGTGAGAAGAAGAAAGATGCACATCATAGTAATGCTTCCCTACGAAGTTGGAAACAGTCTGATCAAGAAACACAAGCTAACACAACTGTCTCAAGGAATACAAGACTTCTATAATGGACAATGCTTCCAAGTTACATTGGAAAATGAAGACAACCTTGAAGAAGTCGTGAAGACACTTGAAGAAGCATACAGGCAGCAAAATTAGTTTACCTAACAATCTGGTATGGCTAGCATGAAAACCAAGCTCAAGATGAAGTGCCCAGCTTGTGGCTCATGGAACCGATTTGAAGTGGGGAAAATCATGTTTGAACCAGAAAGCCCAGAGCCAAAAGTCAAAGTCTTCATTCCAATGTATTTGCCTCTGAAGCTTGAAAACTGCAAGAAGTGTGGAAAGCTTATAGCTCAACCGCAAGAACTGATCAGGATAAAGAAAGGAAAGGCTTTGTTTAAAGGATAGATGTTGACTATGGAAACTGATTCTCTATCTTCCAGACTTCACGTGATTAAGCCTATTCTCATGGATTTCTGAAGGAGAAGAAGGAGATTGAAAACAATGCCAAAACAGATGGAAAGGCTTTTTAGAATCATCTGAGCAGAGCTAAAAAAGTGATGGAAGTTAATACTTTAGAGTTGAGAGAATTTGAGTTTAGAGCCTACGTTTGGCGACTTGGCGAATATCTCCGTTTTCGTGTTAACCATCGCTGCCTCACTATATTATTTTGGAAAGTTGATTGCAGGTGTGAGAGTTGAACAATATGCAAAAGAAGATTACTACATTCAAGGTCTTGTCTTCTCTTTAATGTATGTTGTTGTTCCGTTTTTAGTGGTCTTGTTGATTGTGGGATCATTGAAACTCTATTTTCCTATTTGGATTTCGGTATTCTTTCAAATAGTGATTATGATCTTCTTGTCAATGGTCTTGCAGTTTAATTTGGCAAAATATTCTTTGTTCTCCCAATTCAAACCAGCTTTGCAGAAGGGATTTGATGAAAGAAAGAAAAAAAGCAGCATTTTGGTTTTTGCTGACGAAACAATGACCAAATTTACCAAGAAGAATCTTGCAGAAAACTATTTTGCCATTCAAGAGGCATTTGCTAAATATATCGTAAACTATTACACGCTTTTTCTTCTTTCGATAATCTTGGTATGGAGCATTTATTCAACTCTTTTGTTGCAACAGCTCCTTGATCCACCTTCAATTTTCATATCTATTCTCACTTTCATCAATTTCACTTTTCTAGCCCTTGGGTATGGTTACGTAAACATCTATTATCCACCAGCAAGAATCATTCTTGAAGATGGAAAAGATCTGACTGGAAAAATATTAAAAATTGGCAAGTTTGTCCATATTGTGAAAGACGATGAAGGTAAGAAACTGTTCATCAATGCAAGTAAAATCATGTATGTAGAAGAAAGCATGTTCAAAGAAAACAACAAGCAAGAAGATAGTTGAGTCAAAAGCCCCTATCGAAACTACTTTCTGAGCTATTACGGTCAAAGCTTCTTTTAGCTCAAATAGTCTTCTCGTTATTTGCATTGCTCTCAGTTTGTTTCAGAATTTCATGAACGGCTTTTTCAAGTTCAGCAAGTTTCTGTTCTGTCTATTGAATATAGTTTTTCAACTTTATTAAAAAATTGAAACTTAATGTGAAACCATTTAAAGGTGCAAATCTAGTATGATAGGAATCCTTTTTCTCTTCCATATCTTAGCAATTCTTCCAAGTCTTTTTGCGGTATCATTAAAGCGAACTGTCCCCACCACCAATGTCCTGTTTTTGAAGTCGTGTAGTATCCTATTCTAAGTTCAGTTTTCTTGTTTGACTCCCATTCGATCTCCTCTAAAATGATGATCTTCTCTGGCTCATCTGATTGTTGGCACCAAAGTGTTCTTTTGACTTTAAATCTTATTTTCTCCTTTATATCGTATTTATGTCTGGCTGTATGCACTCTGCCTTTACGAAGATCAAGGTAATTACCATGTTTGTCAGCTATTGGTATAACCCATTGTTCGTCATTTTTATCGAAAAACCCCTTCTTCATAACACAAAATCTGAGACATTTCTGATATATGCTTTCCCATTGAACATAAAAAACTCAGTTTAGCGATTTGATCTGAAAACTCTGCTTATCTCAGATGACACAAAATCAAATCGCCATTAGCCTGTTTGTTCTAAGGTTTGTCTGATCAGCTTCCCCAAATTATCCTTCATCTCATTCAGGATTGATCTTATCTCTCCAATTTCTTTGTGCATATTCATTATGTCTTGGTTCAGTTGACTCCTTCTTTTCAATTCTTCCCTCAACATATCAATCACTTCTATTACAGAACCCAATTGCTTTGTTTCAACTACAGCAGCTCTCCTCTCTGCTTCTGCCTTTTCTTCTTGAATTTCTCTTTTGATTTTGCCTAACTTATCTGACTTGCTTTCAAGATCCAAATCTTCTTTTGCTCCTTCCATGAGAGATATTCCAGAAGTTATGTGGGCTTCTTTGTTTCCATACGTGATAACAGCTTGAAATTTCCTGAGATAAATGCTGTCCTTCCCAAAGGCTCTCTCTAATATGGCTTGACATTGAGCTTCCCATTTTCCCTTTTTTGCAAGATATTCCAAATTATTTTGATAGGGCAAGAGAGTCTTGCCAAATTTGATCAATTCATCAAATCTTTCATGCAAGTTTGCTGAGGACATATAGATCCCTCTTTTCTATTGTCTATTGAAACATATAGCCGTGAAAGTTAAATAAAATGTTAGCTTTCTTATGTTTCTTTTTGGTTACTTTTTTATAGCTAATTCGCTCAATAGAAACCAAGAAAATGTCAAGGAGCATTCTTTTATGGTATTTCTAAAATCTCTAGAAAAATTGGAGCTTGAAGACGTAGAAAAGTTAAAACTCGGTGAAGTCTGTGAGAGTCAGATCTTAGATTATAAGGAGCAATTATTGGATGATAACAAGTTGCTTGAAGAGGTTTCTGCTTTCGCAAACACACAAGGTGGATTCTTGATTTTTGGCGTAAAGGAAACAGGTAGAGGCGGATATCCTCAAGAAATTCTAGGGATAAGTAAAAGTCAGATTAACAAGGAGAGAATGGAACAGATTATTTTAGGGAACATCCAACCACGACTTAACGTAAAAATAAAGGAAATTGAACATCAAGATCCATCAAAGGCTATTATTGTTGTCCAAGTTCCAAATAGTTATTTAAAACCACATATGCATGGGCGTTATAACAAGTTCTACAAGAGATATGAATTTGAAGCTCTACCCATGACTGAAATAGAAGTAAGTGACGCTTATAGGAGAAGATTCGCAGGTTATCAAGAAGTGAAGAGTTACATTTCGATGTTATTGGGAAAAAGAGAATTCATGACAATTACGCCTCCTCCGATCATAGGTCAGATCGTAGTTATTCCAACAATTATCAACCGAATGATCGATACTTCTAGTGCAAAAGAATTTGATTGGATGATGAACCTTGACCTCATGCCTAAATATGATATATATATGCCATCACATCCAACACCATCTTCTAATGGAATAAAATGTCAATTTCTAGACAAGAATGAAATTGTCCGAATAAGATTGGAAGTTCATAGAAATGGATGCATCCATTACTTCTCATATTTTGGAGAATCATACCAAGAGAAAATGTTATTCTTGTATCATATTTTTTGTGTTAAATTGTTATATACCCTTCAATTTGCTTCAACACTTTATCAAAGATACAACTATTATGGAGATGTTAATGTCACTTGCAACTTGTTGGGGACAAAAAATAGTTGGTTACCTAGCTTTGGAATATTCAGTGAACTAAGAGGATCGTCGCCTAGCCAAGTTGACTCAATAAACATTTCCAGAGAGTATTCAACGAATGTAGTTCAGTCGAAATATGAATGTATAACATCTGGAATTATGGATGATATTTTCAATAGCTATGGACTTTGGAAGTGTCCCCTCTTTGATGATGAAGGAAACTTGAAAGAATCTATGTTGAGGAGTTGATCAAGTTAGATGATTCCAAATCTTCCAATTTGCTAATAGAATTGATTCATCCCACACTTTTACAAATTCCAAGAGCTAGAAAGTTAAATAAATCGTTAACATTCTTATGAATTGTCGTCTATTGGAAAATTTATTGAGAGATCAAGCAAAAGCCTAAACCCAAGAGGTAAGAATAGATCCTCAGGGATATTGACATGGCTACTTTTGAGGGTATGTCTCTTCTGCGATCTGAAGAATCTGAAACTGTTGTAAAGAGTAAAGAAGACTTTGCAGAGAAGTTGAGTTTTGTGGAATCTATCTCAGAATTGTTTCTGCAGACTTTCAAAGTGATGGATAGCAAAGTCCAAGATCTCTCAATTAGCAAAGATGCAGCTTACAGGATAACCTTCAAAATTTTCAGAATACTTAGATGCTCTCTGAAGGCTGCACTTGAAGGCTACTATGATGTGAGTATGGCTCTGTTAAGAATAGCCTACGAAAATCACTTGCTGATGAAGTATCTCTCAGAACATGAGAAAGAAGCGAAGTTGTGGTTTAAGGGCAAAAGGGTCTCTCCATACTTCCTTAGAGCGAATGTCAGTTATTCTGGCAATTCTTTGTATCAAGAGATGTCTGAGTTTATCCATTGTAGTTTCAAGAGTAGCTTGTCTTTCACAGTGTGTGAAGAAGGGCAGACAAAAGCAACCATTGGAGAGTATGACAAGGATCAATTTGGTAGATCGCTTTTGTTCATTCTCATGACCTTGGAGACTACAATGATATGGTTATCTATAACACTTGCTCAAGAATTGGCAGAAAATGAGGAATGGCATTCTCAGTTCAAGGCAACTGTGCCAAAACTCTGGAAGTATCTCAAACAGACAGTTAAATAAAATGTTGGCTTATGAGGAAACTCTATTTGTAGATACTCTAACTCTGACAACGTCGCACTTAGGTTTTTACAACATCATCGAACTTTTGTGGTGAAAATGGGTCTGTTAGTCTAAACACACAGCAATGTTTATAAATAGATAGCTACATATGTAGCTAACTGAGGATATAAAATGGGAAAATTGAACATAGCCCTAAAAAAAGACATCGATGACAAGTTTAGAAGAGAAGTATTCAGACGTAAAGGGTTAAAGAAGGGAAATTTAAAAGAAGCTGTTGAAGAAGCAATGTTACTCTGGATTAGCACTACACAAAACTCTAATAAAGGGGAAGACAAGAAATCATAGATAACAACGGCATTAATTAAAAGAAAAAGGAGAAATAAAATATGCGTGAAAAAAACGAATTCCAGTGTTTAATGTCTATGCCTAATTTAGGGGACTATCTGGGGAAGTGGATAGCGATAGTTGGAGAACAAGTCATAGCTACTGGAAGTGATGGAAAAGCTGTCTTTAAAGAGGCAAAGCGTAAATTCCCAAATAAAGAACCTCTTATCCTAAAGGTTCCTCAAGATAGAGTAATGCTGCTGTGATTTTTTGGCACATACAATTTTAACGTGCAAATACCTCAGCTACACACTGCCAAACACAAATCCCCCTGTTTCTATACGATTACCAATGCTTCATATCAGACTCTCTTGCAATAAAGAGAGCCTGAGAACTATCGGACTTGTTGATTCTGGTTCTACAACAACATTTGTTCCTTTAGAGTTAGCAGAGATGTTGTCTGCACCTATCGAAAAAGAAGAGAAAGCACTGGGTGCAGGAGGAAGTTTCCAGAACACAATAAGAAAGCTGACCATATCTATTCTTAAAGGAAAAAATTCTGTCCTCACATTTCCAGATTTTCCTGTTTACGTGCCAAAAGAGGAAGATAGAATCCCTTATGTTGTTTTGGGGAGAGACTCAATTTTTAGGAAAGTTGATGTTTTGTTTAGGGAACGTTTGCAGAGAGTTCATCTTCGCACACCAAAGAAAAAATAAAGAAATACATTCTGTATCTTAGATGTTGGAATCTTAAATAAAACGTTAAGATTCTTATGGTTGTTGAAAACTTATTAGGAGCCTTACTGATTCAGATGTTTAGTCTGAAAAAAGGAACCTGAAGAGCTATTGAATAAGCTTGAGGTAAGACTAAAATCACTTATTAAAAATTTAGCCGAAGAATGCTGTGTCGTGAAGCCCGGTGGTGTAGTGGACAAGCATAGCGGGCTTTGGACCCGCTGACGAGAGTTCGAATCTCTCCCGGGCTACCATTCCCATGTTGTAATTTATACCGTTTTAGGTGCTAGCATGGGTGTTTCTGCAAGTTCTTGTTTGAGCTTCTGCTTTAATGCTTTCAGCAGCGTTTCTATTTGACTTTCGTCTCTGCCCGCTGTTATTACTGTTCTGTGTGGCATTGACAATGCTTCTTTTGTCAAGATTTCTTCAGGGTTCAAGCCTAATACTCTGACCATTTCTTTCAACATCTCCATTCTGCTAGGCTTCGTCTTAGGCTTTATACATAAGCCTGAAGCAGCATACACTCCTCGCAGGAACTCTATGCCTTTCATCGGTATGTCATGATACGTGCTTATGGTGTGGCCCATCATGTACTCGATGTAGTCTGTCTGGACCCCTAAAGCTGCCATCTGCGTCCTGAAAAATTTCCTTATGCTGTGCGGTCTCATCGCGTAGCGTCTTCCAACCTTGCTTCCGAGCAGTCCTGCTTGAGCCATGAGCCTATGCAGTATGTTGTAGACTTGAGACGGTGTCAAAGGTTTAACGGTCTTCGAGTGTTCGTCTCTTATCAGCGGAGATTCATCGTGAATGTTTTCTGGTGGAATCTTGCTCGGTAGCCCACCGCTTTTTCGAGCTTCTAGGTACGCTTTCAAGTAGCCTGCGGCTTCTTGCCCTATGAAAGTGTCGTAGTCGTGATATTTGCCCTTGGTTATGGCGGCTTCAACATGCACGTGAATCGGGACTATGCCCCTTTCAAGATCTTCGTGGATATGCCTGTATTGCAGTTTGCATAGTGTGCCTATCCTGAATCCTCCTAAGGCAAGCATTGAAACTATGGCTTTTCCTCTGACGTCTGTTAAGTCTATTGTCTTGGCGATTTCTTCAGGTGTCGGTGCTCGGTCTCTGCTCAGAGCATACTTGTGCATTTTGTATGGAAGTTCCAGTTGGAGTCCGTTTACTCTGAAGAAGGTCTTAACTGCCTTGACGCAGTTTGATATGTGGCCTGGACTGTAGTTTTCGCTCTGCAGCATTCCAACGTAGTCGTCTAGTCTTCTGGCTTCAAGCGTCAAAGCCTTCTGGTTTGGCAGTCCATCCTCTGACTGGCATTCGCTTATGAGCTGGTCAGGTTCTGTTTGGCAGTATTTGCAGTATTGGTGAACTGACCATATGTAAAGGTAGGTTGTTGCGTGTGATTGGCTGCAGTGTCTCTTGAGGTATTTTGCCATTTCAACGAGTGAAGGGCTTAAGATTGTGAAGCGTATTAGGCTGGGCTTCCGTGTCTTCAGAGCCTCGTAGATGAATTTCTCGACATCTGGCGGGCATGGTGAACGGGTTGGCACAATGTCGAACTTTTTACAATAGGGTTCAGTCGTCATGTTTTCCATTCCTCACAGATAGATAGATGTGTTTTGCGCGGTTTATGAACTCGGTGTCTATCCATTCCATTGTTAAGCGTAGTCGTCTTCTTTTTTTCTTTTCTTTGATGGGTGTTAAACTCAAAGAAAGGTTCAAACAATCCTTCTCATCTCGATAATGTCGCTCTTACGAATCGCGAGACCTGTAATTCTAGTCTTTGACTCTTCGTTTATGATGGCCTCCACATGCCTTTCCCAAACCAGCAGTATGTAGTTAGAATCCTCGTAGTCAAGCCAGCCTACCGTTTCACGTATAACAGGTGCAATTTTGGAGGCTTCCCACAAGTCCTTGAAGATAACAGCATCATAATATCGCACCATAACCACGTCACCAACTTTCATAATCGGTTGCTTTGTGAAGGTTCGGTCGCTCTCTCGGAGAGTCAATCCTGTTCCACTTCTGCCTCAGGCGTCAGCTCGTTTTATTACCTCACGTACTTGTTCGCGTATGAACTCTGAGGCTGTTCTGTAGCCTAATTTTTTTACCGCTAGCCGAAACTCCCGGTATTGGCTATCCTCGAGCTCGACGTGTAATTGCATAGTTCAATCACCTTTATGGTCTATGAAGTCGAGCTCTCCGAATCAACTTGGGCTTCGATAGTATTTTGAGAAAACGTTTTACACTTGATGAGCATTGATTTGGGCGTTAAAAGCAGGTTTTTCGATGTTTTCAGGGGAACAATAGGCATACTATAAAGAATTGTCCGATGCTTTTTCTGTAATTCGTCTAGAACACCATCAGCCACAGCCTTGTAGACCGTGAACCAATGTACACCGAGTTTATTAGCAACGTAGTTGATGTCTAGTGGTCTATTTTCCTTTTCAATTAGATCTCTAATTTGTTGTTGGACATCGTTTTTTTCCATCTACTCTCACCTTTTTATATGATGGTTTATAGAAACCCGTATATATATCGGTATGAGAAGATATAGTGTCGAGGTGCGATATATCTCATGTCAACGACAAAAAAAGATGTAGTCCGTCAATGGAGAACCTCGAGTGACATCGAAAGACTATCGAAACAGTTACGGGAAGAGCGAAAAGAACTTATACTCCCTAAAGGACCTAGCAAAATTCTCTCATACTTAGCTCTCAAAAAACATGGAAATAGATACGAAATTTCTAAATGCCAAAACTTGAGCTATTCCTGGACCCATACTCTAATCAAAAGACTATTGAAACAGGGTTTTATTCGAGAAGAGGAAAGAGAGAAAGCCCCAACGGGCCTAGAAAAATGCAGTTACACGTTAACCATAGCAGGCGTTATCAAGGTCTTAGCCCATAAGCCAATATATAACAAGATTGACCTAGTTGCTAAAAACTATGCACACATGTTCCCACTAGTTTTTGGCAAATGGGACTTCTTCATAAAAGAGGACAAAAGAGATGCCGCCATCAGAAGAATAATCGAGACTATACTTTTTTTCCAGAACTACGTTCCAGGTCACTTTATTGCTGAATGGACGACCACAGACGATCACGTGGAACAGTGGCAATTGAAACTGTGGCGACTGATCCCGCCTTTGATGGATGTTGTGCATGATTTCGCATATATTTTTTTAGCTGCGCCCTTTACCGATCCCCCTCATTTTCCAAATCCTGATGCACCTTTAGCTCCCGAGTTGAAAGGGTGGTTTGAAACACTCCGCAAGGACTCTGACTTGAAAGCGTTCGTCAACAAGGTTTACAAGGAGAAAGAGGAAGGCATCAAAGGCGAGTTGCAAACTTTCATGTCCTGGAAGAACTGGTGGGAAAACTTGGGTTAACCTTCAGCCATCGAAACTGTCTCTTCTAACAAAACGCGTGACTTCAATGATTGGGGATCCGACAGCCAAAAGCTGATAGAAGATTTAGAAAATGCGTTTTGGACATGGGCTAAGGGAGCGAGCCTCTTTAGAAACTTTCTTGTTCGCGCTAATAAGCCTAAAACAAACTTATCCACGTTCTAAATCATCAAAGTCTGTAGTGCCGAGGGTCGGGTTTGAACCCGAGACAAATGGAGATATCACCCGCAAATCCCCTTTTTTCTATTGCCTGCCTAGTTGTGGTAGGGTCATATAGGTTAGTGCCCACGTTTGACCCACGTGACGCGCTAGACCGGATTTATAGGGCATAGATTGATTATGAGACTTGAATCCGTCTGGG
>Ga0315296_10001957_pt1 | contig 17772 bp, 13 predicted proteins | sample YL17G14_18_MG_FD_203921 | JGI IMG/M metagenome (GOLD analysis project Ga0315296, IMG submission 203921) | Sediment microbial communities from Yellowstone Lake, YNP, Wyoming, USA - YL17G14_18 | ecosystem: Environmental > Aquatic > Freshwater > Lake > Sediment | place: USA: Wyoming | collected... | reverse complement strand
CCCATCAAGTCAAGCAACCTCTTTGCGTCCTCCACCATCAGGCGGGAGAGTCTACTTGATGCGACGGCCTTGGAGAAAGCCTTGGCGTAGTCCCCGGCTTTTCTCGCATCCTGCCATTGCGCCAGCGCCTTCTCGCGCACTTCTCTCCTCCTCTCCAGTTCAGCTCCCTTCAACGAAGGAGGCTTGCCGTCGAAGACAAACACCAGCTTCATTCCGTAGTCCGTAATCAGCCGTGTCGTCCTGAACAACAGCCCTATCAGGTGCGAGGTCACTCTTCCTTGGGAGTCGGTCAACAGGCTGCCGTCCGGTTTTCGAATCAATGCTAAGAACTGGTAGAGCACGTTGTTCGCGTCAACTGCAAGCGATCTTCCTGAGAGGTCTCTAAGCCGCATGACCTTCCTTTTGACTATAGGAGTAAGGAGAACTCCCAAGCTGAGGGGTACAGCGCGATCCTGAATTTAAACGAACTTCTCCGCCCAGTGACAGGCAACGGAGTGAGCCCCCATCAGATTCCTGAGCGGAGGGATTTCGGATCCGCAGACATCAGTCGCGTATGGACACCTCGGATGGAATCTGCAGCCCGGTGGCACGTCGATCGAAGAAGGGATCTCCCCGCGAGCTCCTACCCCTCCAACACTCTTGGGGCCGATCTTCGGAGTTGCCTCAAGAAGCATCTGTGTGTAGGGATGGATTGGCTTCGACATGATATCGGCGGTCGGGCCAAGCTCGAACACCTTACCCAAGTACATGACGGCCATCCTCCTGCCCATGTACTTCGCGACACTGAGGTCGTGCGTTATGAACAGGTACGACAGATGATAGGTGGTCGCGAGTTCCTGCATGAGGTTCAACACTCCTGCCCTCACTGAAACGTCGAGCATGGAGACCGGCTCATCCGCCACAACAAGCTCGGGATTGGTCGCGATCGCCCTTGCTATTGAGACCCTCTGCCTCTCGCCTCCACTGAGCTGATGCGGGTACTTGTAGAGAACATCCCAGTGGCTGAGCCCAACCTGATCCAAGAGGGAAGAAACGACATCCTCCTTCTGTTGTCTTGTCTTCACCATGCCGGAGACTACCAGTGGAAGCCCGACCTGATCCACAATCGCAGCACGAGGGTTCAGCGACTCATATGGATCCTGGAACATCATCTGGACTCTTTTCCTGTAATTCTTGAGTTCGCCGCCGTTGAGCTTCAGTATGTCAGTGCCCTCGAATTCGGCCGACCCTCCGGTGGGTTGCGTGAGTCTGGCTATGACCCTACCTGTGGTGGTCTTTCCAGATCCGCTTTCCCCCACCAAGGCCAAGGTTTCCTCTTTCGCGAGATCGAACGAGATTCCGTCCACCGCTTTCACTGACCTCTTTTTCGCAAAGGGATTGAGGCCACGCGAGACAGGGAAATGCACGTACAGATCCTTCACCGAAAGCATTGACGGGGTCACCTTTCTCTCGCTTGACGATCTCGTCGACATGGTCACTTGTTCACCAGATGACATGCCACTGACCTGCCCTCCTTTGGAGACGACAGTTCTGGCTCTTCAACGACGCACCTGTCAAAAGCGTACCTGCATCTGGGCCTGAACCTGCATCCCTTGGGCACAGCCGCGAGGTCGGGTGGAGCTCCGGGTATGGACCAAAGCTTCTTTCCCGGGGTCGCGATTCCCTGAAGTGATTCGAGCAACCCCTGAGTATAGGGGTGGAGCGGGGATTCGTAGAGTTCCGAGGTCGGCGCCACCTCGGCAATCCTGCCCGCATACATTATCGAAACCTTGTCGCTGAACTCAGAAAGAGCCACCAAGTCGTGTGTGATGAACATCATCGAGAGGTTGAGTCTCTTCTGCATGTCTATCATCAGATCCAAGATCTGCCTCTGCACGACTACATCCAACGCCGTCGTTGGCTCATCCGCAATCAACAGCTCTGGGTTGAGCGCTAACGCCATTGCGATGACCGCCCTCTGCCGCATTCCTCCACTGAACTCGTGGGGATAGTCCTTGGAGCGTGCAGCGTCAATGCCGACCTGCTCAAGCAACTTGGCGACTCTTTCCTGCATGCCCTTCGCATCGACGCTTTCGTGAGCGCTAATCGCCTCCGCTATCTGGGATCCGACGGTCATGACTGGGTTGAGGCTGTTCATAGCTCCTTGAAACACCATAGAGATCTTTCTCCATCTGAAAGATCGCAGTTCTTCTTCGCTTAGGGAAAGGATGTCAGTGCCCCCATCGAAGATGATTCGTCCGTCCCTTATCTTGCCAGGAGGCTTTATCAGACGCATCAAAGCGAGCCCGGTCGTTGACTTGCCGCAACCGGATTCACCTGCCAGTCCCATGATCTCTCCTTTGTTCACCTGCAAGCTGACGTCATCGACTGCCTTCACCTCGCCCCTTCGCGCCCAGAAGCTGACTCTGAGGTTCAAGACGTCGACTATGGACGCCGACGACATTACGTGGATCTCAACCTCGGGTTCGCTATATCGGTAATCGCCGATCCGATGAACGTGATGGCCAGACCTATCGCAGCTATGCTGAGCCCGGGCGCCAAGATCCAAGCCCAGCCGTTGTTGTACAAGGCGCCCTCGATCTGGGCGAAGTAGAGTACCGTCCCCCAACTCATGTTGAACGGATCCCCAAGCCCCAAGAAGCTCAGAGAAGCCTCACCTAGAATGGCCGAGATTATGGACAGTATCCCGTTTGCCACTATCAAGGGGGCGATGTTCGGCAGGATTATCTGTGCCATTATCCGGATATCAGATGCGCCGGAAACCCTAGCAGCATCCACGAAAGGCCTGTTCTTCACCGAAAGTGTCTCGGACCTCACCATCCGCGCCATCGATGGCCATCCGAAGATAGCTAGCACGAGAATCGTGTTCCACATGCTCTGCCCGAGCATTGTTGCCATCCAAATCATGAGCGGAAGACCCGGAAGGACCATCAACTCATCGGTGAAGCGCATCAGCAGTTCGTCCATGAGTCCTCCATAGTAGGCAGCTGCAAGACCGACAGAGACACCAATGATGATGACTGAAATGGCTACAATGAATCCTATCAGGAGCGATATCCTCGTCCCCCAAAGGACCTGGCTCAGGAGATCCCTGCCAATTCCATCTGTCCCGAGCAGATGCTCTATCGTCGGTTGGAGGTAGGGACGCGCCACAAAGCTGTACGGATTGTAGGGCGAGAGCCAAGGAGCCAGCAGTGCAATGGACAGGAAGAAGGCGACCATGACCACCCCTATCCTCCCTCTCCTGTGCTTCCACACGTCCATTGCGAATGCAGTGATGCCGAACTCGCTCTTTGCCCTGGCCGAATTTCTAGTCGTCTCACTCGGCATCTTGACCGCCATTTCAGTACCTTATCCTTGGATCGAGGATCGTGTACAGGACGTCAGCCACGAGCGTCGAAAGGATGACCGTGAAGGCGAGCACAAAGAACGCGCCTTGGATCAGCGGGTAGTCGAGCCCGGTGACTGCATTATAGAGCAGGAGTCCTATCCCCGGGTAGCTGAAGACGGTCTCCGTGAGAATGGAGCCGCCCACCATGAACCCCACTCGAAGCACGAACAGTGTCATCACGGGCAACACCGCGTTCCTGGCTGCGTGTTTGACCATGATATCCTCCTTCCTGACGCCCTTTGCCTCCGCAGTCAGGATGTAGTCTTCGCTCAGAGTTGCCATCATGTTGTCCTTCATGATCAGTGTGTAGCTGGCGAAGCTACCTATCGTCAAGGTCAGAATGGGCAGTATCGCGTGATACAGGGCATCCAGCAGGAAGGATATGCTGAACCCCCTGTACACGGCGCTCGGGGAGACCGCCCCTGAAAACGGGAACCATCTCAGGAACACCCCGAAGATCAGTACCAAGATCATCGCCACCCAGAAGAATGGCACACTCAGCATGAACATCGAGGATGAGGAGATGAACGCTTCGAGTTTCGACCCCCTGTACCAGGCAGATATCATGCCTAGCGCCACTCCGAGAATGGCCGTCAATATCGAAGAAACCCCAAGAAGAAAAATGGTCCACGGCAAGGCGTAGACCAAGAGGGACCACACTGTTGCAGGGTAGAAGTTGTAGGAGAGGCCGAAGTCCGGCGGGAAGGTGAGAAGAACGTTCTTGACGTAGAGCACGAATTGAGTCTCGATTGGCTTGTCCAAGCCGAACCTGGTCTTGAGTTCCGCGACGACTGGTGCCGGAAGCCTGTATTGAGACGCGAACTGATCCGTTGGGCTCCCAGGCATCAGTCTCGGTATGATGAAGATAAACACGACCGCTATGACGAAAGCTGCGAGTGCGTTGAAGGTCCTCTTGATGAGATACCTTGCCGTGATCATTTCTTTTTTCTCTCTCGACTGCACCTATTTCTTGCGCGTTAGGAAGTAGAGGGCTGCTGCCACTACAACGATCACTGCGGCTCCTCCAACGTACAACATTGTGTTGTCAGCAGGCGGGGCAACCTCGTGGCTCGGTAGGTGAAGGGCCACAGCAAGTCCAGCCATCGGGAGCATGAAGCCTTGGCTCACCGGCGTCTCGTATCCTTCGAATGTGTCAGTCCTGTGAGCCCACAGAGTCTGCTGGTAGTACAGCGTGAAGTATGGGACCTCAGCCGCGACCACCCTCTGAGCGACCGCGAATGCTTGGTACTGTGCCGCGTAGGTCGTTGCCTCTCTTGCGTTCGCCAATGCATCGGTCTGCTCCGCACTGGCCCATCTGCACCAACCGTGGTAGTCTGGGGAGATGGATACGCCGATCGGCAAAACCCCTCCTGGGTTGTTCCTGAAGATGTTCAAGATGAAGTCAGGCCACTTAGGCCTGTTTGTCGTCAGTATGGAAAACTCGTAGGCTCCGATGTACCAGTTGTTGACAACAGTTCCGGACGCGAGGACTTGGGTCTGGACATTGATCCCCACTTCCTTCAGATTCTGGTCGATTATCGCGGCTATGACAGTTGACGGGCCTATCGCCCTCAGGGTCATGACTGGCCTCCATTGAGTACCGTTTGCGAAGGTGTAGAAGCCGTCCGCAGCCCTGATGAAGCCAGCTTGTTGCAGCAGTAGTCTCGCCTGTGTGATGTTGCGCGCCCAAGGGGCTAGGTCGGACGGCACCCATTTCGTCAGGTCTGCCGGCAGACCACCAGGACTGGCGACGGCACCGTATCCACCCAAGGCGTAGTTCACAACGGCCGTGGTGTCTATGCTCAGTGCTATGGCCTTCCTGACTCCCGCGTCGGTGTAGGGAGCTCTCAGACAGTTGAAGAGCACTAGGCCCGCCCCAACCATCGAAGTACCCTCGAATGCTTGGCTCGGGTAGATATCGACCGTGCAGTTGGCCTGTGATATGATCGCAGGCACCATGGTTCCGCCCGCAAGCTGTACGATATCGAGCTGCTTCGTCTCAAGAAGTCCCGGTATGTTTGCAGCTGGGTTGAGCAACATCGCTGTTATCTTCTCGAGGTGTGGCTTGCCTCCCCAGTAGTATTCGTTTCTCACCAAGTGTATGACGGTGTCACCTGGCTTGAAGTCCACAATCTGGAAGGGCCCAGTGCCTATCGTCGAACTCTTGTTGTAACCGTCTAAGCCTGTCTGAGCCGCAGGGGTCAAGAACTCGTGCTTTGGGACTATCCATTCATAGGTCAGCAAGTAGTCCAGCCATTGGCTGAATACCTGCTTCAGCGTGTATCTGATCCCGGTTGCATTGAGTATCTCGACCTTGGAGACGTATGGGCATATCGCGTACTCGTCGAGTGTTATTGAGGAATTGTACACCTGGAATGTGAAGAGAACGTCCGAAGCATTGAACTGGACTCCGTCGCTCCATTTTGCATCCCTGAGCTTGAGAGTATAGACCAGACCATCAGGAGAGATAGTCCAACTGGTTGCCAACAGGGGCACATATGTGCCATTCGGCAAGGCAACCGCTAGGGGCTGGAATGCGAGGTCGTATATTATGTCCCTAGTCCCCACGGAGACCGGGTTGTTGCCAACGGTGACAAGCAGCTTTATCGTCATCAACGGCGCGTTGTTCGCGTTGGGGATTCCTAGCTTGAGTTCTCCACCTTCCTCGTAGACCATGGCAGCTTGTGCTGGAACGAACGCGAAGACCATTCCGCCCGCTAGTAGTGCGATTAAGGCAGTCGAAAGTATTCTGGTGCTATTTTTCATCATTTTTGCATGCACCTGCATAAGGAGGCTGTTTTATGTATATAAGTATTCGATTTCGAGATGCGGGGGCACAGCGATCATCCGTCTCTCCTTTTTCGCAAGCTGTGTCCTCTTCTTCCGTCAAGCGACATCGAGAAGTTGAAGGGCAGAAGGAGTCGTCTTCCATTGACTCGCCGTTCGTCTTGATCGCAAGTCATCAGGTTTTCCTCTCTGGAGTGAAGCGGTCCCAACCTCACAATTCACTGGTCTCACGCACGTCGACAACGGTTCCCTTGGTCACGCGCAGCAGATCGGTTGATTGCACCTTTAGGAGGGCCCTAGGTGATCCCCCGCCACCGAACACCACCTTTTTGTCAAGTACTCTGGGATCTATGAAGACTGCAGCACCATAACCGAATGGTGGGACTCCTCCGACGGGGTAGCCTGTGTGCTCCAACACTTCTCTGGGAGTGGCGGCGCGCGGTGCCGGAAATCCGACTAGCGCCCCGATCTTTCGAGGACTGACCCGATCGGTTCCCGACACTATCGCCACGAAGACCTTGCCCTGTTGAATCAAGACCATGCTCTTTATGAGGTCGGATGCACTGCGCCCGAGGGCGACAGCTGCCTCTTCCACCGTGTGAACAGAACTCTCGAAGATCAGCTGCTCTGCATCGATCCCGTTTGACTCGATGAATCGTTTGAGCTTGTGCTCGAACTCCTCAGGAGATTCCATGTCCATAACCACACCAAGCTTCCTGAACCGTCGGATCTAGTTCAGTCATTTCTCGTGACATTGCTCCTCTGGGCAAGCTTAGGGAACTTGGCATGTGAGAACCTGTGTTCTTTCTCCTGCGGAATAACCTCCTCTATAGTGTACTCCCGCGAGCCCAGCCCCAGTCTGCTGGCATACTCGATCACTGCGTAAGGGTCCTTGTATGGCCCGTGTATCCTCTGGAAGGGATGCAGACCGTCTCCTTCGATGATCTCCATGGATTGGGGAACATTCTCTCTGATCAGACTCTTGCTCGCCAACATGTCCAGGGTCGCCTTGTCCAAGGCAATGGGATCTGTTGACCCGAGCACGCCAAGATCTTCCAAGACAGAGCCAGTTGTTATCCCCCAGCAGTCGCAGACGGGCATGATGTCAGTGGCTACACTGATGAAGAACCTGTCGTCCTTGCTGAAGTTGGCGAGCGCCTCCTTCGTGGTGAGGGCCATCAGTTCCTGGAACGCGTGGAAGTTCGCGGGATTGATCTCCAAGCATCCATGAGGGTTGCCCTCGACGCATCTTCTACAGTGATTGCAGCTGTCGAACTCTATCCTGACGCCCTTGGTCTTCTTGCTGATCGAGATCGCGCCATAGGGACATGCACTGACATGAAGCTCCGGATCACTGCACTTTTCGGGGGACCAGTACTTGTCGTACTGCATGACACTATGCATCTTCGATCTGGTTCGGGTCGTGAAACTGCCCAGCGCGAGATTCTTGATGGCTCCCCCGAATCCCACGGTGTTGTGCCCCTTCGCGTGAGAGAGCGTGACTATGACCTCAGCGTCCTTGCACAGGCCACCCAATTCCACGTCGTCGATGTTCTTGTACTTCAGCTCTCTCCTCACAAAGTAGTTGTCAGTTGGCCCCGCGATAGGGAAGACGGGACAACCCACGACCTCTGGCGTGTATCCCCGGGACGTGGCGCCCTTGAAGCACTCGAGGCTGTCCGCTATGAATGGTCTCCCGCCAGCTTTCCGTATTTTGGACACCAACAGACCCACAAGGAACGGGTTGACCGTGCTGAAGCCGACATTTACACCCAAATGCATCTTGATGAGGACAGACTTGTCCTTGATCCTATTCTCTACGCCGAGTTTCTCTATCACCTGAGTGAACTTGGCCGCGAAAGAGTGTTCCGGTGCCAACGAACGCGACTGCACCGAACCGAAGTAGACTGTGCTTGAAGCCATGGGCTAATCCGAAATCCGCTCCTAATCTGTCTTTCCCGAAGAAGGGAGGCCCCGAATCCTTTGCCTAGACGTGGGCACGGCCTTCTCACAGTCCGAGCTCCTCCAGTCTTCTCCTTCTCTCCTCCTTCATCTCGCCAGCCCTTCTCCATGTCAGCAGCACGAAGGACAGAAGGAGGAGCATCACACCGACTGCTATCACGTCAATCGCAGGGTACGTTTGCCCCCCACTGGGCGGAGGAGGTTGGTTCCCATCCGTCACGATCCCCACTTGTCGGGCGACGTCAGGCTGGAACACGCTCGCCGAAACCTGCTCGATAAGGCTGGTGACCTGTGAGCCATTGTACACGTTCACGGTGGCTCCCGCTGGAAACATAAGGCGAAAAGGCTTCTGACCGCCCAAGGCCAAGTACTGCCCGTCCGACTTCGAGAAGACCGAGATGTAAGTGAGCCCGCTGTACTCCCAAGTGTCTAGCGATCCCAAGTCATTGATCTTCGTCCAGTTGCTGCTCCCTTGTCGCATGAACACGCCAACGTCAAGACCAATTTGGAACGAAACGTACTTGACGAATGATCCTTCCCCGTGAGACAGCAGCACAAACAAGTTCGTTTCTGCCACGGCACTGGCTTCGAATGAAGTGCGGACATCGGACGCAACGATCTGTGGAGAGGTCAGGTCGACCCTCAGGCTCTCAGCGGATAGGGCGGAGATGTCACTCTCGAGGTCATCAATACTTCTCTTCATGTCGGCGATGACCTTCCACATGTCATCCAGACTCGTTCTGGTCTGGTTCACGCCCTTCATCAGTTCGCCCGACATGTTCAGGAGCAGCGCACTCTGATTCAGATCTGCGGCTCCCACCTGCAGAGACGCGTTGCCCGCTCTCTCAAGGTCATACAGCAAACCCGACACGCTGAACGCGAAGCTGTCGTAGAACCTGACGAACGTCTGGACCTCATCTGCAACCAGTCTGACATTGATCTGGGAGAGAGTGCTCTGCATTTGCACCAAGTTCTGTAGAGATTGCTGGATGCTCTGGAGAGTCAGCTCATTCTGCTGATAGATCTGCGTGACCATCGCTATCGCCTGGTTTAGGGCGATGACCTGAGCCGTGTCGTTCGTGGTCTCGACTAGGGCAGTCAAGGTGGCATTCAAAGCCAAGAGCATTCCTTGTTGCTGGTGGATGGAGGAATCTGTGACCTCAAGCACCGCGATGGTGGTAGTGAGGTTGCCCTTGAGGTTCGTGATTGTCCTGTTGATGTTCTGCTCCGTGGCGAGCTCACCGAATGCGTGGATGAGGTTAGAGTAGTTGGCCAGCCTGCCCACTATTTGGCGCAATCCTGCCGACACTGACAGAATGGAATTGCCTATTGTTGAGCTCGCTGTACCAGTCAGGTTCATTCCCTTGCTGATCGCATCCAGGAACCCGGACAGGTCCGACAATGTGGAAGTTGTCTCGTTTGACGTTGTCCAGATCCCCTCGAAGAACTCCTCGGTCGAGTTCAGACTGTCAAGCCTTGCCTGCATCCTCTGAACCATCGTGGGCAGCTGGTCTGACGAATACGATATGATGAATGGGGTGACCGTGGCGACACCCCAGTCCGAGAGCTTGGAGACCTTGGCTTCGATCTCGACCACGCTCTCTCCCCCCAGCAAGAACACCCAGTAGTTGGCTCCCTCTGTGGTGGTGGAGTTCGGATGTGGCGTCAAGGTTTTCAACTCAAAGTAACTCTTGTCTAGACTCACGACGAGGGTCACCGGTATTGGGGGGTTGAGCGAGCTGTTCTCAGCTCCCAGCATTGTGTTCCTAACGCGAACCCTCCAAAGCAGAACATCGCCGACATTGGCGGAGAGAAACCTGTACTCGCCGGCCCGAGTTACGTTCGGAGGACCGTTGTTGACAAGCAGACTTTCATTGACCTCGAACGGGAACGACCTTGGAGTTCCGGCGAGTTCCCAAGAAGACTCACCCGGAGGAGCGCTCAACTGAACCACTAGCTCCACATACCTTCCGAGATCCAGCCTACTGTTTATCGTGAGTTCTCCGCTGACGACGCTCAGTGATGCTGGATCTACATCATGAAGCGTCAGTGATATCGCGAGTTGCTTTGTTGATGGGTCAGAGTTGTCGACCTCCAACACGTATGAGAAGGAGGCGGTCGACGTCCCGGCTACCGGGTCAACTTGGAGTGAATAGGTAGCTTGCCCGGCGAGTTCCACGCCAGGGCTGTCTGGTGCATGCACGCCTGCGGCCACTCCTGACAATACTAGCAGACATGATATCAGAGCGAAAGCCTCCCGTGAGTTCATCGCCTTTTCTCCTGCCTCATCTTCTCCAGCCTCTCAAGATTCTGGACGAGTTTCTCCTCCGAAACCTGACCGTCTACGAACCTCCTCTTCCAAGCCCCTTCTTCAATCTCGAAGAGTCTGCTTAGTGTCGCGCCCAGTTCGACCGGCGGCCCCAGTTTTTCGCGTCGGGCTGCGCGTATTGAGGAGAGGAATGGTTCTGGCGCAGTATTCATGAGCTCGCCGTCTCGCATGAACCTCACTGTGTTTGCGTGTGCTGCGACCTCCGGATTGTGCGTGACTATGATGACAGCGAGGTTGATCACGGCATTCAACGATCTGATTATTGACATCACCTTTGCTGAGGAGTCAGCGTCAAGATTGCCCGTGGGTTCGTCCGCCAGTATGAAGGCCGGGTCGTTCGCGAGAGACCTCGCAACTGCCACCATCTGCTGCTGTCCACCGCTCAGTTGTCGAGGCGTGTTCCTGTGTCTGTTATCCGGGAGCCCTGTCAGCCTTAGCAGTATCTCGGCCTTGCTTGTGGCCTCGTTCGAGGTATATCTCCCAGAGAGCAACATCGGGAGGCTCACGTTCTCCACGGCCGTGAGCTGGGTTGCGAGATTGAAGAACTGGAACACGAAACCCACTCTCTCCCTTCTGACCACCGAGAGCTGGCTCTCAGGAAGGGCCGTGACGTCCTGCCCATCGATGAACAGCTTCCCCGTGTCCGTCCTGTCAAGCGTTCCAGCTATGTGAAGCAGAGTCGACTTGCCCGATCCAGAAGGGCCCATGATCGACACGAGTTCGCCGCGTCCGACCTCGAGATTCGTCTGCCTGAGCGCGTGTATGACCGAGCCTCCGAGCCTGTAGTCCTTCGAGATCCCCTTGCATACTAGCGGCTTGATGTCATTCGTATCTAAGTGCTTCAATCGGTCTCACCTTCGTAGCTCCCCACGATGGGATTAGGCTCGCGAGGGCGCTCATCAGAAGGCCTATGGCGAACCCCCTTGCATAGGTGCCCATGTCGTAGACGAATGGGAATTGGAGCGCGGTCCCTATGATGCGAGGCAGAAGTTCCGTCACTATGTAGTACGCAAGGGCATACCCGCCGAGACCGCCTAGGATCCCACCGGCAACACCCATCACAACGCCCTGCAGCAAGAAGATGAACAGGACGTGCCAGTTCTCAGCTCCAATAGACTTCAGAACGCCTATCTCTCTTCTTTTTTCTGCCACGCTCATCCCGACCGAGTTCATTATGCTCAGGCCCGAAACCGCGAGGCTGACCATGCTGACGGAGAGCATGAGTGCGTCCAAAGTATCCAAGATGTTGTTGAGGTTGGCCAACAAATCCTTCTCAGTGAGGACCTTGAGCCGTGGGAAGGTAGCCTTCACATCTCGTACGACCTCGTCCGCAACGTCAGCCTGAGCGACCCTGATCACGAAGTGAGTCGCGTACCCTCTCATGTTCAGCAAGTACTGAGCCGCCGCCAGACCAGTGACGATGACTGATCCCCTGCCCGCGGTGAGTCCTTGGAAGAACCCACCTATCTCGGTCGTGCCAACCAGTTTCAGATTGATCCCTCCCACGTATACCTGCGTAGTGACTTTCAGGGTGTCGTTGATCCTGAGTCGCATCGAAGAAGCTCCTAAATCTGTTGTGATGAACTCCAATGCACTGTCTGATGAGGGGAACCTGCCATCGGGGGATGGCACGAAGGACAGCATCTCAGAAACAGGAACTCCGATCAATATCGCGGCTTCTTTTCTGGTGTAGCCTCCTCCTATCACTATCGGGACTACGGACGTTACCCCAGGGATCTGGGCGATCGTGGAAGCATGGAATACCGGCATCGGCTGCATGTCCACATCAGAGGCAAGTATGGCAGAGCCCAAGAGAGATTCGACGTCCTCACTCACTCTCGTCTTCATCGAGAGAGTCAGGCTCGTGAGAGACGCCATGAACGCAATCCCTATGGTGATGCCGAGAATCGTCAGGACGGTTCTAGTGGGCCTGGCCTTGAGATCCCTCAATGAGTATCTCGTCAGATAATCCAGTAGTCCCATCGGTGAACTTGCGAATTCTCTGCGTTGCTCGTAATTAAGGATTGCTCAATGATTTTGGACGTGAAACATACATAGAACGGAATCGAAACCATTAAATCGGGCGCAGGCGAGTGGCGGTGGGTTGCGTCGAGTTCTCGCTTGCCTTGTGCTCGCCATGATAGTAGCGATGCAGCTGCTCGTTGTTCCGGTATCCAGTCAAGAAGCCAGACCGTGGACGATCAACTATGTAGTTAGACTGGTACCGGCTAGCCAAGATCCCTCGTTCGCGCCGGAGCCGATGATCATCTCCGGAAGCATAGGTTTGGGCGGACTGGCGAACTACACCTCAATCCCCTTCTCCGGGAACCTTTCGCTGGCGCAGAACGTCACCGGCACTCTCATAGCCGCCAGTGATAACCCGCCTTCCTCCTACTGGATAGACTATTTCACAACGGATAGTCCTCAATATGTGGTGCCAATCCTCACAACACAATACAACCGCCCCTACAACTGGAGATTCGAGAAGGTGGGTTCATCCTACAGGTTCTACGCAGTAGGCCAACAATACAGAGACTACTTCTACTCCTCGCCCGCGCAGTCAGACTACTCAATCATCACGGATTACATGAACTACACGACAAGGGTAGCAACAGTCGATGTCAAGCTGAAGATGTCTCGCGCGATACTCATCACCTTCAACCAGACCGCGTTCTATCCACTGCTCAGCAGCGTGTCCTTCGACATTCCCTCAACTTATCATCTTTCGGGCGACAGCTCATCCGCCCTAGTCCCTGCTTGGATGAACACAACACAACTCTCGGGAGCCTTCACTGTGGTCCTGCCTGCCCTACCGACCCCGACGAGCGCGGACATCCCGTTCACTCTTAGCCTGAACACAACACAGTCCGGGCTCGTGGACGTGGGCAGACCACTCATATCGACACTGAACACGACATCGTTGACTTGGCTTAACGACGATGAGGGCTTCTTCCTCAATGCCCTCCTCGATGACCCCGAGACCATTGACAGGATAGACGAAGGAAAACGGGACTTGGATAAGGCGCTGAAATCCTTCGCAGCAGGTGACATGGTCACCTTCGGGTTTTCTTTCTCCAATGCGATGAAACTCACGGCAGAAATCAGACAAGCTAGGAACGACGTGACGTTCTTCGCGGTCTACTTGATCGCACCTATCGTGATTATGTTCCTGTTCGTCATCTCCGCCATGGTTGGGCACCTTGCCTTCAACGGGAAATTCTCCTACATTGTCGCAGTTTTCGTCGGAGTCCTGGCAGTCTCCTTTGTGGCCCACCCTGCGCTCAGGATCTATGCGATCTCCATCGAGACGGACGTGAAGGCGATACCTTCCATCGTCATTACCGTCGTCCTGGTCGGGGCTGAGGCATACATGATATTCAGACGAGCTGGCGCCCAAACGGTCTACGGGTTGGCGATCTCGACCGCGATGAGGCTGATAAGGGCTAGAAAGCTCAGAGGCTTTCTCTCTCTGGTAGCAGTAGTTGTGGTTGCTTCCTCGGTAGTCCCCACCGTGGCCTTGAAGACCACATCTCCCGTTCTCACATCGCAGACCGCGGTCACCAAGGACTATTCCTTCTCTTCCGCGTTCGCCACGTGGTCCGTGCACGTCAGGACTTCGGCGAGCGACAGGACCATGGAGGGACTGCGCCCCCTGCGTCCCGGAGAGGCCGGCTACTTGGCGGAAGTAGCGAAGCTCGATCCGTGGACCACTCTGTCTGTCGGTAGGGCGAGCCTGTCCATCGCTGAAGGATCGGTGGGGGGAGCGCTGGTGGTTTTGGACCTAGACAGGCTCAGCGAGATCACAAGGGTGCCACTCAGTTCGCAGACTGGCAACCTGTCAGGTGAGATCTTCCTTTCAGCAGACATTGCGACCGGGGCGTTGGCATCGGCTGATTGGGTGAACGTGAACGGGAAGCAGGTTCGAGTGGCAGGCGTTTTCCAACCCAGCGCTGTCGTTGGACCCGACAACAGAACGCTTGTCGACCTCCTACTGAACGTTCCGATACTGACTGGGGGCTTCTCACTTTCAGGAGCTTCCGTGACCACTGTTAGCGGACCTTTCATAGGCATACTGGACAGAAGCAAGGCCATTGAGATTGGCCTCAGCTTGTTTGATCTCGGCGTGATAGGCAAATCAGAGAACGCTTCAACCGAGGCACTCCAAGGTGTCACGCTGGCGAACAGGGACTGGATGACCTATGTCGAGCCCGAGGCCCGGATATCGGTCGACGCAGTTCTCTCGTACAGGTTCGGTGTGGTTTCGGGTTCATCATTGGAGACTGTTTACGCATCGCTACCCTTAACGGTTGCATTGGGTTCCTGGGCATCTCAGCTGCTGCTGATGGTGATGGGCGGGCTGGTTGTCATGAATGTCGTGGTGAATTCCGTAATCGAGAGAAAGAAGGAAGTCATCACGTTCAGCAGCCTAGGTGCGAGCCCAAGCTTCGTTACTAACCTGTTCATAGCGGAAGGGTTGACTCTGGGCGCACTCGGCGGAGCCATAGGATACGCCTTTGGGTACGCAGCTTCTGCGTGGCTTGGTGTCAGTTCTCCTGCGATAAGGGCGGAGCTTTACACTCTGACCCCGCTGCTATTGGTGCTCTTCCTTTCAATGCTGACGACCGCACTGGGGTCCATTGTCCCCGCACGGTCCGCGATCCTCCAGATCGTGCCCAGCAGGGAAATCCTCAAGCGTGAGGTCGGTGAGATCAGGTTCGACCCGAACGGCGACGCCCTGATAATGGTCCCGATGCGTATCAAGATCACGGGGTGGAGGAGGTTCTCGACATTTCTGCGAGGACTCGTTAATCTACCCACCACTTCATATGCTTACGGGATGTGGATAATGGGGCACAAAAAGGTCGATTCTGTGGACAGGCTGACGGTAGACTACAAGTCCTTTGGGGGCGCTCTCGCGGAGAGGAAAATGACGTACTTGGTCGACGTGAGACCCACCAGCATGGGGGAGTTCTCTGGAGTGGAGCTGAAGGTCGCGGGCTTCCCCGAGTGGTCGGACGGGCACAGAATGCTTCTCAAGGAGATGCTGTATCAACTGAAAGATGAGCTGGTCAAATACACCACCTACACTGCAGCAATGGAGGAGCTTGCCCCTGAAGAGCAAATGGAGGACATCAGAGAGCAGCTGGCGAGAATGAGGACGGAAAGGGAAGGGCTGGCGAAAAACCTGCGCGATTTGGATTGGGCGATCTCTGATTTGGAGGCAAGGGCCGACAAGCTCAGCAAAGAACCGGGCCAGAGCACCAAAGAAGACGACATCGCGTAGAACCGGCACGTTAGGCAAAATCGCGAATAAGCCGCGCTTCAGTCGAAAAATGGTTAAAAAGTCACACTCAGAGATGGGAGAATCTGATGCGAACAGGGGGATCAGTTTCCATGAGGGAAAGGCGAACTGCGACCGTGCACCCAGCTCCAGAGAAGGTCAAACCAGCAAGAGACTCAAGGATAGTCAGCATCGTAGAGGCGATCAAGTCGGTGGGACCCAGAAACTGCTCGCTCATATCGAGGATGACTGGGATTCCGATCGAGACGGTCAGGTACAAGATAAAGAAGCAGTTGATGAAGAAGGGGATAGCGTTCCACGCTGTGGTGGACTACGAGCTGCTGGGCCTTGAGAGGCACTGGGTGACAATGGACTTCTCGGAAAGGTTCAGGAGTCGGGCCCCTCAGATTCTGGACGCGCTTTCGAAGTTCGGATTGACCTTCTACATTAGAGTTCTCCCCTACTCGTCCTACGAGACGATGATCGCAATTCCTACTGGCGGTCTTGAGAAGTACAAGGAGATAGTGGGCCACATGATATCTGCGGGTGTACTGAACATGTACCACGTCGAGCCGCTCGATTGGGTTCACTGTGTTTCGCTGAGGCCCGAGTACTACGATTTCGAAAGGGGAGTATGGGACTTCGATTGGGCCTCATTGATCCCTATGACCATAAGGCCAAACCCACTGCAACGTGTGCCAGACGGCGAGACGAAGCCGGACATGATGGACCTATTCATACTCAGTGAGATGCAGGTCAGTTCACTGACACATCTGACAACGATTGCGAGGAAGTTGGGAGTGGGACCCAAGACTCTGAGATACCACTATGTTCAGCACGTCACGAAAGGCAACCTGCTGGCGGGATACGCCGTCAGGTGGAACGGCCTCAGCAGGACTGCGGGTAGCCTGGTCATCCTTCTAGTGCGCCTGAAGGACATCGAGCCCGACTCATTATCTGACCTTGAGAAGGTGTTCTTTGAGCTGCCCTTCACGTGGCAGCAGGCGTATTCCCAGAGAGGAAAAGTGTACACAGCGATTCTGAGCCTGCCGTCTGACCAGTATGTGAATACGCTCTCATACCTGGCGTCCGCGTTGCCTCAGTTCAGGGGGAAGACTGAGACGCTCGTCCTTGACAACAAGTACGCGATGTCATACACGATACCGTACGAAATGTTCGACCCCGACAAGGGATGGGTCCTGAACTCGGCAGCTGCTCGCAGTGCGCTGGACCGGGTCGTCGGCAAGATAGAAGTGCCCAGCCAAGAGAACAAGCGCGCTCAGTAGACCAGCACAAGTAGTTTTCCACATGCGCGCACGTTGCGCGCTCAGGTCGTCGGCTGCTTGCCCCGGCAGATCTCTCAGCTTGCTGAGAACCTAGGAACGCTGAAAGGTCAATCGGAACAGAACTTCGGCTGCCTTGCTTCGGCTGCGGCTGCATTGGCCGGGGCGTTCAGACTCAGCGGAACTGGAGCCCCTATTGGATCACCTAAGGGAACTGGAGCCCCTATTGGATCACCTAAGGGAACTGGAGCCCCTATTGGATCACCTAAGGGAACTGGAATGCCAATGGGGGCACCTCCAAGAGTGGGGGCAATGACGAGAGAGGCAGCCAAGAGAGCCGTGACCAACGCGACGATGGGTTCAACTCTGGTTGAGCTCATGAGCCCACTCTGCGGGGTACGCTTATATATCTTTTTACTTTTTCACAAACTTTTCCGTGTTCTAGGTTGCCCTGATCAGGGCGCTATCGCCTCGCGTGACCCTTTCAAGCGTCTGATCAGCCATTCTTCGTTGTTCCTAGCTTTGATGAACACAGGAACATTCCTCAGCTTGCTCGCCTTGTAGGAAACGAACAGCCATTCCCCCACTTCGAGTTCTGACAGACGGTCCAAGACCTCGTACCCGAGCGAATACGCATCTGCCACGACCATCCTGTCGTAGACGCGCGGGAGGGTGCTCGCGAAGTAGCTGTGGAGTTGCTGAAGGGCGTTGACATTCAGATGGGCCACTCTCTGGGTGC
>Ga0315296_10001956_pt1 | contig 17774 bp, 17 predicted proteins | sample YL17G14_18_MG_FD_203921 | JGI IMG/M metagenome (GOLD analysis project Ga0315296, IMG submission 203921) | Sediment microbial communities from Yellowstone Lake, YNP, Wyoming, USA - YL17G14_18 | ecosystem: Environmental > Aquatic > Freshwater > Lake > Sediment | place: USA: Wyoming | collected... | reverse complement strand
GTCCGCCAGCGGCGGACGAAGAATCCGGACTCTTCGTCCGCCTGCGCGGACTCAGAGTGACAGAGCGGGAGGGTGTTTCAACAGGCCCTTGAGGCTGGCGCGGTTGCCCCTATGGCGGGCCGGCGACGCGGCCGCCCTCGGCCGGGTAGAACAGGGGCGCCGAGGGACAGCCGTGGCGGAGGACGCAGGAGGGGCAGCGAGGCCGCTGGGCCAGGCAGGTGCGGCGTCCGTGCTCGATCAGGGCGATGTGGAAGGGATAGACCTCCTCCGGCTCCAGGCGCGCCTCCAGCAGCTCGTGGGCCTTCTCGGCGCTCGCCTTGGGGGGCACCAGGCCGAGGCGTCGTGCCACGCGGTAAACGTGCGTATCGACGGGCAGGGCGGGCCGGCCCAGGGAGAAGAGGAGCACGCAGGCCGCGGTCTTGGGCCCGACGCCGGGCAGGCTGCGCAGCCAGCCGCGTGCCTCCTCCAGCGGCAGGCCGGCCAGGAAGGAGAGGTCGAAGGAGCCCCGTCGGCGCCGGACCTCAGCCAGGAGGGCCTGGATGCGCGACGCCTTGGTGGGTGCGAGGCCGCCGGGCCGGATCGCCTCCTCCAGGCGGCGGATGTCGGCGTCCATGACGGCCTGCCAGTCGGGGAAGGCCTCGAGCAGGCGGGCGAAGGCGCGCCCGGAGTTGGTGTCGGAGGTGTTCTGGGAGAGGACGGTGAGCACCAGCTCCGACGTGGGGTCCAGGCGGCGCCGCGGGCGCGGCCGCCCGTACTCCCGCGACAGGAGGTCGATGATCTGGGCGGGCGTTATGTGAGAGACCAAGGTGCCTCCTTATCCCGTTGATTATCACCGTCTCTCCTGATGTCTAAGATACACGATAGAGATGGGGTGGCTAGTGCTGGCCAACGCCTCTGCGGGGGCTGGGATATTACATGGCCGGCCACCAGAAGCCGAGAGGGCTATGGTGTATACTGGTGCCGGTAGGGGTGCGGGGCAGTGATGACCGCCAGTCCTTGCAGGCATTGCCTTCGAGCAGTAGAATCGTCCGCACGGAGGGGGATATGCCGAAGACCCCAAGGCGAAGACCAGCCAGGGCGCGAGGGTCGACAGTAGCAGTTGGGCCCGCGCGGATCGAGATCGACTTCGTTATTCTGGCAGACTTTGCCCAGGCGGTGCAGGGGAAGCTCAGCCTAATAGGTGGCGGGTGGAACCTGCATCACCCAAGGCAGTACCCATCGGCTCTTCCTTTCGGCCTGGGTATTGGCATCCTCGTACCCTGGTCTGAAACTAACAGAAGGCATGCGTTCAAGTTCATAATCCGGAAGAGTGAAGGTCCTCAGCTGATTGCAGGTGAAGGCGAATTCGAGGTTGGGCGGGACGTCGGGACTCCTCCCGGCATGACTCAACGGGCGACCCTAGGCATCGCGGGCCAACTTAACCTGCCGGAACCAGGAACCTATGAGGTCATTGTCACGGCCGGGGGTGGCGAGAAACGAGTCATCTTCGAGGCTCTTCCTGTCCAGCCAAGACCACTCATCTGACCTGCGGGAAGCGCGACACTAGGAGCAGGAGCATCCCCTGCCAGAGGTGCCAAGTCGCTTCAGCCGTCTGTCATGGCCCATGGATTTGCCGCTATACTAGACAGACGACGGCCAGCAAGGGGGAGGCATGACTAGTTACACAGTGCACGCTCCAGGTATCGAAAGTGTCGACAATACGGGGCTCCGGGAGGATGTGTTCTTCGTCGACCTCTCATTGTCTGTTCCTTCGCTCCTCGGAAAGAGAAGGCGGGAGCAGGTGCTCCAGACGACAATCACCGGTCGTTCTCCAAGAGAGATCGCGCCGACGGAAGCGAGTGGGCACAGCACTGATGAGGCGCGCCGTGCAACGACTGCTCTGCGGGAGCACATCGCCATGCGGGAGCGCACGTCGGGCCAGTGGAAGAAGATTCCGGCTTCCGAGCACGAGCACATCCAGCTCCTGTCGGAGCCGGATGACTAGCCTCCATCCGTGTGATACTGCAAGCGAGCGCCGAACTCTACTACGTGCCACCTGAACCCGGTGACTTTCGGCAGGGGGACACCTATCGAGATGTCCTCCACATTATGCTCTCCAGGCCAGGCTTCTCAGTCCTACGGACTTGGCAGGGGAAGGGCGGGCGCCCCGGGGTATTTCTGCACGACGAGGCCAACCCGCCAAAGGACGGCTTCAAGTGGGACAGCAAGGAGCGTGTGGAGGCCGAGGGTCAACTGGCTCTTGGCATCGTCGTCACGCACGATTGCGAAATCGAGAACCCCGACAGTAGACACCACCGCCTTGTTGGGTTGGTGCGTCCCCTTGACCGGTTGGACGTGAGAGACCAAGAGATCATCGTTCAGAACAGACACTACGGACGGCTATATCTACCCGCGTGGGCCGAAGTGGGGCTGCCAGAGAGCTACCTCGATCTCAGAAGGATCACGACCTTCCGCAGGGATGCACTTCCAGACGACCACAGAATCGCTTCCATGACCGACTTCGGCAGGCAAGCTCTACAGGACGCGGTCATTCGCTACTTGACCGAGATGTATCGCGGGCAAGACTTCGGCCAGTAGCTCAGAGCCATTCCCGCTGTCCTGCTCGTGGCCTCACCAATCCACGGGCCGCGAGCGTCAAGGCCCTCCACCTCAACGGCACCGCTCGGCAGGTGGTTTGTCGCATCCCAGCACATACTCGCCCGCCCCGCGGCATGGGTCGGCGTTGTTGGAGTGTATGCTCTATACTGACATCGTCGGAGTCTGGCTCGAAGGGAGGTGATGGGCATGACGCGGGAACAGGTCCGCCTGACCAAGCTCGCTTCCTGCGCCGGTTGAGCCGGCAAGGCGGGTCTTAGCACCCTGGCGCAAGTTGTGCGCCCTCTGGCCGAGTCCTTCCGTCCCGCGGACCACCCTAACCTCCTGGTGGGCCTCGCCGGGCCCGACGACGCCGCCGTCTGGCGCATCAGCGACGACGTGGCCGTGGTCCAGACGCTGGACTTCTTCCCGCCCGTGGTGGACGACCCCTACGTCTTCGGGGCCGTGGCCGCCGCCAACGCCATGAGCGACGTCTACGCCATGGGCGGTGAGGTAGTGCTGGCCCTCAACATCGTCGCCTTCCCGGAGGACCTGCCGGCGTCGATGCTGGCGGAGATCCTGCGCGGCGGCGCCGACAAGGTGGCGGAGGGCGGCGGCGTGGTGGCCGGCGGCCACACTCTCTTCGACAAGGAGCCCAAGTACGGGCTCTGCGTCATGGGGATCGTGCACCCGCAGGGCATCTTCACCAGGGGCGGTGCCCGCCCCGGCGACGTCCTCCTGTTGACGAAGGCCCTGGGCACCGGCATCATCCTGACGGCGGCGCGAGAAGAAAAGGTAGAGCCCGAGCACCTGGAGTCGGCGGTGCAGAGCATGTTGCTCCTCAACCGTCACCCGTCGCATTTGGCACGGGAGGCGGGAGCCCACGCCGTCACCGACATCACCGGCTTCGGGCTGCTGGGCCACGCCGGCGAGCTGGCGAAGCTGAGCGGAGTGGGCCTGGTCCTGCGCGCGGGCGCTGTCCCCGTCCTGCCCGGCGCCCTGGAGTACGCGCGCCGCGGCTTCCTGACCGGAGGCGGCAGCCGCAACCGGCAGGCCCTGGCCGAGGCGGTGCGGGTCGATCCGGCCGTGCCGGCTGAGGTGGACGACCTCCTCTACGACCCGCAGACTTCGGGCGGGCTGCTGATGGCCGTCCCGAAGCGCCGGGCCTCCTGGCTGGAGCGTCGCCTGAAAGAGGACGGCTTCTCCTGCTGGCGTATCGGCCACGTCGAGGAGGGGGAGGGCATAGCCGTACAGCCCTGAAGGAGGACGGGCCCAACTTCTCTATCGTGTGTTGTGGTCCGTATACTTCAGAACTTGAAGGCCCGGTGTTCACAGGTCACAGGGAGGTCTTGCTGTGAGGAAAGCGTGGTTCGGACTCCTGGCGATGCTCCTGGGTGCCCTGGCGCTGGCGGCCGCCTGCGGTGGCGGCGGCGAGGAAGCCGCGCCCACGCCGGCAACCCTGCCGCAGGCCGAAGAGATCCTTCCCAAGGTCGTGGAGCGGGTCGGTGCGGTGAAGTCCTTCCACTTCCGCCTGGAGCACGAGAACGGCCTCTCACCCATACCACTGGGCCTGAAACTGAGGACCGCTGAGGGCGATATCTCGGTCCCGGACCGCATGCGGGCGGAGCTGGAAGCCGACGCCGGCGGCGCCCTCGTGCGGGTGGAGGTCATCGGCATCGGCGACCAGGGGTGGATGACCAACCCCTTCTCCCGCCAGTGGCAGCCGCTGCCCAAGGGCACCACCATCAGCGCCATTTTCGACCCGGCGGCGGGCATCCAGGCCGTAGCCCGCTCCCTCCAGGAGGTGCGCCTGGCCGGCGTGGAGAAGGTAGGGGGCGACAACACCTATCTTCTGGAGGGGAAGGTCGACTCCGGCGTCCTGGAGGCGGCGGCCCCCATCGCCGAGCCGGGCCTTACCGTCAACGTCAAGGTTTGGGTCGATGTCGAGGAGTACACCATCCGTCAGGTCCGGCTGGAGGGGCCCTTCGCCCCCGGCGAGCCAGAGAACATCGTCCGCATCCTCTTCCTCTCCAAGTTTGACGAGGCCGTCTCCATTGAGTCGCCCGACTGACAGGCCGGACGGTGTAGAGTGTCGGTGACCATCGAGGGGGCGACCGTTCCCCGTACGCGGGCCCTGTCCCCCAACTGGCTAGTGCTGGCCGTGGCCCTCGGCGTCTTCTTCGCCGCCGACGACCAGACATTCGTCGTCACCGTCCTCCCCAGCATGATCGAGGGGATCGGGCTACCCCAGGACGAGTTCTACCGGGCGGCCTGGATAGTCAACGGCTATCTCCTGGGCTACACGGTGGCCATGCCCCTCATGGGTCGCGTGGCAGACGTCTTCGGCCACGCCCGTATCTACATACTGTCCATCCTCATCTTTATGGCCGGCTCCGCCTGGGTCGCCATGTCGCCCAACCTGGAGATGCTCATCGTGGCCCGCTCCTTCCAGGCCATAGGCGGCGGCGCTGTGGTCCCCGTGGCCATGGCCATAGTGGCCGACATCTTCCCGCCCGAGCGACGTGCCATGGGGATTGCCGCCATGGCCGCTGCCTCGGAGGCTGGCGGTCTGTTTGGGCCCCTCTGGGGCGGCAGCCTGGTGCAGGTCATCGGCTGGCGGGGGCTCTTTTGGATCAATCTCCCCATGTGTTTTCCCATCGCTGTGGCCGTCTACATGCTGGCCCGCGACCGGACCCGGCAGCGGGTGCCCATCGACCTCCTGGGCGGCATGTTCCTGGCTGTGGGCCTTACTGCTCTCACCATCGCCCTCACCGACGACCCCATCGAGCCGCGGCCCCTGTACTTCACTCTCCCCCTCTACGCGGGTGCGGCCGCCGCCGGGGCAGCCTTCGTCCTGAGGGAGCAGCTAACCCGTGTCCCCATGGTGGCCCTGAACATATTCAGGTCCCTGCCGGTCGCGGCTGGCCACGTCACCAACGTTCTGGTCGGCGGCGGCCTCATCGTGGCCATGGCCAGCGTGCCTCTGTTCACCAACGTCGTCCTTGGGGACTCGCCGCTGCAGGGCGGTCTCAACCTCATGCGCATGACGGTGATGCTGCCCATAGGCGCCCTTCTGGGAGGCATCCTCTCCGGCTGGCTGGGGTTCCACCGCACGACGGCGGCGGGGATGACCATGTGCGGCGCCGGCTTCCTGCTGATGAGCACCTGGCCCGCAGACGTGGGGCAATGGCACATGACGCTGCCGCTGCTGTTGGCCGGACTGGGCTTTGGCGTCGTCATCGCCCCTATAGGGACGGCGGTGGTGAACGCCGTCGGGGAACACCAGCGGGCCACCGTCTCGGCCCTGCTTCAGGTGGCGCGTCTCATCGGTATGCTTGTGGGGATCGCCCTCCTGACCTCGCGGGGTCTGGGGCGCTTCTACGAGAGGGCGGCGGGCATCGCCCTGGACGACCCCGCCTACCGCCGACTGGTCACCGAGTTCGAGGTGACGACCTTCTCAGAGACCTTCGTAGTAACGGCCCTGGTCTGCTTCTTCGCTGTCCTGCCCGCCCTCTGGCTGGGGCGCGGCCTGGCGCGGCGCCTCACCTGGCGCGAGATCTGGCCGCTGTCGTAGGGGCAGGAGCGGGCGGCTCTTTGCTGCGGAGGCGGTGCGATGGGTCTAGCCTGGATCGTGCTGACCGCCTGCCTGGTGGCCGCTGTACTCGTGGCCCTGGTCTTATCGCTGCTCCTGTGGCGGCGGCGGGCGGCGCTGCGCAACTCTGAGATGGGCCGTCTGGCGCGGCGGGTGGTTGCTCTCTCGCTGGGCCGGAAGGTGCGCCTCGCCCGGAGGCTGCTTGCCGATCGCCGGGTGCCGCTGCTGGCCAGGGCCGTCCTGCCCGCCGTCGTCCTCTACCTGGCCATGCCCCTGGACATCGTGCCCGACTTCATCCCGGTGGTGGGCTATCTGGACGATTTGCTCGTCATCCTGGGAGCGGTGTGGCTCCTCCTGCGCCTGGTTCCGGCGGCCGTCCTCGAGGAGCAGGTGGCGGCATTGGAGATGGAAGCAGGGCGTTAAGACGCGCAATGCTGACCCCGAAGCGCGGGCTTATGGTCATCAACAGAATGACCCGGCACGGCCCTGGGGGAGTGCAGAGGGGGTCTGCCCCCGCTGCCGGGGGTCTGGGGGTGTCCCCCAGATTCAACTTTCCCCCAGGGTGGGCGGGTGGGCAGAACCACCTACCCCCAAGGCGTGTCCGACCAACTAGTTCATGACCATCAGTTCAGCGGAGGACAGAGCTTTAGCTCTGTCCCTACGGGTGGCCAATCATGTCGGCCTATTCGATGAGTGGTCTTTAGGTCCGGCCAAGCCCTGAGCTACATCGCCCGGAGCCGCTGGATGCGCTCCTCGATAGGAGGGTGCGTTGAGAACAGGCTGTTCAGGAAGCTGCCGTGCTCGCGGAGCGGGTCGTTGATGTACAGGTGTGCCGTGGCCTTGTTGGCCACCTCCAGCGGGTCGGGGTCGGCGCTGATCTTCTCCAGGGCGCGGGCCAGCCCCTCCGGGTAGCGAGTGAGGAGCGCGCCGGAGGCATCGGCCAGGTACTCGCGCTGGCGGGAGATGGCGAAGCGAATGAGCTGGGCCGCGATGGGGGTGAGGATGACCGCCACTAGCGCGACGGCGTAGATGATGAGGGCGGCGGCGCCTGCGTTCCGGTCTCTGTTACTACCTCGCCGGCCGGCGCCGAAGAGAGTGAGCCGCAGCATGAAGTCGGCCATGAGCGCTATCAGGCCCACCAGGACAACGACGACCGTCATCAGGCGGATGTCGTAGTTGCCGATGTGAGAGAGCTCGTGGGCGATGACGCCCTCAAGCTCCAGGTGGTCCATCTTCTGGAGGAGGCCGCGGGTAACGGCGATGGCGGCGTGCTGAGGGTCGCGGCCGGTGGCGAAGGCGTTTGGGGAGCCGTCTTCGATCACATAGACCTCGGGCATGGGCAGGCCGGCACCGATGCAGAGGTTCTCCACGGTGCGGAAGAGCTCTGGCTCCTCTTCCTTAGTCACCCGATGGGCCTGGGAGATGGCCAGCGCAACCCGTGAGGAGCTGTAGTAGCTAAAGAGGGCGAAGAGGAGGAAGGGGATGATGAGCAACGGGGCGTATGGGTAGGGAAGCCCTAGGATGATGCCGACGGCGATGGACATCCCCGCCACCAGCGCCACGAATGCCAGCAGCAGCAGGAACGTGTCGCGCCGGTTCTGGCCGATGCGGTCGTAGACGAGGGCGGGCTGCTCGCTAGCCATCGATGGCCCTAGGTAGACGTTGGCGGCTCAGCGGCAGGCGGCTCAGAGGCTGGCGGTTGAGCGGTCGGGGGCGGCATGAAGCTCACGTGCGGCGCCTCCCGGGCCTCCTCCTCGGCCTCGAAGAACTCGAAGGGCTGGAAGTTGAACATGTTGGCTATCATGACGTTGGGGAAGACCTGGATGCGGGAGTTGAAGTCGGTGACGTTGCGGTTATAGAACTGGCGGGCGTAGGCGATCTTCTCCTCGATGTCCGACAGCTGGCTCTGGAGAGCCATGAAGTTCTCGCTGGCGCGTAGCTGAGGGTAGGCTTCGGCTACGGCGAAGAGGGAGCGCAGGGCTTGGGTGAGCTGGTTGTTGGCCTGGGCCGCCTGGGCCGGTCCGGTGGCCTGCTCCAGCATGGCTCGGGCGCGGGTGACGTTCTCGAAGGTCTCCCGCTCGTGGGAGGCGTAGCCCCTGACTGTCTCCACCAGGTTGGGCACGAGGTCGGCGCGCCGCTTGAGCTGTACGTCGATGCCAGACCAGGCCTCACGCGTGCGCATTCGGGAGCGGATGAGGCCGTTGTAGATGCCCAGCACCATCAGCGCCAACAGGACAATGATCCCCAGGATGATGACCAAGACTATGACTGCCGCCATAGCGTCCTCCTTGAACACCGTCTCTGCCAGCCGGTTGTGGGCATTCTAACAGCGGCCGCCGTCCACCTCAAGAGCGCGCGACCTGCCGTACAGCATGCTGAGGACCGGCGGCACGACGAGGGTCGTGGCGATGCTCATGAAAACGACGGAGCTGAATACGTTTGCCCCCACGGCGCCCTGGGCAAGGGCGACGCTGGCCACGACGAAGCCGATCTCGCCCCGTGGCACCATGCCGACGCCCAGGATAAGCATGGAGCGCCTTCCCAGGCCGTAGCCGCCCACACCGCAGCCGACGAGCTTTCCCAGGACGGCCAGGCCCGTGATGACCAGCGCCAGGCCAATGGTGCCGCCTTCGCTGAAGGTGCCCAGGTCCACCTTGGCACCTGTGAGGACGAAGAAGAAGGGCACCAGGAACTCATATATCGGCTGGGCACGCCTTTCCAACTGGAGCTGCTCGCGCGATTCGGCCAGTATGATGCCGGCCAGGAAGGCGCCGATGATGCCGGCCAGCCCTAGTTCGCCGGCGACGGCCGAGAGGCCCAGCATCAGGGCGAGGGCGACGACCAGCGGAGCGTTTGGTATCTGAAGGCGCTCGAGGTGCAGGCTGTACCGTCGCACTACGCGCGTGCCGACCAGGGCCGTGAAGGCGACGAAGGCCACGGCGACGGCGGCCGTTACTATCACCTCTCCTACGTCCACACCGCCCTCCTGGTCCATTTGAGTCACCGCCGTCAGCGCCAGCAGCGCCAGGATGTCGTCGGCCACGGCGGCGCCAAGGATAATGCGCGCCTCTTTAGAGCCCAGGACTCCCAGGTCGCGGAGGACGCGGGCCGTGATGCCCACGCTGGTGGCCACCAGGGCGGCCCCCACGAAGAGGGCCTCCGTGTTGGGGTGGCCGGTAGAGGCCATGAAGGCGGTCCCCAAGGCGAAGGGCAGCGCTACCCCCAGCACCGCCACGGCGAGGGAGCGGCGGCCCACCCGCAAGAGGTCGTCGAGGCGCGTTTCCAGGCCGACGAAGAAGAGGAGCACCACCAGCCCCAGTTCAGCCATGACCTCGTAGACAAAGGACAGGCCCCCGTGCGTGTCCAGCAGGGGCACGTCGACGAGCCCTAGGGCGTGGGGCCCGATGGCCACGCCTACCAGCAACTCGCCGATGACGGTCGGCTGCCGGAGGCGCTGGAACACCTCGGCGGCCGCTTTGGCCAGCACGAAGATGATGAAGAAGTCCAGGAGGACGCCGGCGGTCTCTTCCATCGTATAAAAGGGAGGAGCCCTTGACAGACTCCTCCCGTTCGGGGCGGCGCCCCGTCGCTATTCTCTTCCGCTAGATCATCGGTTGGTGAGGTTCGCCCGTCAAGGCCCAGGATGTGGCGGAGGCCCTCGGGTTTTCTTAGGGGTAGGGGCGCAGCCCGCCAAAGGCGCACGCCCCTACCCGCCGCTCGTGGCGACCTCTCGCCAGAGGCGGGTCCGCCTTCGGCGGAGAAGGTCGCCGCTACTGGCCCAGGACAGAGCTAAAGCTCTGTCCCTACGGGTGGAGCCCCCAAAGCGTGGGGCCGGTCACTTGCGACCGGCCCCACAATGCCCTTGTCGGCCATCTGGGCTGGTTACTTGTAGTCCTCGCGCTCCCAGGCGGCGGCGTAGCCCATGCCCAGGCCCTGGCAGAGCGTGGTCAGCGCCCAGCGACCGCCGTTAGCCTTGAGCTGGTGAGCAGCGGTCATGATCAGGCGGGGGCCCGTCCCACCGAGCGGGTGTCCGAGAGCGATCGCGCCGCCCCAGGGGTTCATGCGCTCGATCATCTTGTCGGACAGCTTGAACTCGTTGATAAAGTAGTTGACGACGCAGGCGAAAGCCTCATTGAGCTCGATCACGTCGAAGTCTTCCAGCTTCATGCCGGTGCGCTTGAGCAGCTTCTCAGTCGCCCAGCGCGGCCCGATTCCCATGACGTCCGGGTCGACGCCGATCGTCGCCGAGTGGCGGTAGGTCAGCATCGGCTTCCAGCCGCGTTCCTTGGCGATCTCCTTCGTCGTGACCAGGCAGATGGTGGCGCCGTCGTTCTGGGGGCAGGAGTTGCCGGCGGTGACCACGCCATCCGGCTTCAAGGCTCCACGGAGCTGGCTCAGGGCCTCCAGGCTGGTCTCCCGTCGCGGGCCCTGGTCCTTGCTTATCGTCTCGCTGCTGCCGTCCTTGTATTTGATGGTGATCGGCAGGATCTCGTCGTCGAACTGGCCGGCGTCCTGCGCGGCGACGGCGAGCTGCTGGCTGCGGAGAGCCCACTCATCCGCTTCCTTGCGGGTGACGTTGTAGCGGGCGTGCAGGTTTTCGGCCGTCCAGAGCATGTTGGGGATCTGCGGGCTCTTGATCCTGTACCACGGCGCCAGGAGCTCCGCGTCCTTCCAGTCGGGCGGGTAGGGCGTGTCCGACACCTGGGGTGCAAAGGCGCCGAGGCCGGGCCCGGGCTGCCCCGCCGCCTCTTCTGGGGAGACGACGCCGGTCCGGCCCATCGTCTCGATGCCGCCGGCGAGGATGATATCGGCGGAGCCGGCCATCACCGCGTGGCACGATTCGACCGTGGTGTGCAGGCCGCTCGCGCACTGCGTGTTGACGTCCGATCCCCAGATATTGTCGCCGAAGCCAGCTTCCCACACATACTGCCGGCACTTGCTCATGGGGGTGACCAGGCCGGCCGAGCCGACGTGGAACTCGTCGACGTCCTTGGGGTCCAGTTTGTTGCGCTTCAGGATGTGCGGGATCAATGGGACCATCAGCTCGCTGGGGGTGATTGCCTTGAAGACTCCCCTTCGGCCGGCGCGACCGAACGGCGTCCGCACGCCGTCAATGATTACCGCTTCCCTCATGGTGAGTGTTCCTCCTTGGTGTGCTGTATGTTTGGCTGCTGCCTAAACGCTATCCTACCCATGTCTAGTGGTCAATTGCCCCCGGTTGGACTCGCCGCCGCCATCGGGGGGCCCGACTTTGGGCCAGTCCGTGCCCAGGATCTCTTGGGCCAGGGGCTTGATGTCGAGGCCGTCGTAGCCCAGCTGGCGGGCCAGTTCGCCAGCCGGCTGCGACTGGCCACAGCTCCAGAGGGTCCGCAGGTGGGCGCCGGCCTGACAGCTCTCGAACCAGCGGTCGCCGAACTCCTGCTCCAGGTGGTGGCGGACCTGGGCCTCGAGGATCCAGGCCCGGAGGTAACGAGCACAGTAGAAGCCATCATCCACATCGGAGAGATAGTCCTCGGCCGAGTAGCGGACGCCCAGGCTGGCCGTCAAGAGGTCGGCGTAGCGCTTGGACTTGGCACGTGGGTCATCGCCGCCGTGCAGTTCCAGCTCGTAGAGGAGCTTGGCGGCATAGCGACGGAGCATGTAGAGCTTGTGGAAGCGCGCCAGTTCCAGGTAGTCCGATGGGTCCTCAACGCCAAGGTGCCGCTGTAGCCAGGCCGGGTTGTAGACGAGGTGCTCCAGGGTGAAGGCGTAGGCCTCGGTGACGGAGTTGTCCCCCAGGCCGCGCTGCGCGTAGGGGAGTCGCTGGTCGACGTGGGCGAAGTGCTGGGCGTGGCCGGCCTCGTGGAAGAGGGCCCGGTAGTCTTCCTGGCCGCCGTGGGGGTTGATGACCAGCATCACCTCGTCAGGGACGCGGATGGGGGCGCAGAAGGCCCGGGGAGACTTGCGCGGTCGGGTCTCGGTGTCCAGGTGAACGTTGTTCTGATGTTCCAGGTCGATCCCCAGGTCGCGCAGGCTGGCCAGCAGGGTAGCGATGAGTTGCTCTCGTTTGAAGAAGACGTCGAAGCGGGGGGAACGGAACAGGTAAGCCAGGTCGCTGCGCTCGGCCAGGCCCGGATCGAGCTCCAGGCCCCGCAGGTAGGCCTCCAGACGGCGACGGTAGATCCTCTCGCTGTCCCAGAGAAACCTCTCCATCTGGCGAGCCAGCTCCTTCAGGCAGAGCGAGCCCAAGGTGTCGCACAGTTCGGCGTAGTTGTTGTAGCCCAGGGTGAGGGCGGTGGCATAGAGGACGTCCCAGCGCTCCTCACGGAGGGCGTTCTGCTCCGCTGTGAGCTCCACCCGCAGCCGGTCGAGGTGGTGGCGACGTTCGGGGTCGGCCTCGTTGCTGATCAGCGAAGAGAGGGCACGATAGGGCACCTGCTCGCCGTCCCAGAGGGTGGTGTCGGTGGTCTCGCGACGGGAGATCTCCTCGGTAAGGGAGCGGGCAGCATTCTCCAGGTAGCCCGACACCGCGAACTCGCGGAGGGCGGGCAGGCGGGCGTCGGCTGGGTCTGCACGGCGCAGATCGTCTATGGTCTCGGTCATGAAGAGGTGGGCATGGCGGCGGAAGATGGGCTCCAGTTCCAGGTCGTCCTTCTGGCCGGAGTGGTTCAGGTAGTACTCGCGGGCCAAAGCGGAGCCAAAGGCCTCGGCCTCTCCGTCCAGGCAGTCCAGCGGCGAAGGCTCCTCCCCTGCCGGTCTCCGCTTCCGGCGTGTGACCACATGTCCTCCCGTCGTCAGTGTTCCGGCCCCGCCTGCCGATAGGCAGGGCAAGAGCGGCCCGCGGCCCAGGATAGCCGATCGACCGGTAAGGGAGAAGGGCGCTGGCGCCTTGTCGGGCTGCTAGCCTCGGGGATATCATGGGCCGACGCCGGGACGTACCGAGAAATGCGCTTCCACGAGTTCCTACTCCGGGTGCGAGAGCTAGCTGAGGCGCGGCTCCCTGCCGATGCGCCTCGTTTGCGGGGGCGGCTCCGGCCCAGTCTCATCCAGCTCTATCGGCACGACCCGCGCCTCCACTACGAGGTCTGGATCCAGCGCAAGACCGGGCGCATCGAGGTAGGCCTTCACTTCGAAGGGGAGAGGGAGACGAACTACCGCTGGGCCGAGGCTCTAAGCCGGCGCGTGCTCGAACTGCGGGCCCGGCTGGGGCCCGGCGTGGAGCTGGAGGAGTGGACCCGCTCCTGGGTGCGTCTGCACCAGACAGTGCCGCTGCGGAAGCTGGACGACGGGCTGGCAGACGAGGTGGCGGAGCTACTGGCGCTCTTCATCCAGGTCATGGAGCCCATCCTGGCGGAGGAGGCGGCCCGCGTCTCCGGCTAGCCTCGACTGACCTGCTGGGAGAGGCAGAGCGGCGGCAGGAAGCCCTTCCGCCGCCGCTGTCATGGCAGCCGGGTGCGGTTCCCTAAGACTATGGCCGCTCTCGCAGCGACACCCAGATAGGCAGCAGCCGGTGGTGGTGCATGTGGACGAAGGTGAGAACCAGGGCTACCCCCAGCATGATGGCTGCGAACCGGAAGGGCGCCAGGGGGCCATAGGCCTCCCCCACGGTCCCACCCAGGGCCTGCCCCAGGACGCCGCCCAACCCCTGGACGGCGGCCAGTGCCCCCAGCAGTAGCCCTCGGCTTCCCACGCGGGCGGCGTCGAGGGCGGCGGCGCTCCAGGCGGGCACGGCCACGGCGTAGGAGAGGCCGGCGAGCACCGCCAGGTTCACCGCCAGGAGCGAGCTGCTGGTCTTGGTGAGGGCGAAGAGGCTCAGAGCGCAGACGGCAAGACCCACCATCAGAGGCTTCTGACGCCCGAAGCGGTCCGAGAGATGCCCTGCGCGGGAGATGATGAGGCCGGCCACCAGCGCCGGCGCGATGATCATCAGTGCCAGTTGCGACATCTCCACCTGCAGGACCTGGTGCGTATAAGCCCCCAGGGCCGGTGCGTAGAAGTTGATCCCCAGGCTCAGGAAGAGGCTGATGGCGGCAAGGATGACGATGCTCATTGTCCAGGTGCCACCGGTCTCGCCAACCGCGTCTCTGGCCTCGGTGCTGCGGGTCGAAGGCGCCGGCCGGTGCCGCGGCACGTGGCGGGCCGTGAGCACAAAGGCGAGGCCGTTCAGGCTCAGGGCAGCGATGAAGGCCGCCAGGTAGGAGATGTAGTCCACCAGAAAGGTGCCGACCACGGTGCCCAGGCCCAGCCCTACGAGCTGCGCTATGTTCAGCTTGTTCATGGCCTGGCCTCTCTGGGTAGGCTCGTGGGTATCGCCCACGTGGGCCATGAGCGCGGGCCAGATGGCAGCCCCACTCAGGCCGTAGAGCGCTGAGAAGGCCAGGAAGAGATGTACCTCGCGTACCTCCATCATGAGGAGGACGGCCGGCAGGGCCAGGAAGGCGCCCAGGCTCAAGGTCAGCCGTCGCCCTATGCGATCGGCCAGCCAGCCAGCCGGCGTCTGGCAGACGAACTTCGCCAGGCCGTAGGTGGCCATGGCATAGCCGGGGAAGGCGGCGCTGGCCCCCAGTTCCTCAGGAAGGTACTTCTGGAGCAAGGAAAGAAGGAAGATGCCGACAGAGGCCTGCCAGAGCAGGACGGTGAAAGCCAACTCAAGGAGGGTGGCCCTCTCGGGGAGAGCCGGCTTCGGCAGGGGTGATGTCAGGCGTCTAAACACTTCGCACCAGACTGTGGCGGGAAAGAGGCTCTTTACTGCTCTATCTAGCGGGATCCAGCCTCGGCTTCGCATATAGGATCGGCCGGCTGGCCCATAAACTTTAAGACCTTCCGGCGCCCTCACTGTCACGGGTCTCGCCCAGGGCTACGATGGCCCCCAGGGCGCCCGCCCGGTCGCCGAGCACTCCGGCCACTATACTCAGCCCTTCCTGGCTGAGGGGGAAGCAGCGCTGACGCACGACCTCCCGCGCTGGCTCCAAGATCAGGTCGCCCATGCGGGAGACGCCGCCGCCAATGACGATGCCGTGGGGGTTGAACACGTGCACCAAGTTCACCAGCCCCAGGCCCAGGTAGTGCCCCGCCTCCTTGATGACTCTCAGGGCGACTGCGTCACCCTCGAGCGCGGCCCGCTGCACGTCCTCCGCCGTCAGCGGCGGTGACTCGCGAGCCAGCCGCGCCAGCAGCGGACTCTCACCCTCGGCGGCCAGAGCGGCGGCGCGGGCGGCGATGGCTGTCCCTGAGGCCAGGGCTTCAAGGCAGCCCCGCTGGCCGCAGCCGCACGTGGGGCCGTTTTCGTCCAGCACCATGTGGCCCACCTCGCCGGCGGCTCCGGCGGCTCCTCGGTAAAGGTGGCCGTCCACGAGTATACCCCCACCGATGCCGCTGCTGACAGTGATGAAAATCATATTACGAAAATCACGGCCCGCCCCGAAGGCGTGCTCGCCCAGGGCGGCGGCGTCAGCGTCGTTCTCCAGGATCACCCGCACGCCGAGGGCGTCTTTCAGGATCTGTACCACAGGCACCGCTTCCCAGCCGGGCAGGTTCGGGGGGTTCCTGACGACGCCTCTCTCGTGGTCGATCGGGCCGGGCGCTACCACCCCCACGGCTGCCAGGTCAGCCTTCGTGGCGCCCGCTGCCGCCAGCGCTGCTCGCACTGAGTCGACGATGCGGCTGAGGACGGCTTGGGGTCCCTGGTCGGCCAGGGTTGGGCGTCTGTCGGAGCCTGCTTCGCGGCCATCGGGCAGTGCCACTAGGGTAAAGATCTTGGTGGCGCCCAGGTCCACACCGGCCGTATGGGGTCCCCTGCGGCTCACGGCTGATCTCTTTCCGCCGCCGCAGAGGCGGTCTCCTGCCGCAGGTTCAGGGCGCGCTCGTACATGTCGCGGTAGAGGCCGGCGGCGCGATCCCAGGAGAAGTCCTGGCTCATGCCTCGTATCTGGAGGCTGCGCCAGGCCGTCGGGTTCTCGTGGGCGGCCAGGGCGCGTTCCACGGCGTGTTCCAGCTCCTGGGCGGTGGCGGCCTCGAAGGTGAAGCCGGTGCCGGAGCTCAGGTGCAGGTCACAGTCCTGGACGGTGTCGGCCAGGCCCCCGGTGCGGCGCACCACGGGAACGGCGCCATAGCGAAGCGCGATGAGCTGGCCGAGGCCGCAGGGCTCGAAGCGTGACGGCATCAGGAAAAAGTCGCAGCCGGCGTAGATGAGCTGTGCCAGCGCTTCGTCGAAGTCGAGGACGAGGGCTATCTTCTGAGGGAAGGCATGCCGCAGGTCGGAGAGCATGCGTTCGTGGGCAGGGTCACCCATGCCCAGCACGACGAGCTGCAGGTCGCGCTCGACCAGCAGGCGCCGGAAGGCCAGGGCCACCAGGTCGCTGCCCTTCTGGTCGTAGAGGCGGGTGACCATGCCGGCCAGGGGTACCTGGGGCTGGATTGGCAGGCCTGCCCGCTCCTGAAGGGCCTTCTTGTTCTCCACCCGGCGGTCGAGCGTGTCCACGTTGAAGCTGGCGGGGATGTGAGGGTCACAGGCCGGGTCGAAGATGTCATAGTCCAGGCCGTTGAGCACGGCGGCCAGGCGGTCGCCGCGGCTGCGCAGGAGGCCGTCCAGGCCGGCGCCGAACTGGGGTGTTTGGACCTCGCGGGCGTAGGTGGGGCTGACGGTGCTCACCACGTCAGACCACAGGATACCCTGGGCCATGCCGCTGAAGGCGATATCGGGCTCCAGGTCGGGGGGCGCCATGAGGGCGGCGATGGGGAGCCCGTGGCGGCGACCAAAGGCCTGGTCAAAGGGGCCCTGAAGGGCCAGGTTGTGAATGGTGTAGACGCGGGCGCAGGAGGCCCAGGGATGGGAGGGCGCCGCCAGCAGGCGGGAGCCCAGGAAGGCCGTGTGCCACTCGTTCAGGTGGAGGACAGAAGGCCGCCAGCCGTCGGCCGAGCCGCGGTGCGGGGGGAGCCGGGGCGCCGCGGCCAGGAGGGCATCGCAGAAGTAAAGCCAGCGCTCCAGGTCGTCCTCTTCTGCATAGATACGTGGCCGGCCGAAGAAGGCTTCGTTCTCCACCAGGTAGATGGGAACGTCACGCAGCGAGGTCTCGAACAGGCGGGCGACGCTCGGCCCGTCCGGGGTGAGCACCGGGACGGCGGCCACGGGGCGTAGGTTGAGGGCCTCGCGGTCGATGACACGGTGCAGGGGCAGGGCAACGCGGGCATCCACGCCGAGGCGCCGCAGGGCGCGAGGGAGGGCGCCGATGACATCGGCCAGGCCCCCTACTTTGGCCAGGGGGCTCATCTCGACAGCGGTGATCAGGACGGGCAGGCCGTTCCCCACCAACGATGTCTCCCTGGCAGGTCCGGGACGGCAAAAAAAGACAGACCAGAGGCTTCTCGCCTACGGTCCGTCCAGGGTCCTTCCTCTGGCTTGCTGCCGTGCCGAACCGCCGACCCAACCCCAGGCGACGCGACCGTTGTTGCATGAAACAGGCAGCCCGGCAGGCTGCCCGTCGAACGTGATGCTAGCACGAGTGCCCGTCGGTGTCAACGCGCTGATGTAAGGGGACCAAGACATCCTATACACTCGGCCCCTTCCGGGTATGCTGCCTATGTGAACCAGGTGTTCGCCCTCCTGGGCATCCATCGCGAGCACCTCGAC